>Ga0207659_10000896_pt1 | contig 17729 bp, 15 predicted proteins | sample KBSM43metaG_FD_184330 | JGI IMG/M metagenome (GOLD analysis project Ga0207659, IMG submission 184330) | Miscanthus rhizosphere microbial communities from Kellogg Biological Station, Michigan, USA - KBS M4-3 metaG (SPAdes) (version 2) | ecosystem: Host-associated > Plants > Roots > Rhizosphere >...
CCACCCGGAACGATCGGTAAACGCCCGCTCGAGTGCCCGGACCATGGTGCCGCGATCGTCGAGTCCGACCGCGATCAATGCGCTGTGGTACGGCGACGCGTACCGCTCACGCCCTTCGGCGTCGAGCTCGCGCTGAATGGCCGTGGCCCGATCGCGTTCGTCAGCCCGAGCGAGTCCGTACGCGAGGTGCGCGCGCATATAGGCGCTGTTGCCGGACAGTTCGACCGCGCGGCGCAGCTCGTCCAGCTCCTTCGCGTGGTCGCCACTCTCGCGGGCGCACTGCGCGATCCCCCAGTGCGCGACGCCGAATTCGGGCCGGCTCTCCAGCGTCTTCGAGAACTGCACGGCTGCCGGCGCGCACCGCCCCGCATACAGGAGCCGGATCCCCAGCGTCGTGCCCGCCGGGGCCGAAAGGGGATCGAGCTCGATCGCGCGGCGCGCCTCGCCGATCGCGTCGTCGAACCGCCCCATTGTCGTCAGCACCGTCGAGTAGTACTGGTGGGCCTGCGCGTAATTCGGGTTCAGGCGAATCGCTTCCTTGACCTCGGCCTCAGCGCCGTCGCGATCCCATCGATAGTACAGCCGCAGCATCGCCAGCACCGCGTGCGCTTCCGCCGATTGCATGTCGATCGACAGCGCGCGCTCGGCGCTCGACTGCGCTTTCTGGAACAGCGTTCCTGGCTGCTCGACTTCCCAGCCCGGCGCGCCCAGCAGGAGGTAGGCGTCGGCGATGCCGGCAAACGCGGGCGCGTACGGCGGATCCGCGGCGATTGCCCGTTGGAAGTACTCGATCGCCTTGCGGGCACCCTCTTCGGTGGCCTGCTCGCGATAGAAACGGCCGCGGAGTGTCAGCTCGTAGGCGGGAAACGATTTGGGCGCCGCCGCCGTCTGCGGTCCTCGCAACGCGAGCTCCAGCGACTTGGCGATCTTCATGGCCACTTCGCTTTGAATCGACAGCGAGTCCGCGACGTCGCGGTCGTAGCTCTCGGACCACAGATGCGTCATCTCCCGCGCGCGCACCAGCTGCGCTGTGATGCGGACGCGCGATCCGCTCCGCCGAATGCTGCCCTCGAGCACGTAGTCGACGCCGAGCTCCTGGCGAATCTGTCCGACGCTCTTTCGAGCGCCCTTGTACAGCATCGTCGTCGTGCGCGCGATGACACCAAGGTGCTCGGGATCGAGCTTCCCGAGCTCCGCGATCATTTCCTCGGTGAAGCCGTCGCTGAAGAATTCCTGATCGGCGTCGTTGCTTAGATTCTCGAACGGCAGCACCGCGAGTGTCATCCGCCCGGGGACGGGTGTGGAGGACGGCCGAAGGTACAGCGCCGCGACGACGACCGCGACTGCGAGCGCGCCGCCCGCAAGCAGAAGGACGATGCGCGACGCACGCGATAGAGACGGTGCGACCGGCGTAAGTGGCGTTTGCGGAACGGCGGGCGGCGGTGCCGCCGCGACGACGGCAGGAGCGGCAGCAGTCATCGTGCCTACGGCAACCGCCTCGACCACCATCTCGACCGGCGCGATGAAGCGATAGCCCTTCTTGGGAAGCGTCTCGATGAACCGCGGATTTTCGGCCGAATCCCCAAGCGCCTCGCGCAGCCGATTCATCGCCGAGTTCAGGCCGTGGTCGAAATCGACAAATGTGTCGGCCGGCCACAGATGATTGCGCAGCTCTTCGCGGGTGACGACCGCGCCTGGTCGCTTGAGGAGCGCGACAAGGATGTCGAAAGGCCGTCCGCGAACCTTCAACGCCCGCCCCTGCTTACGCAGTTCGCCCGCATGCTCGTCTGCTTCGAAAACACCGAACCGATACATGAGCTTTCGGCGATTCTAGTCCTGATGAGACGACGCAACAACCGGTGACGTCACAACGTTTTAGCGAGTGAGGTCGGGTTTGACCCACGATTGTCGCGCGTTGCATTGTCGCGGTCGTTCGTCCCGCGTAGATTCCGCATGCACTGTGGAGGAATCGCAATGACCGACGAGACAATGCTGATCGAGCGGCTCAAGTCCGGCGACGACCAGGCGTTCGAAGAGCTGGTGCGGACGTTTGGCGGTCGGCTCCTGGCCGTGGCGCGGCGGTATGTCCGGACCGACGAGGATGCCCAGGATGTCGTCCAGTCCGCCTACCTCAACGCGTTTCGGGCGTTGGACCGGTTCGAGGGCTCCTGCCAACTCTCGACCTGGCTCCACAGCATCGTCGTCAATACGGCCCTGATGAAGCTCCGGACACGTCGGCGCCGCCCGGAGGAATCGATCGACGCCCTCCTCCCGACCTTCCAGGACGACGGTCACCACGTCGAGCAGTTTTCGGACTGGGGAGCGCAGGCCGACGCGCTGATCGAGCAGCGGCAGACGCGTGCGACAGTGCAGGCGTGCATCAGCCGGCTGCCAGACAACTATCGGGAGGTGCTGGTGCTTCGCGACATCGAGGAGCTGTCGACGCAGGAAGTCGCCGTCTCGCTCGGCATGACGACGACGGCCGTCAAGGTGAGGCTGCACCGGGCGCGGCAAGCGCTCTCGACCCTACTCCGGCGTGAACTGTCGCCGACGCACGATGCTTCGGCGCAACCCGCACGAAACGCTCCAATCCCGGCGGCATCCAAGACGCGTGCGCGTCCTCTCCCATCTGCTCGGACTGTCGGCCTGTGAGCGGTTTTATGCGATCGCTCGCGCCGACCGTTCGGCTGCTCCCTTCGAAAATCGCGCGCTGAACGCGCTGCACATTTCGCTCGACGCGACCGGCGTCGAGTCGCTCCCGCGCAACGGCCCGCTCCTCATTGTCGCCAATCATCCGCACGGCGCCGTCGACGGGCTCGCGCTGCTCTCGCTGGTGAAGTGGGTGCGTCCGGACGTCCGTGCGCTGGCGAACTCGGTGCTCGCGCGCATTCCGGAAATGCATGACGCCTGCTTCTTTGTCGATCCGTTCGGCGGTCCAGGGGCCGCAGAACGTAGCCGTGCGGGCCTTCGTGCCGCGCACCTGTGGCTGCGCCGTGGCGGCGCACTGGTGATGTTTCCATCGGGCGAGGTTGCGCATGGTCGCGCGAACGGAGAAAATGCCACGCGTGACGAATCGCCGTGGCACAGCACTGCTGGCCGGCTTGCCGAACAGACTCGCGCCGCGATCGTTCCGGTGTCGATCGAAGGATGTAATTCGCGGCTGTTCTACGCCGCCGGCGGCATTCATCCGGCGCTCCGGACGGCGCTGCTGGCGCACGAGCTGCTGCGCCTGCAGCGATCGACGATTCGCATCACGATCCATCGCCCGCTCACGCGCGCGCGTCGTCTGGCGCCGATCGCGACGGAACAGCCGGCGGAGCGGATCGAAAGAGAAATCGCCGCGCTTCCGCCATCGACGCGTCTCGTCGATTCGGCGCCCTTCGAGGTGTACTGCGCCGAGGCTCGACAGATTCCTCTCGTCCTGAGCGAGATCGGGCGGCTGCGCGAGATCACCTTCCGCGCAGCGGGCGAAGGCACTGGCCGCGCCAGGGACGTCGACGCCTTCGACGATCGCTACCTGCATCTTTTTGCGTGGGACACGCGTACGCGCCGCCTCGCCGGCGCTTATCGTCTCGGGCGGGCCGATCAGATCGTCGCCCGGCACGGCGTCGAAGGGCTCTACACGCGGACGCTATTCCGATTCGACGCCCGTCTGTTCGACCGGCAGCCTGCCGCGCTCGAACTGGGGCGCTCCTTCGTGCGGCAGGAGTACCAGCGTCATTCGACGGCGCTGTTCGCCCTCTGGAAAGGCATCGGACGGTTCGTCTGGCTGCATCGGGAATACCGTCGCCTCTTCGGCTGCGTCAGCATCAGCAGCCGGTATTCGGACACGTCACAGATGCTGCTACGGGCGTTCCTCGAGCAGCACCATCGCCACGATGCGCTCGCCGATCTCGTGGACGCCACGCGTCCGCCGCAGGCCGGTTCGCTGCCGGCTCGTCACACGGCTGTGCCCGCGTCGATGGCGGAGATCGAGGAACTCGTTCGAGAAGCGGAGCACCACGCGAGGGGCGTACCAGTGCTGCTCCGTCACTACGTGAAGCTCAACGCGCGGCTGCTGGGATTCAACGTCGATCCGGCGTTTGGCGACGCGCTCGACGCGCTGATGATGGTGGATCTCGCCGACGTCGACGCGCGCATTCTCCGCCCCTACTTCGGCCGCGACGCGGCGGCGCTGTTCAATGGACGCCGCCTCGAGCGCGTCGCCTAGCGTCGCGACTCATCCAACTCAATCAGAGGTCAGAAACACCGGTTTCGTGGCCAGATGGTCGCGCACCAGATCGCGCAGCCGGCCTAGCGAGCTGACGGCCGCGCCGCGGCGGCGGTTGGCGGCGCCGATCGCGAATACGATCCACCACTGCCGGAACAGCTGACGGTATGCGGAGACGAGCGACGTGTCGGGGTCGTAGATGTTGGTGGATTCGGCGGTTGCGCCGTTCAGCTCGACGATCGCGAGATCCTCGCCCGCCTTGAAGGCCTCCACACTCCCGTAGCGGATGTCGAAGCGTCCAACAAAAAAGCCGTCGAACGAGCGCGCAATGGCGTCGATGCGGGCTTCGAGCGCAGGCGTGATCAGATGCTGGCCGTCGCGGAACAGCGTCCCTTGCGCGTGATTGCCGGCGATCGCGAGCTGCAGGCGTGCGCCGCGCTCGAGGACGTGCGTACGAATCGCCTGATGCCGGGTCAGGAACACGTCGGCCTGCAAACGCACTCGCGGATGTCGCCACACGAGTTCCTCCACGGTCGACACCCCGTCCCCATCGATGAACGGGAAATGCTTGTCGGTGATGGAAAAAATGCGGCCGCGCGGCCAGGCGGGCATCCGATAGTAGAAGACGCCTGCCTCGAACGGACCGGGATGATAGGGCTGGGCGACGACACGTCCGGTCACTGCACCGAGATAGGCGGCGGCATCGTCATCCGATCGAATGAGCTTCACGCCGGTGCCGCGCTCGCCGACGTCGGGCTTGAGAACGATCGGAAAGTGCCAATCCATCGTACGCATGTGCGTGACCAGGAGAAGGACGCGGCCCGCCGGATCGGCCGGAGGAATCCGCACGAACGGAATCGTGACGTCCGCTGGCAGGCGCTCGAGAATGTCGGCCTTCGACTCGCCGACAGTTCCACCGTCAGGCATCCCCGGGTTCGCTGCGGTCATCGTGCCGATGCCTCGGAAGCGAATGGCGAGATACGCGATCCACATCGCCACCGGCGCGTAGAACAGCCACATCGGCCAGAACTCCCAGCGCCGCAGGCGCGCCAGCCGTGCCGACGTGCGTTGTCGTGCGGCTGGCGTCGCGAACAGACGCACCGCTCGGATCAGCATCAACCCGCCGGCGGCCGCCGCGAGCCGCGCTGGCCAGCCCAGACCGAACACTGGCGCGAGCCAGCCGAGGAAGGCGTCGCCGAGCGATGCCGTGAGCAGGACGAGCGTCGGCGTCCAGAGCACCGAAGCGATCAGCGCCCAGAGTGCGAAGACAGCCAGCGGCACATTCAACACGCCCGACAGCACGTACAGCGGCAGCCGCGTCCCTGGCAGAAAGCGGCTGCCCACGATTGCGCCCGCTGCGTGACGATCGAGCCAGCGCTTCAAATCGTCGAGCGCCGCCGGCTGACGCAGCCAGCGCCATTGGAGCGTGACGCGGCCGAACCCGCGGCCGATCGCCCACAAGCCGACGTCGCCGGCAAAGATGCCGAGCGTGCAGGCGAGCATGCCGGTCAACAGGCCGACTTCGCCGCGCTGGATCAGCAATCCGGCAGTGATGCAGGCGAGATCTTCAGAAACGAAGGTTGCAGCGAACAGGGCCGCCGCTGGCGTCAAGGGGCTCATATAGAAAGTAGGCGGCTCGAGGGCCGAGATCGACGGTCGTCCGGCTGACCGTCCGCGCCTCTGCGCGCGACATCAGCACGCTGACGCTCGGCCGCTCCGGATCCTTCTGACAGTGAAACTGCTGCTGCGCCGCTGCGCGATCGCCGCGCGCCGCCAGCACGATCGTTTGAAACCGTTCGCCGCGGAAAGCGGCCGTTGCAGCGGCATCGACCGAGGACGACGTGAGCATGCGCGGCTGCGAGACATCGAAGGCGCGTCGGCACACGCGGCTGCCGTCGGCATCGGCAAGCAGCGCGAGGCCAGCCTGGACCGCGACCAGGCGAAACGGTTGATACCGCCTTGCATCCATCGTCGATGTGGCTCTGGCACACCCTTCGAGCGACGATTCACGGAGCAGACGAGTGACGATCAGCCCGCGGCTTTCGGCGCCCCTCGACCCGCAGCCCGCTGGCCGGTTGATTAGCGCAATCGCCAGACCCGCGTCGTTGACGCCGATCCACGACCCACCACCGTCCGGATCGACCGGCACGATCGCAGTGCGATTGCCGCAGCGAATCAGTTTCGGCGGACGTGCCGGCGTGCGATCGCGCCGTTCGTCGCGGTTGCAGAGCAGCCGCACGCCGTCGCCGCAGGGGACGACGCTGACGGTACACACGGCTTACGACGCGCGCGGCGTCGAAGCCGCGACGCCGAATCGCGGCGCCACGTCCACACCGTGCCACGCGAGCAGCACGGCGATCAACGCCTGATGATGAATCGTGTGACTCGTCACAAACGCGAGCTCCCGGCCGATCGTCGACCAAGCGACCACTGACGCGCCGCCCGTTGAAACCTGCGATCGCACCGCCACCGGTTCGTCCATCGAGCGCCCACGCAGGCGCTCGAGGCCGCTCTTCATCCGGAAGATCAGCCGCAGCGCCGCGCTCGGGTCCGTTTCGACCGCGGTTCCTCGCTCACGGCGGTCATAGGTCAGCGGCTCGATGCCGTCGTTCACAAGAATCGCGGACAGGTGATCCAGCGTGTGCCGCACGTGCTCGCCAATCGATCCCGACACCGGCGGTTCGATCCGCGCGCGATACACATCCTCCGGCGTCGCGAGCAGCGCTTCGGCGAGTTCGTCCAACCGTCCGATCAGGGCGCGCACCACACTCATGACGCCAGCTCGAAGTAACGACCGACGACCGGGATCTGTCCGCGGCGCAGCGCCAGGACGATCGCCGACGCGATGAACGCCGTCAGCGCGAGCCCGAACAGCAGGCCGCCGTCGTCCTTTACGGAGATGCCCAGAATCGTCAGGTGACTCAGGATTGCGCCTGTCATCGTGCCCAGCGTGAGGATGGCGCCGAGCGGGACGGTGGCCGGGTTCAGCAACAGAATGGCGGCGACCAGCTCGATGACGCCGGATCCGATCCGTCCCCAGGGCTCCGCGTGGACCGCCGTGAAGATGTAGACCGACTCCTCGGCCCCGCTGAACTTGAAGTACAGCGTCTGGAGCAGAATGCCGGCGACCAGGAGCTGCAGGCCCCACGACGTGAACAGCTGCGTTTTGGTCAAGTGGTTCATGCCTCTTCGATGCGCGGCAGACCCGCCGGTTTCGTGCAGGTGTGTTGTGGTCGCTGCCCGGCTTCTGGTTCGCTCGAAACCACTGATTTCGCGGCTGTAACGGCCGGCCGCGACCGGCATCCAATCAGGCGTGACCACACCCGCCGAAGCCCGCCGACTCGAGGAAGCCCGGACCCGCCAGAAGCACTGGAAGCGCTGGGGGCCCTACGTCAGCGAACGTGCCTGGGGCACGGTGCGCGAGGACTACAGCCCGGGCGGCACGGCGTGGGATTCCTTTCCGCACGACCACGCCCGCTCGCGCGCCTATCGCTGGAACGAGGACGGCCTGGCCGGCATCTGCGATCGCCATCAGCGCGTCTGCTTTGCGCTCGCTCTCTGGAATGGGCGCGATCCCATCTTGAAAGAACGGCTCTTCGGACTCAACGGCAACGAAGGGAACCACGGCGAGGATGTCAAGGAGTACTACTTCTATCTCGATAACACGCCGACGCATTCCTACATGCGGTACCTGTACAAGTATCCGCAGGCGGCGTTTCCTTACGCGCAGCTGATCGAGGAAAACCGCCGCCGCGGCAAGCACGAAGGCGAGTACGAACTCGTCGACACCGGTGTCTTCGATGACAAGCGTTACTTCGACGTCGTCGTGACGTATGCAAAGGCGGACGTCGAGGACATGCTGATCGCGATCGACGTGACGAATCGCGCGAGCGAGGCGGCGACGATCGACGTCCTGCCGACGATCTGGTTCCGTAACACGTGGTCCTGGCATTCGAATCCGATGCGCCCGCAGCTCGGCGCCGACGGCGCATCCACAGTACTGCTCCACGAGACGATGTACGGCGATCGCTGGCTCCACGCGGACGGGACGCCGGAGCTGCTGTTCACCGAAAACGAGACTAACGCCAGCCGCGTGTTCGGATTCGACGATGGCAAGGTCCATACGAAGGATGCGTTCCACCGGTACGTCGTCGAGGGTGAAACCGGCGCAGTCAATCCGGCACGCACGGGGACGAAAGCCGCCGTCCGCTACCGGCTCGATATCCCGGCCGGCGCCACCGTCACGCTTCGGCTGCGCTTGAACGATCGCGCTCCGCAATCCTTCCAACCGTTCGGACGGGCATTTGATGCCGCCGTCGAACAGCGCCGGCGCGAGGCCGACGAGTTCTACGCGACGATCATCCCGGTCTCGGCGTCCGCGGATGCCCAGCGCGTTGCCCGCCAGGCCTTCGCCGGCTTGCTCTGGTCGAAGCAGTACTACCACTACGTCGTGAAGCCGTGGCTCGATGGCGACGCGTCGCAGCCGGCGCCGCCGGCGTCACGCCACCAGGGACGCAATCGCGAGTGGACGCATCTGTATAACGCTGACGTCATCTCGATGCCGGATAAGTGGGAGTACCCGTGGTACGCCGCGTGGGATCTAGCGTTTCACTGCGTGCCGCTCGCGCTCGTCGACTCGGACTTCGCGAAGGAACAGCTCGTGCTGCTGCTGCGCGAGTGGTACATGCACCCGAACGGACAGCTGCCCGCCTACGAGTGGGCGTTCGGCGACGTCAATCCGCCGGTGCACGCGTGGGCGGCATGGCGTGTTTACAAGATTGAGAAGAAGCACCGCGGCGAAGGCGACCTGAAGTTTCTCGCGCGCGTGTTTCATAAGCTGCTGCTCAACTTCACGTGGTGGGTGAACCGCAAGGACGCGGAAGGCATGAACGTCTTCCAGGGCGGCTTCCTCGGCCTCGACAACATCGGCGTCTTCGATCGCAGCGCGCCGCTGCCGACTGGCGGCCACCTCGAACAATCCGACGGCACCAGCTGGATGGCGATGTACGCGCTCAACATGCTCGCCATCGCGATGGAGCTCGCGAATCACGATCCAGCGTACGAGGACGTCGCGAGCAAGTTTTGGGAGCACTTCCTCAACATCGCGCACGCGATGAGCGGCGGCCGGCTGCACGGCGGCGAGGGACACGATCTCTGGAACGAGGAGGATGGCTTCTTCTACGACGTGCTGCACCTGCCGGACGACAGCAGGCTGCCGCTGAAGATCCGATCGCTCGTGGGCCTGATTCCGATGCTCGCCGTCCAGACGCTCGAGCCCGGCGCGCTCGCAAAGCACGACGGCTTCCGCCGCCGACTGGAATGGTTCGTCCAGCACCGCCCCGACCTCACCGACGACGTCGCGTGCATGGAGACACCGGGGAAGGGCGAGCGCCGGCTGCTGTCGATACTCGACGGCGACCGGCTCCGCCGCGTGTTGAGCGTCATGCTGGACGAGCGCGAGTTCCTCTCGCCGTACGGCATCCGCGCGATCTCGCAGCGGCATCGTGACGAACCCTACGTCCTCAATGTCGACGGCCACGACTATCGCGTCGCCTACGAGCCCGGTGAGTCGAGCACGGGCCTGTTCGGCGGCAACTCGAACTGGCGCGGCCCGATCTGGATGCCGATCAACTTCCTGTTGGTGGAATCGCTGCAGAAGTTCCACCACTACTTCGGCGACGAGTTCAAGGTGGAGTGTCCGACGGGATCGGGACGTCTGATGACGCTCGGCGAAGTGGCCGACGAGATCTCCCGCCGCCTGTCGGCGATCTTCGTCAAGGACGCGAACGGGCGCCGCGCCGTGTTCGGGCGTCACGAACAATTCCAACAGGATCCGCTCTGGTCGGAGCTGATCCCGTTTCACGAGTACTTCCACGGGGACACCGGCGCGGGCGTCGGTGCGAGCCATCAGACCGGATGGACGGCCCTCGTGGCCAAGCTTCTTCAGCAGACTGGAGCGATCGATGAAGGCCGTCGCAGTCAGACCCGGAAAACCAAACAGCGTGCACCTCGCGGAGTTGTCGAAACCGTCGCTGTCTGATGTGGCCGGCGGACGCGGCGTGCTGGTCCGCGTCTTGCGCGTCGGCGTCGACGGCACCGACAAGGAAATCAACGCCGCGGAGTACGGCGCCGCGCCGGATGGCTACGATTTCCTTGTGGTCGGCCACGAGGGCTTCGGCCAGGTCGAAGCGGTCGGACCGAACGTCGGCTTCATCAAGCCGGGCGACTTCGTCGTCGCCACCGTCCGCCGGCCCGGCAAGAGCCTGTACGACACGATCGGTCTTCAGGACATGACGACCGACGACGTCTACTTCGAGCGCGGGATTAACCTCCGGCATGGCTACCTGACCGAGTACTACGTCGAAGACGAGACGTTTGTCGTAAAAGTGCCGCAGGCGCTGAAGGAAGTGGGGGTGCTGCTCGAGCCAATGACCGTCGCGCAGAAGGGGATCACGCAGGCGTTCGAGATCCAGCGCCGCCTGAAAGTCTGGCGCCCGCGGACCGCCGCAGTGATGGGCGCCGGCACGCTCGGCCTCCTCGCGACGCTCGTGCTTCGGCTGCGCGGCCTGGAGGTCACGACGTTTGGCCGCACGCCGCGTCCGTACCTGAACGCGGAGCTGCTCGACGCGATCGGTGCACGCTACGTCAACACGGCGGACCAGTCGATCACGGAAACCGCCCGGGCGTCGGAGCCGTTCGATCTGATCTTCGAAGGAACGGGCTCGTCGGCGGTCGTGTTCGAGAGCATGCAGGTGCTTGCCAAGAACGGCGCGCTCGTGCTGACCAGCATCACCGGTGGCAACCACGTGCTGGAGGTGCCAGCCGACCGGATCAACCTCGAGTTTGTGCTCGGCAACAAGGTGATGGTCGGCAGCGTCAACGCCAGCCGCGAAAACTTCGAAACCGGCGTGCGCGATCTGTCGCAGGCCGAAGCCGAGTATCCAGGCTGGCTGGGCCGCCTCCTGACCGATCCGGTGCGCGGCCTGGACAACTTCCGCGATCTGTTCGCGCGCTTGCAAAACCCGAGCGGCGCCATCAAAATCTTCTGCGAAGTGAGCCCATCGTGACCTGTCGCGAGTTTGCGGATTTCTTGGCGGACTACATCGGCGGGGAACTGGCCGCGCCGGCGTTGTCGCAGTTCGAGCACCACCTGACGCTGTGCCCGAACTGCCAGCGGTACCTCGACGGGTATCGCGCGACGGTGAAGCTCGGAAAGGCGGCGTTCGAGGACCCGTCCGCGACGGTCCCGAAGAACGTTCCCGCGGATCTCGTCGACGCCATCCTCGCCGCCCGCGCCCGCATGCGCTGAAATAGCGACGGGCCGCCGGCATCCAACCGGTGTGGCTACGCAACCGCTGGTCGTCCCGCTCCGTCTCCGATCGACCGGAGAAGCCGGCCGCAAGGTGACCTGGCTGGAGCTGTTCTTCGATCTGATCTTTGTCGCCGCCGTCGCGCAGGTCGCTGAGCCGCTGCGCCACGAGTACACGATCGACGGCCTTGCGCGTTTTGCGCCGCTGTTCCTTCTCATCTGGTGGGCCTGGACCGGACAGTCCGTGTTCTCCACGCGCTTCGACACCGACGACGTGGTGCAGCGGGGGCTGACGCTGGTCCAAGTGTTCGTGGTCGCGGCGATGGCGGCCAACGCGAAGGATGCGCTCGACAGCCGCTCGTCGGCCGGGTTCGCGGCGGCCTACGCCGCCGTGCGGCTCGTGCTGGTCGCGCAGTACATGCGAGCGCGGCACGTGCCCGGCGCACGCGCGCTGACGAATCGCTACGTCGCCGGTCATGGTGGAGCAGCCGTGCTCTGGCTGGCATCGGCGCTGATCTCGCCGCCCGTTCGTTTCTGGATCTGGGCGATCGCGTTCATCGTCGATCTCGGAACGCCGTGGCTCGCCGTCCGGCACAGCGTCCGCGTCCCGCCGGACGCGGCCCACCTTCCGGAGCGATTCGGACTGTTCACGTTGATTCTGCTCGGCGAATCGGTCGTCGCGGTCATGCAGGGCATGGAGAGCCAGAACGAGTGGACGCCGGCCGCCGCGGCCTCGGCGTTTCTGGGGATGGCGATTCTGTTCGCGCTGTGGTGGTGGTACTTCGATGGCGCGCTCGCCGCCTCGGAGCAGCCCGTGCGTACGAAGCGCGACGCGCTGCGGTTCCACATCTGGAGCTACGCGCATTTCCCGCTGTACCTGGGCATCGTCATCACCGGCGTCGGCATCCAGCGGATCGTGACGGCCGCGTCGCGCTCGAGTCTCACACCGCAGGAATCGCTGATCCTCGCCGGCGGCGCGGCTGGAGTGATGATCGCGATGACCATGATCGGCGCGATGTCTGCCGGGCGGACGACGAGCGGACGATCGATTTTCGTCCATGTCGGCGTAGCGTTGGCCGTTGTCGCTGTCGGAGTCATCACCGAGATCAGCGCGCCGATTGGCATGATTGCCCTGGTCGCCTCGAGCTGCTCGCTGCAGCTGGCCGTTTCAATTGGCTGGAAGACTGCGGACTCTATCGCTGATCCCGCGTCGGCCGATGCGGCGTGTTCGCGATTCGTCGAGTCCTCGCATGCGGCGGGGTAGGATCGCATCGCACTGGAGGCGACATGAATCGGACGTATGACGCGATTGTCGTAGGGGCGCGCTGCGCGGGTTCACCGACGGCGATGTTGCTGGCCCGGAAGGGCTACCGGGTGCTCGTGATCGACCGTGCGACGTTCCCCAGCGACACCGTGTCCACGCATGTCGTGCATCCGCTCGGCGCCGCGGCGCTGGCGCGGTGGGGATTGATCGATCGGGTGATCGCGACCGGCTGTCCGCCGATTCACACCTACGCGTTCGATTTTGGTCCCTTCACGCTTTCCGGGTCACCCGGCACCGCGGACGCGCCCTATGCGTACTGCGCCAGACGGACTGTGCTCGACAAACTGCTGATCGATGCCGCCGGCGAGGCCGGTGCAGAGATTCGTGAGGGCTTCACCATGGAGGAACTGCTGCTCGAAGACGGCCGCGTCGTCGGTATCAAGGGGCATTCCAAGACAGGTGAGTCCGTGAAGGAGCGCGCGACGCTGGTGATTGGAGCCGACGGCCGACACTCGATCGTCGCCACGGCCCTTCGGCCCGAACAGTACAACGAACGGCCACCGCTGCTTGCTGCGTATTACACCTATTGGAGCGGCCTGCCGATGGACGGGCGCTTCGAAACCTATATCCGGTCTCACCGCGGGTTCGCGGCGGCGCCGACGCACGACGGGCTGACACTGACGGTCGGTGGCTGGCCGTACGCGGAATTCGAGACCAACAAGAAGGATGTCGAGAGCCATTTCCTCGAGATGCTCGACCTCGCGCCTGAGTTTGCGGAACGGGTGCGTGGTGCCACGCGTGTGGCGCCGTTTGCCGGTGCAGCCGTGCCCAATTTTTTCCGCAAGCCGTACGGTCCCGGTTGGGCGCTCGTCGGCGATGCGGCTTACAACAAGGATCCGATCACGGCGCAGGGGATCACCGATGCCTTCCGCGACGCCGAGCTCTGCGCGACGGCATCAGACCAGGCGCTGTCGGGCGCGCGTTCCTTTGACGAGGCGATGTCCCAGTACCAGCGCAGTAGAGACGAACACGTTCTACCGATGTACGAATTCACCTGTCAGCTGGCTACGTTGGAGCCGCCTCCCGCCGAAATGCAGCAGTTGTTCGGCGCAATCCAGGGCAATCAGCGGGCGATGAACGCGTTTGTTCAGATGAACGCCGGCACGATCTCGCCGGCAGAGTTCTTCTCGCCTCATCACGTCGCACGGATGATGACGCCGTCGTAGCTGCGATGGTCGTGGCGTTGACGGTTCGAGCCTTCGAATCGTGAAACGCTGTACGAATCCGGCGGCGTCTAAGACATCTGCTCGACGTAGGTCTCGACGGTGCGTGGCGCCACGCCAAAGCGCGCGGCGTTGGTCTGCCATTCCGGGAACGCCTGGGACTGCGTCGCGGAGTGCCAGCCGAGTGTCATCAACCGCGCTGCAACCTCATTGAAGGGCCGGACGATCGGCGGCAGCACGCGCATCGCTGCGACCGGAATATGCCGACGCTTGCCGGATGACTGTAAGCGGCGCTCGACCAGCGAGGCGAGGTGATTCTGCGAGACGTTGGATGGTCCGCCGGCCTCGACGACCTCGTTGACGACATCATGCTCCAGGATTCGCACCGCGAACTCGGCGACATCGTCGACGGCAATGTAGTTGGCGATGGTGTCGCCGGTGCCGAAAATCGTCGCCACGCCTTTTTCGCGAATGTCCCTGGCCAGGAGCTGATCGATCCAGACGTCCATGAAGGCCGTCGGTCGGAGCATCACGAAGGGCACCCCACTCCGCCTGATTGCGTCCTCGATGTACCACTTGACTCGGAAGATATCGACCGGGGTATCTTGCGTGACGCCGCGATACGAGACGTAGATCAGACGACGGACGGAGGCGTTGCGTGCCGCGGCACAGAGGTTCTGGTACGACGTGAGATCGATGCGCGTTGGGCTATTCGGCCCCTTGCCCATATTGTTGTTGGCAGTGGCGACGATCTGGTCGACTCCGCGGCAGGCTTCGGTGAGCTTCGGGAGATCGCGGAGATCGACTGCGGCGATCTCCGCTCCATGCGGTAACGACGCGAGTGTCTCGGAATTACGCGCAAGCGCGCGGACCCTTACGCCAGACGCGAGCAGCTTGCGAGTGATCGCGCCGCCGAGCTGCCCGGTGGCGCCGGCCACGAGGACGCGTGAGTCGTTCATCAGTCCCGACATTATTGTCGGTTGTAGCGAATCCCGGCCGCTTGAGCTTTTTCGATCGCGATAACCATCGCGGGGACAATCGTGACACCGGGGAGCAGGTGAGCCCGGAGATCGGCCTCGAGGTCGGTCGCCTTTCCTTTCCCGCGCGCCTGAAGCTCGAGGCACCACCCACTGAGGGCGTTGGCACATAACAGGAACTTGGTTCCCATGCGTTGGAGGCTCTCGATTCCGATGGCTGGAACTGCGTCGGTCAGCTCCGGGATGTTTGGCGTTTGGAATGCCTGCATCAGTAGATGAGCGTCGTCGCCGGTCGGCCTGTGAAACACGTTCCGCATGTAGGGCTTGCCCGACTTGTCCTTCAGACCAAGGTATTCGCCCAACCCGTACTTGGCCCACATCCCGTCGTCGAATCCGAGCGCGATGCTCGACTGCGTGCCGATGCTGTAGAACGTGCCAACGGCTCCCGTGGTTCCGGGCGCCGCCTTGTACGCCTCGTGATAGGTGTTCAAGTAGTTGAGGATGTGCAGGAGCGGGGCGCCGTTTTTGTGCTGCGGAAAATCGAACAGGCACCGATGCGTCCCCTTCACTTCCTGAAGCCAGGCGTCGGGTCCCGAAGGCGCAGGGCGGGGCGTCTGCGCCTCCGCATGGCCGGGGACCGTCATTCTCACGGCCGCAGCCGCGCCAAGCACCCGAGCGAGGAAACCACGTCGGTTCGCCGTGCTGTCGCTTGCCATACGAAATCCTCCTTCGATGCCATGGGCTCACGGAAAGCGAGATTCACTCTTCGCACTCCTGCCCGTAGACGCTTGGATGCCGGAGCGCGACCAAGGTTTCGGTCGCAGCCGAACTTCACTGTTGTGCCGGTCCGCCGCAGGTCGTCGGTGTGCTAGGTGACGCCTTGGGGACGAATTCAGGGCGTTCGATGAACTCCGATGATATCCAGAAACGAACGGGGCGTGACGATTCGCACGCCTTCGTATTGACGAACGGTGAGGAGATCAGGGTCGCCGGTCACGAGGAACGTTGCACGACCAGCGATGGCGCAGGCGATGTACTGGTCATCGTCCGGGTCTGCACGGAGCCGTGGAACCTCGAAGTCGACCCCAACCAGTTGCGATAAGACGACGAGATCTTCAAACCACAGTGCGGGCTCGATCTTTGAACGCGCTGCCTTCAGCACCTTGGGATAGGCCAGGGCCTCGAGTACCTCCACGATGATCGCTTCGGACAGCACCAGCTCGAACGACCCATCGCGCAGGAACGACTGAATGATTTGACCGGGCGCGCCTTCGGGATTGATGTACGCACTCAGGAAGACATTCGCATCCAGGACGAGACGCAGCACCGACTATTTCGCTTTCGCGCGCGCCTTCGGTTTACGGCGGGCCCAGCGCTGCGCCTCCAGCGCGATCTTCATCGCCCGATCGTCCGTCAGCCCGTGACCCTTCTGTCGCTCCATCACATCGAGCGCGTGCCGCCGCGCGACTTCCTTCGACACTCGTCGAGCCATGCTGACGATCCTAACGGACCTGGTGAGCGAGCTGGGGTTCAGCTGAATGCGACGACGAACCGAGCGAAGCGATGTCCCGGGTTGACGTCAAACCGAGCGAAGCGAGATTGCAGTGGGATTCCTGGTGGATGTCAAACTGACCGAAGCGAGGTTGCAGTGGGATTCGTTCCTGTCGATCAGTCTGACCGGAACGATTTACGCCTGTTTCGAAGCGCTCGATCCTCTCAAAGCACTCGAAATCTGCGTATCAGGTACAAAACAGGTACAGCGACAATGGCTGTCAGGCGCGTTCTTCGCCTGGCGCAACTCGATCACCTCGATGTTTTCTGAGCCCGCGCGTGCTATTGCGCACACGGTCCGGCAATGCCGCGCTGTGAAGCTGGTATGTCAACGCCTCCGCCATTCCATCGGATCTTGACGACGTCCGTGCGATTGCAGCCCGCGTTGGCATTGGCGGTTGTGCCAATCCTCGCAGACCCGGCGCCGGATATTGAATGTGGATCTGAGGGGACTGCATCGATCCTCATGAACACCCATTGTGCGGTTGCTGTCCACGCGCATGCGGCAGACGTCGTGATGAAGATCGCGTCGCCGAAACCACCTGCCGAATAGAGAAGCGCCGACGGCGTGACGTTGAATTTGCAGGATGTGGGTGTTCGGAAGGTCTCAGTGGCGGAATACCCGCTGGACACCGTGCCGTCAGTCGCTCGCGCATGCCAGTACCACAGGACGTCATTGCCGAGATCGCGATTGAGGGTCCAGCTGGTGGTGCTGGCGCCTTGAAGAACACCATCGCCCGCGAACCTCCGCACCGGGTCCGCAGGAAACGAAGGTAAATCCGAAACTTCAAATCGATACGTGACGGTGCCCACCGGCCCATTCGCCGCAGCGTTGTCGACTGTCAGGGTTGGCCGAGCATCGTTGATCTCCAGTCCGCCCATTGGCGACCGCGGCGCCGGCGCGAATAGCGTGCCGACTGGCCGCTCGACCACTTGGACGTGCTGTGATCCGCTGACGGTATTGAAGGTGGCGGTCACTTCCGCCTCACCAGGTCCAACGCCGGTAACAGCGCCCGTTGGCGCAACCGTGACTACGCCGACATTGGAGGACCGCCATTCAGCCTGGCCGGTAATGACCTGGGTCGTGCCGTTAGACAGCGTGGCGGTTGCGGTGAATGGGGCTGTGGTGCCGATCTGGGGCGTCACGCCAGAAACGCTTACCGATCGCACCGATGCTGACGTAGGAGTGGGTACG
>Ga0207659_10000898_pt1 | contig 17714 bp, 15 predicted proteins | sample KBSM43metaG_FD_184330 | JGI IMG/M metagenome (GOLD analysis project Ga0207659, IMG submission 184330) | Miscanthus rhizosphere microbial communities from Kellogg Biological Station, Michigan, USA - KBS M4-3 metaG (SPAdes) (version 2) | ecosystem: Host-associated > Plants > Roots > Rhizosphere >...
CCAACTGCATGCGTTTCACTGGGTCAATCAGGTACAGGTGACCGGGCGCGCGGTGACCGGACGCCAGCAGAAGACCCGTCGACCCCACGGTGAGAATGTCTTCGGGGACGACGAGCTCGCAGATGTAGGTCAGTCCCTGCTCGTCGCGACACGCTGGCGGGGACGCGACGCTCGCATTCTGAGCGACGAGTGCGATCGTGATGCCCGCATTGAAAAGAACGACGACGATGAATGCGGTTCGTTGCAGCTTGATCATGGGATTTCCCTTTCGCTACTGCAGTCGTGGGTGCCCGCAACGTTCTATGATCGAGCGGCAGCCCCCCACAATGATCAGATCACGGCCGGGCACGCGGGGATGGCGCTGCCGTGCGCAACATCCGAGGACCTGACCAGCAACCGACGCGACCGCCGCGCGTCGGGCTGCCAGTTCTGAATCAGCGTGATCGGCGCCACGTCGCCGGGCAGCTCCGTGTTGATGAGGAACCCGCCCGTCGGGGGCGACGTCGTATTGCTGCCCCTGCCGCGCCTCCACGCCGCCACCGACGATGCGCGTGGGAAAGAGCACCACCGGCGCGCCGGGTTTCAGCCCGGCCCCCACCACGGCGATCGGCGCCGCCATCATCGCGCCCGCCGGGTTCAGGTAATACAGCTCCTTGCCGTCTCGGCGCCAGGTAGGTTGGATGGTCAGTCAAATACGCGGCGTCCGGATAGATCTGCCGAGTCGTGTCGACACCGAGCCGGATGGCCGCCAGGCGCAAGAAACACTCGCGTTCGGACAGCGTGGGGATGGCGACGGCGGATACCGGCCAGCGACAGCTCCATCACGGCGCGAGTGGTGTCACTGACGAGCCGCAGGCGCTCCACCGACGAGAGCCGACGCCATGCGTTTACCTGGCGCTGTTCGATGTCGGCCGTGGTGTCGGACGAGAGCACCGCCATCTGGGCTCCTGACGGGAATTCCGCCACGGCGGAATTATAGAGCGCGGTGCTTCGTCTGCGGCCCGTGTGCGAATGTGTGCGAATAAAGTCGGCGCGGGCGTTCGCTTGGGCACGCTCCTGCCCAACATCCGTCCGCAGGATACGTGTCAGTTCGCGTCAGTACCGCAAATCAGCCTGCTTGAGGGGCGGGCGCCCGCAAGGGCGTGAAGGTTCGAGTCCTTTCTTCCGCACCACCTTTAGAATCAGCCAGTCGCTTGGCATCGACCAGGCGCTAATCCTTACTTGACCGGCTGAACGGCCTCGACCAGCTGCCCTACGGCGGCGCGCGTCGCCCCCGCCGCCGCCTGCACGCCTTTGTAGTGGCCGAGACGCACGACGGCGAGCTGATGCGATGGGATGATCATCACCTGCTGTCCGCCGACGCCGGTCATGAAGTACATGTCCTTCGGCGCTGGCCACGCGCCGTCACCGTTCACCCAGAACAGACCGCCGTACTGCGGTCGGCCGTCAGCCACCCACGCGGGCGCGAGTGTGCCGACAAACCTCGCGTAGCCCTCGGGGAGGATCCGCTCGCCGTTCCAGACGCCGTCCTGCAGATACAGATTCGCGATACGCGCCCAGTCGCGACCCGACGCGGCCTCGTAACCGTGCGTCAGGAAGTTGCCGTACGGATCGGTGTCCATGACCATGCTGCGCACACCGAGTTTGTCGAACAGCGCACGCTGAGGCCAGGAGTGATAGTCCTCACCGCGCTTTTCGACCGCGAGGCGGATCATGTAGTTCGTGAGCACTGGATCGGTGTTGCGATAGCGGCCGACGGTCGCAGGAGGCCACTGCTGCGGCCGGGTCGCCGCATATTTGAACGCATCGATGGCGCCCGTGTAGTAGTAGAGATGATCCGGGTAAGGGCCGGCCTCGTCGTAGTCGGGATCCTGCGGCGCGATGCTGCGCAGACCGCTCGACATGTTGAGAATGTCACGGACGCGAATCTTCTGCCGCGGATCGCCTGCCGTCTGCCACTCGGGAATCGGCGCCGGCTGGTCGAGCGTGTACACGCCCTGCTTGACCAGCAGTCCGAACAGTGTCCCGCTCAAGCTCTTGCCCATCGACCAGCTTTCGAGCGGCGTCGTCATCGTGGCGCCGTTGTCGTAGCGCTCCGCGATGATGCGCCCTTTGTAGGTCACGACGAACGCAGCGGTCATCGCGGCGGGGTCGAACGCGGCGTCGACCGCCCGTTGCACCTTCGTGATGTCGACACCGGCAGGCGGCGCACTTGACGGAAGCAAATCGCCCATCGGCCAGGGTGTGGTCTTTGGATCGGGCAGGGTCGGCTTGACCATCGACGGCTTGAAGACGACGTCGGTCTTGCCCTTCGGAAGCGTGATGCAGCCCTGGCTCGCCACCTGTTTCGCCATTTGCACGCTACCGTTCGGCGTCGTGACTTCGACGGTGCGTTTCTGGCGGTCGATTTTCGGGGTACCGAGAGCTTTTCGAGCCTCGTAGGGCGCAGTGAAGTACCCGACGTTCTCCCTGGCGAACGCCGGATCAAGCCCGGTGACGAACACCGCCGTGCACATGATCTTCGCGTAACCGGCGGCGTAGTGTTCGATCTTCTCTCCCGGCGGAGGCACGTACTTCGTTGGCAGCTCCAGCGATTTGCCACGCGCGACAAGCGCCTGACGTGCGGCCTGCCGATCCTGACCGGCCACGACCATCGACATCACGGCAAGCCCGATGAGCATTGCAAAGGCAAGCGTTCTGTTCGTCATCGCGGCGATTCTAGCCCATCCGTACGTGGACGGCGCTCACGAGCAGCTTGAGGTTCCGCGCCAAAACGCACAGCGGCCGAAGCTCGCCCACGAATTCCGGGACCTTGTGCCGCGCCACGTCCCACAACTCCTCGGCATCGATCACCCAATACCCGTGCGCCAGAAGATTGCGCAGCCCGACGATCTATCTCCACGGCACTTCGGTCGGAGCCGCTTCCGGTCCTCCGGTAGTCGTGCAGCCGCTTCACCAATGATGAACACCTGGCGTTCGACGGCCGACCGCTTCTCGTCGTTGGAGGCGAAGACGGTGAAGGTGACGCCGTCGGTGTAGCGGAGGATGGCCTCGCCCGCGGCAACGATGTCCGCTACGTAGAGCAGCGGATCACGCGACACGCCTGATCGATGAGAGGCCGCAACCTGGGCTTGAGTCCCTTCGCGGTGAGAACATCAACGCGGCAACCGAGGAGGTCCTCCAGGAATACCAGCAAGGCCCATGTGTGCGTCGAACGTCGTGGGACCCTCGAACTCTACCAGCACATCCACATCGCTATCGGGCCTGGCTTCATCACGGGCTACCGAACCGAAGAGTGCAAGTGAACGCACCCCGAACTGCTTGGTGAGTTCCTGCCGTCTGGCGGAGATCAGCGCGATGACGTCGGCGCGTCGCATGAAGGGATCATATCCGCGCACGGCAGCCATCGGAAGATCGCAGATCGATTGCCCAGGCCGTGTGCGAACGTGTGCGAATAAAGTCGTCGCAGGCGTGCGCTGCAGGTCACTCCTGCTCAGGATCCGTTCGAAGGATCCGCATCAGTTCGCCGCGGCATAGCTATTTCACCAGTTTGAGGGGCTGGCGCCCGCAAGGGCGTGAAGGTTCGAGTCCTTTCTTCCGCACCAGCCTTCGCTAACGCTTGCGAATGCCGACGCGTTAGCTACGGCTCGGCAAGCCAGACGACGGCTGTCGCGCCGAAGCGGCGAAGCCGCGAAGGCGGACTCCCCACAGAGAACCTGGCATCGGCCATGCGGCAACACTGAGCATGAACGTTCTTGCGGCCGCGTCGAGATGGCTATCTAGTCGGCAGTTCCTGAGAGCTGCGATTACTGAGACGCTGGTGTTCGCTTCAGACCCAGCTTGCTCGAAACATCGCGCAACCGGCTTCGCAGCTTCTCCTTGAGCTCGGCTTGGTCGCGCCAGTACTCGACGGGAATGTCTGCCAGGTCGAAGGGCAACTCGGTGCCAGCCTTCGCCGTCACCACTGTGGGCTTGCCCAGTCCTTCAGCGTATCCGATCTCGTAGAACACGTTCAGGCTCGGCTCGCTGACGTCCGCGAGAACAAAGGCGGCGTGCTGTATACCCTCGAGGATTCTCGGAATGATACGCTGCGATGACGGCACCTTGTCGGTGCGGACGGCGGTGAAGCGAAACTCTTTACAGACGTCGTCGTAGCTCCCGAAGAGGTCGCGGTACTCCTCCTTGAAGGACATGATGGTGAAGGCATTGCTAGATGTGAAGACCCGCTCGGACAAGTCGAGCAGGTCGTCCACCAGTTGATCGATCTCTTCCGTGTCCTGGTTGAGGACGTCGAAATCATTCTTGGCGATCAGGTGAGCGTACCGCTCGTCGAACCGCTCCCGTTCCATCTCGAAGATTTGGGCGCCGGCTCCGCCGAACAGGGTGATACCGAGGATCGGTTTATTGGCGATCCGCGCCCAATTGTTGGCGCAGAACGTGCCCTCGCCTCCTGCCACGAACATTGTGACGTCGGCTTCCGCGATCTGCTCGGGCGGGTTCAGCTCGGGATGTGTCAACGCCCAGTCGACGCGCTTCGAGACGTGAATGCGTCCCAGGCGGTGGGCGGGCTCGTCATTCTTGAGGCGGTAGCTGACAATCTGCGGTCGAGGGTCCTTCGCTCGCCCTTTCAACCAGTTAGACGCGGCTTCGGCGATGGCACAGTCGAGCGACCCTCGGCAACCGGTCAGTAACGTGTGTTCTCGCTTCACGATTTGTTCGCCGAGGCGCTGGATGAAACGCCTGGCGAGCGGTTCACGTGCTCCCGTTTGCGACAGCGAGCCTCCCACAAAGATATTCATGTCAGGCGTCCAGATTGTCCGTGGCCGTGATGTCCTCTGAATGCACGGTCATCATCGACGGACAGCGTATCACCAGAGCCGAGTTGTCTCGCGTTTCCGCCTCTTGGTTGGTAGCTCCAGGAGCGAGAGTCCGTTTATCCGGAACTTCACGCTGACGAGACCGCCACCGGCGCACCAGGGGTCGTGTGCGAACGCGTGCGAATAAAGTCGTCGCTGGCGCACGCTGCAGTTTGCTCAGGATCCGTTCGCAGGCTCCGCAACAGATCGCATCTACCTACCTATTTCACCAGGTTGAGGGGCTGGCGGTGGCAACACCGTGAAGGTTCGAGTCCTTTCTTCCGCACCGGCCTTCGCTCACGCTTTGTAAGAGCCGTAGCGTGAGCTACGGCTCGGCAAGCCACAAAGGCTCTCCCTCTGTAGCCCAAAGGGCGAAGGCGGACGAGTCTTGCGCTGATTGCGCCGCAAGTCTTCGAACTACGGCGCATCACAACGTATCACCAGCGCAGACGCCGGGCGCCTGCAGCCTCTGGCGAATCGCAGCTCGGCCATCCACTACAATCCAGCCATGCTCGGCCGCACGCTCATCGCGCTGTGCGCAGCGTCCTGTCTCGGCCTCACGCAAGCGCCGGCGCGACCACGCTCCACGGGCACGTCACACATGGAGCGATATTTCGACAGCATCAAGACGGATCCGGTGCGGCTCCGACCGTTCGTGCGGGCGCTGCCCAAGGGCGGCGACCTCCACAATCACGTAACGGGAGCCATCTACGCGGAGAGCTACATCCAATGGCGGCCGAACTGGGCTTGTGTATCGATCCTGCCGCGGTCGCACTCGTCGAGTGCACCGACCGGATCACCCGTCCGGTGAAAGACGCGTTCGTCGACCCGGTGCTCTATCGCACGCTGATAGACGCGCTGTCGGTGCGGAACCTCGGCGTCACGGCGCCGCGCAAGCCGGGTCACGATCAGTTCTTCGATGCGTTCCCCAAGTTCGACGCGGTGGTGGACCGTCGGCGCGGCGAATCGCTCGCGGAGGTCGCCCGGCGCGCCGCCGGGCAGCACATCTTCTACCTCGAGCTCTCGAGCACGTGGGATCTCCGAGTTCCTCTGGCGGCGGCCGCGAAGGTCGAAACGCAACGGGCCAGCCGGCGCGAGGTGACGGAACCGGCGCTCGATCTCGACGAACTGTACAGCCAACTGCTCGATGCGGGTCTGGGATCGGCGCCGAAGACAGCGTATCTCGATCAGGCCGAACGCCGCATGAAAGAGGTGCTCGCGTGCGGGACTGCGGCAGCCGACGCCGGTTGCCATGTCACCATCCGCTACATAGCCGAGGGCTTGCGGGCATTTACGCCGGTTCAGGTGTTTTCCATGCTCGTGTGGGCATTCGAGCAGAACGCCGCCGACGCGCGCTTCGTCGGCGTCAACATGGTGCAGCCGGAAGATTGGTACGTGCCGGTCCGCGACTACGACCTGCACATGCGGATGGTCGATTTCCTGCGCCGGAAACGTCCGACCGTGCACGTCGCCCTCCACGCCGGCGAGCTGGCGCTGGGGCTCGTCCCGCCCGACGTCCTCGGCACGCACATCGCGAAGGCCATCACGCGTGGACGTGCGGAGCGCATCGGTCACGGGACAGACATCGCGTATTCTCACAATCAGGCGGACCTCTTGCGCGACATGCGTATCAAGAAGATCGCCGTCGAGATCAGTCCGTCATCGAGCGACACGATTCTCGGGGTCACTGGAGTCCGGCATCCGCTCCGTCAGTACCTGAAGGCTGGCGTCCCCGTCGTCATCTGCACCGACGATGAAGGCGTCTCGCGATCGGACCTCACCAACGAGTACTTGCGTGCCGTTCTCGAGCACAACCTGAGCTACGCCGAGCTGAAGCAGATTTCCCGTAACGGTCTCGAATACAGCTTCCTCGACGCTGCAACCAAGGCCCGACTTCTCACCGAGTGGGCAGCCGCATGGGAGGCGTTCGAAGCCTCGGATCCGAGCTTCGGCCCACGCCCGTAACGCGGCGCCCGCACGCCCCATCCCGCCCGGGCTCTCGAGGTCGGGGACGATGAGGCACCCTGATCCGTGTGCGAATGTGTGCGAATAAAGTCGTCGCAGGCGGGCGCTGCAGTTCACACCGGTTCAGGATCTGTTCACCAATCCACTGCAGTCCCCCGAATTCGCCAGCTTGAGGGGGCTGGCGGTGGCAACACCGCGAAAGTGCGAGTTCTTTCTTCCGCACCAGCATCGCTCGCCGTCACGGGAGTGAGCTTCGTCTAGACAGCCGGACCCGTACGGTTCTTTGAACTCGGATCAGATCGGGAGTGGACGAACGCGCAGACGTGTCGGCTCGATAGTCACGACACAACCCGTGGCGAGAGAGTCATCGAGCTGAGGGAGATTCTGCAGGATCAGTGCGGCAAGGGGCTCGGGCCGACGACTGCCGCCACTTCGAAACAGGATCAACGAGGGCTTCGAGGCCGAGCGTGTTGCTAGGAGCGTCGCGAAATCGGTATCCGCTGAGACAATGACACGGTCTTCGATAACCGCTCGCTCGAAGATCTCCTCATCGGCGGCGTGATGCAGACCGACTTCGCGAACGTGGACTGCGTCCATGACCTGCCGTGCGCAACCGATCGGCAAGCGCGGGCGACAGTGCGTTGTCGACGAGCAGCTTCACTCGCCAGCGGCTAGCGGCAGCGTCCGTTCTCGGACTGCTTCAGCCGCGAACAAGAGCGCTTCACGCACGTCGTCGGCCTCGAGGTCGGGATACAGGGCAAGGATCTGCTCAGCCGATTGACCTTCGGCGACGAGCGACACCACAGTGGCAACGGGTATCCGGAGCCCGCGTAAGCAAGGGACCCCGCCCATCTGGCGAGCATCGGTCGTGATGCGCTTGAAGTCCATACCGCCATTGTAGCCGCCCAGCCAGCGCCGAAGGTCGTAGCGCGCGTGCGATCGAAGGCGACAGCGTGAAAGGCGAAGTTGTTAGCCGGCGATCGCCGCCAGGCGGCCGCTCGTACGCTGTGCGAAGCCAGGCATGCCGATCGATTCATAAAGCGACAGAGCTTCAGCAAGCAGCACTCGGGCGCGGTCCAGGTCGCCGGCCGCGGCGCGGGCGAGCAGCATATCCGCGTACCAGACGCGCGCCTCGGGTTGGCAAACGCGATACGCCGTATCAGCTTGTCTGATGGCACGCTGGTGATGCTCCTCTGCGCGCGTCCATTCGTGTGCGCAGGCAGACGCTATGCCAGCGGCTGTGGCGAACAACGAGTTGGCGTACCACTGGACGCCAGTGGCGACCAGGTCGGCTGTCGATTCTTGAAGGGCCGCGGCCTCGTCGCGCCGGCCCGACAACGCCAGGCCCTCGACCACTTTGGCCAACGCGCCCCATGCGCCTTGCGTCGAAAGGTGTCCACGCTCAGGCCAATGGGGCGGGTGATCTCGCAGAACATCGCTTGCGGCCGGGTCGCCTGCGTGCGCGAGCACGCACATCAGGCTCGCCGACGAGATTCCCGAGAAGTGAGTCCCCGGCGGTTCTGCCAGAATTGCGTCCCGCAGATGCGCAACCGCATCGGACGAACGACCCTGACAGAAGTTGACGAGCCCCAGGTACAGCGAGTCCGCGAAGTGCCACCCGATCCCCCGCGACCGCCCGAACGCCATCGAATGGCGAGCAGCGGACTCCGCGGCGTCAAGCTGCCCTTGTGTCAGCGCGACCATCACTTCTGACAGGTTGAAAAACCAGAGGACGGTCTGATGCCCGACGCGCTCGGCGATGGCTTTGTAGTCCTTGAGCAGTGGCGTCGCTTCCCCCGGCCGGCCGCAGTAGACGGCCGCCAGCGGCTCCCATACGGCGGTATCGACGTCCGACCAGACATCGCGCGCAGCCCGGCACCGCCGTGCCGCGTCCTGCCTGACGGCGATCGCCCGATCGAACTGCGCAACAAAGCCGTGCATGTGAACCTGCAGCGTTGTCGCAAGACGGTCGAGATTCGAATCGTCGAGCGTCCGCTGCAGCTGCTGGGCCGCCGTCAGAGTGGCAAACCCGGCATCGGGATCGCCGAAGCATCTGGCCGTCGCCAGCACGAACAGCATCGATGACCGCAACATCGGCGCCGAGTTCCCTAGCCGCTCGAGGGCCTGCTCGGCAGCGCGAATCGAAGCGTCAACCTGAGCGAACCAGATATGCAGGTAAGCCAATTCGAAACTGCATTCTGCTGAGAGTGGTCCGTCCCCTATTTCGTCGAACAGGGAGATGGCTCGCTCGAACGCGTCCACGGCCTCGCTGGTACGTCCGAGGCTTCGCAGCACGGCCGCGCGTCGCCTGTGGATGTCGGCAACCCGTCGATCGCGTACGCCTTCCCAGAGCGACGCGCGCGGTCGAGGTTGGCGAGCGATTCTTCGTACGCCGCTGCCGCACGGGCCTGCTCCGCGGCAATCAGAAGGTACTTCGAGGTCTTTTCCGAATCCGCCGCCGTGCCGGCTTGATACAAATGGTGCGCCAGCGTCGACGCGTGCTTCTCGAGTGAGGCGTCATACACCTGCTCGATCGCCGCGGCGACTCGAGCGTGCACGCGCTGCCGCCGAGGCATCGACAGCGTCTCGGCCAGCGTCTGCCGAATCAGTTCATGCGCGAACCGGTACTTCGGTTCACGTCCGGACGGTTCAGGCACAACCAGGTGCGCGCGCTCGGCCTCCTCGAGGGCATCGAGCGCGACGTCGGTCGTTCCGGCGTCCAGCGCCTCGAGGAGCGACAGGCTGAACGTCCGCCCGACGATCGCAGCGGTCATCAGGACCCGTCGAGTAACCTCGCTCAGTCGTTGCAGACGTCGTCCCAGCACCAATCGCACGCCTTCGGGAACCGCGAGAGTGTCCACATGCAAATCGGTTCGCCAGCCACCGCCGGCATCGAACAGCTTGCCGTCTTCAGCGAGGTGCTTGAACACCTCTTCGACAAAGAAGGGATTGCCTTCGGTTTCCGCGAAGACGATGCGCGACAGCGCCGGGGGCGGCGTATGACCGCTCAACCCGCTGAGCATCGACTCGACCGCGGGCTGGGGCAGGCGCTGCAGTGAAATCCGGGTCGCGAGGCGCTGACGGAGCAGAGTCTCGAGTGTCTGGGCGAACGGACGCGTGATGTCGAGCTCGACGTCGCGATATGTGCCGACGATGAGCAGCGGCATCGTGGCGACCGTCTGTGCGAGATGCTGAAGCAGGAGCAGCGTTGGTTCATCGGCCCAGTGCAGATCCTCGAGGACTGCAGCCACCGGCGTGATGCGGCAGGACCGATCCACGAACTCGCGATAGGCGTTGAACAGAAAGCGCCGCTGCTGCTCTGGCGGGAGCTCGATCGGCTGCGGGATGTTCGAAAAGATGCGGCGGAGCTCGGGCATCAGCTTCGCCACTTCAGGCGCCGAGTCTCCGAGCATATGCCGGAGCGTGACCGCCGGGACGACGCGCGCTCCGTACTCGAGTATCTCGATGAACGGGATGTATGGGGGCGCGCCTTCCCCTTCGTAGCAATGCCCGACCAGGCTGAGACAGCCGCGTTGCCGCGCCGCGGCGACCAGTTCCTGCGTCAGCCGCGTCTTGCCGATTCCCGGCTCGCCTCCAATGAGGACGATCGATCCATGACCGGCCATCGCCTCGTCCAAGCCACGCAGGACATCGGCTCGTTCGATGTCGCGTCCCACGATCGTTCGGAGGGACGTGCGGGGTGTGCCTTCCGGAATCGCCGACGACGTCGTGCTCCCGACATGTGAAGGCGCCACCTGGCGGAGATCGCTGCGCACGTCGGAGATCGTCGAGTAACGCTCGGCGGGCGCTTTGGCGAGGAGCCGCCAGATCAGCACGGAAAGCGATCCCGGCAGTTCGCCCAGGTCATTACCGACAATTGTCGGCATGTCTCGCAGAATCGCCGTCAGCGTCTCGGCGGGAGACGACCGGCGGAACGGGTGCCTGCCGGTCAACAGCTCGCACAGGACAATGCCGAAGGAGAAGAGATCCGATCGCTCGTCGAGCGCTTCTCCCAGAACTTGCTCGGGCGACATGTAGTCAGGCGTGCCGACGCGCAGGCCGATTTCGGTGAGCGCCCGCCCGGTGGACATGACCGTGTCGATCTTCGTCTCGACACGGCTCGCATCGGGCGCGCTGTCGGCCACGCCAAGTTGCTTGGCGAGTCCGAAGTCCATCACCTTGACACGGCCTTGAGCCGTCAGCATGACGTTGGCCGGCTTCAGATCTCGATGAACGATCCGCTTCGCGTGCGCGGCTTCGAGCGCCTCGGCGATTTCACCCGCGATGCGAAGCCCCTCTGTTGTCGACACCGGTCCCAGCGCAAGGGTGTCGTGCAGTGTCTGACCGACGACATGTTCCATGACGATGAACACGCCGAGGTCGTGCTCGCCGATCTCGAAGACCTTGCAGATGAAGGGGTGATCGAGAGCGGCTGCAGCCAGCGCCTCGCGACGAAGCCGCTCGCGTGCCGACGCGTCGTGGGTCAGATGCGGCGGCAGAACCTTGATCGCGACGTCGCGACCGAGCCGCGGGTCGTGCGCCCGGTACACCTCGCCCATCCCGCCGGCGCCAATCTGCGCGGTGACTTCATAAGGGCCGATCCGCGTGCCAGGAGGCAGGGCCATCCCAATTCGGGCTGATTATATGGGTGGAATTCGCTCGAGGGCGTGTGCGAATGTGTGCGAATAGATTCGTCGCAGGCGTGCGCGGCAGCACGCTCCCGCCCACCTTCCGTCCGCAGGATACGCCTCAGTTCGCGTCAGCACAGCAAGTCCGCCAGTTTGAGGGGCTGGCGCCCGCAAGGGCGTGAAGGTTCGAGTCCTTTCTTCCGCACCAGCCTTCGCTAACGCTTGTAGGTGCCGAAGCATTAGCTTCGGCTCGGCAAGCCAGACGAAGGCTGTCGCGCCGTAGCGGCGAAGCCGCGAAGGCGGACCATCTCCCAGCCTTCGCTCACGCTTACGAAACTCCCAGCGTGAGCTTCGGCCTCGGCAAGCCAACATACGAAGCCTGTCACGCCGTAGCGGCGTGACCGCGAGGGCGGGCCGACTTCGACCGCTGACAATCCGCAAAAGGCGACCACTTCCGGCGTTTCTAGGTTTCCACCGCGCTTTACGCCTCGGGGGCCGTCGGCACTCCCGATGCTGCCAGTCTGGCTGCGCAACGCACGCTCGAACGGGCGATCCTGCTGGCCGGACAGGTGTTGCTCGTCTGCCGATCGTGCTCGCCACGAAGCCTCCAGACGGCGCGGCCGACGGCGTCGAGGCATGGGTCATTCGCGGGCCGGACGGGCACGTGAATCAGATCGGTCAGTGTCTCCTCAGGGTGCATCGCCGATCGTCCACGAGGCGTGGCCCTACCACCACGGCTCGGAAGAGACCGCGGCGTACGACGCCCAGATCGCATTCCTCGTCATGAACGGAGGCTCGACCGCCCAGCTGTCAGGCGTCCGACGCGCGCGCATCGCCACCGCGCATCGCCTCGCAGATCGGGGAGCCTTGGGGACGAAATCGAATTAATCAGCGCACTTTTTGACCATTTCTAGGTTTCCGCCGCGTCTTCCGCCTCCGTGCGCGAGGAGGAGACGCCGTGGCCAGGACGAAGCGGTGTGGATGGCAAGGAGTCATGGCAGTCGTGGTTCTCATTGCGGCTGGCCGAGTCACCACCTATGGACAAGCGTTGGGGACTGTCGGCACTCCCGGTGCTGCCAGTGACGCGCGCGTACGCGCCGAGGACCCGGCGCTGTCCGCGCTGATTCGACAGGCGATCGATCACTCGGCGACCTTTCGAAGCCTCGTCGAAGCAATTCAAGCCACGGATGGCATCGTCTATGTCATCCGCGGTCGATGCAGGAATTACGACGTCCGGGCGTGCCTGTTGCTCTGGATGGCCGTCGCCGGCCCGAACAGAATGCTGCGAGTGGTCGTGGATGACAGGAGTCGGTCAGACGTTGAAACAATGGCCTCGATCGGTCACGAACTCAGGCACGCGCTCGAGGTCCTCACCGAGTCGAATGTGACGACAGGGGCTGGGATGTTCAACTTCTACCGGCACAGCGGCGGCATACAAGGGGTATTCGAGACCGAGGCCGCAATCGCGGCGGGCGATGCGGTGCACAACGAACTGAAGCGGCGCCGGGCGAACTAGCGATCGCTCGGTGCCAGGCGCTTCAACTCCTCGAACCAGTTGAGGACCAGAACCATCTGCGTAACAGGCGGCGACGGTGGCCCTTCAGGTCCTCGAACCATGAGGAAGCGACCATCACGCGATACGTCGTAGTGTCTGTAGGGAGAACCGGGAACGGTTTGGATTTCGAAAAGCGGTTGCGGCGTTCCTGCGACAAACGCCGGGCTCAGCGTGACGTCCACAGCCATCATTCTGACGCGGCCTAGCTCTGGAGCCAGAGTCTCGTAGAACACTTCACGTCCGCTCGGCGCCCAGGCCGGCGCGGTGCCCCCGTTGGTGGATATCGCATGGTGTTCTGCGGCGCCTCGATACCGTTCAACGAAAACCTCTTCCTCACCCCGCTCATTCGACGTGTAGACGAACCACTCGCCATCGGGCGAGAACTGCGGGAAGCGCTCATTGACTGCGGCGTTGCGGGACGGATGCACCTTCCGGTCGCCTCCTGTGCGTGAGAGCGCGTGGATCTCCCAGACGCCGTCGTTAACTAACTTGGTGAACAGCAGGGTCTGGCCGTCGGGAGACCACGATCCAGCGGGATGAGCCCCGCGTTCAGGCGCGTCGATCGCGAAATGTTCGGTCGCCCCGCCCTCGAGAGACATCGACACGAATCCTTTCTCGTCTGTAACGGTGATCTTTCCGTCCGGCGTAAACGTGGGCCAGAGTTTACCGGGCGCCACTAGAACCAGCCCGCCGCGCGCGAGATCGTGCATCAAGGTCCCCCGGGCATTAGCCAGCACCGCACGCCGACCGTCCGGCGACAGGCGTGGCCCAAAGTACGCTCCCGGGGACAACATCGATGGCGTCACCGTGCCATTGCGACTCACCCACACCAGCGACATCGTGAGTTCCGGGACTGGGGCGCTCGGCACGTAGACGAGGGCGCCGGTGTTCGAGACGCTGAACTGCGCCGCACCCGTCTCTGTGAGGCTCAAAGAAGGCGTGCGCACGGCCTGCATGACGCCATTCACGATCGCCGCTGGCGTCCCGCTGACCCGCAGGCTCTTCAGATCGAACGGCACCGCCATCAGCGTGCCGTCACGAACGTACACGAGGTGACCACTTGGCACATACCGCGCGTCGACACCTCGATCGAGCACGACGTGCGTTTCACCCGTCTCGCGCGACACGACGACGGTCTCACCGTCCGCGAAATTGGCCCTCTCAGTGCCAGCGGTGTAGAGCACCCCGCGTCCGTCCGGTAATATCTGAGGCAGGCTATGACGTTTGCGATCGTTCGGGTCGCGACGAGTCAACGTGCGCGGTGCACCACCCGATGCCGGCACACGCCACAGCAGGCCTTCGGCGTCGGTGACCGCGAAGACGATCTCGTCCGAGCCCCACGTGGCGCCACGAAGCGGTGGAACCTTCGCCAAGGTCTCCGCCGGACTGCCGTCGAGTCGCACCTTCTTCAGTTCGCCGATCGCCCCAGGCTCGACGGCGCCTGTCCAGAAACCAAGCCACTGCCCGTCGGGTGAGAAGAACGGGCTGTTGCTGTTGTCGGTTCCCGGAATCGGCGCCGCCTCGAGCCGATTGCGCGTATGCAGATAGAGTTGCTGGCGTCCGCCCTTTCGCGCGCTGAACACCAGCAGCGTTCCGTCAGGTGACAGAGCTACGTCCGTTCGCGTGGGATACGGGAATCCCGGGTTCCCTGGAGTCAGACCTGGTCCAAATGCATCGGCGGGGGTCACTCCAACCGCGAAGCGTGCCGCACTCTCTGCACCTGCGACAGGCGGACGAGCACGCGCCCACACGAAGACACCGCCAGCGACCGCTGCAAGAAGGACGGCCGCCGCAACGGTTGCGATCAGCCAGCCACGAACGATCGGCCGAGGGCGGTCGTCATCCAACGCTCGGCCGTGCTGTGCGTCCTCAATGACGACGCGTGCCTCGCCGATGTCACGCAGCCGACGCTTCGGGTCCTTCTCGAAGCAGCGCTGCAACAGGCGCACGACACCGGGCGGCGTGGTCGTCGGCAGCGCTCGCAGGTCCGGGTCGCGATCGAGAATGGCCGCCAGCGTATCTGACGGCGTGAGACCAGCGAACGCATCGCGACCGGTCAGCATCTCGTAGAGGACACAGCCGAACGCCCAGATGTCCGCCCGCTTGTCCACCGCGTGGCCCCGAGCCTGCTCCGGGCTCATATACGCGACCGTGCCCAGGACGATGCCGCTGGCCGTCAGCGAGCTCGCATCGCGCACCTCGCTCGATGACAACTGCTCGGCCTTGGCGAGCCCGAAGTCGAGCACCTTGACGGCACCCCCGGTCGTGATCTTGATGTTGCTCGGCTTGAGGTCGCGATGGATGATGCCCTTTTCGTGCGCGGCCTCGAGCGCGTCCGCGATCTGTTTCGCGTACTCGAGCGCCTCGGCCAACGGAATCGGCCCGCGGGCGATCCGCTCCGCGAGCGTGTCGCCCTCGACCAACCCCAGAACGAGTGCGCGAACGCCATCGCTTTCTTCGACACCGAGGATGGTGCCGATGTGTGGGTGATCCAGGCTCGCCAGCACGCGGGCCTCCCGCTCGAAGCGAGCCAGCCGGTCCGCATCGGTGGCAAATGCCTGCGGCAGTACCTTGATCGCCACGTCGCGCCCGAGCCTGGTGTCGCGGGCGCGATACACCTCACCCATCCCGCCGACGCCGATCCGTTCGCCCAGGAGGTAGGCGCCGAACCGACGGCCAGTGAGGCTATCGTTGTCGGCGTTCCCGATCGCTTGCGCGATCGCCGACGGCGTCAGGCCCTCGAGTCCTTCGGGCGACGTCGGCTGATCGAGCAGCGCCTGCACCTCGCGGTGCAGTGAGGAATCGTCGGCGCAGGCTTGGGCGAGAAACGCGGCGCGATCGGTCGCGGCGTGCAGCCGCGCGTCCTCATAGATCCGCGAGATCTGCCTCCACCGCTCAGGCGTCATGTCCGTTTCCGCCCGACAGCTCGCGCGTCAACCAGGCCTTCGCCAGTCGCGAGTCGCGCATCACCGTATCCGGCGACACCTTGAGCACGATCGCCGTCTCGTCCACGGTGAGACCACCGAAAAAGCGCAGCTCGATGACCTGGCTTCTGCGCGCATCGATTGTCTCGAGTGCCTGCAGCGCATCGTCGAGGGCCAGGAGATCCGGCGGCCGGTCGCCGGTGACGAGAAGCCCCTCGTCGAATGTGATCTTGACGTCGCCGCCGCCACGTTTCCGGTTGCGTTTGGCCCGCGCCGAATCCACGAGGATGCGTCGCATGAGACGAGCCGCCATCGCCAGGAAATGGGCGCGGTTCTGCCAATCCATTTGCTGGACGTTGATCAGGCGAAGGTAGGCTTCGTTCACGAGTGCCGTCGCCTGCAGGCTGTGGCCCTGACGCTCGCCGGCCATACAGCGCTGCGCGATTCGATGGAGCTCCTGCTCCACCAGCGGAATCAGACGCGTCAGCGCCGCGTCGTCGCCACCGCGCCACGCCAGCAGCAAACCCGTGACATCGAGAAAAGACACGGCAATGCGCGAATTCTACGCCGATTCGAGCGCTCCGGCGGCCGATCGTAGGCAGTCGGTGAATGAGAGTCGCGCGAAGGCAACCGGGCACACCTTGGCCCTGGCAGCAAACAGGCGGTCGAGGGCCCGGCAGGCATGTGCGAACGTGTGCGAATAAAGTCGTGGCAGGCGCACACTGCAGTTCGCTTCGGCTCAGAATCCGTTCGACGGATCCACATCAGTTCGCTGCTGGATGGCTATTTCACCAGGTTGAGGGGCTGGCGCCCCGCAAGGGCGTGAAGGTTCGAGGCGAGTCCTTTCTTCCCCACCAAATTTCGCTGATGTCTTGCGAATCCGACGCGTCAGCTCCGGCTAGGCAGGCTCGCAAAGGCGCAGTTCTTCGCGAATAGCCGCGACGCGAGTCGCCTGGTGCACACCGTTGAATATTCCGCAGAGCCGAGAGAGATTTCGGATCTGACACGGCCAGTCGTCTGAAAGCGCACCGGAACGGCGTGCGTAGGCGCGGCGCTGGGAGCGCCCTGAGCGGTACCGCTCTTGAATAAAGGCTCGCATGGACCACATTCCAACGATGGCGGCGATGATGACGCCTTTTCCCTTCTACGTGGACATCAGCGACAGCCTGCTGCGCGCGCGCGATCTGATGAGGGAGCACGAAGTGCGGCACCTGCCGGTGGTGAAGAACCATGCGCTGCTTGGAATCCTGACCGATCGGGACCTCAAGCGTGCACTCGACCCCGACCTCGGACTGCCGCCCAAGGACGAGCTGTTCGTTCGCGACGTGTATCTGCCCGACCCGTACGTTGTTGACGACCACTCGCCGCTCGACGACGTCCTCGAGCACATGGCGACGCACCATCTCGGGAGCGCTCTCGTGACAAAACACGGCCGCCTGGCCGGAATCTTCACCTCGACCGACGCCTGCCGCGCCTACAGCGAACACCTGCGCCGGATCTTTCCCAAGCCCGTGGGTACCGACGCCGCCTGATCGTCCGCGCCGCATGAGCCCGGCCACCGCGAGATGCGAACGATGAGTACAGCCCGCGACGATCAGAAGACTGTCTACTGGCACCGCGACCTGCCGCCTCTCGATGGCGAAATCCTGCACGAGCACGTTCTCGAGGCCACGAGCGATCGCGTCAGTGGTTCAATCGTGCGCTACGGCGACCTGTGGGACCGATGCTACGCCTCGTTGATGGCCCATACGACGGACCGGCTCGTCCAGGAGGTGGCTCGCCTCGG
>Ga0207659_10000901_pt1 | contig 17690 bp, 11 predicted proteins | sample KBSM43metaG_FD_184330 | JGI IMG/M metagenome (GOLD analysis project Ga0207659, IMG submission 184330) | Miscanthus rhizosphere microbial communities from Kellogg Biological Station, Michigan, USA - KBS M4-3 metaG (SPAdes) (version 2) | ecosystem: Host-associated > Plants > Roots > Rhizosphere >...
TGGACTTCCAGGTGATCGGCGTCATGCCACCAACGTTCCAACCGTTGATCTCCGAGCACTTCTATCAGCGCGCAGATATGTGGGCAGCACTCGGTTATGACGTCTCGCTGGCTTATGCGTGCCGCAGCTGCCAGCATCTGAAAGCGTTTGCGCGGCTGAAGGCGGGCACATCGATCGAAGCGGCGATTACCGACATCAATCAGGTTCACGCCGCACTTCGCCAGCAGTTCCCGAGTGATTACGCACGCGCGTCGAGCATCGTGGTCAGCCGACTATCGGCGGAATTGTCGGGCGACATTCGGCCAGCGCTGACCGCATTGATGGGCGCAGTCTCGTTCGTGTTGCTGATTGCGTGCGCCAACGTCGCCAACCTGCTGCTGACGCGACTCTCGCGGCGCGGCCGCGATCTGGCGCTACGCGTCGCTCTCGGGGCGAGCCGCGCGCGGATCGTCAGGCAGTTGCTGGTCGAAAGCGCGTTGCTGGCTTTCGCCGGCGGAGTGCTCGGCATTGCCGCCAGCATGGTGACGGTTCCACTGCTGGTCCGCGTGGCGCCGGTCACAATATCCAGGCTCAGCGATGCGCACGTCGACGCCACCGTCGCCGGCTTCGGTCTGGCACTCTCCGTGTTGACGACACTGGTCTTCGGACTCTTGCCAGCCTGGCGCGCGTCACGTTTCGAGTTGTCGGGCGCGATCGCCGGCGACTCACGACGCACCGCGGCAGCGCCAAATTCTCCCGCCCGGCGAATGCTGGTCGCGATCGACGTCGCGCTCGCCGTGGTGCTGCTCGCCGGTGCGGGTTTGATGATTCGAAGCGTCGGTCGCCTGCTCGGCGTCCATCCGGGCTTCGATCCCGATCATGTCTTGACGATGCAGATTTCGATGAGCGGCCAGCGCTATCGCGAGAACGAACCGGTGGTGCGCGCCGGCGATGAAATTGTCGAGCGGATCCGTGCACTGGCGGGCGTGACCGACGCCGCCGTGGCTGGACAGATTCCACTCGGTGGCAATGGTGACACCTGGGGATTTCACATTGTCGGCCGTCCTTCGGGCGCAGACGACCCGTCGGTCGAGCGCTACGCCGTTACCCCGGGATATTTTTCGGTGATGCGAATTCCCCTGATCCGCGGCCGTCTGATCGGGGAGTCGGACCGGCTCGACAGCGAACGGGTCATGGTGATCGGTCAGTACACCGCCGAACGCCTGTGGCCCGACGCGGATCCGATTGGTCAACACGTCCGCATCGGCGGATTGGAAGGTGCGCCTTACCGCATCGTCGGCATCGCCGGTGACGTCCGCCACCAAGAACTGGCGAAGCCGCCAACGATGCAGATGTACGTCGCGCAGCGACAATTCGTCGATTCGTTCCTGACGGTCGTGGTTCGCACGGGCGGGGATCCGTCGCACTTCACGTCGGCGGTCCGCCAGGCGATCTGGTCGGTGACTCCCGACGTGCCGATTTTTCAGGTCGCCACGTTAGAAGATCTGGTGGAAAAATCGGTCGGCCCGCGCCGGTTCGTGATGTTCCTCCTCGAACTGTTCGGCGCGATGGCGCTGCTCATGACAGCACTCGGGGTCTATGGCGTCGTGGCCTATTCGGTGTCCGAGCGCACGCGGGAACTCGGCCTCCGGTCGGCGCTCGGTGCGACGCGCGCCGATATCGCGAGGCTAATCATCGGCAATGGCCTGGTCGTCGTCCTCATCGGTCTGGGCGCCGGCTGTGCGGCCGCGTTTGCTGCGACGCGATATCTCGAATCGTCGCTGTTCAACGTCAGCGCAACCGATCCGTTGACCTTCGCGCTGGTCGCGTTGGCGCTTCTGCTCGTCACGCTCGTCGCTCAGGGCCTTCCGGTGTGGCGGGCCACCCGCGTGGATCCGTCGGTGGCTCTGCGGCAAGACTGAACACTTCAGTGTAAAAATCGCCAGATTTGTTTGACGAAAATTGTATTTGCGCCATTTCTTCGCCGCTGGACCAACAACTTAGGTGGACAGGTCCACTGGCAACCGGCTTGCCCCTCCTCGACCCGGAGGACACCAAGCATGCGACTGCGCAATCTCTTGATTAGCGTGGCGACCATTCTGTCTTTGACCGCAGCGCCTGTCTCTGCCGCACCGAACGGCGCGCAGGCGAAAGGCGCAGCGCCGAAAACCGCGCCAACCCACGGAAGTCCCAAAGCTACAACGTCGACAACCTCGTCGCCAAAGACGACGATGACAACGAATCACGGCAGTCCGAAGACTACTTCGGGCGGACCGAAGACTACTTCGGGCGGTCCAAAGACCACATCGGGCAGCCCCAAGACGGTATCAACCACGAAGACAACCAGCGCAGCGAATCACGGCCAGGCGAAGAAATCTCCGGCGCCAACCGCCACCACGACAACCACCGCATCGACAACAACGCCTGGTACGAGCACCGGAACCACGACAACCGCTGCAACTGACACGACAACCACCACGCGGCTCAATCCCATCGCTGCGAAAGTCGCGTCCACGCCGGGCCTGAATTCAAAGGTCAGTTCGTTGCTGCCGCAAGGCATGAGCCTGAATCAGGCTTCGAAGGGCTTCAAGAATCAGGGACAGTTCATCGCAGCGCTGCACGTGTCCCAGAATCTCGGCATTCCGTTCGCCGACCTGAAAACCGCGATGACCGGCATTCGCCCGATCACGCAACCACCGACCGGCGGAACCACGACCGGTGTCACGACGACTGGCGGGACGACCACCGTCGCGACAACGACCGAAAGCACTCCGTTGTTGAGCCTTGGCCAGGCGATTAAAAAGCTGCGCCCCACTGCCAATGCCGACGCCGCGGAGTCGCGCGCGACGACGCAGGCGACGTCGGATCTCGGCGGCAGATGAAGCGAATCGGTCTGGTCGGCGCCGTCTCTTTGATTCTGGTGTGCGCGTCCACCGCGTATGCGCAGGGCAACAGCGCACAGGCGCCGGGCAAGAAAAAGAACGCCACCGGCGCGGCAGCGGCCGCGCCGAGTCGCAACGAACTCAGCGCGATCGCCGTCGCACCGGTTCCAGGATCCACGAGTGCAACTCCGCTCGCATGGGTGGACGACGCCAGCCTGCTGGCCCCGGGGATGGTGTCGCTCTCCCTCTCGGCCATGCGCTGGAGCGGCGGTGGCGTGAGCGAAGTTGACGCGCCGGTTGTGGACGCGGCACTCGGCCTGACCTCGCGCGTCCAGATATCGGCGAGTGTGCCGAGAGTGGTCGGCGGCGCGGATCCCGAAGGCGCGGTCGGCGGAGTCGGCACCAGCTTCTTTGCCACGAAGATCGCCGTCTATCAGCATCCGAGCCGGCCATTCAAAGCTGCCGTCACCCCGACGCTGCAGGTGCTTGGCGAAGGAGTCGTCGCAGCTCTTGAACCTGGCGAGGGGCGGGTGCGCTGGGGCCTGCCGGTAAGCGCGGAGATATCGAGCGGTTCGATTCGACTGTACGGTGGCGGCGGCTATTTTTCGCCCGGCCTCTGGTTCGGTGGTGCTGCGGTCTCGGCGCAGGCATCGTCGAAGGTGTTTGTCAGTGGCGGCTTCAGTCGTGCCTGGCGCCACTCCGAGATTCCTGACCTGCCGATGTCCGAACGCGATCGCAAGGAGCTCTCGGGTGGTGTCGCCTACGTGCTGCATCCAAGCATCACGGTATTTGGTTCGGTTGGACGAACCATCCACACGCTGGTCGAGAACGGCGCCGGGACCTCGCTATCGGGCGGCGCATCATTTTCGTTCGCGACTTCTTCAAGCAAACCGTAGTTCGAGCGACGAGCGGCGAGCAACGAGCAACGTCCAGTAAGATCCGCCCGTGCCGAACACGCGGGGACGGGTGCTGGCGTTCGCTTTTTTTCTCGCGGTCGTCACCTACCTCGATCGGATCTGTATCTCCGCGGCGGCGCCGGCAATCATGGACGACCTTCATCTGGACATGCTGCAGATGAGCGTCGTCTTCAGCGCGTTCACGCTCGCCTACTCGCTGTTCGAGGTTCCATCGGGCTGGCTGGGCGACGTCAAGGGTCCGCGCAGTGTGCTGACCAGGATTGTCCTGTGGTGGTCTGCATTTACGATGCTGACCGGTGCAGCAGCCGGTTACCAGTCCCTGAAGGTCATTCGCTTCCTGTTTGGCGCAGGCGAGGCCGGAGCGTTCCCGAATGTTGCGAGAAGTTTCTCGCGCTGGTTTCCGGCGCGTGAACGGGGCCGGGCCAATGGCGTGCTGTTTCTCGGCTCGCGTCTCGGTGGCATGCTGTCAGCGCCGATCGCGTTGCTGTTGATCGCGCGCTGGGGCTGGCGCGCCAGTTTCGTTGCCTTTGGCACACTCGGCATCGTCTGGGCAGCTGCTTGGTGGACGTGGTATCGCGACCGACCTGAAGACCACGCGGCGATGACGACCGAAGAACTGTCGTGGATTCAGCAGGACGGTCCGCCGCCGCCGAATCGGGCGACACCATGGCGCGCGCTGTTGAGCGGCAGAAATCTCTATGCCATCTGTGCAATGTATTTCGCGTTCGGTTACGGCCTGTACTTTTACTTCACCTGGCTGCCGACTTACCTGATCAAAGAGTTGGGATTTTCGCAATTCAGCGGCGGGCTGTTTGCCGCACTGCCGTTCCTGCTTGCCGGCCTTGCCGATCTTGGTGGTGGCCTGCTCACCGATCGGCTGTCGCGTGACTACGGCCTCCGCGTCGGGCGGTGTTATCTCGGGGCCGCGGCGTTCGCGTGCGGCGCGGCGTTTCTGCTGGCTTCGACGCTGACCGCTGCGCCAGTCGCCAAAGCGGTGCTGATTGCGTGCGCGCTGGCATCTGCGGATCTTGCGTTAGGCGCATGTTGGGCCGTTCCGATCGATATCGCTCCGAATCACGCCGGGGTGATCACCGGCTGCATGAACACGCTCGGCAACCTCGGGGGCCTGGTTGGTCCGCTGGTCGTCGGTTATGCCGTCCAGGAACTCGGCTCGTGGACGCTGCCGTTTTACGTAACTGCCGGCGTGTATGCGTTTGGCGCGGTGATGTGGCTGGCGATCGATCCGGCTAAGGAACTTGCGACGGAGCAATTCGCTTCTTCGTCGCCTGTTCAAACGCATAGGCCAGTTCGATGAGCCGTGGCTCGCTGCACGCCATTCCGGCAAAGCTGACGCCCATCGGTGCCGGCTTGGCATTGAATCCCGCCGGAAACGGTGGCGTTGGCGAGTTCGCAACCAGCGACCACGGGACGATTACCGTCGGATAACCAGGCTTCGCCGCTATCGCCGCGCCGCCCGCGCCCGGAAACAGCAGCGCGTCGAGCCGTTCGGCTTTCATGATTTCGTCGATGCCGTGCGTTCCGCCGAGCCGAATGTCTTTAGCGCGGTCGGCGTCGTAACGCGCGCGATCGCGTTCGACGTCCATCTCGTCGGAAATCTCGAGCTGTGACTGGCCGTACTTGATCGCACCGGCCTTTTCGTGCGCCTTGTTCCACGCGATCAGCTCGCCGAGCGTCTTCACTGGCGCGGCCGGCCCGAGCGATTTCAGCCAGGCGTTGAAGTCGCGCTTCATGCCGTACTTGAAATCGATCGAGCAGTTTTCGTCCTTGCCACGCGCGTTGGTTACTCCAGAGCAGGTGTTGAAGGCGTTGAGATTGTTTTTGGGATCCGGATCGACAACGCTCGGGATGTTCGCTGGATCGACAATGATTGCGCCTTCCTTTTTCAGAACGGCGATGGCCTCTTCCATTGCTTGCTTCTGATCGGCAGCCAATCCGCCGCGATTGCCGCCGGTGCTGTTGGGCGCGGCGAACTCGTCGTAGAAGAATGCGCGCGGAATGCCGATGCGCGCGCCTTTCAAACCATCTCGCCTCAGGAACTTCGTGTAGTCGCGGTCCGGCGGCGCCGTGCAGGTACGAGTCGCCGGATCATTCGCATCGGGCGATGCGCTTTCGAGTACTCCGAGCATGATCGCGACGTCGCTGACGCTCTTCGCCATCGGTCCGGGAGTGTCCTGATCCGCAGTAATCGGAATCACGCCGTAGCGACTGATCCGGCCGACCGTTGGTTTGATGCCGGCCAGCATGTTCTGATTCGACGGGCTGAGCACCGAGCCGGACGTTTCGGTGCCGACGTTGCCGGCCCAGAGGTTTGCCGACGTTCCGACGCCCGAGCTCGAGCCGCCGGTGCCGAGTGCCGGCCGGCCGTCGAACGTCGCATCGCGCGGATCCTTTCGCGGGTCGAACGGGTTGTATCCCTGCCCGCCGACCGCATTGTAGTTGCCCGGCATTGGCGTCGGCGCACCCGCTACCCAGTTTGCCAGCTCGGTCATTCCGGTCTTCGCGATGATGATGGCGCCGGCGTCGCGCAGGTTTCTGGTCAGGGTCGCTTCATACGGCACCATCAACGTTTCGAATGCCAGCGCTCCACCGGTCGTCCGCATGTCGGTCGTGTGAATGTTGTCTTTCAAGGCGATCGGAATGCCATGCAGTGGTCCGCGAATTTTGCCCTGGGCCCGTTCGCGGTCGCGTTCGTCCGCGATCTCCATCGCCTTGGGATTCACCGTGATCGCCGCGTGCAGCAGGTCCTCATAGGTCGCAATCCGCAACAAGTACTGGCGGACGATCTCCTTCGAGGTGACGCGCCGCTGCTCGAGCGCGGTTTTCATCCCCGGAATCGTCGCTTCCACGACGGTGAAGGGCCGGCTGGTGACTGGCGCCGTGGTCCTCTTCGTTTGCGCGCGCGCAAACACAGTGGTTACACAGACGCTGACGGCGATGACGATCGCAAACTGTTTCATGGCGCGCAAATTATATGCCCGGCCGGCGCGCGACGACGGCGGTATCACCTGGCAGCAGCTGATAATCGCCAATCGCGCGGCTCGTGGATACTCGAAAGCCGATCCGATTAAGGGTTGAGACAATCTCTCGGACTTGATAAATCCGAACGCGGTGAGTCTCGCGCGAACGCGCGACCCGCGAACCAATCCGCCGCATCAGCACGATGCGTCGCTCCAGGATTCGGGTACGCCAATTGTAATCGGCCCGCACCGCCATGCTCCAGTCCTTCGCGCCAATGGTTCGCGCCGGATACGTTCGTTGGCGCGCCGAGTGCATGAAATCGAACACCAGTAGTCCGCCGGGCGGCAGCGCATCGTAGACGCGTTGGAAGAACCGGCGTAAGACTCGGAGACCGCCAGGCACATAGGTAACGACTTCGCCGACACAAATGACGGCGTCGCACAACGGCAGCCGCAGCGACTGCAGATCGGCAACGCGAAATCTGGCGAGCGGTGCGTGGCGTCTTGCCAGCGTGATCATCGCCGGCGAGACGTCAAAACCGAGCACCTCGTAACCGGCAACCGATAGATGTTTGGCTAGCAAGCCCGAGCCGCAGCCGAGTTCGACGATTCGCCCCGATCGCACGCTAGCAGAGCGGAGGATGGCGAGAATCCCGGGCGCGACACGCCGGCTGAAATCGCCGAATGCCGAGTCGTGCACGAAGGCGAGGTCGCGTGAGTACAACGAGCGTATTATCGATGAGGATGTCCCTTGATCCGACCCTGCTGATGCTCTCGCTCATTCCAGGAGCGATCGGCTTCGTGATGTTCGTCTATGGAAAGAAACTCGGGCGATGGCCGCACCTCACGGCCGGTCTCGCCTTTATCGTCTACCCCTACTTCACGCCAACCGTTCCGTCACTGCTCGGCGTCGGCGCGCTGATCGGCGCAGCGTTCTGGCTCGCCGTTCGCCAGGGCTGGTAGCAGTCTGGTAACGGAGGGTACGGAGGAACGGGGGTTCAACACGGAGCAACGGAGCAACGGAGAAGAAAGAGAAGAGAAGAGAGTTGTTTTGTGTTCTCTGCTGCTCCGTTGCTCCGTGTTGATCCTGTGTCTCCGTTTCCTCCGTTGCTTGTCGCCCGAGTCGCGCTACTCCGAGCGCAACGCGCTCGACGGATCCACAACTGCGGCACGGCGCGCCGGCACCGCGTTCGCCACCGCCGCTACGGCAAACAACGTAATCGTTGCGCCAATCCACGTAATCGGATCGGCCGCGCTGATTCCGTAAAGCGCGCCGGATACGGCCTTGGCCGCGCCCGCCGACAGAAACGCACCGACCACGACGCCGACTGCGGTCAGACCGAGTCCCTGCTTCATCACCAGCGCCACCACCATACTGCGCTTCGCGCCGAGCGCCATCCGGATGCCGATTTCGCGAGTTCGGCGCGCAACCGAATACGCGATCACTCCATACAGCCCGACCGCGGCGAGAACCATCGCCACCACACCAACGCCGCTGATGCTTACCGCCCCCATCCGCGCCGGCATCAACGTCATGTCGACCTGCGAATCCATCGTCTGGTTGTCGAGCAGGACGGCGTTCGGTTCGAGAGTCATCAGCTCGCGGCGCATGGCGGCGAGCAGCTCGCCGGCGTCGCCGCGGCCTCGCGCCATGATTGCTTCGCCAGCGGTCGGGTTCTGCGAGTACGCGTAATGCACGTACGGCGTCGGCTTCTCACCCACCGTGCTCACCTTGTAGTCGGCGCAGACGCCGATCACTTCGAACCGCGGACCGTCGAGCGATCGGTTGTGGAATACCTTGCCGACGGCGTTTTCATTCGGCCAGTGCGTCTTCGCGAACGCTTCGTTGACGATGGCGACTCGCGGCGAGTTCCTGGTGTCGACCGCGCCGAAGTTGCGACCCTGCACGATGGGCACGCCGAGCGTTGGAAAGTATTCCGGTGCGACTCGCGTGGCGTCGGTGACGAACCCCTTCAGATCTCCAGGCTGGTGACGGCCGGGAATGAAAATGTTGTTGCGGTTGTAGTTGATCGAAAACGGTGTACGTTCCGCGATTGCCGCCCCCTCGACACCCGGGATGGCGCGAATTCGGCCGAGCGCCTGCTCGAACAACCGTTCGGCCCGCGCATCGTCGTAACCGATCAAGCCGAGTTCGGTCGAGATAATCGCTATGTGCCGCGGTTGAAAGCCGACACCGATGGCCTGCGCTGCGATCAGGCTTCGCGTCAACAGTCCCGATGTGATCAGCAAAACCATCGTGACCGCGATCTGCGCCGCAACCAGACCATCGCGCAGCGTCCAGCGACGCGAGCCGACGGAGGCAGCCGTGGTGTCGCCTTTCAACTCGTTCACCAGGTTTGGCCGCGTCGCCTTGAGCGCCGGCGCCAGTCCGGCGATGATCGCGGCGACCAGCGTCACGGCAATGGTGAACATCAGCACGCGTCCGTCGATTCTCAACGCAAAGGCGACCGGGAACGGAATCGGCAGTTTGATCGACATCGCCAGCTGCGTCAGCGCCCACGCCAGCGCAATGCCGGCAGCGGCGCCAAGCAGGGCCATCACGCAGCTCTCGGTCAACAACTGCGCGGTAAGACGGCTGCGGCTCGCACCGATTGCGAGGCGGATGCCAATTTCCTTCTGACGACCGGACGCACGGGCCAGCAGCATGCTCGCAACGTTCGCGCAGGCGACCAGCAACACCAAACCGACCACCAGCATCAAGCCGAACGCAATCGGCAGCAGCGCGCGGTCCGCATCGGGATGGATATGAACGTTCTGGCTGGCGACGACCGCGATTTTTCGATCTTTGTTGGTTTGCGGGTAGGTGGTCATCAGATTCTGCGCGACGACCTGTAAATCGGCTTGCGCCTGCGCGCCGGTCACACCGTCCTTCAGACGTCCTTTCAAGAACATCCAGCGGGTGCCGCGGCGTTCGTTGCGCGAATTTCCGGTCGGCGAAGGTACGACGCTGATCATTCCACCGGGTTCACCGTCTTCGACGTAGACCATTGGCATCCACATCGCGGCGGATACCATCGGGATCATGCCGCTGTATGAGCGACTGGCGACGCCAACGATCGTGTACGGCTGTCCGTGAATCCGCATCGTCTGTCCGACGACCGAAGGATTCGACCCGTAGTCGCGGCTCCACGTTCCGTACGAGAGGACCACGGTGCGCGGCGCACCCGGCTTGTCGTCGTCAGGCATCAGCGTGCGGCCGATTTCGGCGCGGATGCCCAGCATCTGAAAGAAATTCCCGGTCACCACCTCGCCAAGCGCCATCCGCGACCGGTCGCCGCTCGACACGGCGGCGATGATCATGCTGTGGCCAACCATGTCGCTGAACACATGGTTTTGCGTTTTCAAATCGAGGTAGTCGGGATACGAACTCGTAGCATAGGTATCGCCATCAGGGCTGGTGGTATACACCTCGGCGAGACGATCCGGCCGATCGACCGGCAGCGGCCGGAACAGCACCGCGTCGACGATGGTGAAGAGTGCGGTATTGAAGCCGATGCCGATCGCCAACGAAAGAATGGCAACCGCTGTGAAGCCGGGACTTCGACGGAGCCAGCGAAGAGCGAACTTGATGTCGGCGAACAGATGCTCGAACACTCGTACCTCTTTCGATAGGAGACGAGCGGGTCTAAACGAACGTTCCCACTTTTGAACAGGTTCCTGGCGGTTTGGCTAGAGCGCCATCCAGGCGGCGGTGGCTGCTGCCTTTTCTTCGCCCCGCCACGGGCTGCCGACGGTCTCCCCGAACGCCGCCAGCGTTTTGCGGATTTCGGCATCCGTGCGGCGCAGGCGCTTCCGGGCGGCTTCCGCAAGATGCTTGTCGACGACGACGGAACAAGCGACGCCGCGCGCGGCAAGGGCGCGTTCGAGAACGGTTCGAAACAAACGGCCCTCGTTGGCATGCGCGCGAATGTGCTGGTTCCCAACCTTGGCCGGATCAATCACGCTGCCGACCACCAGGCTGGCACGCGTGGCGCCCGGCGATGCTGCGAGCAGCGCCTTGATCGATTGGGCCGCGGCCTTCTCGATCAATGCCGTCCGCTTCGCGATCTTCTTTTGATCTTCTTCGGCCTCGCCACGCGCCGAGTGATACGGCTGCCTGGTTTCTTTAACCTCTGGATCGCACAGTTCGACAACGTGTCGGGCAACCGCCGTCGGCGACCCGGCCGGGCCGTCGACGACAACCGCAATGGCGAATCCTGATTTGACGCGAAATCCAATCGCTCGCATGCGCTAAGAGACTAACCCGTTCGCCTCATCCGGGCGAAGCGCATGATTGGTGAACGCGTCATATATCCCCTGGGTCTTCAACTGCCGCGCGATATCTCGGGTCAGCGCCAGGGTTGCTCGGTGCGGTCCCGACCCGACACTGACACGGGCGACGCCCAGGGCTTGCAGTTCGGCGATCGAGGGCACACCTTTCGTCGCCAGAATGTTGATCGGTCCAATTCCCTGGACGAGCGCACGGATGATGTCGGGATCCATGGCGTACGGAACGAACACGCAGTCGGCACCAGCCGCGAGGAAGGCCTTACCGCGCTGGATCGCCATCGCGATGCGTCCCTCCGGCGGGCCGATTTGCCGCAGAAACACGTCGGTGCGGGCGTTGATGACGATCTTCACGCCAGAGGTTTGCGCCGCTTTCGCGATCGTCGATATTTTGTCGCTCTGAAGCGTCAGTTCTTCAAGTTCCGTCGCACCGGGAAGAATGTCCTCAATATTGATCCCGACGGCTCCCGCCGCAATCACTCTCAGGACGTTGTCGGCGACAGCGCTCGGCGTCGCACCATATGCGTGCTCGATGTCGGCGGTGACCGGCACCTTAACCGCGCGAGTAATGCGAGCGACGGCTTCAATCATTTCCCGCGGCGGCACCGCACCACCGTCCGCATAGCCGAGAGCATTGGCCACTCCGGCACTGGTCGTGGCGATCGCCGGAAAGCCTTCGGCCTCGAAAATCCGGGCGCTGATCGCGTCCCAGGCATTGGGCAGGACGAGGATGTCGGGACCCTTATGGAGGGCCCGCAGTTGCGCCGCCTTGTCGGTCACGGCCAAAAGTGTAGCCGGAAATCAGCGGGTTTGCAGGTCTTGCCTCGTCAAGCGAGGCGAAGGTTGCAGATTCTGCGGCACCGGGACGCGCGATTCGCGCAGGGACGTTGAAACAGGCCGAAAAATGGATTTGCGCCGAGGATTCAGGTTGGCGCGCCCCGTGCTAGTCGCAGCACGCATGCGTATCAAAGTTCATGGCGGAACCGAATCGAGCCATGGTCACGCGATGTGTCAGTCGTGTCGTCACGCGCGGATTACCCGCGGCCGAAAATTGGATGAAGAACTGGTGATCTGCAGCGAATCGCCAACCGCGCCGATTGTGATCACTTTCAAGGTGACGTCGTGTTCGGGTTACATGGACGATCGGGTACCAACCTATTTCGAGCTGATGCAGCAAGCCTGGGTGCTGCAACCAGCGACGAGCAAACGCGGCGCCGGCTTCGTCCGCGCCAGCGACCTGCGGGATCGCGATTTCGCCGCGTATCTCGCATCGCTGGAGACCGAAGAAGAATCCTGACCCGGCGTCAGTTCTCGCGCAGCGCGACCAGCGCTTCGACATTCGTCGCACGGCGGGCCGGCATGTACGACGCCGCGAACGCCGACGCCAGCAGTACGGCCGGCACAAGGACGAAAGTGAGCGGATCGATTGCGGCGATACCAAACAGCAGGCTTGATAACACCCGAGCGACCGCTGCCGACGCCGCGAATCCAAGCACGACGCCGATCATCGCCAGCGTCATCCCCTGGACGACGATCAACCGGCGGACGTCGGCGCGCTGCGCCCCAAGTGCGATGCGAACACCGATTTCGCGAGTACGCTGGCTGACAGCGTAGGAAATCACGCCGTACAGGCCAATCGCCGCCAGCACCAGCGCGACGCCCGCGAACAGCGTCAGCAGCACCACGCTGAAGCGACGGCCGGCAAGCGATTGCCCGATCCGATCATCCATCGTCCTCACGTCAGCAATCGGCTGATCGGCGTCCAGTTCAGCGATCTCCTGGCGCACCAAAGTCGCCGCCGCGAGCGGATCGCCTATCGTACGGACGACGACGTACATCGGCCGGACGGTCCAATTATCGAACAACGGTTGCTTGTACGGTACGTAGAGCTCAGGCCGATCGGCGGCGTCGAGCGCGCGATGTTTGACGTTGCCGACGATGCCCACGATCGAGTACCAGTGCGGTTCGGACTTGCTGAAGGTGATGCGTGCGCCAAGCGCCGAGCCTGCCGGAAAGTGCTTATGCGCAAATGCCTCGTTGATCACGGCGACACGAGGAGCCTCCAGCGTGTCGCGCGTCACGAATTCTCGGCCGGTGCGGATCGGGATCTGCATCGCGGCGAAATAGCCGTCGCTGACAATCCGCAGCTGCTCTTCAGTTTGATCCTCAGGCCGGCGCGCTTCGCGTCCCTCGATGTCGAACGATCGGCTTCCACCGTTACCACTGAATGGCATCGCATGAATCGCCGCGACACTGTGAACCACCGGACTGCCTTTCAATGCGGTCGACAGGCCGTCGAAGAACCGATCGCCTTGCGCGAACGACGTGTATCGGGCCGGCGGCAGCGACAGGCGAAACGTCAGCAGGCTGTCCGCCGCAAAGCCCGGTTGAACTGTTTGCAGCCGGGCGAAGCTGTGCACCAGCAGACCCGCGGCCGAGAGCAGAACAAACGAGAGCGCCACCTCGGCAACGACCAGGACATTGACTGGTGAGATTGGTCCGCTGAGCCTGGTGCGGACGCTGCTTCCGGCCGACGCACGAATTGCGGGCACAATTCCGAAGATCAAACCGGTTCCGAGCGACAGCACTATCGTGAACAGCAGGACGCGATAGTCGAGATTGAGTTCGTCGAGGCGTGGAATGTCGCTCGGCGAAGCCGCAACGATCGCTCGGACACTCCAGGCGGCCAACACGATGCCGGCAATGCCGCCGAGAAGCGCGAGGATGGTGCTTTCCGTCAGCAGCTGGCGAACCAACCTGCCGCGGGTTGCGCCAAGCGCAATGCGAAGTGCAATTTCTTGCGTTCGGGCCGCCGACCGGGCGAGCAACAGGTTAGCAACGTTCGCACACCCAATCAGCAGGACCAAACCGACCGCGCCGAGCAACAGCAGCAACGGCCGATCGGTCGAACCGACAATTTCATCTCGCCATGGGCGGAGCGTCACGGCGAAGCCGTTGCGGTAATTACCCGGGTGCTCGCGCTTGAAACCGCCGGCCACCGCGTTGAGGTCGCCTTGCGCCTGACCGATCGTGAGGCCCTTCTTGATCGAGGCGAGAACCATGTAGCCGTGCGAACCGCGGTTGTTGTCGCTCAGCGCGTCGGCGTCGAGCAGAATCGGCTTCCAGATTTCGGTCGTCGCATCAGGAAAGTGAAATCCCCGCGGCATGACGCCAGCCACCAGGAATGGCTTGCCGTCGACCGCAATGGTCCTTCCAGCGATCGAAGGATCCCGCTTGAATCGGCGGGTCCACAGAGAGTCGCTGAGCACGACCACCTGATCTCGCCCGGGCCGCTCTTCATCCGCCACAAACGCCCGGCCAACCGCCGCCGACACACCAATCAGCGGGAATAGCGACGGCGTCACGAGGGCGCCTTCGACCCGTTCCGGATGCCCATCGCCGGTCAGATTGAATCCGTCGGTATCGTAGGCAGCGATGTGGTCGAAGACGTGGCTCCGATTGCGGTAGTCGACGTACTCGCCTGCAGAGGCCGGAATCTCGTTCGCTCCCGGACGCTTCAAGTCGCCCCAGACGACGACCACGCGCCCGTCACGGTCGTAGGGCAACGGCCGCAGCACGACGGCGTTGACGATCGAGAACATTGCGCTATTGGCGCCAATCCCCAACGCCAGCGTCGACACGATCACCATCGCAAAGATCGGACTCCGCCGCAGGCCGCGCAAGGTGTACTGGGTATCGGGCAAGACATCAGCGAGAATCGATGGCGCCGGCCGCAGCGCCGACAGTTCCCTCGCCAGGTCGTCATCGATCTCGCTCATCGCCTCGGCGCGCGCGTCGCCGTGCGAACGGCCTTGAGCGCGCAGATCGCGGTACCGATCGTCGACGTGCTGCGCGATTTCCTCTTGGAGATCTTTCCAGCGAGACATGATCCTTAGAAGTCTGAAGTCTGAAGTCTGAAGTCTGAAGTCTAGAGAGTCTCCCGGTTCGCCGACCGCGCTATTCGGCGCGCAACGCCACGATCGGGCTGACGCGCGTCGCCCGAAGGGCCGGCAGCGTACTGGCGACAAACGCAATACTCGCCAGCGCCGCGCTCAGAACGACGAAGGTTGCCGGATCGCGCGGTGAAATCTGGTAGAGCATCGATCCAATGACGCGGCTGCCGGCCATCGCGGCCGCGAGACCGAGCGCCAGGCCGATCGCCGTCAACAACATCCCCTGGCCGATCACCAGCCTCAGCACATCACCGCGCGATGCGCCGAGCGCCATGCGAATGCCGAGTTCCCGCGTTCGCTGCGTAACGGTGTAAGACAGCACGCCGTAGATGCCGATCACCGCCAGCGTCAGCGCCAGGGCGCCAAAGCCGGAGAGCAAAACCACGCTCAGCCGCTGTTGTTCGCTTTCCTGTTCGCGATACCACTCCATCGTTTGAACGTTGTAGAGTGGAATGTCGCGGTCGACTGCGGCGAGCTCGCGCCGGATTGCCGTCGCGAGCGATTCCTGCGGCAACGACGTTCGCGCGACCAGCGCCATCGACGGTCGTCGCTGCAGCATGTAACCCGGCATCTGTTCGTAGGGCACGTACAGCTGTACAAACGGCGGTTCGCTGGCAACGCCGTAATGACGAACGTGCCGGACGACGCCGATCACCTCGCGCCACGCCGGTTCCATGTGCGGACCATGCCCGCCGTTGAATTCGAACGCGACCCGCTTCCCAATCGGATTGGCGCCGTGAAACACCTTCGCGACCAGCGATTCGTCGACAATCGCCACTCTGCTGGTGTCGGTGTTGTCGCGCTCAGTGAAGTCGCGGCCGGCGAGCATCTGAATGCCCATCGCCGTGAAATAACCGCTGCTGGCCGTTTGAAATAATGTCGTATTGGCCGGCCGTTCCGATGTCGGCATCGCATCGCCTTCGGCGATTACGGGGGCTTCGGAACCGCTGCCTTCGAGCGGAACCGCGCTGTTCAACGCGGCTGCCTCCACGCCGCTGATGGAACGGATGCGGCGCAGCAATTCACGATGAAACGCCGTCCACTGGGCAAGCTCCGGGTAGCGGCGTTCGGGTAGCGTCAGCCGGGCGGTGACGACGTGTTCGGGATCGAAGCCGAGGTCGACGGACATCAGACGACCGAAGCTGCGGACCATCAACCCGGCGCCGACGAGCAACATCAGCGCCATCGCCACTTCGGCCACAACGAGTACCGAGCGCACTCTGCTGCCGCGCCGGCCGGTTCCGCGGCTCGAATCCTTAATCGTCGACAGCAGATCCGCTGCCGACGAGCGAATCGCCGGCATCAGCCCGAACAACAGGCCAGTGGCGACCGAGATGACCGCCGTGAACGCGAGGACTCGCCCATCCACCGCAATCAAGTCGATGCGAGGCACGGTGGCGGGCTGGGACGCGACGAACAGTTTCACCGCCCAGGTCGCCAGGCCTGCGCCGACGACGCCTCCAGCCCCAGCCAGGATGACGCTCTCCACGAGCAACTGTTGCAGAATCCGTCGACGCCCTGCGCCGAGCGCAGCGCGAATGGCGATTTCTCGATGGCGAGCCTCGGCCTTCGACAGCATCAGGTTCGCGAGGTTCGCGCAGGCAATCAGCAGCACGACGATCACTGCGCCCAGCAAGGCAATCAACGCCGGCCTGATGTTGCCGACCAGGCTCTCGTAGTACGGAAGGATCGACACCCGAGTGTTCTTGTTCGACGAGGGATACTGTGTCGCCAGGCGCTGCGCAATTGTGTCCATCTCCGCGTCAACTTGGGCGGCGGTCACTCCCGGCTTCATCCGCCCAATGGCCGTCAGCCCGGGATGGGCACCGCGCGGTGGAAAGCTTCGGACGAACAGTCCAAGGGGCAGCCACACATCGGTTAGACGCGACGGATATCGCATACCGGCGGGCATGACGCCGACCACGGTGTGGGCATCGCCGTTCAACGCGATCGTCCGTCCGACCAGGCTTGGATCGGAATTGAAATGGCTGCGCCACAGTCGCTCGCTGATCACGACGACGCGATCGGTTCCAGGCTGGTCTTCCGCAGCAACGAATCCACGCCCCGCAAGCGGCGCAATCCCCATCGTCGGAAACAGGTCCGACGAGGCGAGCGATGCAGTCAGGCGTTCGGCATCGCCACCGCCGGTCAGGTTCACGTTCATCGGCCGGAAAACCGCGAAGTGCTCGAACACTCGATTCTGCGCGCGCCAATCGACGAAGTCCGGCCAGGATACCGAAATCACATTGAAGCTGGCTGCAGCGACCGAGCGTTCGCGAATGATGACGAGGCGGTCGACATCAGGGTATGGCAGCGGACGCAACAACACGCCGTCGAGCACGCTGAAGATCGCGGTGGTGGCGCCAATGCCCAGCGCCAGCGTGACGACGACGATCGACGTGAAAGCGGCGTCTTTGGTCAACGATCGCAGGGCGTAGCGGGCATCCTGCCAAATCGATCCGATCATCGTCATCGCTCCGTGATGTTCGACCAGAGAGGCCGGTCTCGCTTCCACCGCCTCGAGCTCTCGTGTGAGATGTTTGATTTGCCGCGACGCGTCGCGCCGCGCCGACGCGTCTGAAAGACCACGCGCCCGCAGCTCGGCGTAACGGTCTTCCAGGTGCTGCGCAATTTCTTCCTCGATATCGTCCCAATCCGGCATGTGAAATTCACACTCCCCGGGGCCTGTCCCGG
>Ga0207659_10000902_pt1 | contig 17672 bp, 16 predicted proteins | sample KBSM43metaG_FD_184330 | JGI IMG/M metagenome (GOLD analysis project Ga0207659, IMG submission 184330) | Miscanthus rhizosphere microbial communities from Kellogg Biological Station, Michigan, USA - KBS M4-3 metaG (SPAdes) (version 2) | ecosystem: Host-associated > Plants > Roots > Rhizosphere >...
CGCGTTGTGCAGCGTCATGAGCGTCACGGCGTCGGCGTCGGGGCCGAGCTTGTCGAGCTCGGACACGAGCATGGCGCGCTGGAGGAAGTGGTCGAGCGGCGTGAGCCCCACCTCCCCTTCCTCGTCAGCGACCGTCTCGGCGGCGCCGGTGATCAGCTCGCGCACGTTGTCGAGACGGTCCGCCGACTCGGGTCCTTCGGCGCGCAAGTATTCGGCGTAGCGGATCGCGTCGACGATCTCCCGCAGCAGCTCGTCGACCGCGTCTTCACGCGCCGACTCGCGGAACCGCGCCATGAGCGCGGCGAACTCGGCGAGCGCCGTGCGCGCGGCGGGGCGGAGCGACGCGACGAGATCGGGACGCACGGCGGCCGCCAGCATCGGCACGCCGGCGGCACGCGCTGCGCCGGACAGCTGCTCGATCGTCGCTTCACCCAGCCCACGCTTCGGGACGGCGATCGCGCGCCGGAAGGCTTCGTCGTCCGCCGGGTTCGCGACGAGCTTGAGGTAGCTCATGAGGTCGCGGATCTCGCGACGGTCGTAGAACCGCACCGAACCGACGATTCTGTACGGGAGCGCGCGCTTGCGCAGCGCCTCCTCGAGCGCGCGGCTCTGCGCGTTGGTGCGATAGAGGATCGCGACGTCGCGAAGGGTGAGCGACGACGACTGCGCGCGCCGCGCGACGAGCTCCTCGACGATGAACTCCGCCTCGTCGCGCTCGTCGAGGCAGCGCGCGGCGGTGACCCGTTCGCCGCTGCGATGTGTGGGGCGCAGCGTCTTCCCCATGCGGCCCTTGTTCGCGCTGATCACGACGTTCGCGAGATCGAGCACCTCGGGCGTGCTGCGGTAGTTCTCCTCGAGGCGGACGACGTGCGCGTCCGGGAAGTCCTTGTTGAAGTCGAGGATGTTGCGGATGTCCGCCCCGCGCCAGCCGTAGATCGACTGATCGTCGTCGCCGACGACGCAGAGGTTGCCGTGGCCGCCGGCGAGGAGCTTCACGAACTGGTACTGCGCGCGGTTCGTGTCCTGGTACTCGTCGACGAGAAGGTAGCGGAACTTCCGGCGATACTTCTCCAGCTCGCCCGGATTCTCGGCGAGCAGCCGAACCGGCAACACGAGCAGATCGTCGAAGTCGACGGCGTTCGCGACGCGGAGCGCCTCGCCGAGCTCACGGTAGACCACCGCGACGGCGCGCGAGAACGGGTCCATCGCCAGGTTCGCGTACTCGTCGGGGGTGACGAGCGCGTTCTTCGCGTCGGAGATCGCCGCATGCACACCGCGCGGCGTGAACTGCTTGATGTTCAGGTTGTTCCGTTCCATCACGCGCTTCACGACCGACTGCGTGTCGTCCTGATCGTAGATCGTGAACGTCGAGGTCCGGCCCACGAGATGCGGGGCCGCGCGGAGCATGCGCGCGCCGATCGCGTGGAACGTCCCCACCCACATCCCCGTCGGCGAGCGGCCGAGGAGCCGCGCGATGCGGTCCTTCATCTCGCCGGCGGCCTTGTTGGTGAACGTGACCGCGAGGATGCGGCTCGGGTCGACGCCGTGCTGGTCGATCAGGCGCGCGATGCGCGTCGTGAGCACGCGCGTCTTGCCCGAGCCCGCACCGGCGAGCACCAGCAACGGCCCGTCCACGTGCAGCACGGCTTCGCGCTGCGCGGAGTTGAGCCCCTCGAGCAGCGGATCGTCGGTCGCAATGTCCATCAGGGTAAGATAATCTCGAACGTCGCGCCGCGATCCGCGGAGGCGAGCTGCAACGTGCCGCCGTGATTCTCCTCGACGATGCGGCGGGCGAGCGAGAGCCCGATTCCCCATCCGCTCGTCTTGGTGGAGAAACCGGGCTCGAAGATGCGGCCGCGAAGATCGCGCGGGATCCCCGGACCATCGTCCGCGACGCGGAGACAGGCGCCGCCCTCGGGACGCTGGGTGGCGCCGAGGCGGATCGTGCCGCCGCGTCCGGCGAGCGCGTCGATCGAGTTCTTGACGAGCACCTCGAGCGCCCACTCCAGGAGCACCGCGTCGCCGCGCACGTCCACCGCCTCCGGGTGCGCGTCCACGTCGATGCGCACGGCGTGGGCGAGCCGAGGCACTCGAGCCCGGAAGTAGGTGGCGATGCGGTCGATCAGCGCGCCCGCATCCACGGAGTCGCGCCGCGGCTCGCGACCGATGCGCTCGAACCGATGTGCGACACGATCCAGCCGTTCGAGATCGGCGCGCATGTAGGCGACGGCCTTGCGCGTTCCCTCGTCGGGCGCACGATCCTCGAGGAGCTCGATCCAGCCGGCGAGGCTGGAGAGCGGCGTCCCCAGTTGATGCGCCGACTCGCGCGCCATCCCGGCCCAGACGCGCTCGCGCTCGGCGTTGCCACGCGTGCGGACGATGTAGATCCCGGCGATCAACAGGATAAACGCGCTAAGGGCCTGCAGCGCCGGAATGACGCGCAGCCACTTCACGAGCGGCGTGTTGCCGAAGTGGATCTTGCCGACGAGGGAGTCGGCCACGGGCGCGTTCTGCTGGTCCAGCTCGCGGACGAACCGGCGAAGCTGCATCTGCTCGTCCTGCGCGGTGTCGAGCGGCAGGTTCGCGTGGTACGTGGGGCGCCCGTGCACGTCGGTGACGATGATCGGCACGCCCTGCGCCGTGATGCTCCGCGTGAGGTCGAACAGCGCTTCGGTTCCCGCGTCGGCGCTCGTGTCCGTCTGCGCGCGCAGCACGCGGGCGTACATGCGGCTCGACCGCTCCGCCTCGATGCGCAGGTCGCGCACGACGCGGCGCGTGTACACGACGTACGAGGCGAGCAGCACGGCGAGGAGGATGCCGACGATCACCTCGGGAGCGCCGCGGCGCATCGGCTAGCCGATCCGGTCCGACCCTACATACGGCCGCAGGACGTCGGGGACGGTCACCGAGCCGTCAGGCTGCTGATAGTGCTCGAGGATGCAGGCGATCGTGCGGGGGAAGGCGAGCCCCGAGCCGTTCAAGGTGTGGACGAAGCGTGGCTTCTCTCCCTTCGCCGGCCGGAACCGGATGTTGGCGCGCCGCGCCTGGAAATCACTGAACGTGCTGCACGAGCTGACCTCGAGCCACGCACCGACTCCCGGCGCCCACGCCTCGAGGTCGTACGTCTTCGCGCTCGAAAAGCCGGTGTCGCCCGCCGCGAGCAACTTCACCCGGTAGGGGATGCCGAGCCGCTGGAGCATCGACTCGGCGTGGCCGAGCAGCGTCGTCAGCTCGGCCTCCGAGTGCTCGGGCGCGCAGTAGCGCACGAGCTCGACCTTGTCGAACTGGTGCATGCGCAGCACGCCGCGCGTGTCCTTCCCCGCCGAACCCGCCTCGCGGCGAAAGCACGGCGTATACGCGCAGAATCCCCTCGGAAGCTCGGCGCCGTCGAGAATCTCGTCGCGATAGAGGTTCGTGACGGGCACTTCAGCCGTGGGGATGAGGAACAGCTCGTCCCCGGCGATCCTGTATGCGTCGTCCTCGAACTTGGGCAGCTGGCCGGTTCCGGTCATGCTCGCGCGATTGACGAGCACGGGAGGCCAGATCTCCTCGTAACCGTGCTCGCGCGTGTGCACGTCGACGAAGAAGTTGAGCAGTGCGCGGACGAGCCGGGCGCCGCTGCCGCGGAACACCGCGAACCCCGATCCGCTGATCTTCGCCGCGCGCTCGAGGTCGAACAGCCCGTGCTGGGCGGCGATCTCCCAGTGCGGCCGCACTCCGGCGGAGGGTCGCGGCTCGCCCCAGCTTCGCACGATGACGTTCTGCGACTCGTCGCCCGCGGGGACATCGGGGGCCGTGACGTTGGGCACCTCGAGCAGGATCGCCTCGAGCTGTCCCTCGGCGTCGCCGAGCTCGCGCTCGAGGCGCGCGATCTCCTCGCCCAGCGCGCGACCCTGGGCGATCAGGTCGTCGGCGGGCTCGCCCGCGCGCTTCCGGCGCGCGACTTCCTGCGAGCTCGCGTTGCGCGCCGCCTTGCGCTCCTCGACGGCCTGGATCAACTGCCGCCGATCGCGCTCGAGTCCCTCGCAGCGGTCGAGCTGTGGGGCGAGCGCCTCGAGCGCGTCACGGCGCCGCATCGCTTCACGCAGGTCGCCGAGCCGCTCGCGGACCAGCCGCACGTCGTGCATCAAAACGTCGGGATCGAGTCCGGAACGAGCGACTTGTATCCGCAGTTGGCGTCGCCCACCGAGCGGACGTAGAACTTGCGCGCCGAGGGGATCACGCTGTCCACGACGAACTTCGCGTAGGTCTGCGATCCGGAGAGGGAGAAGGAGCAGAGCCCCGAGACGAGGTCGACGAGCTCGGCGACGACCGTGGTGCCGGGGGTGATCGTTCTCACGCTGAGCGTGTCGTAGCCCCGATCTGGGGCCACGCGCACCGACTCGAAGCTCCCGCTGACCGTCTGCAGCCCGACGCGCGTCGGGACGACGCCGGCGAGGGGTCCGGCGACGGCGCGGACGGGGAAGACGAGAATCTTGCCGCTCGGGTCGAGGTCGAGCGCCACGTCGAAGTCGAACGACGCGTCGGCGCGTGTCGGCCCGATGAACATGTTCATCGCGTTGGAGGTCGCCGGCGGCGCGCCGGACAGCCCGTAGACCGAGTAGTTGAGCTGCAGGTTGACGATCGTGGCTTTCGGAAGCGTCGGGTCGCCACAAGCGACGGCGACAGTCGCGAGGGCCACAGCGACGACGCGCAACAGGCGGGTCGGGAGCATGACTTTGACAGAGAGATACTATGAGGAGCGATACGTAGGATAGACCCCGGCACGAGCAAACTCAACCCGATGTCCTCGCTTGACTTCGACCTCCTCGCCGGTAAGCTTCCGCACCACTTTTCGAGGAGTGGGCATGCCGAGCATTCGCGACCTCGTCGCGGCGATCCGACAGCGCGATGGGGTCGAGGCAGCGGTCATCCTGGGTCGGGACGGCCTCCTGATCGACAGTCAGAGTGTACCCGGGCTCGACGCGGAAGATCTCGCGGCGCGGATCCCGGCGATCATCGGCCCGGCCGACGAGCTGGGCGCCGCCGCCAACCGAGGCCCCCTGACGACCGCCGTGCTCGAGCATCAGTCCGGCCTCGCCGTCGTCTCCGTGTTGAGCGGCGACGCCGTGCTCTTCGTCCTCGTGAGGCCACAGGCCAACATCGGCCAGCTGCTGTTCGAGCTCCGTCGCAATCGCGAACACATCGCGGCCCTCGTCTGATCGTGACCGAGATTCCTCTGACGCACGCACTCGTCGCGGACGACGAGCCGCACATCGGGCGCATCATCAAGATGAAGCTCGAGCAAGGGCCCTTCCGGGTCACGCTCGTGTACGACGGCCGCGAGGCGCTCGAGATCCTGCGCCGCGACGACGACGTGCGCCTCGTGCTGCTCGACCTCATGATGCCGTACCTGAGCGGACTCGACGTGCTCGCCGAGATGAAGCGCGACGAACGGCTGAAGCACGTGCCGACGATCGTGCTGACCGCGGCGGGCCAGGAGCAGCAACACCATCTGGCTCTCGAGCTCGGCGCGAGCGAGTTCATGACGAAGCCGTTCAGCCCGAAGCGGTTGTATGCGCGCGCCGCGGAGCTGGCCGGCATCGCGCCCGACGAGCCAGCGGCCGAGCGCGCATGACGCGTTGGGCAGTGGTCCTCGCCGGAGGCGTGGGCTCGCGCTTCTGGCCGATCAGCACTCCCGATCGTCCGAAGCAGCTGCTGCCGCTGGCCACGACGGAGCCGATGCTGGCGGACGCGCTGGCGCGGCTCGCGCCGATCGTGCCGCCTGAGCGCACCCTCGTGCTCACCAACGCGGGGCTGGTCGACGCGATCGCGCGCATCGCACCGGCGCTGCCCCGTGAGAACCTGATCGCCGAGCCGAAGCCCGCGGGAACGGCGGCGGCGCTGGCGTGGGGCGCGCATCTGATCGCGCAGCGCGGTGCGCGTGACGACGTGATGATCAGCGTCCACGCCGACTGGGCGATCGGCGACGCCGACGGGTTTCGCGCCGCGCTGATCGCCGCGGCCGAGACGGCGGAGCGACAGCACGCGCTCGTCACGGTCGGTGTCGTGCCGGTGCGTCCCGACCCCGGGTTCGGCTACATCCAACCGGGCGAACCCGCCGGTCCGCAGGCGCGGCGCGTCAGCCGCTTCGTCGAGAAGCCGGACCGCGCGCGCGCCGAGGCGATGGTCCGCGATGGATTCCTGTGGAACTCGGGCATCTTCGTCTGGCGCGCCGGCGACTTCCTCGACGAGATCACCGCGCTCACGCCGGAGATCGCACCGCATCTCGCGGCGCATCCGGACGATGCAGCGGGGTTCTTCGGTGCGGTCGACAAGCCGATCGCCGTCGACGTCGGCGTGATGGAGCGCAGCGCCCGCGTGCTCGTCGTGCCCGGCGACTTCGGGTGGGACGACGTCGGCACCTGGGCGGCGCTCAAGCGCGTGCGCGAGTGCGACGCGCGCGGCAACGCGCTGAGCGGGATCGTCCACGCGCTCGATGCGTCGGACAACGTGGTGCACGCGGACGGGAACGCGGTCGTGCTGTACGGGGTACGCGATCTCGTCGTGGTCTCCCGCCCCGGCCTCACGCTCGTCACGACGACGGAGCGGGCCTCGGACCTCAAGCAGCTGATCGACACGTTGCCCCCCCACATCCGCGAGCTGTCGTGAGCGCCGTCTATCTCTACGACGACGCGCGCGCCCGCACCTTCGAGCCGTTCGCGCTGACGCGTCCCGCGGGCGAGCTGCGGGCGGGCGCCCTCCTCGTGCGCGAGCGCTGGGCGCGCGCGCTCGGCGCCGCCGTCTCCGGCCACATCGGGGCGCCGGTGCTCGCCGGGTTCGCGGAGGCCGGGAGCGCACCGCTCGTCGGAAGCGTCACGATACCGGCGGGGAGCTGGATCGCGAACGCGCGGTTCGCGCCCGCGCTGCACCGGGCGCCGACGTGCGACCTCCTCCACGCCGACGGCCGGGTCGCCGCGGTGCGGATCGAGAGGGACCTGCAGAGTGACGCGCTCGGCGACGGCTCGCTCGGACTCGATTCCTTCGCGTTGAAGTCTGGATCGCCCGCGCAGGTCGACGGCTGGTGGATGGACGAAGTCTGGGACTACGTCCGCCACCTGACGACGATGCTCGAGGCGGACCTCCCGATTCTCGGCGCGTCGATGCCGAAGGGGCTGCCGCGTGGCGCGATCGGCGTGGGCGAGCATCCGGTGTTCGTCGCGGAGGGCGCCGCCGTGGAGCCGAGCGTGTGCTTCGACACGACGGCGGGGCCGATCCTGCTCTGCGCGGGATCACAGGTGCAGGCGTTCACGCGGCTCGTGGGCCCGCTCTACGTGGGCGAGCACAGCATCCTCAGCACCGACCGGATCGCCGCGTCGTCGATCGGCGACACGTGCAAGGTGCACGGAGAGCTGAACAACGCGATCTTCATCGGCCACTCGAACAAGGGGCACGACGGCTTCATCGGCCACTCGATGCTCGGGCGGTGGGTGAACCTCGGCGCGGGGACGATCACGAGCAACCTGAAGAACACCTACGGGACCGTGCAGCTGTGGACCCCCGATGGCGTGCGAGAGACGGGGATGCAGTTCCTCGGCACGATGTTCGGCGATCACGCCAAGACGGGGATCGGAACGAGGCTCACGACCGGCTGCGTGCTCGGCGCCGGCGCGAACGTGTTCGGCGATCAGATGCCGCCGAAGGTCGTGGCGCCGTTCGCCTGGGGCGAATCGGGCGAGTTCGAGACGTATCACGTGGACAAGTTCCTCCAGGTCGCCGAGCGGATGATGGCGCGCCGGCACGTGACGATGGCGGACACGATGCGCACGCAGCTCGCGCGCGCGCACGAACGGCGGTGGAGCGTGGAGCCGTGAAGCTCTGGGTGCTGGGTTCGGGCAGCAGCGGCAACGCCGTGCTGATCGAATCGGGCGACAGCCGCGTGCTCGTGGATGCGGGATTCGGGACGCGCACGCTGGCGACGCGGCTACGCACGATCGGCGTCGCGCCCGGATCGATCGAGGCGTGCATCGTGACGCACGAGCACACGGATCACGTGAAGGGCGCGGCATCCGGCGCACGGCGCTGGGGATGGACGCTGTACGCGAGCGAGGGCACGGTCGACGCCTGGCCGGAGCTCCAGGACTCGAACTGCGTCCGCGTCGCGAGCGGCGCGAGCATCGACCTGTCGCAGGTGCGCGTGACGACCTACGCCACGCCGCACGACGCCGCGAGCCCGATCGGCGTGCGCGTGACGTCGATGCGGAGCGGCGCGAGCGCGGTGGTGTGCACCGACGTCGGGCACGTGAGCGACGGGGTGCGCGCGCTCTGCGGCGACGCCGATCTGCTCGTGCTCGAGTCGAACCACGACGAGGGGATGCTGCGGGCGGGGCCGTACCCGCCGAGCGTGCGGGCGCGCATCGCGTCGCGCACGGGGCACCTGTCGAACCGCGCGTGCGCGGGCCTCGTGCGCGACGTCGTGCACGCGAACCTCGCGCACGTCGTGCTCGCGCATCTCAGCGAGAACTGCAACGATCACGGCATCGCGCACGTGACGACCGCCGACGCGCTGCGGCGGACGCGGTTCCGCGGCCGGCTGAGCGTGGCGATGCAGAACGACGTGGTCGGCCCGTTCCTCCCCCGGCCATCGCGGGTCGACGCGGAAGCGCAGTACACGTTGTCGCTCTGAGAAACGCGAACGGGGGCCTCTCGGCCCCCGTTCGTCGTTCCGTCCTGCGAGCGAGCGTTAGTACATCCCGCCCATGCCGCCGCCGCCACCGGGCGCCGGATGGCTGGCTTCCTTCTCCTTCTTCTCGACGATGATCGCTTCCGTCGTGAGGAGGAGCGAGGCGATCGACGCGGCGTTCTGGAGCGCCGTGCGCGTCACCTTCGTCGGGTCGATGACGCCCGCCTGGACCAGATCCTCGTACACGTCCGTGAGGGCGTTGTAGCCGAACTTGTCGTCCTTGCTCGAGCGCACCTTCTCGAGGACGATGGAACCCTCGCCACCCGCGTTCTGCACGATCATGCGGAGCGGCTCCTCGATCGAGCGACGGATGATGTCGACGCCGATCTGCTCGTCGGAATCCTCGAGCTTGAGGGTCTTGAGCGCCTTCTGAGCGCGGATGAAGGCGACGCCGCCGCCGGGGACGATGCCCTCCTCGACCGCGGCACGCGTGGCGTGGAGCGCATCCTCGACGCGGGCCTTCTTCTCCTTCATCTCGGCCTCGGTCGCGGCGCCGACGTTGATCACGGCGACACCACCGGCGAGCTTGGCCAGACGCTCCTGCAGCTTCTCCTTGTCGTAGTCCGACGTGGAGGTGTCGATCGCGGCGCGGATCTCCTTGATGCGGCCCTGGATCTTCGCGTCCTCACCGGCGCCGTCGATGAGCGTGGTGTTGTCCTTGTCGACGACGACGCGCTTGGCGCGGCCGAGGTCCGAGACGACCGCGTTCTCGAGCTTGAAGCCGACTTCCTCGCTGACGACCTGGCCGTTGGTCAGGGTCGCGATGTCGCCGAGCATCGCCTTGCGGCGATCACCGAACCCGGGCGCCTTGACGGCGGCGACGCGGAGCGTGCCGCGGAGCTTGTTCACGACGAGCGTGGCGAGCGCCTCACCGTCGATGTCCTCGGCGATGATGAGCAGCGGCTTGCCGAGCTGCGCGACCTTCTCGAGGACCGGGAGCAGGTCCTTCATCGAGGAGATCTTCTTGTCGTGGATGAGGATGTAGGCATCCTCGAGGACCGCTTCCATCTTCTCGGGATCGGTCACGAAATACTGCGAGACGTAGCCGCGGTCGAACTGCATGCCCTCGACCGTCTCCAACGTCGTCTCGACGCCGCGCGCCTCCTCGACCGTGATCACGCCGTCCTTGCCGACCTTCTCCATCGCCTCGGCGATCAGGTTGCCGATCTCCGTGTCGTTGTTGGCCGAGATGGCGCCGACCTGGGCGATCTCCTTCTTGCCCGTGGTCGGGGTGCTGATGCGCTTCAGCTCCTCGATGACCGCGCTGACGGCCTTGTCGATGCCGCGCTTGATCGCCATCGGATTGGCGCCGGCGGTGACGTTCTTGAGGCCTTCGCGGAAGATGGCCTGGGCGAGCACGGTCGCCGTCGTGGTGCCGTCGCCGGCGTTGTCGGAGGTCTTGGTCGCGACCTCCTTCACCATCTGGGCGCCCATGTTCTCGAGCGGATCGGCGAGCTCGATCTCCTTCGCGACGGTGACGCCGTCCTTGGTGACCGTCGGCGCGCCGAACTTCTTGTCGATGACGACGTTCCGACCCTTCGGACCGAGGGTGACCTTCACCGCCTCGGCAAGCTGATCGACGCCGCGCTTGAGCGCCGAGCGCGCATCCGTATTGAAATGCAGTTCCTTGCTAGCCATGGGAATTCCTCTCTCTATGCGTAGACAGTGATCAGGCGACGACCGCGAGCACGTCGCTCTCGCGGAGAATCAGGAACTGCTCGTTGTCGAGCGTGATCTCGGTGCCGCTGTACTTCCCGTACAGCACCTTGTCGCCAACCTTGACCGTCATCGGAACCAGCTTGCCGTCCTCGTACTTCCCGGGGCCAACGGCGACGATCTCCCCCTGCTGCGGCTTCTCCTTCGCGGTGTCGGGGATGTACAGCCCACCCCGCATCTGCTCGGACTCTTCGGTCGCCTTGACGACGACGCGATCGGACAGCGGCGAGAGCTTCACGCTTGCCGCGCTCTTGGTGGCCATAAGTGGTGCGCCTCCATCTCAGTGAATCGGGTGAACCATCGGGGACCTGGACGCTTTAGCACTCGTATGCTCAGAGTGCTAACAGCCCGGAGTCTACTGAAGCCCGAGGGGGCATGCAAGTGGGGGGCCGGAATTCGGTACGGGCGGCCGTAAAATGTTGAACGACAAACATTTGCGGCCGCGCTCGCCGGCGAGAGCCTCAGGCCCGGCTTCCGAGCAGATCGAAGGCCAGGGACAGCCCGTAGAGGGTCAGGTACGGGTCCACGGCGTCGAACGAGCGGCACAGCGGCGCGAACGTCTCGGCCAAGCCGCCGGTGCCGATCACGATGGGTACTTCCCTGCTCGGCCACTCCGTCTTGATGCGGCCGACGACGCCGTCGATCGACTCGGCGGCGCCGAACATGACGCCCGCACGGATGCACTCCTCCGTGCGCGTTCCGATCACTCGGCGCGGCGCGACGAGCTCCGTCGCGGGGAGCTTGGACGTGCGGCGGAACAACGTCTCGGCCGAGGTGCGGACGCCGGGCGCGATCACGCCGCCGAGGAAGACGGCGTCCTTCGTGATGCAGTCGAACGTCGTCGCCGTTCCGAGGTCGACGACGATCGCATCCCGTCCGTACTTCCGGCTCGCCGCCAGCGTATTGATGATCCGGTCGGCGCCGACGGTGAGCGGCTCGTCGACCTGCAGCGTGATGGGCAGCGCCGAGCGGGCGTCGATGATCTCGACACGCGTGGCGGGGAGCCACGCGCGGCACGCTTCGGCGAGCGGCGCGGTGACGGGAGGGACCACCGACCCGATCGCGACGCCGGTAACGTCGCGCAGCGCGATCTCCGCTCCGGCGAGCAGCCCGCGCAGCAGGACCCCGAACTCGTCGGGGGTGCGGGCGACGTCGGTCATGATGCGCCAGTGCGCGCGAAGCTCGGTGCCGTCGTAGAGCCCCAGCGTCGTCTCGGTGTTCCCCACGTCGAAGGTCAGGAGCATGCGAGTGGCTCGGCGAAGGTGAGGGTGCCGGTGCGGTGCCGAGCGACGCTGCCGTCGGCGGATCGGACGAGAAGCTCGCCTCCCGGCGCCACGCCATCAACGGTGCCGGCCGATGGCGTCGAGACGGACCGCCCTCTGGCCATGTCGCGGTCGCGCCAGCGCGCGAGCTCGTCGTCGGTGAGGTGCTCTCCGGCGCTCGCGGCTCGCCGCAGGGCCGGAACGAGGCGCACGAGCGCATCGACCCGCGTGCAGTCGTCCACGAGTCCCGTCGCCGTCTCCAGCGGGGGTGTGCGCACGTTCAGTCCGAAGCCGATGGCGACCCATTCGGCGGCCGCGCCGCGCCAGCGCGTCTCGATCAACACACCGGCGAGCTTGCGCGCCCCGACGTACAGATCGTTCGGCCACTTCACGCCGATCGGCTCCGAGGCGAGGCCGTCGAGCGCCTCGGCGGCGTACAGGCCGCAGCGCAGGGAGAGGACGTCGAGCGCCCGCGCATCCGCCGGCCGCTCGATCAGTGCGAGCCACACCCCATCGCCGGCGCGCGACACCCATCGGCGGCCCTGGGTCCCCCGCCCCGCCGTCTGCTCGTCCGCCAGCAGCAGCGTGCCGGCAGGCACCGACTCCGCGATGCGGTGCGCGACGTCGAGCGTGGAGGTGACCGACGCGAACGCCTTCACCCGGGGCACGCCGAGGAGCGTCTCGAGCTCGACGGCCGAATGGCCGTCATAGCGGACCGCCGAACGCTCAGCGGATGAAGACAAGATAGAAGACCAGGGCGAGCGCGACCCGATACCAGCCGAACATCGAGAAATCGCGGCGCTTCAAGTACGCGAGGAACGACTTGATCGCGATGATCGCCGTGACGAAGCTGACGACGAAGCCGATGCCGAGCACACCGAAGTTTCCGCTGAGCGCCGCCCGACTCTTGAGCAGCTCCAGTCCCGTCGCGGCGAGCATGGTCGGGACGGCGAGCATGAAGGAGAACTCGACGATGGTGCGCTTCGAAACGCCGAGCAGCGATCCACCGACGATCGTGGCGGCGGAGCGAGAGACACCGGGGATCACGGCGATCGCCTGAAAGAGCCCGATGAGGAACGCCTTCCGGTACGTGATTTCGTGAAAGTCGACGTCGCGCTCGTCTTCCTGGCGGAACCGCTCGAACACGATCAGCGCGATGCCACCGATCAGCAGCGTGAGCAGGATGACCGTGATGTTGCCCATCAGGTAGCCCTTGATCGCCTTGTACACGGTGAGCCCGATGACGCCGGTGGGGATCACCGCGACGACCAGCTTCTTGAGCACGTCGAAGTTCAGGAAGCGCTGCCAGTACAGCACGACGACGGACAGGATCGCGCCGAGCTGGATGATGATCTCGAAGCTCTTGAGGAACTCCGACTCGGTAAGGCCGAACGCGCGGCTCGCGAGGATGAGGTGGGCCGTCGAGGAGATCGGCAGGAACTCGGTGATGCCCTCGATGATGCCGAGCAGCACGGCGTGGAGCGCGTCGAGCGAACGCGGTGAGGGGGCGAGCTGGGCGAGAAGTGCGGCGTTCACGGAAACGGGGTGATGGTGGATGCGCTACGCGTCGTCAGGGAGGCTACCACCGAGGGCGTCGACGTAGAAGTCCTCGTACTGTCGCACGACCTGCTCGAGCGAGAAGCGCTTGCGTGCGTCGGCCGCCGCGAGGGTGGACGTCGCGCGCCAGCGGTCGTCGTCGGTGAGAAGATCGATCGCGGCGCGTGCCATTCCGTCGACGTCGCCGACGACGCACAGTGCACCCGTCTCGCCATCGCGCACGACCTCGGGAAGCCCGCCCGCACGGCTCCCGACGACGGGAACGCCGGTGGCGAGTGCCTCGAGGGCGCTGAGGCCGAACGACTCGCTCTGGGAAGGAATGAGGAAGAGGTCCGCGCTCGCGAGCAGCGGCGCGACCGACTCGAGCTTGCCGAGGAAGAAGACGCGGTCCTGCACACCGAGCCGGCGAGCCTCCTGCTCCGCGTCGATGCGCTCCGGGCCGTCGCCGACCATGACGAGCACGCTCGGCACCTCCTTCGCCACACGCGCGTAGATGCCGACGACGTCCCGCACCCGCTTCACGGCGCGGAAGTTCGAGATGTGCATCAACACCTTGTCGCCGTTCACCTGCTCGCGGAGCTGTGGCTCGTAGCGCGACCGGTCGTAGACGGCCGGGTCGATGAAGTTCGGGATGACGTCGATGCGGCAGGCGGCGCAGCCGAACACCGACTGGGTCTCGTCGCGCAGGTACTTCGAGACGGCGGTGAGCCCGTCCGACTTCTCGATCGAGAACTTGGTGATGGCGTGGAACGACGGATCCTGGCCGACGATCGTGATGTCCGTCCCGTGGAGCGTCGTGAGGACCTTGATGTCGGGACGCGTCGGCTTGAGCATCTCGCGCGCCATCCACGCGCTCGTCGCGTGCGGGATGGCGTAATGCACGTGCAGGAGATCGAGCTTGTGCGCGAGCACGACCTCGTGCATGCGCACGGCGAGCGCGAGATCGTACGGCGGATACTCGAAGAGGGGGTAGCGGCCGACGTCCACCTCGTGGAAGTAGATGCGAGGCAGGAACGAGGGCAGCCGGAACGGCTGCTGATAGGTGATGAAGTGGATCTCGTGCCCGCGATGCGCCAGCGCGATGCCGAGCTCCGTCGCGACCGCTCCCGAGCCACCGTAGGTCGGGTAGCAGGTGATACCGATCTTCATGCGTCCCATGTGTGCCACCAGGAAAGGGCGCGCGCCTCCCACTCGGGGTCGCGCGGATCGAGGCGTGTCACGTCGTCGCCGGCGAGCTGGTGCCGGAACCAGGTGCGCTGCCGCTTGGCGTACTGCCGGGTCTCCACGACGACGCGCTGCACCGCGTCACGCTCGGTGAGCTCGCCGCGCTCGAGCAGACGAATCGCGCCATAGCCGGCCGCGTTCCACGCCGGTGCGTCGGCCGGCACGTCGGCGGTAAGGCGCCGAACCTCCTCCCGCCAACCCTGTTTCATCATGGCGTCGACGCGCCCCTCGATTCGCGTCGCGAGCTCGGGACCCGGATCGACGACGAGGTAGCGCGCCGACCAGCGCGCCGGCCGCTGCCGTTCGCGGTGCAGGTCGCTCACGCGCTGGCCCGAGAGGAGTGCGATCTCGATCGCCCGCAGGAGCTGGGTGCGGCCGAGCGCGGCACGCGACGGATCGAGCTCGCGCACCCAGCGCCGGAGCGACTCGGTGGAATATGCCGCGAGCTCGCCCTGGAGTGCGGCGCGGTGCCCCTCGTCGAGCGGCGGCTCCTCGAACAGTGTCCCGAACAGCGCACGCAGATAAAGTCCGGTTCCACCGACGACGAGCGGAACGCGCCTCTGCGCACGCACGTCGCGGATCCATGCATCCGCGTGATCGGCCCACCAGGCGGCCGACGCGCGCTGGGTGGGATCGAGCACGTCCACGCCACGGTGCGGAACGGCGCGGAGCTCGGCCGGCGTCGGCTTGGCCGTGCCGATATCGAAGCCGCGATAGAGCTGACGCGAATCGGCGCTGACGATCGTGACATCGGCACGTTCGGCCAGCCAGAGCGCGAACCTCGTCTTGCCCGCCGCCGTCGGGCCGCACAGCACCGGGATCGTGGGCGCACTACTGTCGGCCAAAGCGGCGCTCGAGCTCGGGCCACGAGAGCTGCACGATGGTCGAGCGGCCGTGGACGTCGTGCGCGGGAAGCCGCGTCTCGCCGAGCGCGACGAACAGCGCGCGCATCTCGGCCGGCGAGAGCTCGTCGCCGGCCTTGATCGCCGCCTTGCACGCGACCGTCGCGGCGAGACGCTCGTGGCGCGCGTGCGTCGACGGCGTGCGATCCCCCGCGAGCGCGGCGAGCGTCTCCCGCAAACAGCGCTCGGCGTCGAAGCGCGGGTGTGGCATCGGCACGCTGCTGACGAGCAGCGTGTGTCCACCGAATCCCTCCACCTCGAAGCCAAGCCGAACGAGCACGTCGCGGTTCGTCTCGAACGCGTCGCCCTCGGCCGGGGTGAGATGCAGCGTGAGCGGAAAGAGCAGGCGCTGCGACGGTGCCTCGCCTCTCTCGAGCATTCCCATGAACCGCTCGTAGAGTACGCGCTCGTGCGCCGAGTGCTGGTCGATGAGGACGACGCCCTCGTCGTGCTCGAACATCATGTACGTGCGCCGCAGCTGGAGCAGTGGCGGCACGTGCTGCGTCGGCTGCAACTCGGGCGCGGGCGCGGCCGGAAAGCTCGGCTCGGGAGGACGCCATGTCTCGCGCTCGCTCGCGGCATCCGGCGCTTCCTCCACACCGATCGGGCGGTCGTCCGGCTCCGCATCGTGCCGCTCGAACAGGCCGTCGGGTCGCGCGTCGGCCGCGCGCAGAAGCTCGACGTCGTGCCGTGCGGTACTCCACGCCGGGGCCGACGGCGACCAGGACCGCACGCCGAGCGCGGCGCTCGCGTCGAAGGTGCCGAGCGCGCGACGGATCGCGGCTTCGACGGCCTGCTCCACGACCCAGCGGTCGCGGAAGCGCACCTCCGCCTTGGCCGGGTGCACGTTCACGTCCACGGCGTCGGCGGGAAGCACGACGTCGAGCAGCAGCGACGGGCGCAGGCCCGGTGCGAGCGTCGACTTGTAGGCGACTTCGGCGGCGCGCAGCAGCCCCGCGTCGCGGATCGGACGTCCGTTCACGGTGAGGAAGGTGCGCCGGCTCGCGGTGCCGACGTCACCCGGACGCTCGGCGAGCCCACTGACGTGGATGGCGCCGCGCACGTCGTCGACGTCCACCATGCGATCCGCGACGGCCGATCCCCACAGCGCGGCGACGCGGTCGCGCAGCGTGTGCGCCGCGGGAAGGGCGAGCGCCTGCTTTCCGTCATTCGACACGGTGAACCGCACGTCGCGCCGCGTCAGCGCGACCATCGTCATCGCGTCGACCACGCCGCGCCACTCGGAGCGCGCGCCGCGCAAGAACTTCTGGCGCGCCGGTGCGTTGTAGAAGAGCTGTGACGCGACGATCGTCGTCCCACGGCGCCGTGCGACGTCGCGCACCTCGCGCACCACTCCACCCGCGGCGTCGATCGCCGTGCCCGCGCCGTCGGATGGAGCGGTCTCGATGACGAGGCGGCTGACGGAGCAGATCGCCGGCAGCGCCTCGCCGCGGAACCCGAAGCTCGACACGCCGACGAGGTCGGCGGCCGACCGGATCTTGGAGGTCGCGTGGCGTTCGAGCGCGAGCAGCGCGTCCTCGCGCTCCATGCCGACACCGTCGTCGCTGACGCGAATCGACTGGCGACCGCCCTCCTCGACCGCGACGTCGATCGCCGTGGCGCCCGCGTCGAGCGCGTTCTCGACCAGCTCCTTCACGGCCGACGCGGGGCGCTCGACCACCTCGCCGGCGGCGATCTGGTCAGCCACCGCCGGTGGGAGCACTGCGATCCGCGCCATGGCGAAGGTTACCGGACGGGCGCCAACCCGGTCAATCGCGCCGGCTGCACGGGCTCGATGGGCATGAGCGCGCTCGCGGGCACCCAGCCGGCGCGTCCCGCGTCGATCGTGAGGTGGACCCAGCCGGCTTCGCGCGCGCCGAGCCTCCCCGCCTCGCCCGCCGCTGCCGCGGCGAGCGAGCGCGATTCGGACGCCGGCGTCTCCAGCAGCGTTCGGCCGTGGACGAGCACGGCGAGGTCGCGTGCCCCGACGCGCGACTCGATCTCGAGCAGCACGGCGAGGCCGACGAGCGCGACGGCGATCGCGCCACCGGCGATCGGGCGTGCGGCGCGAGGGCGCCGGTTGCCCGGCAGCGCGAGGAGCACCCACGCCGCGAGCCACGCGACCATCACCACCGACGCCACGGCGTCGACCGCGAGCGGCGCGACGTACGCGGCGGATCGCGGACCGAGCGGCTGCAGCGCGCCGAGCCGTTCGCGGGACTCGGCGTCGAGCGGATCGAGGCGCAGCGCGTGATGCCAGGCGCGGGCGGCTTGCGCGGTGTCCGCACC
>Ga0207659_10000903_pt1 | contig 17670 bp, 15 predicted proteins | sample KBSM43metaG_FD_184330 | JGI IMG/M metagenome (GOLD analysis project Ga0207659, IMG submission 184330) | Miscanthus rhizosphere microbial communities from Kellogg Biological Station, Michigan, USA - KBS M4-3 metaG (SPAdes) (version 2) | ecosystem: Host-associated > Plants > Roots > Rhizosphere >...
GTATTCGACCTCATAGACCAGCCGGCGGAAAGCGATCCCGGCCGCGCGGCGATCGCGCGCGTCGACGGCGCGATCCGCTTCGACAACGTGAGCTTTACGTATGCGAACGCCGACCGCCCGGCGCTTCAGGGCATTACGCTCACGATCAATCCGGCGGAAACCGTCGCGCTGGTCGGCGCCTCCGGTGGCGGCAAGACCACGCTCGCCAACCTGGTGCCGCGCTTCTACCGGCCGACCGGCGGGCGCATATTGCTCGATGGCTACGATCTCGAGACGCTCACGCTCGCCAGCCTGCGCGCGAACATCGCGCTCGTGAGCCAGGACGTCGTGCTGTTCAACGACAGCGTCGCGGCCAATATCGCCTACGGCGTGATGCGCGACACCAGCGAAGCGGACATCGTGAAGGCGGCCGAGGCCGCGCACGCGATGGAATTTATCCGCGCAATGCCCGACGGGCTCAACACCCTGGTCGGCGAAAATGGCGTGCGCCTCTCCGGCGGCCAGCGGCAGCGGCTGGCGATCGCGCGCGCGCTGCTCAAGAACGCCCCGGTGCTGATCCTAGACGAAGCAACGTCGGCGCTCGATTCGGAATCCGAGCGCCACGTGCAGGCAGCGCTCGAGACCCTGATGCAGGGACGCACGACCATGGTAATCGCGCACCGGCTGTCGACAATCGAGCGAGCCAACCGCATCGTCGTGCTCGATCGCGGGCAGATCGCCGAGATTGGTAGCCATCGCGAGCTGCTTGCGGCGGGGGGAATTTACGCACGGCTCTATGAAATCCAGTTCGCGCCGGGCCGCGAGGTAGCGTAGCGCGTCGCGCTTAGCGCGCCGCCGGCTCGTCGGTTTCGAGTGCGGCGGTATTCGCGGCGACGTTGCGCACCGAGTAACCACTCAACCACCAGATCAGGCTGCCGGGCAGGCTCGCGGCCGCGAGCGTGAGTCCGAACAGCACCGACACCGCGAAGGCCGCGCTCGCCGGCACGTCGATGAAACCGAAGGCGACTACCATTGCGCCTTCGCGCACCCCCCAGCCCGCAATCGAAATCGGCACGACCGTCACCAGGATGACCGGCGGCACGAGCAGGATGCAATCGAGCAGCCGGACGTCCAACTGCATCGCGCGCGCGAGACAGTACACGATCACCGCGAAACCGACGAAGCTCAATACCGACAGGAGCAGGGCCGGCAGCGCATAGCGCGGATTGAACACCACCTTGCGCGCGAGCGCCGCGAGGTCGAGCAGCGCGCGCACTGCGCGCCACCGGGTAACCGCCGATGGCAGACGCTTCAATGCGAGAAACGCGCCGAATCCAGCCACGCCCGCGCAGATTACGGTCGACAGCGCCCATCGCGCCACCGGATCGGTGACGATGTCGAACAGCCACGGCAGGCCGGCCGCGCTCAGCAGCAGCAGCGAAAGCAGCGTGATCGCGCGATCGATGATGACCGTATTGGCGGCGGCGCCGAAAGTGAGCCCGGCGCGATAAGCGCACCAGACGCGCAGGGCATCGCCGCCGACTGACGAGGGCAGCGCCTGATTGAAAAAATGGCCGATCAGCACGACCTGCAAAGCCGTCTTGAAGGTGAGCGTCGAGCCGTTCGCGTTGACGACTGCGAGCCAGCGCAGCGTATGCAGCAGCGCGATCGCCAGCGCGAGCGCGACGGCCACGAGCAGCGTCGTCACATCGACTTTGGCGAAGTGCGCCACCACGCCGCGCACGTCGAACGTGCGCAGCACGATCGTGATTAACACGACCGAAATCGCGATCTTGACGAGCGGCTTAACGAATTTCATGCGGCCGTAAACGGATGCAGGTGATTTTCCTGGTCACGATATTGCGCGATGCCCTCGACCGGCAGGTGGTTTTCATTCTAATCCGCGCACGCGCCACGCTACCAGCTTCTTGAGCAAACGCGTGGTGTTGCCGCCGACATCCATTTTGCTCGCGCTTTGCTTCAAATCGTAGCGCAGGTCGAGCGGGACTTCGCACATTTTCGCGCCCAGGTGGTTGAGCTTCAGCAGGAGCTCCACCATGCAGGCGAACCCGCGCTCCTCGATCAGGCGCTCGCCGTAATGAGAGAGCGCGCGCTGCAGCAGCGCGACGCGATACGCACGAAAGCCGCAGGTGTAGTCGCGCACGCCCGGGCACCAGTGCAGCAGCTTGAAGAGCGTTGCCGCACCGAGGCTCAGCACCTGGCGGTGCGGCGCGACGCCGGCAATGCGCGCGCCGCGGCGGTAGCGCGATGCGATCACGACATCGAAGCCGCGATCGAGTGCGGCGAGCATTCCCGCGAACTGGCGCGGATGGTGGGTGTCGTCGCAATCCATGATGAACAGCACGTCGTCCGCGGCGCCGTGCTCCGTCGCGTGCGCAACGAGGCAGCGCAGTCCCTCGCCCAGCCCTTTGTTGACCGGTTTGCCGATGACTTCCACGTTGAGCTGATTTTTCCACTCGAGTGTGCGCTCGACCGTGCGATCGGTGCAGCCATCGTTGTAGAGCACGATGCGGTAATTGGCGCCGGTGTCCGCGAGCGCTTCCTTGAAGCGCGGAAACAGCGCGGGTATCGTCGCCTCCTCGTTATAGGCGGGCAACCCGATCCACAGCTTGCGTGTTGGCTGGTCTGCAGGCATCAGGCGCCCGCCCGCCGTACGCGACCGTGGTCGCGCAACTGCTTTAAAATGCGGGCACCGTAGCGAAGGCGCCGCAGCGGGCAATGTGCGACAACGATGACCGCCGTAAACAAGATGAATCCAACTCCCTATTCAGCGAAAACGTGGTGGTGGCTGTACGCGGCCGCCGCGCTGAGCTTGTACACGACGCTGGGCCTCCCTTACATCGGCGAGGAAGCGGTTTATACCATTACGTCGCTCGAAATGCGACTGAACCACGACTACTTCGTGACCACACTTTACGGCACCAATTATGGCCGCCCGCCGCTGCTCAACTGGCTGATCATCCCGCTCGCTGAAATGCTCGGGTGGGACCGCATGTTGCTGGCATCGCGCCTGGTCGCTGCCACCGCGACTGTGCTGACGGGGCTGGTGCTGGCATGGCTAACGCTGAATCTTACCCGAAACCGCGCGCTGGCCGCCTTCGCCGCCGTCGTATTCCTGAGCGGCGATGCGCTGTTCTACCGCGGCTGGCTCGCGTACGCGGATCCGCTGTTGACGCTGTGCGTGTTCGGGGCGATTGCCTGCCTGTGGGTTGCGGTGCTGCGCAAAGAGGGCGCATTGCTCTGGCTCGCAGTCGTGCTCGTGACCTGCGGCTTTCTCGCCAAAGTGCAGACCGCGTATTTGTTTTACGGCGTGGCGCTGGTCGTGCTCGCGGCCGACCGCGACGCGCGGCGTTTCCTGCTCGGCGCCCATTCCATCGCCGCGCATGCGGCGGCGGTCGCGGTGCTGCTCGCGTGGAATGCCTATTTCACCCATGGCACGCAAAGTGCCAGCACCGGGGTCGACATCCTGCTCAAGATCAAAAGCGTCGATCTTGCCGATTACCTGCATCAACTGTGGTCGTTTCCGCCGGAGACGGTATTGCGCCTGGCGCCGGCCAGCCTGGTGTTCGTTTACTACTGGTGGCGCACGCGCGCCGCCGCTCCCGCCGCGGCGATCGAAGGATTTCCGTGGCGCACGCTGCTCGCCATGCTGATCCTCAACTATCTGCCGTACTGGCTGGGACCGAAGACGCACATCCGCTACATCATGCCGCTGTATCCCCTGGCGGCGCTGGTCCTCGCGGCGGCGATCTGGAATTTCGGTGAGCGCCCGCGCATCATTGCCGCGCGCTGGTTCGTTGCCGCCGTCGTGTTGAGATATGCGATCGGCCTGTGGATTTTCCCGTGGTACCAAGAGAACTATCGCGGGCACTACGCGGCGACCGCGGCGCAGATCGCCGCGACGACGCGCGGGTTTCCGCTCTACGCAACCGACGTCTCGTCAACCGGTTTGGGCGTCACGGCGCATCTCGATACATTGCGTTATCCCGCGCCGTACCTGCATTGGCCGCCGGCGCAGTGGAGCGATGGCTTCGTTTTAAGCTATGCGCCGAATGCGGAGTTGGGCGAGGTCGCGGCGAGTTATCCGCTCGGCGGCAATGCGCTTTACCTGTTGTGCCGCGGTGCGGCGTGCCGGGCGCCACGTCCCGCGCCGCAGTAGCACCAGTGCAAGCGGGACCTGCCAAAAGCGCTGCATGCCGGGTTTCAAATTGCTATCATCATGCCCATGAAAAAAATACCATTCAATCAGCCGAGTGCAGTCGGCGCCGAGCTGGCCAACATCGCCGACGCGCTGGCCCGCGGCCATCTGTCGGGTGACGGTTACTATAGCAAGCGCTGCCACCAGTGGCTCGAACAGCGCCTCGCTTGCAAGCGCGCATTGCTCACGCATTCGTGCACCGGCGCGCTCGACATGGCGGCAATACTGTGCGATCTCAAGCCCGGCGACGAAGTGATCATGCCCTCGTATACCTTCGTCTCGACCGCGAACGCGTTCGCGATGCGCGGCGCCGTGCCGGTTTTTATCGACGTGCGCGCGGATACGATCAACCTCGACGAGCGCCTGATCGAAGCGGCGATCACGCCGCGCACGCGTGCGATTGCGGTCGTGCACTATGCGGGGCTCGCCTGCGAAATGGACACGATCATGGCGATCGCCGAGCGCCATAAGCTGCTCGTCGTCGAAGATGCGGCCCAGGCGCTGCTCTCGACCTACAAGGGCCGCCACCTGGGTACGATAGGCCACTTCGGCTGCTTCAGCTTTCACGAGACAAAGAACCTGCTGAGCGGCGAAGGCGGCGCCCTGCTCGTCAACGACGAGCGCTTCGTCGAGCGCGCCGAGATCGTGCGCGAAAAGGGCACCAATCGCAGCCGCTTCCTGCGCGGCGAAGTCGACAAGTACACGTGGGTCGATCTGGGCTCGTCGTATTTGCCGAGCGAACTGATCGCGGCATTCCTCGACGCCCAGTTCGCGCATTCCGACCAAGTGACTGCGCGCCGGCGTGCCGTCTGCGCGCGCTATCGCGCGGGGCTCGCCGAGCTGGCGGATTCCGACGCGCTGGGCATACCCGCCGAGCCGCCGGCCGATCGCGTGGCCAATGGCCATATTTTTTATGTGATGGCCGACACGCTGGCGACGCGCATGGAGCTTGCCGCGCATTTGAAGGCCCACGAAGTACATTCGGTATCGCATTACGTGCCCCTGCATTCGTCGCCGGGCGGGCAGAAATTTGCGCGCGCGAGCGGAACGTTCAAGGTCACCGACGCTATCAGCGACCGGCTGCTGCGGCTGCCGCTTTATTTCGGCATCACCGACGCGCAGGTCGATGCGGTCATCGACGCGGTCAAGGCTTTCTATTCGAAGCGCGCCGCCGCGCGCTAGCGCGCGCGCTTAATCGCTTCCGCGAGCGCAGCGGCGACCCGCGCTACGGGCAGCTGCTGCAGACAATCGCTGTAGCTCGCGATGTGGCGGTCGCAGCCTTCGTTGAAACACGGCACGCACGCCACCGTCCCCTGCAACAGTGTGACGTTGTTGACGCGTTGCGAGCCCAGGCGCTGCCACGGGTTGGCGGACCGCGCATAACCACGCGGCCACGGTCCCCACTTGACCGGATCGGTCGGCCCGTAAAGCGACACCACGGGTATGCCGAGCGCCGCCGCCATATGCGTGACCGCGGTGTCCGGACCCACATAGGCGCGCGCGTATGAGAGCAGGCAGGCGGTCTGGCCCAGCGTCAATTTGCCGGCGAGGTTGACCACACCCGGAAGTTCGCGCGCAATCGCTCCTACATACCCGAGTTCGGCCGCGTCGCTGCCGCCCGTCAGCACGACGCGCAGGCCGCGTGCTTGCACCTGACGCGCGAGCTCGGCCCAGGCGGCGTGCCGCCACATCTTGTAATTGAACTTCGGGTACGCATGCAGCACGACGAAGGGCTCGCTGAGCGCGAACGGCAAATGCCGCGCGAGTTCAGCGCCGTCGGCATTGCTCGAACTCGCGATCACATCGTAATCCGGCGCGACACCCACCACATCCGCGAGCGCCAGATGCATCAACACCGTGTGCGTGTCCCGATTGTCGAATGGCACCGCGCGGTCCAGGAGCCAGGCCTTCCAGCGGTGTTTGATTTCATCGACGACCAGGCCGGCGCGCCAGCGTCCGGCGAGCCACGCGTATACGGTCGGCCGGTCGCTCGGCACCAGCGATAGAGCGATGTCGTAGCGGCGGAAGATTTTCTTCGCTAATGCGAAATGCTCACGCAGACGCGGCCGCTCGGCGACCGTCAACACGTCGTGCACGTCGGGATTGGCGGCGAGCACGCCTTGCGTGCCGTCGAATACGAGCACATCGATGGCGGCCTGCGGCCACGCGCGTTTCAACGCGCGGATCAGCGGGGTGGCGAGCAGCACGTCGCCGATGCGGCGCGTAACGACGACCAGCACGGACTTCGGTGATTGCATTGGCGCGCGGATCATAAATAGCGGGCGACGCCCACTGCGGCGACGCTGCGCTTCGAAGCGAGCAATGCATCGAGCAAACGCTGGTTTTCGGCGAGGCGACTGCGGTCGTTTTCGCTGTGCCACAGGTGGAATACCGGAGCGGCGAAGCGCGCGCTCTTGTGTCGCACGTCTGCGTGCAGAAGGCGGATCGCTAGATCGGAATCCTCGAGTCCCCACCCGGAGTAGGTTTCATCGAGGCCGTTGACGCGCAGCAGATCCGCGCGCCACGCCGCGAGATTGCAGGTTTTGACGCCTTCCCACCGCTGCGGCGAGGATTTGCGGAAATTGCCGTCAGGCAGCGTCACCAGCGGGAGCCATCGATTGATATCGCGCCGCGCCCATGCCAACCACCAGTCCGCGCGCGTCCATGCGTGGATGGCGATTTTTTCGCGCAGTACGCGCTCCGTAAATGGCTTGCTCAACAGCGCGCGGTTGCCGGCGACGAACCAGCCGGGCTCGGCGAGCAGCCGATGCTGCGCGACGAAATAGGGCGCCGGCACGCAATCGCCATCGCTGAAAATGACGTAGTCCGCGCTCGTCGCGGCGAGCGCGCGGTTGCGGATCGCCGCCGCGCGAAAGCCATTGTCTTCATGCCATACGTGTTTGACGGGAAAGCTCGCGCGCGTTTGGAAGGCCTCGACCAGCTCGCGCGTCGCTGCGGTCGAGCCGTCGTCCGCAATCAGCAGCTCGAAATCGGTATCGTGTTGCGCCTGATACCCGGCCAGCACCGCCTGCAATGCATCCGGCCGGTTGTATGTCGTGACGACGACGGCGGTTTTCACTGCCGCTTTTTACCCAGCAGGGCGAGCTTCAAATAGCGGTAATACGCGCCTTCGGCGTTCGAGATGGCGAGCATGAAACCCTCGCGTCCGTCGAGAAATCCGCGCCGCAGCACGTAGGTGCGCACGAACGTCCAGGCGCCATGCAGGGCAGCGCTGGTCAGCGAGCCGGTTTTGCCGCGCTCGAATTGCATCGCCGCACCGGCAGTCGAATACGCGTTCATCTTATGCAGTGCATCTTCGAGATCGACGATCGCTTCGTGCATCAGCGATGCCTGCAGCGTGCCGGTCGTGCCGTCAACGATCAGGCGCTCATGCACGAGGTCCGGCGAAAAACGCGCGGTGCCCCGGCGGAAAAGCCGCGTCACGTAATCCGGCCACCAGCCCGAATGGCGCATGAAGCGGCCGCAGTAACTGGAGAGCCGCGGCAGCCTGAACGCTGTATGAGTGCCGGGCTCGCGCATCGCAACCTCGATCTCCTTGCGCAATTCCGGCGTGACCCATTCGTCGGCATCGAGTGACAGCACCCATTCGCCCGTGGCCATTTCGAGAGAGCGATTCTTTTGCGGACCGAAGCCCGGCCAGTCAAGGCTGGTCGTCACCTGCGCCCGCAATTTGCGCGCGATGTCCGGCGTGCCGTCCGTGCTCGCCGAATCCAGCACGACGATGTGATCAGCCCATGCCACAGATTCCAGACAGCGTGCGATTACGCGCGCTTCGTTGCGGGTGATCACTGTGACAGTCAGGGTCATCCGGTACGCTCGGCAACTTTTGCAGATGACGGCAGTCCGGCGAACAATAAGCCGGTTGCCCACGCGAACAACAGGCCCTCCGTATGATCGAGCAACAGCGAATTAAAGAGACATCCGATGACGAACACGAGCACGAGTCCACGTGCAAGGTCGCGGTATAACGGCTCGAGTCGCGCGGCCAGACGCCACTGTAGCGAGAAAAGACCGATTAGGGACGCGAGCCCGACTAGTCCGATCTGAATCGCAATGAGCAGATATTCGTTGTGCGGATTGACGGTGTCTTCCATATGCTTGCCGGCGACGGTAGCCGCATACACCGCTGGAAACGACCCGGTACCCGCGCCGAACAACGGATGTTCGCGAATGATGTTCACGCTGCTGCGGTAGAACTCCATGCGCATCCCGATTGAGGAGGTGGCAGGCGAGTCCGGCTTCCAGTCACGCATTTCGGAAACGGCGAGATTGGTGCGTTGCTGAAACATGTCCGAACCATAGTAAGCGCCGCCAAACAATATCACTCCCAGCGTCGTCGCGGCGATCAGCCCGCGCCAGCGGAATTGCGACATAAAGAAATAAAGCATCAATGCTGCAAGTACCACATAGCCAGTGCGGCTGAATACGATGAACAGCACGTTGTACGCTGCGATTAGAGCTAGTCCGATCAGGACGGCACGTGCAGCTCGGGACGCTTTGAAGCGCGCGATGAGCACGAATACAAACGCGCCGAACGCCATCAGGACACCGTGAGTGATTGAATACTTGAATCCAACCGGAGTATCCGCACTGTTTGGAGGCACGAGCGGATTTTGAAATAACAGGCCCGTATGCGCGATGAACGACACAATTAAACTTAGGATCAGCGCGCCACTCAGTGCCTTCAGCCCGTCTTCCTGGGTTTGTTTACTGCGGAACAACGTGACGAACAACGGCACGAATAGTAAATCACCATATTTTCCCCAATAGCGCAGGCCGTCGCCCGGGTTGCGCGTTCCATAGACGAGGCCCAACGTGAGCAGCCCGAATAACAGGAGCGCGGCCAGCGCGACGGGATTCGCTCTGATGACAGCAAATTTTTCGCGAAAGCCGCCGGATGCGAGCCACGACACGAGCAGCAACGCCAGCAGTATGTTGTCGAGCGCCACCGAAATCGGAATCGAGAATCCGAGGGCGATGGCGAAGGCGCGCGCGCAGGCGTCAGCGCGGCTGGGAAAAGTCTCAATGCGCATGGCGGTTGGGCACTCTGAGATTGGCGCTCATTCTAATGGTTTCTCGTCCAGGCGCCGCGAATGCGCACGTCCGATAGGCGGTGCTATGCGCTCAATCCCGCCGGTATTCAGGCAGCCAACGCGCGAGATCCCGTCGCACGTCATCGTCGTCCGCGTGCGTTCGTTGGCCCAGCCAGGCAAGCAACTCGGCGAGCCACGAGCCGTTTTCCTGGCGCGCCTTCGCAATGCGCAATTTGGCATGCGGAGTTGGCAGCGTGTTTTCGTCTGCACCCAGCAATTCCTCATAGAGTTTTTCGCCGGGTCTCAATCCCGTATAAACGAGCTTGATGTCGTCTTCGCCGAAGCCGGAAAGGCGGATCAGGTCGCGCGCCAGATCGGCAATCAGCACCGGCTCACCCATGTCGAGCACGAAGATTTCTCCTCCGTTCCCCATGAGCCCCGCCTGCATCACGAGCTGCGCCGCTTCGGGGATTGACATGAAATAGCGCGTAATCTCGGGGTGGGTGATCGTCACCGGCCCGCCCGCCGCGATCTGCTGGCGAAATTTCGGAATCACGCTGCCGGTGCTGCCGAGCACGTTGCCGAAGCGCACCATCACGAACCGCGTGCCTTGCGGACGCTGCAGCGACTGGCAGACCATTTCAGCGAGCCGCTTGGTCGCACCCATGACGCTCGTGGGATTGATCGCCTTGTCGGTGGAAATCAGCACGAACTTTTCGACACCGGTTTGCGCTGCGACGTCGGCCACTACATGCGTGCCCGCCACGTTGTTGAGTACTGCCTGCCACGAGTTCTCGCTTTCCATCAGCGGCACGTGCTTGTAGGCCGCCGCATGAAAAATCACCGACGGCCCGTGCGCGCGTATCACTTGCTCGACCCGCGCGCGGTCCTTGACGTCGCCGATGGCGCATACGAGCGGTATCGCGGCATGCATCCGGCGAAATTCCTGCTCGATGCCATACAGCGCGAATTCGTTGAGCTCGAAGAGCACGAGCGCGCGCGGCTTGAAGCGCGCGATCTGGCGGCACAGCTCGCTGCCGATCGAGCCGCCTGCACCGGTGACCATGATCACGCGGCCGTTGATCCACTCCCTGAGCCCCGCGGTATCGAGCACGACCGGATCGCGACCCAGGAGGTCGTCGAGCTCGACATGGCGGATCTGCGAAACCGTGACCGTGCCGTTGACGAGATCGTCGTACGACGGCACGGTCATGACCTGCAGGCCAGCATCGGTGCAGATCTTCACTGCGCGTCGCCGCAGCGTATGCGACGCCGCCGGCATTGCGATGATCGCGTGTCTCACGCTCAGGCGCTCGATGTACCGCGGCACGTCCTTGAGCGTGCCCAGGATCCGCACCCCCTGCAATTGGCGGCCCGCTTTGGTTGCATCATCGTCGAATACCCCTGCGGCTCGCCATTGCGGATTGCGCTCGAGTTCTTTCAGCAGCGTCACCGCCGTTTCATCGGCACCGATGATAATCACCGGTTCACCCTGGGTAATGGCGCTGAAACCCTGTTCCTTCCATACTCGGTAGGCGAAGCGGCTACCGCCCATGATCATGACGAGTAAAATCGGGTCGAAAATCAGCACCGACCGCGGAACCGACATTCGCAGCATGAGAAACAGCGCGGGCAGCGCCAATGCGGCGACAATCACGGCAGATACGATGCGTTTCAGGTCGGGCAGGCTCGCGTAGCGCCACAGACCGCGATAGAGGCCGAATATCCAGAAAATCGCGGCCTGCAGCGTGACCACCCACACTAACGACTCGAGCATTATTGCCAAGTAGTATTGCGGCACGTCGAGGTTGAAGCGCAAACCGAATGCGATGATCCAGGTCGCTGCCGCGGCGACCACATCGTGCATAAAGGCAAGGGCAGTGCGGGGATTAAGCTTAAGCATAGCGCGTGAAATATTTTTCGAGCACGAGCGCGAGGGCCCCGTACGCCACCGCAACGGAACCCAGCACGAGCGCCTGCACGGGTGCGCTCTGGCGCATGCCGGCAAATGCAATAGCGGCGCATCCCAGCGTCATTGTGTATTGCGCATACGCGGTTTTGCGATGACTCCAGCCGCTCTGGATTAGGCGCTGGTAGTAATGCTCGCGATGCGCGCGCCACACCCTGGCGCCGCGCATCAATCGCTTGGCCAGCGTCAGCGATGCGTCGGCGATAAACGGCGAAAAAATCAAGACGCCGAACCACCATGGCCAGGCGCCGCGCTGCCAGCCGGCGAGGTCGAGCACGGCCGCGAGACAGCCGAGCGGAATCGCGCCGACGTCCCCCATGAACACCCGCGCGGGCGGAAAATTAAACAAGAGAAAACCCAGCGCCGCCCCGGCGATGGACAGACTTGTTGCCGCCAACAAGAAATCTCCGCCCGCGAGCGCGGCGGCGCCATACGCGCCGAAGCCGATCACCGCCATGCCGCCGGCAATGCCGTCGGCGCCGTCCATGAAATTATAAAGATTGATCATCCACGCGATGGCGAGTGCGGCAATCGTCAGCACCCACCAGTCGGCACCTCGTAAAACGGCTATCGCGGCCAATGCTGCGCTCGTCACGTGGATCATCAAGCGCCACGTGACGCCGACATCCTTCAGATCATCGAGCAGCGAAACACCGATCAATAGCGCGAGCGCGGCCAGCAGCAGGGGCTCGAACGGCGGGTTCGTGTAGGCCCACGCCGCGGCGATGCCGGCGACTATGCCGACGCCGCCCAGCCGGGGCGTCGGTGTTGAGTGCAGCGAGCGCTGATTGGGCAGATCGAGCGCGAGCGAGGCAGCGCGGCCCCGCATGAGCAGCGCAACCAGCGAACCACTCACGATCAATGCGATCAGCGGCGGCACGACAACGGCATTTAAGAGAGAGATCAAGTTCGAATATCGGCGGCTAGCGTTCGATAATACCATTCAGCTGTTTGTCTCAGCCCTTCGGCCAACGCATAGCGTGGTTGCCATCCGAGTTCGCCACGGATCTTGCTGCTGTCGATTTGCAGTGAGCCGAGCAAACGCGAAACGGCGGCGGATTTGCCGGTCACGGCACCGGCGATTTTCAGCAGTTGCGGCGGGAACCCGATGAGCCGGGCACGCTTGTGCAGGGCGGCGGCAATTGCACGTACGAGCTCTGGCGTGGAAGGGTCTTCGTCATCAGCCAGCAAATACGTTTGTCCGGCCGCCGCGGGATGATCGAGACATACGATCATCGCGTCGACTAGATTGTCCAGATACAGCAGGCTGCGATGGTTTTGAATTGAACCTAATGGCAATGGCACGCCGCGCTCAGTCGCGCGCATCAGGCGCAGGAAATTGCCTTTGACGCCGGGACCGTAAAGCAACGGAGGGCGCAGGACTACTGTTTCCATGCCTGCTGCGGCCGCGCGCAGTGCCAGCTCGGCTTCCCGCTTCGAGACGCCGTAAGGATCTTCGGGATATGGCGCGTCGTTTTCGGTGTACGGGCGCAGCGTCGTCGACTCCCCGTTCACCTTGATGGAGCTCAAGAAAATGAACCGTCGCACGCCGGCAGCCTGCGCAGCGTGCGTGAGCGTTTGAGTGCCCTCGACGTTGAGGCGCCGATACGCGGCGAGCGGATCGGCTGCAGTGTCACGCATGACGTGGGTGCGCGCGGCTAAATGAATCACAACGTCCACGCCTCTCAGAGCAACTCGCCAATCCGTAGCCGGGCCAATGTCGCCGACTACGGCATCATCAAGTGAAGCGAGGGAGTTGCCAGTGCGCAGCGCGCGTCGCACGTCCCAGTTTTGCCGGCGCAGCGCGTCGCAGAGCGCGGTGCCTACGAAGCCAGTCGCGCCTGTAACCAGTGCTCGACGCGGAAGAACCCCGCCCTGCGTCTTCAGGTCTTGAACCACACGGTGCGATTGACGTAGTCGGTGTAGCTCATGATGATACGCAGAACCTTGCGCGACACGTTATCGGTATCGTAATCGGCGACCAGCTTGAACGGGCGTTTGACGCCCTTGTAATGCGCGACGCTGACTTTAATCGCGTCGATCACATTGGCCGCCTTCAAACCGCTCATGATGACGATAGACTCGTCCATGCCTTCGGGTCGCTCATGGGCCTGTCGGATCATGATGGCGGGAAAACCCAGAATGGACGACTCCTCTGTTAGCGTTCCGCTGTCCGACAGTACACAATAGGCGTTGGTTTGAAGCTTCATATAGTCGAAATAGCCAAGCGGTTTCAGGAATTCGACTTTTGAAGGCAGCGCCTTGCGTTTCAGTGCCGCGAGCCGGTTGCGGGTGCGTGGATGGGTCGATACGATTGCGCGTTTTTTGAATTTCCTCGTGGCCTGGTCGAGGCTGTCGAGCAAATCGGCGAGGTTCACCGGACTATCGACGTTTTCCTCGCGATGGGCGCTCACCACAAAATATTCTCGTGGCTTTAATTTGAGTCGCTTAAGCACGCCCGACGCTTCGATTTGCGGCTCGTAGTAATTGAGCACTTCGTACATCGGCGAGCCGGTCTTGATTACCGTCTCAGGACGAACGCCCTCGCGGAGCAGATAGCGCCGCGCATGCTCCGTGTAAGTCAGATTGATGTCGCTGATGTGATCGACGATCCGGCGGTTGAGTTCTTCAGGCACCCGCTCGTCGAAGCAGCGATTGCCGGCTTCCATATGAAACACCGGTATTTTGAGGCGCTTCGCGGCGATCGCGGACAGGCTGGAGTTTGTATCGCCCAGCAAGAGCAATGCGTCCGGTTTCTCCTTGGCCATGACGGCGTCGGCTGTCGCGATGATGTTGCCTATCGTCTGCGCCGCTGTCGCTTTGGCGGCTTTCAAAAAATGATCGGGTTTGCGTATCCCCAGCTGTTCGAAAAAAATCTCGTTCAACTCATAATCAAAGTTCTGGCCCGTGTGGACCAGGACATGGTCGACATGCCTGTCCAGTTCGGCGATAACGCGCGAAAGCCGGATGATTTCCGGCCGTGTGCCGACGACGGTCATGACTTTAAGCGGCATGGCGATGTCTCGTGTCCGTCAACGCAGCAATTCGCCGTCGTCCAACTCGATTTTGTCGCCTACCATCAAGCGATGCTGCTTCAGCAGTTCTATCGTGCGCGGATAGTCGAGAATTCTATGCGCTGAACTGAATTCGCCCTTGAGGGCATTAGGTTCCTTGCGAGTGCCGGCGAGCTCGGGAAGCATCGACTTGATTGCGTAGAACTCGCCGCGTTTGACGCAGTGATTGGCTTCTTCTTCCGACACCATCACCTCGTGAAGTTTTTCGCCTGGCCGGATGCCGATGTTTTTGATCTTGATTTTGCGCTTGCCGATCAACGCCTGCGCAATATTGATGACCGTGGCGGACGCTACATTCGGGACGTATATCTCGCCTGGCAAACCAGTCTCCAGTGCGGCAAAAACGGTGTCCACTGCACGGTCCAGGCTCAGCAGAAAGCGAGTCATCTCTGGCACCGTGATGGTAACCGGTCCGCCGTTTCGTATCTGCTCATGAAAGAGCGGGACCACCGAGCCGCGCGACGCCAACACGTTGCCGTAGCGCACGCCGATGAAGCGCGTTTTCGCATTCAGGATGTTGGCCGCGACGAAAATCCGTTCCTGCAGCGCTTTGGTCATCCCCATCACGTTGACAGGTTTGCACGCCTTGTCGGTGCTGACCGCAACGACCGTATTAACGGGGTAACCGTTTTCGCCGATAGCGCGCACGATATTGGCGGCGCCCATGCAATTGGTCAGCATGGCTTCGGCGGGAAAATATTCGCAAGACGGGACTTGTTTCAGCGCTGCGGCGTTGACGACGATGTCCGCAGTTTTTACCGCCGAGCAGACGGCCGCGTAATCTCGCACGTCGCCGATGCGAAACTCCAGGACTTTCGAAAAATTGCGGTAAATGGCTTCATCGGTCGAGACTTTCTTGTGCAAATAAGTCAGGCGCATCGCATGCTGCTTTGCTTCGTCTCTCGAGAACACGATGACTTTTTTCGCCGTGCCGGCCTTGCCGCTCAGAATGCGCCGTACTAAAACCTTGCCGAGAGAACCGGTCCCGCCGGTGATGAGCACGGTTTTTCCGTTAAACAGCATCGCGGCGCTTCCAATCGCTGTACGGGGTGGGGTCGGCCGCAAGGTCTTTTGCCAGCACTTCCCATGCGGGAGCGGATATACCGGTAGCATTCCGGAATTTATCGGCGTTCAGATCGCGTTTTATCATCACGGCGTCGTCGGGCTCTATTTTGATCTCGATGCGGAATGCGTCCCGAACCAAGCATAGCAGCTCGTATTTCGAAATGACGGGTGTGGCTACGTGGTAGAGGCCGCTTAGTTGCTGAAAATTTTCTATTAGGTCGCCCAGCAGATCTGCAAAGTAGAGCGTCGTAATCCCCGTGTAGAGCGAGCTGCGATAACCTTTAACGGTTCCGCCGGCATGGGCGAGGAACCATTCCAGCAATTCGGTCCCGTGATCCAATTCGCGCCCGATAAACGAGGTGCGGATCGTCAGCGCATTGGCATCGGCGATTTCTCCCAGCGCCTTGGTGCGGCCGTAGATGTCCCAGGCATTCGGGGCATCTTCTTCAGTGTAGCCGCCTTTTTTGCCATCGAACACGCAGTCCGTGCTTACGGTGATGAGGCGTGCGCCGTGATCCTTCGCCCACGCGGCGAGACGGTGAGGAAATATGGCGTTCAACTCAATGCTCGGGATTGGATTGAAGGCGGATTCGCGGCGCTTAGTCAGTGCCACGCAGTTGACTATTACATTCGGCGCAGCTTCGTCGAGCGTACCGAATAGTTGAGACGTGACCGTCACGTCGACATTTTCGATTACACGCGGGTCGTCGAAGATGCCGAAACGGCGGTAGTCGGCGCGACGGCCGCGGATGGTTGCGCGAGTGTCGGGAAAGCGCGCGCCCAGTCGCTGCCACAGTTTATGGCCGAACATGCCGGTTCCGCCCAGGATCAAAATTCGCATCAGATGACCGGCTTCAGTTCATTGATCCAGCGGTCGAGCTTGTCCAGCAACATCTCGCGCTCAAAGTGCCGCTCAAAGTAGTCGCGTCCGCGCAGGCCCATTGTGCGGCGTGTTTCCTGACTCATGTGAAATAATTCCAATACTGCGGTTGCCAGCGCATCGGGACTTTCGGATGGCACCGCAATGCCGGCACCTGCTTCTGAGATCACGTGCGCACCCTCGCCGTCGAGCGCGGCAATAATGGGCTTTCCGCACGCCAGATAGGATTGTACCTTGCCCGGAATAGTCAGTGCAAAAATTGGTTCCCGCCTGAGCGTCACCAGCAGCGCATCCGCGAATGCAAAGAAGTTCGGCATCATATCGACAGGGTGTCTGCCGAGCAGGTGAACGATTGCCTGCAGATTGTGCGTTTCGATTTGACTCTCCACCCACTCGCGCATCCGCCCGTCGCCAAGAATCAGCCAATGAATGTCTTTATTGTCCGCGAGCAGGCGCGCCGCCGCAATAATGGTGGAAAAATCCTGCGCCGCCCCGATATTTCCGGCGAACATGATCTTGAACCCGTTCGGCATATCCGACGCTTCCGGCATGTTCGAGGTCGGTTCGACCGGTCGATAGAGAGACTCGGCGCTATTGGGGAAATAAGAAATGCGAGCCGGATCTGCGCCGTAGGCCTCTATTGGCGCTGTAAAGGCGCGGGATTGAACAAGTATTCGATCGCAATGACGATAAATGAAGCGGACCATGCTTTCCACTATGCGAAGGAGCCAACTCGACCGGACCGCACCAGTGGCGGACAGGCTTTCGGGCCACAGATCCTGCACCCAGAACAATACCGGCGCGCGCTTCAGTTTTTTTAGAACCAGCGCTGGCAGTCCGACGGTTACGGGTGACGGCTCGTACACAAAGATTGCGTCGAAACGGCCGCGGCAGCGGGACGCCAATACGCTGGCAAACAGTGCGAATGACAGGTAATTGAGCGCCAAGCGCAGTCTCCCGCCGTTGCCGCGGGGTATGAGCGGTACGCGCACTACGGGAATTCCCTCGTAATCGTCGCGCGCGCGTCCGAAAAAACCGTACCCTGGATAAAATCGTCCGCCAGGATAATTGGGTTTGCCCGTGAAGATCGTTACTTCGTGGCCGCGCTCGCGCAATCCGAGCGCAAGATCGTTTATGCGAAAGGATTCCGGCCAAAAATATTGCGTGACGATCAATATTTTCACCGTGATTTTCCCTGCCGTGCCAATTGCGAAAACAATTGAAGGTAGCGTCCGACGATCTTTTCCCAAAGATAATGCTCGCGCGTAAATTCGCGAAGACGCATGCCCATGCCCGGAAGCTGGGACCGGCTGTCGAGCATTTCGTGGAGGCCTTCCTCGAGTCCCGCCGCGGAAGCTGGCACCACAATACCGCCGCCGGATGCGGCGAGCTCGTTGAAGCCACACTGGTCGGTAATCAACACGGGCGTT
>Ga0207659_10000904_pt1 | contig 17666 bp, 9 predicted proteins | sample KBSM43metaG_FD_184330 | JGI IMG/M metagenome (GOLD analysis project Ga0207659, IMG submission 184330) | Miscanthus rhizosphere microbial communities from Kellogg Biological Station, Michigan, USA - KBS M4-3 metaG (SPAdes) (version 2) | ecosystem: Host-associated > Plants > Roots > Rhizosphere >...
CCCGAAGCACTGGTACGAGAACTACCAGGCGAAGAACAGCCGCGCCTGGATGATCTCCGATCCGCCGGACTACAAGATGCCGGCGACCACCGAGGACGCCAAGCGCCGCGCGGCGGCGGTGCGCGCCGCGCGCCGCGGCGGCGACGGCTACTACGTCGGCCCCTTCGACGGTCCCGAGGACCTCACGCTCTACGTCCGCTGCATCACGCGCGGCGTCCCGGGGTCGATGATGCCGGCGATCTACGGCAACTCGTACGAGATCGTGCAGGGACCCGGTGTGGTCGCGATCCGCTACGAGATGGTGCACGACACGCGCGTGATCCCGCTCGACGGGCGGAAGACGCTCCCCGCCGGCATGCAGTCCTACATGGGCGACTCGCGCGGCCACTGGGAAGGCGACACCCTGGTGATCGAGGGCAGCCGCTATCTCGAGCAGTCGGCGTTCGGCGGCGCCTCGAGCGCGCTCAAGACGATCGAGCGGTTCCGTCCGACGTCGCGCAACACCATCGAATGGTCGATTACGTTCGAGGATGCATCCACCTGGGTGAGGCCGTGGACCTTCGGCATGCGGCTGACGCGCGACGACGAGCAGCCGATCTTCGAGTACGCCTGCCACGAGGGCAACGAAGGCCTGAGAGGTATCCTCAGCGCCGCGCGCGTGGCCGAGAAGGAGCAGGCGGCGCGTCCGTCCAAGTGATCGGTGTCACGGCCGCTCCGGCTGGGGCGGAGGCCGCCGGGCCGGGGACCGGCTGTCGCCGGGACGCATCGGCACGCTGTTCTGCGGTCTCCGGGTTCGAGAACCGCGTCGCCAGGCGTTCGCGGTCGGACGCGGAGAGCGCGAACTGCGCCTCGCCGAGCGGCGTTACGTCACGCTGCTCGAGTTGCGGACTCATCAGCCCGTGGGTGGCGTGCCGCAGCGTGAGGAGGAGCGCATGGCCGACTTCATGCGCCACGACGCGGCCGAGCAGACGGCCGTGCGCGAGGTCGAGCGTCATCGAGTCGCCGGAGTCGGCGAGCCCGCGATGCGCCGCCACCACGAAACGCGCGCGCCTGACCGACACCAGGATGCGCTGCGAGCGGCCCGCGAACAGGGTGACCCCGAACGCATCCTTGTCCCGGGCGTCGTGCTTGCGCAGTTCCCGATCGTCGAAGATGACCGGCAGGGTCAGGTCCGCGGGCGTGCCCGCGTCGTTGGCGCCGACCCAATCGACGTCGACGCCTTCGCGGCTCCAGATGTCCCGGAACGCCTGCGTCATGGCGGTCCAGCCGACGCCGCTGATGTCATCCCGCACTTCCGGCTCGAGCCGGACCCGGATCGCCGGGCGATCGACGGCCTGTGCGTCGGCGCACACGCTTCCCGCGATCAGGTGGAGAACGGCGGCAAAGAGGAGGCGGGCGGTTACCGGTGTCGTCATAAGACCGTCTCTCGGCTGACATGAGCGTCATGCTTTCATTCACCTCAACGGCTGCTACGCCCGATTCGCACATCGGCACTCGTGAATACCGTCACCATGCAGAGCGGTTACCGCGTCCCCCATTCAGGTAATGGCGTCCGAGCGCCGGCATTCCGTCAGACGATGTGAAGCGGCGGCGCGTTGGCGGGCGCTTCATGGACGGGATTACGCACGCTCCCGTCCGGCGGTTCACGCCGGCGATCGAACGCGATGGGTTGGACCTGACAGGCAACCGGCGCGCTGTCTCTGGCGAGTCGATGACGCTACAACGCGCTGAACCGGCTCCCGTGACGGGACGGCGTCGCGCCGGCCGGACATGGCTGGTCGCGGTCGTGGCGATGGCGGCCGTGATCGCGGCCGCATTCGGCGTCCGCGCCTGGACCGAGGCGCGCGCGGCTGCCAGCCTTCCGCTGCCGCCCGACCTGGCGGGACGGCCGCCGGCGCTGACTGCCCACGTGCGGAGCGCTTACGAGGCTGCGCGGCGGGCCCCGGTGTCGGCCGACGCGGTGGGGGGGCTGTGTACCGTCCTGCACGCCGACCTGCTGTTCGACGAGGCCATCCGCTGCTACGACCACGTGCGCGCGCTCGACGACGGCTGGCGCTGGGACTACGCGCGCGCGCTCATCGACATCGAGCTTGGCGGCGAGCCGGGACTGGCCGGCCGCTTGCGCGCCATCGCCGCCCGCGCGCCGCCGTTTGCGCCGGTGTGGCTGCGCCTGGGCGAGGCCGAGTTCAAGGCCGGGCGTTACGACGAAGCCGCCGCCGCGTGGACCCGCGCGGCGCAACTGCCGGAACCTGACGCCGATTCCGCGGTGTCGCCGCCGCACGTGCCGGAGGCCTCGATCGCGTCGTATGCGGCCTTCGGCCGGGCGCGCATAGCGCTCGTGCGCAACGACGCGGCCGGCGCGCGCGACATCCTCGAACGGGTGGTGCGCGACTCGCCGTCGTTCGGACCGGCGCTGCGCCTGCTGGGGGAGAGCTACCGGGCGCTCGGCCGCGAAGCCGAGGCGGCACGGGCTGTCTACCGCGCCGGCCGGCTGCCCGCGTTCGCCCCGTTCGTGGATCCGGTCGTGGACGACCTCACCCGCCGGTCGCGCAACAGCACGCTGCTGCTGCGGGTGGCGTCGGAGGCGTCGTTGATGGTGAACGCGGCGTGGAGTGAGCACCTGACACGGCGCGCTGTGCAGTTCGAGCCGGAGAATCCTGATGCGGTGCTGAAGCTGGCGCGCGTGCTCCGGACGACGGACCGCAACGAGGAGGCGCTCGGCTGGTTCGTGAAGTACGCGGAAACGGTGCCGGGCGACTACCTGGCGCTTGCGCACATCGGCAGCTGCCTCAGCGCGCTCGGCCGCTACGCCGAAGCGGAGCGCTACTTCCGCCGCTCGCTCGCCGGTCTCGACGACGCCACCACGCACTACAACCTGGGACTCCTGATGGCCACGACCGGCCGGCCAGATCAGGCCGAGCGCGAGTACCGCCGCGCGATTGCGATCGATCCAGCTCAGGCGGACGCCCGCGGCAACCTCGCGACGCTGCTCGTGCGCATGGGGCGGCACGCCGAGGCCGTGCGCGAACTGCGGCAGCTGGTGGCCGACGATCCCGAGAACGTCGCCGCGCTCACCAACCTCGGCGTGGCGCTGATCGAGCAGGGACGGCCGTCGGAGGCGCGCCCTCATCTCGAGGAAGCGCTGCGCCTCGCGCCCGGGATGCCGCAGGCAACGGAGGCGCTCAGGGCGATTGCCGCGCCGTGACGCCTCTGGCGCGGGCCGCAGGCTCAGGGCTCAGAGCAGAAGCAGCTTGATCGGCCGTACGCAAAACGAGCCCGCCGTGAGGCGTGCTCGTTCATGCCTTGAGCCTTGAGCCCTGAGCCTTTCTACGGCACCACCGTGGTCGTCTTGCCGACCGCCTCGCGATCGCCCACCATCAGCTCGGTCGCGTAGTTGGCCTGCTGGCACATGTATTCGAAGAGCTCGGTGCCCGCTTCCCAGCGCAGGTTGAACTGTGCGTCCCAGGGCGCCGTGTAGGCACCGGGGTCGTCCACGGTGATCTGATAACGGACCTGCGCCTGATTGGTGCGGGTGAAGCGCTCGATCGTGTGGAGACTGGTGGTATGCGGAAGGCCGCGCCGGTCGAGCCAGAACCGCTCGTTATAGCCGACGGTGTCCACGACCAGCGTGTCGCCATCCCACCAGCCAATGGAGTGGCCGTAGTAGGTGGGGGTGAAGTCGGCCGGGTGCGACCGGCCGTCCATGTAGATCGTCCGGAAGGTGTGCGGACCGCCGATGTCGAAGATATAGACGCGCTGCGCCTCGGGCAGCTCGACGAATTCCACGCCGTACGGCGTCAGGAACTGCCGTGCCGTTCCCGACGGCTTGCACCGCGTATGCGGTTCGAGCTCGTGCTTCTGCCGGTCGTCGTAGACCGCCTTGGCCCAGGGCTGGAACGGCACGGTGGCCGCCGGCGCGATCGGATCGAGGATGCCGAAGACGGGGAGCCACACGCCCTTGTCCGCCATCGACTCCCCGCCGAGCACGGCCCGCCCCGCGGCGTTGCGCGGTGCCGGCTTCGGCGGCGCCGTGTTCCGCCCGTTCGGCGTGCCCACGCCGCCAATCACATCCTGCGTGCCCCCGCCGCCCCGTCCGCCCCGTCCGCCCCGTCCGCCTTGCCCACCCTGAGCACCCTGTCCGCCCCCGCCCTGTTGAGCGTCGAGCCCGCTCGTGGCCACCAGCAGCGCGACGAAACAACTCAGTACGGCACCTGAAAACGACTTCATCGACGTGGCTCCCCCAGTGTGATTGATGCGTCGAACGCTTGACAGTGTACCTCCTTAGGCGTATATCCCTCTGCGTTCAGAGAAGTCAATTTCGGATTCCGAAATAATCGCACTTGCGGGGATCGCAGGAGGTGGCATGCACAGGTTCGCGAGGACTCTGGTCGTTCTGGCCGTGCTCTTCGCGCCGGTCGGGGCTCTTGCCCAGGACGCGGCGACAATTGCCGGGACCGTGAGAGACGCGTCGGGAGCCGTGCTCCCGGGCGTCACAGTCGAGGCAGCAAGCTCGGTGCTGATCGAGAAGGTTCGCTCGGTCGCCACCGATGGAAGTGGCCAGTACAGCATCGTCGCCCTGCCCCCGGGCACCTACTCCCTGACGTTCACCCTGCCGGGCTTCAGCACCGTGCGGCAGGAAAACATCCAGCTGACCGCGGCGGTCACCGCCAGCATCAACGCCGAGCTCCGCGTCGGCGATTTGCAGGAGACGGTCACGGTTACCGGCGAGTCCCCGATCGTCGACACACGCAGCGCGCGCCGCCAGCAGGTGATCGACGGCGACATCCTCCAGACGCTGCCCACGTCGCGCTCGTACAACGACGTGCTGCAGCTCGCGCCCGGTGTGGTAGCCGGCAACGGTCAGGCGCAGCTCCGCCCGGGCATGCTGCTCTTCACGGCGCACGGCGGCAACACCCAGGACGGCCGGCTGACGCTCGACGGCATCAACACCGGCGCGTCGCGCGGCGGCGCCGGCGTGTCCGGCTACATCCCCGACATGCAGAACGCCCAGGAAGTGACGTTCAGCATCTCCGGCAACCTCGGCGAGGCCGAGACGGGCGGCCCGCAGATGACGGTGATCCCGAAATCAGGCGGCAACACCTTCAGCGGCACGGCGCTCTACTCCGGCTTCAACGACAGCATGCAGGGGAACAACTACGACGAAAAGCAGCTGAGCGTGCTCGGCAAGTACGCCCCGGCGCTCCTGGTGCGCGATTACCAGGTCTCGCTCGGCGGCCCGGTCATGAAAGACCGGATGTGGTTCTTCTTCAACTACCGCGCGGTGGACGCCGCCGACGCGCAGCCCGGCATCTTCGCCAACAAGAACGCCGGTGACCCCACCAAGTGGACCTACGAACCGGACCTGACGCTGCAGGGCCGCGCCGATCCGCATCGCAAGATCGCGTCGCTGCGCCTCACCACGCAGATCACGCCCAAGAACAAGCTGACAGTGTTCTGGGACGAGCAGCCGCAGTGCAACGGCGCCGGCTGGAACGACGACGACCACTGCAACTCGCAGAAGGACGGTTGGATCTACGGCGGGAGCCAGACGAACGGGTTCTTCGGCCCGGGCCCGAACTCGCCGGAGACCGGTGACTATGCCAGCACGCACCAGAGCGTGCGGCAGATCAAATACACCGGAACCGCTACCAGCAAGCTCCTGCTCGAGGCCGGCTTCGGCACCTACATCTCGCAGTGGGGCTATACCGAGCGGCCGGGGAATCCCACCGCGAGCCTCATTCGCGTGCAGGAGCAGACCATCCAGTTCTTCGACGCCAACGGCAACCGCGTGGCCGGCGCCACGCCGGGCGGCCTCACCGTCGCCGGCGGCCTCAAGTACCGCTCGTCGAACTGGCCGACGGGCTACATCTCGGCGAACACGTGGAACGCGTCGGCCAGCTACGTGACCGGCTCCCACAACTTCAAGTTCGGGTACCAGGGCGCGCTGCACAAGGACGACGACAACCTGTTCGACATCATCACGAACGACGAGCGCATGACCTACCGCTTCGGAGCGGGCGTGAACGCCGCGGGGCAGAGCGTGGGCTACGGCGTCCCGAACCAGGTGACCATCCAGGCCGGCCCCTGGGGGCGCAAGGTCCGCACCGGCTACGCGGCGTTCTTCGCGCAGGACCAGTACACGAGGGGCCGCATGACGCTCCAGGGCGCGCTGCGCTTCGACCGCGCCTACAGCCGGTTCCCGGAACAGACGATTCCGCAGGACGTCTGGTGGCCGACGGAGTTCGTGATTCCGGATGCCAAGGGCGTGGACGCGTATCTCGACATCAGCCCGCGCCTCGGCCTCGCCTATGACCTGTTCGGCACCGGCAAGACGTCGTTCAAGGCCAACGTCGGGCGCTACCTGCATCCCGCGTCCAACGCCGGGCGCTTCGATGCGGCCAACCCGGCGGCGCGCGTGGTGACGTTGGCCAACCGGCCCTGGACCGACGCCAACGGCAACTACCGCGTCGATTGCAACGTGCTCGACGCGACCATTCAGGACAATCGCGCGTCCGGTGGCGACCTGTGCGGCCAGGGCGACCCGAACTACGGCCGGAACCGGGCGACCACCACGCTCGACCCGTCGGTCCTGCAGGGGTGGAAGGCCCGGCCGTACGACTGGCAGTTCGGCGTCTCGGTGCAGCAGGAACTCATGCCTCGCGTCTCGGCCGAAGTCGGCTACTACCGCCGGTGGTGGCCGATCTACGACGGCGCGGACGTGACCGACAACATCGCGGTGGCCGCGTCCGAGTACGGGCAGTTCAGCGTGGTGGCGCCAAGCGATCCGCGTCTCCCCAATGGCGGGGGCTACACGGTGAGCGGGCTCTACAACATCACTCCCGCCGGCGCCGCGCGCGCGTCGGAGAACGTGCGCAAGGCGGCGAACTCGTACGGCGACTATGACCGCCACTGGGATGGCTTCGACGTGACCTTCCAGGCGCGTCTGGCAAGCGGGCTGAACCTGCAGGGCGGCACCAGCACCGGACGCCTCGTGGAGGACGTCTGCGAGGTGCGTCCTGAGTCGCCAGAGGGCATGGCTGCCGCCCCATATGCGGGTCTCGGTGGACCCTCGAGTCTGCTCAATCCCTACTGCCGGCAGGTCGAGCCGTTCTCGACCACCTACAAGGCGAACGCCAGCTACCTCGTGCCCAAGATCGACGTACAGGTAAGCGGCACGTTCAGCAGCCGTCCGGGCGCGGTGCTGCGGGCCGACGCCATCTACCAGGCGAACGACCCGACCATCCTCGCCACGCTGGGCCGTCCGCTGGCGGCCACGCCGAACGTGACCGTGCCCCTCATTGCTCCGTATGAGGCGTACGGCGACCGTATCGATCAGGTGGACATGCGTATCGGTAAGATCCTGCGCTTCGGCAGGACCCGGTCGAACATCAGCCTGGACGTCGTCAACCTGTTCAACTCGAACGACAATCTGGCCTACGGCACACTCCTGGGCGCCACGAATTCGACGTGGCCGGCGCCGACGCAGGTGCTCCTGCCGCGGATCTACCGCGTCAACTTCGGCATCGACTGGTAGACGGTCGAGTTTCCGCCGCTCATCATCCGAAGGCCGCCTTGCGCGGCCTTCGGCGTGTACGCCGAGTGTCACGCGTAGGGCGAGGCTTCAGCCCCGCCTCAGCGGCGCGGGTAAAGCCGTGCCCTACGGATTCCCATCGTGGCTTCGTTTAGGATGGCGGAGATGTCGCGCCCGGTTCGCGGTGGCCGCCTCGCGCTCGCGCTCGGTCTGGCGTGGCTCGTGTGCGCGCCGGCTCCCGCCGGGGCCCAGGGAAAGGACGATTTCGTCCGGGCGTTCATCGATCTCTCGCAGGCGGTCGGCGGTGCCACGGGCGCCGAGGGGCCTGCGCTGCGCGCGTCGCTCGACGCGATGGCCAAGGGGCTGGCCGGCTGGGACGCCGCCGTGTCGCGGGTGGAGGCCGGCTTTGCCGGCGCGGTCACGAGCGCCGCGCCCGCCGAGGCGGCCCGCATGCACGCGACGCTGGCCGCCACCTATCTGGATCGCGGACGGGTGGCCGACGCGGTGCCGCATCTCGATGAGGCAGTCGCGCTCGACCGGTCCTTCGTGGCGGCCCACCTGCTGCGCGGCCTCGCCCAGGCGCGGCTGAATCGGACCGCGGCAGCTGCGGCGGCGTATGCGGCGGGGCGAAAGCTGGAGCCTGCGTCGGCCCGCGCCGCGTATCTGTATCTCAGCGCCACTCGAGAGGCGGCGCGGAGCGGGGAACGGGCAACGGCACTGGAGGCGTTGCTTACGGCCGTCACAGCCGGAGTCACCGGCGCCGACGACTTCGCCGGCTTGCCAATCGATCTGCTCGACGATACGTCGGTCGATGCGCCGCTCTTCGTGCCGGCGGCGTACGTCGCCGGCTTTCGTCTGCTCGCGCAGGCCAGATATCCCGAGGCGCTGGCGAGCCTGCGCGCCGCGGCGGCCGCAGATCCGCTGGTCGCCTCCGCCGCGCGCCCGACGGCGCTCAATTCGGCCGAGGAGCGCGCCCGCATCTCGAAAGCCGACGCCCAGGTGGCATCCGGCGATCGGGCGGCGGCGCGCGCCAGCTTGCTCGACACGGTGCGCCGGCTCCCGGACTCGGGCCAGGCACACTGGCGCCTGGGCCGGCTGGAAGAGGACCGGGGCGATCAGGCGGCGGCGCTGCGGTCGTACCACGCGGCGTCACGCTGTGCGCCGGTGGCGGGCGCGTCGATCGTGTATGCGGCGATCGGGCGATTGCAGCACACCGCGCTCGACCTCGACGCCGCCGCGCGCGCCTACGAGCGCCGCGTCGAGCTGGCGCCGCGGTCCGCGCCGGCACATCTCGACCTCGGCGCCGTGTATCAGGCCCAGGACCGGCTCGAGGACGCGCTCGCCGAGTACCTGGCAGCGGCGCTGGTCGACCCCGCCAGCGCGCGTGCGCGCGCATTGGCCGGCCAGTTGCGCGCCGACCTGGGCGACGATCAGGGCGCCATCGCGTTGCTGCGCCGCGCCGTGCAGCTCGACGCCAACGACGGCGAGGCGCGCTACGCGCTCGGCCGGGCGCTGCTGCGCGTCGGCCGCGCCGACGAGTCGCGGCAGGAGCTGGCCGCGTTCGAGCGCATCCAGAAGGCCGCGATGGAGGCGCAGCGGCGAAGCTTCGAGGAGAATTCGCGCGCGCTGGAGTCGGCCCTGCGTGAGGGGGCCAAGACGCCACCCGCCCCGGCGGCGCCGCCGAAGGACGGCCGGTGAGCCGACTCGCTGCCGTCGCTCTCGCTGGCGTGTGCGCGGCCGCCGTGGCGATGCCCGCGACGCGTGCGCAGTCGGCGGGGGGAACTGCCCCGGCCCCCGTCGCGGCGATGTTTCAGGACGTGGCCAAGACGGCCGGCATCGCCGTCCAGCACACCAGCGGCGCGAGCGCGGAGAAATACCTGGCCGAGACCATGGGCTCAGGCGCCGCGCTGTTCGACTTCGACGGCGACGGCTGGCTCGACCTCTTTCTGGTGGACGGTGGCTCGGTCGCCGATGCGGCTGTCGCCGCCCGGGCCAGGCATCGGCTGTTCCGCAACCAGCACGACGGTACCTTCGCCGACGTCACCGCACGGATCGGAGGACGGACCCGCGCCGATTACGGCATGGGCGCCTGCGCCGGCGACGTGGACAACGACGGCCGCCCCGACCTCTACGTCACGAGCTACGGCACGAACACGCTGTATCGCAACGACGTCGACGGCTTCATCGACGTCACCCGTGAGGCGGGCGTGGGACTCTCGCGGTGGAGTACGAGCTGCGCGTTCCTCGACATGGACCGCGACGGCGATCTGGATCTCTTCGTCGCCAACTACCTCGACGCGCCGAAGACGGACAACCGCTTCTGCGGCAACCCGCAGCGCCGGATTCGCGTGTACTGCCATCCCCTGAACTACAAGGGGCTGGCGAGCGTGCTCTATCGCAACAACGGCAAGGGCGTCTTCACCGACATCAGCGCGGCGGCGGGCATCTCGGTCCACGTCGGCAACGGTCTCGGCGTCGCCGTCGGCGACTACGACGATGATGGGCTGCCCGACGTGTTCGTCGCCAATGACGCGGTGCCGAACTTCCTCTTCCACAACGAAGGTGAGGGCCGGTTCACGGAGGTCGGCCTTGCCGCCGGCGTCGCCGTCGCGCGCGACGGCAAGCCTCGCGCCGGCATGGGCACCGACTTCGCCGACTTCAACGGCGATGGACGGCTCGACCTGGTCGTGACCAACCACGAATTCGAGACGCACAGCCTGTTTCGCAACGACGGCGGCGGCGTCTTCACCGACGTCACGGTCGAGAGCGGCCTGGGGCCGGCGACGCTGCCGTTCGTCGGGTTCGGCGTCGCCTTCTTCGACTTCGACAACAGCGGTGCTCTGGATCTGGCGATCGTGAACGGCCACGTCATCGACAACACGGCGCTGTTCCGGCCCGGCTCGACGCACGCGCAGCGAAAGCTGCTGTTCCGGAATCTGAATGGCCGGCGCGTGCAGGAGATCGGCCGCCAGGCGGGCTCCGGGTTTGCGGTGCCCGGCGTCGGGCGCACGCTCGTCACGGGCGACGTGGACAACGACGGTGACCTCGACCTGCTGGTGACCAACAACGGTGGGCTGCCCGAGCTGCTGCGGAACGGGAACGCCGGCGGCAACGCCCTCCTGGTGCACCTGGTCGGCACGACCAGCAACCGGGATGCCCTGGGGGCCCGGGTCACCGTCTCCGCCGGGGGACGCACGCAGGTACGCGAGGTGAAGTCGGGCAGCAGCTACCTGGGGCAGGGCGATCTGCGGGTCCACGTGGGCCTCGGCGACGCGCGCACGGTCGATCGTCTGGAGATCCGGTGGCCGGGCGGCCGGTCCGAACGGGTGGAGACAGTGGCCGTGAATCAGATCCTGACAGTGCAAGAGGGCCGGGGCGTGACCGCGTCCACCCCGTTCGCGCGCAGGTCCCCGCGGTAACGGACCCGTTCGCCATTGAACCTTGACGCGAACGGGCGTAGAGTCTGTCGGTGCGCGACCTGCGCAAGCGGGCGCGCCGGACGAGGCAACGTCCGCACCCCGAGGGCTGGTCTTGGCCGGCCTGGACCCCCTACGATGGTAGGAACGCCACACGAGGCCGGGCGGGTAGCCCGGCCTCGTTGCGTTAGCGGGCTGTCCACGTGTCGAGACTCGCCGCCGGTCTGATCGCGCTCGCCTCCCTCCTGCTGTTTCCGGCGGCCTCGAGCGCTCAAGGCCGCGACACATTCGTCGCGGCCACCGTCCACTTCATCCAGGCTTCGGCAGGCGAGTTCGGAGACGAAGGCCGCTACGTCACGGCGGCCCTCGACGAGATGGGCCGCGCGCTCGCCGACTGGGACGCCGCGCTGACGCGGACGGCCGCGGCGCTCACCTCCGAGGCCGTGGCGGCGCCGCCGGCAGCCGCCGCTTCGATGCACACGGCGCTCGCCGCGGCGTACCTCGAACGCGGCCGATTCACCGATGCCCTCGAGCCGTTGGAGCGCGCGACGCATCTCGCGCCGGCGCTCACCGATGCCTATCTGCTGAAGGGGCTGGTCCTGGAGCGCCTTGGCCGCGCCGAGGCGTCTGCTGCCGCGTACCGCGCGGCGTCATCGCAGAGTGGCGAGAATCTCGCCGGAGCGTACATCGTGGCCGCTGCGTCGCTTCAATCCGGCGCGGATCGCGCTGCCGCCGCGGCTGCGGCCGGCAAGCTGCTCGCGGCGGTGATGACCGGCGGCGCTGCGCGGCTGGTGTTCCCGACCGACTCCTTCCTCGACGACGCGTCATCGGCGGCGCCGCTGCTGCCGGTGGCACGATACGCCCCCGCGTTCGCGCTGCTCCGGCAGGCGAAGTACGGCGACGCGCTCGCGGCGCTGCGCGCGGCGGCGGCATCCGATCCGTTGCTGAGGGCGAGCTCGCCCGATCTCGTGGGCGCCGGGGGGGCCTTGCGCGCGGGGGACGCGGCCGGGGCGATCGAGCGGGGGAGCGCGCCGCTCGCCAGCCGTACCGGCTCGGGACAAGCGCATCGGGTGCTCGGGCGCGCCTACCAGGCGAGCGGCGACGTGGCCCGCGCGATCGAGCACCTGCGCCAGGCGGTGCGGCTGGATCCCGAGGACGAGCGCGCCCGCCTGGCACTGTCGAGCGCCCTCGTCGCAGCAGGGCGGAGCGGCGAGGCCCGTGTCGCACTCGCTGACGCGATCCGGCGGCTACCGGCGTCGGGGCAGGCGCAGTGGCAGATGGGGCAACTCGCGGTGCGGTCGGGCGACTGGCCCGCGGCCGCTGGCGCGTTCGAGGCTGCCGCGCGACTCGGTCCGCTGGCGGGGGCCGCCGCCCTGCACGAGGCACGGGCCCGCGTGTTCGCGCAACAGCGGGATCCCGTTCGCGTGCGCCAGGCGTACCGGGATCGCGTGGCCGCTATCCCGCATGACAGCCGCGCCCGGCTCGACCTCGGAGGCGCCTATCGGGCCGCAGGCTTACTCGACGCGGCGCTCCTCGAGTGTCTGGCGGCCGCGCTGCTCGACCCCGCGAACGCCGACACACGTGAGACGTGCGGCGAGATCCTCGCTGACTTGGGGCGTGATGCCGATGCGGCGGCACTAGGGCGGCGGACGGGCGCGCTCGATCCGCGCCGCTGAGAACGCGGTCGCGTCAGCGGCTGGGCGCGCGCGACACCGCGCGGCGCGCGCGCAGCGCGTCGGGCACAGCCGGCGCGACACGGGCCATCGCCTCGGTGCGCACGAAGTCGGACGCGATCGATTCCACCGAGTGCGTGAGCTCGGGATGCTGGGTCAGCATCCCCTCGATGCGGCGCACGGCCTGCCGCAGCACCGGCAGGCGCTTCTTGACCATCGTGTCGCGGTCGAGCCGGTTGGTGACGTCGGAGCAGTTCGCGGCCGCCACGATACGTCCGTGCGGACCGAAGATCGGCAGCGCCACCGACACGATGCCGTAGTCGAGTTCGTCCTGGATCGCGGCGTAGCCCTTGGTCCGAACGTCCTTGAGGATCTTGCGGAGCGCGTTGGCGTCGGTTTCGGTGTGCTCGGTCAGGCGCCGGAGCGTCGCGCGCTCGAAGTAGTCGTCGATCGCGACCTGCGGCTGGAACGCGAGCAGCACCCGGCCCATGGAAGTGGGGTAGACGGGATAGCGCGAGCCGGCGCCGGCCGTGAGCCGGATGGCCCGGTTCATCGATGCGTGCGCGATATAGACGATGTCGAGCTCATCCAGGACCGTGACCGAAGCGCTGCCGCCCAGTTCGTTCACGACTTCCTGAAGGAAGGGCTGGAGCACGACTTCGGCGTTGATGGCGCTCAGGTAGCCGGTCCCGATGGCGAGTACCTTGGGCCGGAGGAGGAATCGCCGGCCCGTGCGGCCCACATATCCCAGCATTTCCAGCGTATGCAGCGAGCGCCGAGCCGTGGCGGGGGTGAGTCCGGTCAGCACGGCGACTTCGCTCAGCGTCAGCTGCGGGTGCTCGCGCGAAAAGGTCTGGAGGACGCGCAGACCGCGCTCGAGCGAGGCGACGAACTCGGCAACCTTCGGTGTTTTCGCCATGCGAAGTCTCAGATTATAGACCGCCGGGTCAGCAATCGCGAGGAAACGCCTGCGGACGCGATTACTATCACTAGCGCCTTGACGGCGGCACGCGCCCAATCGTATACGTGACGTCCGTCTGACGAATCAAGTTTCGCACAACGAAGTTTAAGTCCAAAAATCGGGAGCGTGAAGATGGTACGTGGACTACGTCTGCTAGTCGGGTTGTTCGTGCTCGTCCTTCTGCCGTCGAGCGCCTATGCGCAGGCGGCAATAGCCGGCGTCGTTCGCGACGCCTCGGGCGGAGTGTTGCCCGGAGTCACCGTCGAGGCCTCCAGCCCGGCGCTGATCGAGAAAGTCCGAACCGCCGTCAGCGACGGGAGCGGTCAGTACCGCATCGAGGACCTCCGCCCCGGCAGCTACGTCGTCCGCTTCACCCTTGCCGGCTTCAGCTCGGTATCGCGTGAAGGGATCGAGCTGACCGGCTCCGCCACCGCTACGGTGAGCATCGACATGCGGGTCGGCGCGGTCGAAGAGACGATCACGGTGACGGGCGAGTCGCCGGTCGTCGACGTGCAGACCGCGCGGCGGCAGACGGTCTTGACCAACGAGGTCATCAACGCGATCCCGTCGGCCGGCAGCTACAACTCGCTGCTCGTGCTGGTGCCGGGTGTATTCGGCGGCCAGCAGGACGTGGCGTCCGGTCCCTGCAACTCGTGCACGTTCAGCGCGCACGGCACGCTGCTGTCGGGCGGCCGCGCCAACACCGAAGCGCGGCTGCTGGTGGACGGCATCAGCATCGCCGTGCCCCAGGCCGGCGGCACCAACTACCTGACCGACCCGCGCAACTCGCAGGAGGTCAACTTCACGACGTCGGGCAGCCTCGGTGAGGTGGAATCGGGCGGGCCGGTCATGAACATCGTGCCCAAATCGGGTGGCAACGTGTTCTCCGCCAGCACGTTCTTCTCGTGGGCCAACGGCGACCTGCAGGGCGACAACCTGAGCGACGAGCTCAAGGCGCAGCGCATCACCCCGAGCCCGCTCATCAAGAGCTACGACATGAGCGGGTCGGCGGGCTTCCCGATCGTGAAGGACCGCTTGTGGTTCTTCGGCACCCTGCGCGCGCAGGGCAACTCGAACTACATCACGAACATGTACTACAACAAGAACGCGGGCGACCCGAACGCGTGGTTGTACGCGAAGGACGACACCCGGCAGGCGTTCAACGACAAGACCTGGCAGAACACCAGCGGCCGCATCACGGCGCAGATCACCCCGCGCAACAAGCTCAACGTCTTCTGGGACGAGCAGCAGGTGTGCAAGAGCTGCGAGAATGGCGGCAACTACGCCAACGCCACCACCTCACCGGAGGCCAATGGCTACGGCGACCTGCACCCGATGCGCTTCCAGCAGGCGACGTGGAACTCGCCGGTCAACAACAAGCTGCTGCTCGAAGGCGGCTTCGGCTACTTCTTCTCGCGCTGGGGCGGCCGCGCCAAGGAAGACCCGAACACCGAGGCGCTGGTGCGCGTCATCGAACAGTGCGCGGCAGGCTGCGCGGCCAACGGGGGCATCCCGAACCTGATGTACCGCTCGCAGACGACCGACCTGTTCAGCGACGGCCGCAACAAGAACATCACGACCACGTGGCGGGCCGCCGCCTCGTACGTGACCGGCCGTCAGAGCGTGAAGGTCGGCTACACGGCCAACCAGCTCGGTGACATCCGGTCCGCCAACCGCGGAACCAACGACATGCGCTACCGCGTGAACAACGGCGTCGCGAACCAGTTCACCACCTACATCCACAACCAGCAGAACGATCTGTGGATGCGCAACCACGCCCTCTACGTGCAGGACCAGTGGACGATGGGCAAGCTCTCGCTCTCGGGGGCCCTCCGTTACGACCACGCGTCGAGCTGGGCACCGGAGCAGACGCTGGAGAGCCGGTTCTTCGCCGCGCCGCTGTCGTGGGAGCGGACGCCGGTGGTGGACAGCTACAACGACATCACGCCGCGCTTTTCCGCCGCCTACGACCTGTTCGGCAACGGCAAGACGGCGATCAAGGCGACGCTGGGCAAGTACCTCGAGTCCACCGTCACCGCGTCGAACTACTCGCTCGGGAACCCGACGTCGCGCATCGCCACCAACTCGGCCCGCACCTGGACCGATGGCAACCGCAACTGGGTGCCGGACTGCGATTACCGCAACCCGGAGATTCAGGACAACACCGCCGCCGGGGGCGACTTCTGCGGCGTGGCCGGCAACCGCAACTTCGGCACGTCGAACTACAACAACACCATCGACCCGGAGATCCTGCACGGCTGGGGCGTGCGCCCGTCGGACTGGAGCTGGGGCGTGTCGGTGCAGCAGGAGGTCCTGCCGCGGGTCTCGGTGGAGGTCGGCTTCTTCCACCGTCAGTTCTTCGGGTTCACGGTCACCGATAACCTGGCGGTCGCGCCGGAGAACTACGACAAGTTCTCGATCACGGCGCCGCTGGATCCGCGGCTGCCAGACGGTGGCGGCTACCCGGTCGGTCCGGTCTTCGACCTCAACACGCCGTCGCTGGCCGGCGTGACCCGCAACTACATCACCTACTCGGACACGTACGGCGACCAGTACCAGAAGTTCAACGGCATCGACGTCAACATCAGCGCGCGGCCGCGCAACGGCCTCACCGCGCAGGGTGGCTTCAGCGCCGGCAAGGCGGTGGGCGACAACTGCGAGATCCGCGACAAGGTGCCGGAGATCTCGCAGGTCGGCGGCATCTGGAACCCGTTCTGCCACGTCGAGACGACGATGCTGCCGCAGTACAAGGCACTGGCCAGCTATGTCATCCCGAAGGTGGACGTGCAGGTGAGCTCGACGTTCACGAGCAAGCCGGGCGTCAACCTGAGCGGCTTCGGAACGCCGCAGCAGGGCGGCGCGTTTCAGGCCAACTACGTGGCGTCGAACGCCATCGTGGCGCCAATCCTCGGGCGGCCCCTGTCCGGCAACGCGCCGAACATGACCGTCAACATCATCGAGCCCTACGAGCAGGTGGGCGAGCGGATCAACGAGCTCGACCTGCGCTTCCAGAAGATCCTGCGGTTCGGGAAGACCCGCGCCAACTTCGGCGTGGACATCTTCAACGTGCTCAACGCCGCGCCGGCGCTCAGCTACAACCAGGCGTTCATCCCGAACGGGGCCTGGATGACGCCGACGTCGGTGCTCTCGGCACGCTTCGCGAAGATCAGCGCCCAGTTCGACTTCTGATCGCGAAGCGCTCCTGACTCCAACCTCCGCCGCGGCGGGCCCAATCTCTGCAGGACCGCCGCGGCCGCGCATTCTTGCCTACTTCAACAGCCGAGTTCTTGACAGCCCCCAACATGGGGCGTAAAGTCTGCATCCGCATATAGAAAACGGATTCGCACAGCGAAATAGCTGTGCAGTTCCATACGGCGACGCAGTCGGAGGACTGAGCGATGCACGAGAGAGTACGAGCCTGGTTCGCGGTGTTTGCGACCTTTCTGGCACTGTCCCTTCCATCGGCCGCCGTCGCCCAGGTGCTGGGCACCGTGGCCGGCAACGTCAAGGACGCCTCGGGCGCGGTGCTGCCCGGCGTGACCGTCGAAGTGTCCAGCCCGGCTCTCATCGAAAAGGTGCGAACCGCCGTCAGCGGTGGTAACGGCCAGTACCAGGTCGTCAACCTGCCGCCGGGCATTTACACGGTGACTTTCTCGCTTCCGGGGTTCGCCACCGTCAGACGCGACGCCCTCGAGGTATCGGTGAACTTCACGTCCAACGTGGACGCGGAGATGAAGGTCGGCAGCGTCGAAGAGACCGTCACGGTCACCGGCGAGAGCCCGATCGTCGACATCCAGTCGGCCGCGCTGACACGGTCGGTCACGTCCGAGAGCTTCAAGGAATTGCCGTCGGGTGGGTCGTGGATTCAGATGGCGGCCCTGGTGCCCGCTATCCGCGCGTCCAACACCGACGTCGGCGGCGTGCTCGGCGACCAGACGGGTGCTGAAGTCGGCGCCCACGGCAGCCGCAACGGTGACGGCGTGTCGATGATCGACGGCCTGCGCATCGGCAACATGTACATCAGCTCGAACCTGACGAACATGAGCCTGTCGCCGCTGCTGTTCGACCAGGTGGACATCCAGCTG
>Ga0207659_10000905_pt1 | contig 17661 bp, 17 predicted proteins | sample KBSM43metaG_FD_184330 | JGI IMG/M metagenome (GOLD analysis project Ga0207659, IMG submission 184330) | Miscanthus rhizosphere microbial communities from Kellogg Biological Station, Michigan, USA - KBS M4-3 metaG (SPAdes) (version 2) | ecosystem: Host-associated > Plants > Roots > Rhizosphere >...
TGCCTGTGACGGCGAAAGCCATCGCAGCAGCCAGCGGAAATGCCGGCGCAAGCTTGTCGACGGCGGAACCGGCTTGCAGGTCGTGATTGACGGCCATCGCCTCGTAAACAGATCCATCCGGTCCTAATCCGGCGTTGATGGATGTGCGACCCGCCACTAACGTGAGAAGGACATAGACAACGGTCGCGGCGAGAACCAGGATGGTATTGGTGCGCATCAGTAACTCCCACACATCCTGAATGCCGCCGCGATTTCGAGAGGCTCAGGGGACTCGGAAGCGCCGTCGCCGAGATCCGACAGCACTTCGGGCAATCGAAGACGCGCAAAGCAGGAGGCGCGCGACCTGTCGAAACTGGCGGCTCCGATCCGAAGGAGCAGCCGCACGAGTTCAGCGTGTCTGCCGAGGATCGCGGCCTCGAGCGGCTTCAACTCGTACTCGCCCGCGTCAAGAAAATTGGGACGCACGTGCTGCGGCTGATTGGGGTTCTGCCCTTCCTCAATCAACTGCAGCGTGCGAGCGGCCTGCCCCAGCGCTGCCGCCTCCGCAACCGTCTCCGCTTCCGGCCGTGCAAGGCCCCGGTAACCAACGGCTTCGCCGACGACGTACACCGACACAAGCAGAAAGGTCACGAGCGGTGGGACCAGAATCCGTCCTGCGAGGCCGGACAGTGCGAAGGACTTGAGCGTGCCCTCGGTCTCCCGCGGGCTCATTGGGTGAAATCGAACAACCGTTCCGCCACGCCGAGCGAGGGTTGAGGGGCGCGTGGCGCGCGCAGAACGGCGTCGTCGTAAAGGTGCTGTTTGATGGCTTGTTCCTCGGGGGTCAGCGGCATGGGCCGCGGTTGCTCGCGCACCCAGTCGTCATAGTACGCCCACTCCTCACGCACCGACAGCGCACGTGCGCGCAGACTCTCGTGGATGCCGACGAAGCGCACGCTCCAGCCGACAGCCAGCAGCAACGCGACGGCCGGCGCGATTGACACCGCGCTGACGCCGGAAAGTCGCTCCCGAAACACGAAGTACGCAGCCGCACCGTAGAACAGACCCGCAGGACTCATGATGACGTCCTTCTCGTATCCGCCCGCGAGCAGCGCGTTGAGCGGGAGAACGGCGAGAAAAATAATCACGAATCGATCTGCCTCGTCAAACTCGCGTGCTCGCCAGTTCGACAACCGTGCCGCCGCATGGCGCGCGATCAGCAGCGTCGTCGCGGTGCTCGTCAGCACATTGACGAACTGCCATGGTTCCGGCCGGCCGCCCAGCAGCCCGCCGACGAACATCCAGACGCCGCCTCTCGGTTCCGCAAACAGGACACACGAAATCGCGCTGAGCACGTTATACGCGTAGAACGGAATCGGATTGCCACCGAAGCGGCGCACGAGCTCGTCAGGGTTGAGCACCGAAAAGCCGAACCCGGCGCTGCGTTCGTTCAGACCGGGCGGGGCGCCGCCAATCAGGACGAATCGTCCAACAAAGTACGCCGCGACACATAGCGTCAGCACGATCAGCGCTGGACGCGAGACCCCTCGAGAGCCGACCGCATAGGCGGCCATGAAAATCACCCAGATGAGCAGGCCACTTTCAATCGTCAGCATCGCGCACACGAGCAGCGCGACCGCCGCGGCGTCGGTCAGCCGCGTTCGTTTGGCCTCGGCGATGTTCATTGCCGCCGCGCAGCAGATCAAAATCGTCAAGAAGTGATTTACAGGCAGCCCTTCGACGACGGCGCCGGCAAAGGTATGGATGCCCACCACGCTCGCGAGCCCCAGCGGCAGCGCAACCAGAGCAGCCCGCGATCGCACGCGGAGCATACGGACGATCAGGAGCAGAAGGACGAGCACCTGGAGCGCCTGAAACCCGCGAAACGCGGCGTAGTAATGACCTCCGGACACGTCGTAGACGATCTTGATCAGCGCACGACGGAACGGCCGAAAGTACGTGCCGTTGTAGAACTCGGCGGCAATCACCTGTGACAGTGGATGGCCGTGCACCGAGATGAACTCGGTAAAAGAATCACTGAGCTGCACGGGAATCGCGAGCAGAAAGGTCGCCATCAGACACGCCACGGCGGCGGCATAACCGTACGCGACCCGCTCATAGCGGCGGCCGGGGTCTGTGATCAATGGGATGGTGTCGACGGGGAGTTTACGTGAAGCGTGCCGCGTCTGTGAAACCGTTCGCGCTCGCGGCACCAACGAGCGCGTGGACCCGTATCGAAGAGAACGTCAGCGGGACTGCACAGCAGCGGGGTTGAGACGTGCGCGGACGGCGGTGGCCTCCTCAGATTTGTCAAGCGCGGCGTTCAACTGAATCGCGATGTTGAGATACTTTTCGGCATCCGTGCGTAGATCGAATCCCGCGGCGACCACCGCCGCGTGCAGCCACACGTCCGCGTTGACAGGCATGCGGGCGACGGCGGCTCTCAAATGCATCATCGCATTGTTGTCGTCGCCAACCAGGTGTTCAATCCAGCCGAGCGTGTCGAGCAGGTCGGGATCTTCAGGGGCATAGGTCAGCGCCTTCTGGGCGAAGGGAAGCGCCTCCTCGGGGGCACGCCTATAGACAGCCAGGTCGAAGGCGAGGTTGTTCAATGCCAGCAGGCGCACTTCCATGAATCCCGCCGAATTGGAAATCTCGACGATCTCACCGCGTACGTACGGTGGCTGCGCGTCGAGCGCGCGACGGTAGCGGTCGATCGCGAGCTCACGCTTGTCCGCGCGGTCATACAACACCGCGAGCTGCGCGTGGGCGGACGCAAAATCCGGCGCGTACGTCGTCGCCGCCTCGAGCAGGTGCTGCGCCGTCAGCGAGTCGCCTCGCTGGTCGTACGCATTGGCGCGCATTGACAGCATCAACGCGCCTTCGGACACATGCGGATACTCGTGACGCAGGGCTGCCAATCGCCGCCGCGCAAAACCCGCTGAGATCTCCATCACCGGATCCGGCATCGGTTCGATGTCGGAGCGACCCAAGATCGTTCGTTGGAAAGGGGCGCACAGTGGGTCGCCGATGACGACGGTGCGGCGGCTCAAATGCGGCATCGCCATGTAGAACGATTCGGCGAGGTTGAAACCCGCAATGTATGCAGGAAACAGAATATCCGGCCGCACGACGCTCCCACCCGACGGATCGCCGACGAAACCCGCGGCACCGGTGACGCCGGCTCGAATCAAATCGCCCAGCAACAGATCGCGGTTGCCCGGCGTGGTGGTCCGGCGAAGATTGGTTGGTTCGCGAAACGTCCGTGCATCGGCGTCCGCGAAGCGCGCCGCAAGTGAGCCGGGAACAAAACGCAGGGTGCGCGGCGGCCGGCCGGAGTTCGCGTCGCTCGACGATGCGAAGTAGCCGAACACCGGACGTTCGTCCGCCGGGGCGGCCGACGTCTCGATGAGCGCGCGCTGCGGGGCACTCTCGCGCGCGAGCCGTGATGCGGCTGTCGACAACCAGTCGCTGACAGCCGGAATTCGCGGCGGTCTCTCCGTCGCCAGGACGATTTCCCCTTCCACTGCCTGCCCGGTTGCGCGATCAATCAGCGCAAGCGCGTCCTCGACGGTGTAGCCGTCGAGGCGAGTCACGAGGAAGATGTCCTGGTCGCGATGCGTAAACCGGTGCGCCTCTGAGATCTCCTTCGCGCTGAGGAAATATGGATTGTCAACCGCGCCAAGCAGCGAGAGCTCCTGGCCGGTCATGCGCCGGTACAACAGCGTCAGCTCGGCGTCGACGCTGGCAAACGTTCCGTAGCGGCCCGCGGACCCCATGATCCGCAGCGGCACGCCTTTGGTGAGAACGATATACAGAATCTGGTCGTGCAGCCGATCACGCGAAATACGCGAACGGATGGGAAATTCGATCGCGGTCGTATACGTCCGGCGGTCGATTTCCTCGTCCTGAGTCGTATTGATGTGAATGATGTTCGTCGCCGGGATGCCACGCTTCGAGACGTAGTACTCGCCGATTCTGCGCGAGGCGGCGCTGGCGTCGTTAATGACCACCGCGACGTTTTCGGCCGACTGCGCTTCGGCGGCAGGAGCGTAGGTGAGGGAAATCGCGAGAGCAGATGCGCAGGCGGCCAGCCAGAAGCCGACGGTCGAGCGGCGCGGATACGTCACAAGGTTCAGCCTGCGGGACAATTCGCGCCTCGCGTCAGCAAGTCAAATGCCACGACATCAGGTTGCGCATCGCCCACATTCCTGAAACCAGGCTGCGTCGGACGGCAAAAAGGTCGTCTCCTGTTCAGAAAATCCCGGCTTTTCGATTCCCGAGGAGATTACCGCGATTCGTGAAGGATTTCTTGGCACTGAATTAGCGCCAGCCAACGCCATTATTTCGCATTGGACGTTGAAGACACAGCCCACGGAATTGCACCTCGACCGGTAGCGCCACCAGCTGAAACGATGTTCGCGGCCGGAATCGGGGGATGCCGCCGCTCACCTATTTGCCACGCGTCACATCACTCGCAAAGTCCATGAATTCGTGGTCCGCTTGACAGGGAGCGTACCAGATAACGGTCAACGCCCCTTTTCGTACCGCATTACAACGGCCTGTCGGAACTCCTCAACGGATTGTTCAACGCTCCGTCGTCCAATACGCCGGGCGATCGGCTCAATCATCCATCCCAGCATCGTGGGAAACGGACGGCTCAGACCGATCGTTTCCATCTCCATGTACACGGCGTTGGCCTCTTCGACAAATCTCGTTAGCGCCCCAGCCCGCCAGAGATAGCCGCTGTCGCGCCCTGCCGGCAAGTGCCGTTCGGTCGATCGTCCGGCGTCTTGTACTTCGCGGATTTCGTCGGCACTCGAGATCACGTAGGCATGTCGGGCATCGGGCCGCGCATACGCCACGTGTGACGTCACGTCGAGCGTCGCGCTCATCCCGGCCGCCGACTCTCTCATCCGAAATCGGACGTTCAGCGACTCGCCCTCCCGCGATAAGACGACAGCACTCACGATCGGATGGAAGATCGTCGGGTAATCCTGATACGCGCGGGACACGGCAACCACCTGATCGAGAGTCACTCCCGGAATCATCGTCGCCGCGAACCAATGATGGATCAGACTTCCTGGTGCGGAGAGAATCCCGTCGCCGCCTCCAGGTCGAACAATGGTTCTGCCCTGCCGTAAGGCCTGACGTTCGACATCACTCTCACCGATACCGCGATTGACGCGATCGAGAAATGATTGTCGTGCCTTGGTCACGTACGCGGCGTAGGCCTGGCTGGCAGCGACGGTGAGTTCCGCAGCAAGCGTGGTGGAGACGGCAACGCAGGTCAGCCACCACATACAAACAAAGAACGTGACCCGGTTCCTCGTTCGCGGCGATCGTGGTTCAACAGGCACACTGAAACCGCAACGCAACTGATCGTACGAGATTGACGTCGGAATTGCCTCAACGAACTCAGCGGTAGGCGGCGTGTGGCCGCGATCTCATGCCCGAGCTTCCTGTCGCGGCCACGCACCTCGCCCGTTGCCCCTGCACCGAGGAGAGCGACGATCTGATACCGGCCGTGCATCTGGTGAAAGAGGGCGTCATCGTCTCGAAGACGTCTCGGCCAAATTCCTGGTGAGGCGGCCGATTGGATAGCCGAAGGCTTGCGAGAGTTGGGCACATCGGCAGAAGAGAGTCATCGGCACACCATGCGGCTTGCCTGTCTCAGCGCCGCCAGCGCGCAAGCCGTTCGACCTGCTGTCACGAGGTAGCGAACTGGAAGTTGGCGGGAGCGACGGGACTCGTGCCAATGACGCGCGGCACGCGTCAGACGCCTGAGAACGTCGATCGCGCCGATGACCGAGCGAAGCGAGGGAATTGGCGGGAGCGACGGGACTCGAACCCGCGGCCTCCGGCGTGACAGGCCGGCGTTCTAACCAACTGAACTACGCCCCCAAAACAGGTGTCAGGTATCAGGTGTCAGGAGGTTTCAGGCTGATGTCCGACACCCTGATACCTGAAACCTGATACCTCCGCGTGGTACTGGGCGGTACAGGATTCGAACCTGTGACACCCGGCGTGTAAAGCCGATGCTCTACCACTGAGCTAACCGCCCGCCTCCGCGCTTCGCGCTTCGGCGGGTAAACCCGCTCGAGTCGCTCGTGCTGTCCCACGAAGCGCTTCAGCGAGCCTAACCCAAACACTGAATTATAGGTAGCCGATCATCCTCAGCGCAAGCAACGCGAAGCCGGCGGCAAGCCCGGCCACCGCGCGGTATTCGCGATTGCGCATCGCACGCGCCGCGCTGAATCGCCGCGGCATCGGGTCGCCAGCAGATTCGCGGTAGCGATCGTACGCGTCGCCGAAACGTCCGGACAGCACCGCCTCTTCCGTGCGAATCGCGGCGGTGATCGTGGCACCCATATAGAAGGCCGTCACGATCGCGACTGGGACACTGCGCGACGCGATGACGATGCCGGTAGCGATGATCGACGAGCCGACGTAGAGCGGATGCCGCGACCACTGGTACGGACCCGATCGGGTGATCTCGCGTCCCTTCTCGAGGTGCCCCGCCGCCCAGATGCGAATGGCTTCGCCCGCGATCGCAGTGACGAGACCGATCCACCAAGTGAGCGGCGTCGGACGGGCAAGCACCAGCGCCGCGACGGCGGCGAGGAAACCGAGCGCTATTCGCCGTCGAGCGAGGATGCGGGTCAGGCTCACGCCGCGACGCGCCGCTGGACGGCGCTGATCACTTCGGCGACGCTGATGTCGTCGATGCAGCGCTCCGTCTTCCTGCACTTTCGCTCGTACACGCACGAACACTGCTGCACGCGCGAGAGTGCCACGTCAGCAAGGCCCCAGGGTCCGTTTCGCTCGGGGCGCGTCGGACCGTACAGCGCAACAATCGGCGTATTGACCGCCCCGGCGATGTGAAGCGGACCGGTATCGCCCGAGATCATCAGCCGCGCGTTCCGCGCGACGCCAACGAGGTCGGTGATCGTGGTCGGCGGCGAGATCTCCGCGGCTCCCGACGATGTGGCAACCACTTCGTGAGCTAATTCCTGCTCCCCCGGTCCCCACAGCACGAGCGATCGCCATCCAAACTCGCGCGCCATAAGGGCTGCCACGGCGCCGAACCTCGCCGGCGGCCATCGTTTGTTCGGCCAGGCCGCTCCGGGGTTGATAACTGCGTAATCGTGCCCCTCGAACCGCTTGACGATCTGCTCGCAGGTCGCGCTGCGGGGAATCTCAATCGGGAACCGCACGCGGCGGTCCGCCACCTGCAGCGGCGCGAGCAGCGCAAGATTCTTGTAGATGACGTGTGTGGCGTCACCTGGATCCGGCGCGTCGGTGTAGAACAGCCGCGCAAGCGGCTCGCGTAGATGTTTGCGCGGAAACCCAATCGTGCGCCGGGCACGAATGCTGCGCGCCAGCATGGCGGATTTCAACAACCCCTGGAGATCGATCGCCGCGTCGTATCCGGTCTCGCGCAGCCCGCGGAGCGTCTCTCGAAAGCGCTGACGTGCTCGCCCGTGCTTGACGGCGCGCGGGTCGATGCCGATGCGCCGGTCGAGGCCGACCACAAGGTTGAGCAGCTCGACGTAGCGCGGATCGACCATCCAATCGATGCGGGACGTCGGGAACTCCTGTCGAAGCGCCGCCACGACCGGAATCCCGTGCACGACGTCGCCAAGCGCGCCGAGGCGAACAATCAGAAAGCTGTTCACTTGGCGCGACCGATGCGCGCGAGCAACTCGCGCGTCGAATGATCCTTTGGATCGCCGACGATCGCCGTGCGGCCTCCGTAGCCGAGCACGATGTCGCGCTCGGGCACCGAGTCGACCGTGTAGTCGGTGCCTTTGCAGTGCACATCCGGGCGCAGCGCCGTAAGCAGCGGTCCGACTGTCGTTTCGGAAAAAATCACGACATAGTCCACGCAACGGAGCGCCGCGACGAGCTCCGCTCGATCGCTGGCCGGCAGAATCGGACGTCGGTCGCCTTTCAACTGACGCACCGAGGCGTCATCGTTGAGCGCCACGACGAGTACATCCGCTTCCCGGGCGGCGGATTCGAGATATCGGATGTGACCGACATGCAGAATGTCGAAACAGCCGTTGGCAAACGCGATCGTGCGTCCCGCTGCCCGCTCTTCGCGCACGCGTTCGGCGAGCTCGTCCCGCGACACGACCTTGCTACCCTTCACGCTTCACCGCGCTGCGCAGCTCGGCGGCGCTGACCGTGGCGGTCCCCCGTTTCATCACCACGAGCCCACCGGCGTAATTGGCCAGGCGTGCCGCGAGCTCGAACGTCGCGCCCGCCGCCAGCGCGAGCGCCATCGTCGCCATGACCGTGTCGCCGGCTCCGGTCACATCGGCAATTTCATCCGACCCGAAGATCGGAATGTGAACGGTCGGCTCTCCCGGAACGAACAACGCCATTCCGCGGCTTCCACGTGTCACGAGGACCGCCTGCATCCTGGTCTGCTCGAGAATCTGTCTTCCCGCCCTCTCCAGCACACGCGCATCGTCGTTGATACGAACCCCGAGCGCCTGCTCCACTTCCGATTCGTTCGGCGTGCACGCGGTCAAGCCGCTGTAACTCAGAAGACGGTAACGCGAGTCGACGAGGATCGGAATGACGTGCCCGGCGGCTTTCAGCTCGCGTCGAAGTCTTGAAACAACGGCGGGCGACACGAGGCTGCTGCCGTAGTCGGAAATCAGCACCGCGTCGGACCGCATGGCTGTCGACACTGCTGCGCGGAAAAACGCATTGCGGGTCGATTTGTCGATCGCGCCGTTGGCAACTCGATCGATGCGCACGACCTGCTGCTTGGCCGAATGGATACCGCCTGCGAGGATGCGCGTCTTGATCGTCGTGCCGCGCCGCGCCGTTCGGATAACCGCGCGCGGGTTGACCCGTCGATGCAGCGACTTGAGCAAACGGCGGGCAGGCTCGTCGCGGCCCAGCACGGCGGCCAGCAGCGCCGATCCGCCCATCGCAGCGACGTTGTTGGCCGCGTTTCCGGCGCCGCCGGGCACCACTTCGGTGGAGTCGTACTCGAGAATGAGCACGGGCGCTTCGCGGGACACGCGTGCCACGCGACCATAGACGAACTCGTCCGCGATCGCGTCGCCAATCACCGCGACGCGGTGGCCTGGCAATTCTTCGATCAGCGCGAGGACGTCCGCAGTATCCAACCGACCGCCTCCATCAAATTGTTGAGAATAGCATCGGGCCGCGCGTTCCCCGGTGGCATGGCTTCTTCATGCGCACCATGACCGGTGCGCACGAGGATCGTACGCGTGCCTGCACTGCTGCCGGCGACGACGTCGAGGCGGCGATCGCCGATCGTCACAGATCGCTTCGGATCCAGCGACAGCTCGCGGCACGCCTGCTCGATCATTCCAGATGCGGGTTTCCGGCAGCCGCATTTCTGCCGCAGCTCGGGAACGATGGCGTCCGGATGATGCGGACAGTGGTAATAGCGATCGATCCGCGCCTGGCCCGCCGCGAGTCTGGCGTCGAGCGTCGAGTGGACCAGCTGCAGAAATGGCTCGTCGATGATCCCGCGGCCGATCCCGCCCTGGTTGGTCACCACCACGGTCGCGTAACCGGCGCGGTTCAGCAGCCGAATCGCATCAACCGTGAAGGCATACAGCTCGAGCAGATCCAGGCGATCCAGATAGCCGCGCTCCTCGATGATCGTGCCGTCGCGGTCGAGAAAGACAGCCGGACGCATCAGGCGAGCGCTCGCGAGATGCGGTCGATTGCGGCCAGAACGTGGCCGGGTTCAATGCCTGTCATGCAGCGGTGATCGATCGGGCACTCACGAAGCATACAGGGACGGCACCATACGGGATTGGTGAGCACTTTGATTGTGACGTCAGGACGCGCGAGCGGTGCGGTGGCACGCTCGTTGGTCGGCCCGAAAATCGCCACCGTCGGCACGCCGGCCGCGGCAGCCAGGTGCATCGCACCAGAATCGTTCGAGACGCATGTGCTGGCGAGGCTCATGACGGCCGCGAGCACCGGCAGTGTGGTCAGTCCCGCGAGATCGAGAATCCACGGCTGGCAATCAGCTGGTGCTGCCGACCGGATTGCGCGAATGGTCGCGGCATCGCCGCGACTGCCGACAAGCGCGCACGTCATGCGCCGCTCGCGCACGAGGTCCGTCGTCAAGCGCACCACGTGAGTGGGAATCCACTGTTTCGCTTTGCCATAGGCAGCGCCAGGCGCCAGTACTACGAGCGCGCTTTGTGGATTCCAGCCGTGCTCGGTGAGCAGCCTTCGGGCGTCATGAAGCGAATCCGATGGAATCGTCAGCGCGGTCTCCCGCGGGCCATTCTCGATGCCGAGCGCGCGCACGAGGTGCTGGTAATACTCGCTCTGGTGCATCGGCGTGCCGGGTCGCCGAATTGCCCGCGTCAGTATCAATCGGCGGAGATCCGCCGAATAGCCCCACCTCTCGGGCACCCTGGACCGTTTCACGAGCCATGCGCTCGCGAAGGAGTTCGGAAAGAGCACGGCAACCGTCGCGCCCGTGCCCCGAATCGACGACGCGTCGGCGCTCACGACCGCATCGATTCCTGGCACGAGCGTAAACAGGCTGCTGACGCTCGCCCGCGCCGCAATGACGAGACGCTCATGCGAAAAATGACGTCGCAGATCCGCAACCGCCGGGAGCGCCATGACAGCATCTCCGAGCCAGTTCGGCGCAAGCACGACGATGCCGCCCGGTTCAGACATCGCCACCCTCTTCAGGTTCGTCGCGCATCCGGAAATCTTCGCCGGTCAACACCTCCTGATCGCGCCACCGCCGGTGCATCCACAGCCAGAGTGTGGGATGCCGCCGCACGTACATCTCGAGCACGTCGGTGCAGCGCTGCGTGAAGTCGCGAACGGCATCCGGCGTATCGGCTCGCGGCGGATCGACGGGATGCTCGTAGACGAGACGGTAGCGTCCTCGCGGCAGCGGCAGCGCGAAGACCGGTATGACAGGTGCCCCTGTACGCAATGCGAGCGCGGCAAGCGCCGACGTGGTCGCCGCGGGACGACGAAAAAAATCGACGTAGACGGCGTCGGGTGTATGCAGATGTTGATCGATGAGCAGCGCCACCCCGTGATTGGCGGCGAGCTCGCGAAGGATCCTGCGCACCGCGCCCTGACGGTAGATCACGGAATTGCCGGTGCTCGTCCGGATGCGTTCCAGCATCTCGTTGAGCCGTACGTTGTCGAGCGCACGCGCCAGGACGGAGATCGGTCGATTGATCAGCGGTTCGGCAATGGCGTGGATTTCCCAGTAGCCAAAATGCCCGGTGAAAAACAACACGCCGCGGTGTTGCGCATACGCCTGGCGGGCGCGTTCTTCCCCCTCCACGTCCACGGCTTTCCGCATTTGGTCGGGGGTATAGTTCGCAAACTTCAGCAGCTCGAGGAGCAGACTTCCAAAATGCGCGAACATCGCGCGTGCGAGCGCCCGGCGTTCGCGCTCCCGCTTGGACGGGAATGCGGCGGCGAGATTCTCGAGCGCCGTTCGCCGGCGGGAGCGGTCGAGACGGTACACGATCCGTCCGAGCCCAGCACCGATGCGTCGAACGATTCGCATTGGCAACGCAGACACGATTGCGGCCACCAGCCGCACCGCTCCGAATTCGAGCGCCCGTATCATCCGCCTTCGCCCCTCCAAGGCTTCGGCGAGACACCTTCGCTGTTGCTGCTGCGCAATCTGCCCATCAGCCACTGTTCGAATTCTGCCGCCGGCTCGACCTCAACCGTCATCGGCAGCACGGCGCACTCCAGGTCGCAGCGAACCGCATCTTTCTCGGTGGTGACGATGACCGGCGTATTCGTGTGGCGTGCCGCCGCTTGAATGAGGGAAATGTCTCGCGCGCTGTACCAGTGATGATCCGGAAACGTCAGCTCGCGCGCGACCTCGTAGCCGAGCGATCGGAGCGCGTTGAAGAACCGCTCAGGCCGTGCGATGCCTGCAAACGCAACGACGCGCTCCGTGGAGGGCAGGTGGCCGTACCTGGTGTTCACGCGGAATATCGTCGGATGTTTCACCGCCTCCGCGACAGCCACAACGGATTCTTCGCCGCCGGTCACCAGGACCGCATCCGCCAGTTGCGCCGCCTCCAGCGGCTCGCGGAGATGCCCGGCCGGTACGACGCGATCGTTCAGGTCGTCGACCGACACGAGCAGCAGATCGACGTCCCGCTCCAACTGCACGTGTTGAAATCCGTCGTCCAGGATGCTGACGGTGGCGGCGAAATGCCGCGCCGCGAACACACCTGCAAGGTAACGGTCGGCGCCGACAAGCACGGGCACACCCGGAAGGGTGCGAGCGAGCAGCTGCGGCTCGTCACCTGATCGATCGACCGGCTCCAGCACGCGCTCGCCATCGCTAACTACGAGAACGCCCTCGCGCGTATCACGGCGCCCATACCCTCGGGTGAGAATCACTGGCCGCTCACCGCGTTGCCGCAACAGCCGCGCCAACGCCGCGACAACCGGCGTCTTGCCGCTGCCACCCATCGAAAGATTGCCGACGCTGATAACGGGATGAGGGAGCCGCCTGCGGCGCCCCGGACGCGCGTACCACGTACGCCGCATCCGCGCGATGCGCTCGTAGGCGGCGCTCAACGGATTTGCGAATGGATACTTCGTGTTCGTCGCAGAACTTCGTGAGCTTCGTGTCAATGGATGACGCGGAAGGGACGGACCACAGCCGATGCGCGATCCGGAGGCAGCAGATCGCGGATGACCGTCAGGGTGCGATCGCGTGCGCCACGGTTCGATTCGACCAGCGCACGCGCAGCGGCGCCGACGCGCGCGCGCCGAACGGGATCGCCGATCAGGCTGAGCATCGTCTCTTCGAACTCGCCGGCCGTTCGGACCTGGATGGCGGCACCATTGGTGAGAAACGTTTCCGCGATCTCACCGAAGTTCTGCATGTGCGGGCCGAAGACGACCGGCTTTCCATATAAGGCGGGTTCGAGGATGTTGTGACCGCCGGCAGGAATCAGGCTGCCGCCAACGAACACGACGGTCGCAATCTGATAAAGCTGCGCGAGCTCACCGATGGTGTCGAGCACGACCGCATCGGCGCGCGGCTCCGCATCGATCGGCAGCTCCGTCCGGCGCACGACCGTGAGCCCTTCGTGGCGGCACAACCGTTCCACTTCGTCAAACCGTTCAGGATGCCTGGCCGCGATGACGAGCAGTGCATTGACCCCAGACGCTCGGACGCGATTGAAGGCGCGAATCACCGGCTCCTCTTCGCCTTTGAGCGTGCTGCCCGCGATGATCACGGGGCGTGTCGGCGGGACACGGAAGAACCGGAGCACGCGCTCGCGGCCACGACCCGGCGTGGGCGACGATTCGAGCGAATCGAATTTCAGACTGCCGGTGACGATGATGCGGGCTGGCTCCGCACCAAGCTCGACGAGCCGGCGCGACGTTTCTTCACCCTGAACGCAGAACCGATCGATGTCAGCCAGCACACGCTTCATGAACGGCCGGACAAGCCGGTAGCGGGGGAACGACCGGTAGGAGATCCGTCCGTTGACCATCAGCGTCCTGACGCCACGCCGCTTGCACTCGCGCAGCAGGTTCGGCCAGATCTCGGTTTCCGTCATCACGAACAGCCGTGGGCGGACGACGTTGAGTGTCCGGCGAGCGGTGAGCGTCCAATCGAACGGGAAATAGAACACCGCATCCACGTCGGGCACGCTGCGGCGCGCCAATTGCTGCCCCGTCAGCGTCGTTGTGGAGAGGAACAGACGCAGCTTCGGATACGACGCGCGGAGTTCGGAAATCAGCGGCCGCGCGCTGAGCACCTCGCCGACCGACACCGCATGCACCCAGATCGATTCGTCGCCGTCGAGGTTGAAGGAGACGGGAAGGTAGCCAAGCCGCTGCGCGATGCTTCCGACGTACTTGTTGTGGCGCAGCGCCTGATAGAGAAAGTACGGCGAGGCCAGCACGAAGACGACCGCGGTGAGAAAGCTATAGAGGAGATACACGCTAACTTGCAGGGAAGGAAGCTCTTAAGGTGATGGCAGTATAGCGCGCCGATTGACCCCGTTCAACGCGGCTTACTAGAATCGGGTGTTTCGGGCGTGTCGGTTCAGGCGCGCATTGGAGAAGTTCGATGGCAGTCAAGGTTGGTATCAATGGTTTCGGCCGTATCGGGCGCAACATCATGCGGGCGGCGATGGGGCACAACGACATCGATTTCGTCGCCGTCAACGATCTCACCAACGCTGCCACACTCGCTCACCTCCTCAAGTACGACTCGGTCCTCGGCAATCTCGAGGCGGACGTGCGCGCTACATCGGATGGCATTACGGTTGCCGGCGATGAGTTCAAGGTTCTTTCCGTGAAGGATCCCGCGCAGCTGCCGTGGAAGGACCTCGGCGTCGACATCGTGGTCGAATCGACCGGCATCTTCACGGATCGCGACGGCGCGGCGAAGCACCTCGCGGCTGGCGCACGGAAAGTGATGATCACCGCGCCCGCGAAGAAGCCTGATATCACCGTCGTGCTCGGTGTCAACGACGACAAGTACGATCCGTCCAAACATCAAATCATTTCGAATGCGTCGTGCACGACAAACTGTCTTGCGCCTCTGGCCAAGGTGATCCACGAACGGTTCACGATCAAGAAAGCGTGGATGACCACCGTGCATTCGTACACGAACGATCAGAACCTGCTCGATTTGCCGCACAAGGACTTGCGGCGCGCGCGCGCGGCGGCGTTATCGATTATTCCGACCACCACCGGCGCCGCGATCGCGGTCGGTGAAGTCATGCCCGAGCTGAAAGGCAAGTTCGACGGCATCGCGATGCGCGTGCCGACGCCAAACGTCTCGATCGTGGACCTGAACGCGCTGGTGGAAAAGAAGACGAGCCGCGACGAGGTCAACGCGGCGCTGAAGGAAGAGGCGTGCGGCCGGTTGAAGGGAATCCTCGCCGTCAGTGACGAGCCACTGGTATCGATCGACTTCCGGCGCAATCCAAATTCGTCGATCGTCGACAGCGCGTACACGAACGTCATGGATGGCGACTTCGTCAAGGTGCTGTCGTGGTACGACAACGAATGGGGCTACTCGAGCCGCTGCGTCGATCTGGTGCGGCGAATCGCGAAGACGTTGTAGGGCGGGCCGTTATGACCGCCATTTGAGCGGGGCTTCACGCCCCGCCATCACATGCCCAAGAAGACTATCCGCGATCTGGAACTGAACGGCCGACGCGTCTTTATTCGCGTGGACTTCAACGTTCCGTTGAAGAACGGCGTCATCACCGATGACACACGCATCAAGGAATCGCTGCCGACGATCAATTACGCGCTCGATGCGGGCGCGTCGACAGTAGTGCTCGCATCCCACCTCGGTCGCCCCAAAGGCAAACCCAACCCCGAGATGAGCCTGCGACCCGTCGCCAAGCGAACGGGCGAACTGTTGGGCAGGAGTATTTCCTTTGCTGAGGACTGCGTCGGCCCTGCTGCGTCGGACGCGGTGTCAGCGGCCCCCGCCAACAGCGTCGTGCTGCTGGAAAATCTCCGGTTCCATCCGGAGGAAGAGAAGAACGACGAGCGCTTCGCCCAGCAGCTCGCGTCACTCGCCGACGTCTACGTGGACGATGCGTTCGGCGCGGCGCATCGCGCGCATGCATCGGTTGAGGCGATCGTCCGCTTTCTTCCAGATGCGGGCGCCGGCCTGCTCATGGAGAAGGAGCTTCGGTATCTCGGCGAGGCAGTTGGCAATCCCGCGCGGCCGTACGTCGCGATACTCGGCGGCGCGAAGGTATCGGACAAGATCGAGGTCATTGAAAATCTGATCCCGCGCCTCGACCGCCTGCTGATTGGCGGTGCCATGGCGTATACGTTCTTGAAGGGCCTGGGAAAACCCGTCGGCAAGTCGCTCGTCGAGGACGACAAGCTCGATGCCGCGCGCAACATTCTCGAACGCGCCAAAGCGCGCGGTCTCGCGCTGTTGCTTCCGGTGGATCACGTCGTCGCCCCGACGGTCGAAGCCGGTGTGCCGACGGAAACACTTGCGGTTGACGATCTGAAAATCGGCGACCGCATGGGTCTCGATATCGGCCCGCGAACTGCCAGCGCGTACGCGGATGCATTGCGCGACGCGCGCACGGTCGTCTGGAACGGACCGATGGGCGTGTTCGAAATCGACGCTTTTGCGCAGGGCACGATCGCGGTCGCGACGGCAGTGGCGGATGTGAACGGAACGACGATCGTCGGCGGAGGAGATTCGATCGCAGCGGTGAAGAAGGCGGGCGTGAGCGATCGCATCACGCACATTTCCACCGGCGGCGGCGCCTCGCTCGAGTTTCTTGCTGGCCGGACGCTGCCGGGCGTGGCAGCGCTGCCGGACAAATGACATGAGAACTCCCTTTATCGCCGGCAACTGGAAGATGTACAAGACCGTCGCCGAGACGGTGAAGTACGTGAAAGAGTTCCGCGGGCTGGTCAAGGATTTCACGAACGTCGAGATCGTGCTCGCGCCTCCGTTCACCGCGCTGCACGCGGCCGCCGAGGCTGCCCGCAACAGTAACGTCGGGATCGCCGCTCAAGATATGCACTGGGAACGCGAAGGCGCGTTCACCGGTGAGATCAGCGCGGCGATGATCCGCGAGACCGGCGCCGAGTACGTCATCATCGGCCACTCCGAACGGCGCACGCTGTTCGGCGAAACAGATGCGATGGTGAATCGGAAGCTCGGGGCGGCGTTTACCGGTGGCCTCACGCCGATCGTCTGCATCGGCGAAACGCTCGATCAGCGCGAGCGGAACGAAACGTTCACCGTGCTCGATCGCCAGATTCGCGACGGCCTGGACCGGATCACATCCGAACAGCTCGTTCAGCTCGTCATCGCCTACGAGCCGGTCTGGGCGATCGGCACCGGACGTAACGCCACGCCCGCGCAGGCGGAGGACGCCCATGGTCACATCCGCAAACGGCTGCAGCAATGGTTCGGCGCGCAGCCGGCAGAGCTCTGCCGGGTTGTCTATGGCGGCAGCGTCAAGCCCGAAAATATCGCCGATCTGGCGATTCAACCCGATGTCGACGGCGCACTCGTCGGCGGCGCGAGCCTGGATGTGAAGACGTTCTTCCAGATCGTTTCGCGGAGCCGCAAGGCGACGGTATAATCAGTTTTTCGCTGAGGACGAAAGGCAAATGCTGTACTACCTGGTGAGCGCGCTCTACATCCTCGTCTGCTTTACGATGATGCTCGTCGTCTACCTGCAACAGGGCAAAGGCGGCGACATCGCGAGCGCGTTTGGTGGTGCGAGCAGCCAGGCGGCCTTTGGTGCCCGCAGCGGCGCCACGGTCCTGTCGCGCGCGACCTGGATCTGCGCCGCCATCTTCATCTTCGGTGCGCTGGCGTTGGGAATCATCGGCAGACAAGGTCCGGGATCGGTCGTCGGTGGCCGCTCGCCGCTGTCGCAGCCGTCAGGTCCGACGCCCTCGCCGCTGGCGCAGCCGCTACCGGGTCCGGCGACGACACCGCCGCCAGCCAACAGCGCAACACCCGCACCGGCGCCGGCGCCTGCGCCGGCAAAGTAACCAGACTCGTAGAGGCGAACCTTCGTAGAGGCGGACCTTTAGGTCCGCCTACCTTAGATTCGGTGGCCATCAAGCCACTCGAGCGCCTTCGGCTCCTCCGCGAACATCTTCATCGGCATCGGCAGGCGCGCAACGCTGAAATAG
>Ga0207659_10000911_pt1 | contig 17618 bp, 15 predicted proteins | sample KBSM43metaG_FD_184330 | JGI IMG/M metagenome (GOLD analysis project Ga0207659, IMG submission 184330) | Miscanthus rhizosphere microbial communities from Kellogg Biological Station, Michigan, USA - KBS M4-3 metaG (SPAdes) (version 2) | ecosystem: Host-associated > Plants > Roots > Rhizosphere >...
AGACGACTGACCCGGGCTGGTCCACCGGAGTGCAGCACGTAATCGAGCGACTCGAGCCATTCGCGGGTTTCGAGCGCTTCGAGCTCGGCCGCGTCTTTCGGGGCAGTGTTCCGCATCAATCCTCAAAAGCCGGTACGAACAACCTTCAATTCTAAGACCGCTCCTGCGAACGGCACCAGCTAGTCTTAAGACGCACAAAGTAGCTCAAGCAGTGCAGGTCGGTTGTGCTTATTTGCGGTCGTTACAGCTGCGTGCCCGTTTTTAGATCAATCGCAGCATTCTTGGATGGATGAGGCAGGTCGATGCGTACCTGGAACGTGACCGTCAACTAAAAGGCATCGGAACGGCGAGCAGCGCGGCGCCGGAGGCACGGTCCTGCTCGATTCCCTGGATGCTAGAGTCGGCGTGCGTGCTGGTGGCGGACGACGATCCGCTCCTGCTTCCTGCCGTCGCAGAAGCTCTTGCGCAGTTCGGAGTCGTTCGTTACGGGCGAAGACTCACGATCTGAAGCCCACTCTCGACCGCCTCGAACGCGCGGGGGAGAAGCTGACGGAGTTCAGCCACGCTCTCACCCGTCACGAGAACGCGCACAAATGGAGCCCGGGCGACGAATCACTGGACGCGACGATGATGGACGAACAGCTGTTGGGCAGCGAGCCCCGGAGACTATAGGCAGCGATTCACGAGTTACCGGTGTCTACGTCGCGCGCTGGTAAGCGTCGACGATCTCGCTGCCGGTCGCAAACCACACCTTGTCCCGCTGCTGCATGTAGGCGAGTGCGCGTTCGAGATATTTGATCCGCAGCGGCTGACCAGTGATCATCGGATGCAGCGGAATGCCCATCACTCTGGGCTGCTTCGCGCTGTCGGCGTATAACGCATCGAACTGATCGACGATCGACTGCAGATACTGCTCGCCCGTGTAGCCCTTCCTGATGAAGAGCGGGATGTCGTTGATCTCCATGCAATACGGCACCGCATACATGCGGCCCGTTTTCACCTTCATTCGGAACGGCTGATCGTCGCTGTTCCAGTCGCCGCAGTAGACGACACCCTCCTCGGCGAGGAGGTCGAGCGTGTTGTAGGTTTCGGTGAGTCCCGAGCCGAGCCAGCCGCGTGGCCGCCGGCCGGTCGCCTGTTCAATCGTCCGAAGCGAGGTCTGAATCAGATTGCGTTCGGCCTCGAGCGTAAGCCCCGCGAGATTCTCGCTGTTGGTGATGCCGTGCCCCATGAACTCCCAGCCGCGTCTCTTCATCTCCTCTACGGCCTTCGGATGGTGCTCGACAACGGCGGCATTCAGCGCAACGGTAGCCTTGACGCCCGCAAGCGTCGAGCACGTCCGCGAAGCGCCACAGGCCAACGGCGCATCCCATATTCGCGCCACCCGTAGTTGACGACGTCGGGGACGATGCCGCGCTCATTCGGACTAATCGCCTGCCCTGACGCCGAGTCATAGCGCCACACCTCGACGTTCGGCACGATCCACACGGCGAGGGTCTTGTTGCCCGGCCAAGTGAACGGCTTTCGCTCGAAGATGAACGAGTCGTCGTAGCGATCCGCTCGCTGGACGGCGCGGCCCTGCGCCGCAGCCTCAGTCTGGGCAGCCGCGGGCGCCGCAGCGCCGGAGGCAAGCGCGCCAGCAGCTCCCGCGAGCAGACCGCTCTGCTTGAGAAAATTCCGCCGATCGCGATTGCTCATATCAGCGAATCTGCTGTTGAAGTCGTTTGCGCGGCGCAAAGATAGCACGCTCCCAAGGAAGCCCGAAGGCGTATCATCCGCAGGTCCAACGCCAGCCAGGACGGAGGAGGTCACAGCATGGAACGATTCATTGCGGATCTCGTTGGGAAATTCGAGAGCGGCACCATCAGTCGCCGCGACTTCTGCGAAGGCGTTGCGCTCGCCGCCATCGTCTACGCAGCGGGCGGCGCGGAAGCCAACGCTGCGCCGCCAACTGGCCTCAAGATGCTTGGCATCAATCACGTCTCCTATGCCTGTCCCGATTACCGCAAGGCGCGCGATTTCTACAGCTCCGTGCTGGGCATGGAGAAATTAAAGGACGACGGCAAGGAGCGCGTGAATCTTGCGTTTGGTCCGGCGCCGGGCAAAGGAGGCTCGTTCATCGTCGCGCGCAACGCACCCGCCAATGCTCCCGCGCCGCCACGAGCGGTCGTCGATCATGTCTGCTACACGATCTCGAACTGGAACGACGCGCGCGTCAACGCCGCCTTGAAGGCCGTCGGCCAGAACCCTACGGGGCGCAGCGGCAGCGTCAACATCTACGACCCGTTCAACGTCCAGGTCCAGCTCGCCTCCGCGGAAGCGGAAAACCCGTTCATTTGAGGAGAGGGAGGACCGCCATGCAAGGTTTTGCCGCCACGAAGCTGACCGAATTCGAGCAGGGCAAGATCAGCCGCCGGACGCTGATCGAGACGCTGACCCTGACCGTGACCTCGCTGTGCGCCGCCGAGGCCAACGCCGCCCAGGCTACGCCGCCAAAGGGCGTCAAGGCCGCGCTCGTGAACCACGTGTCGTACACCTGCCCCAATTTCAAGCAGGCCGGTGACTGGTATTCGAAAGTCTTCAACCTCGATCAGGTCGGGCTCAAAGAAACCGAAGTGACGCTCCCCTTCGGCAAGAAGGGCGAGCAGCCGTATAACGTGGCGGCGAAAGACGTGCCGCTCACCTTCATCATCTGCCGCACCAGGGACTTGAATGCGCCGCCGGCAAACGGCGCGGCGCCACGTCCGAAGCCCACGGCGGTAATCAATCACATCGGCTACACCGTTGCCGATTTCGAACGCAACCGCGTGCGAGAGCAGCTGACGGCGATGGGCGTCGCCAACCTGCGCGATGGCGGCGAGTACAGCCTGCACATGACCGATCCGTTCGGATACGACGTCCAGATTAGCGGCCTCGCGAACAACGCCTTGACGGACGTGTGACGTAAACGATGCGTGTCACGACCCTGCTGACGTTTGCGTTGTTTCTTGCCGCCGCATCACCGGCAGGGGCCGCGACGAAGGTCATCAAACTCGGCAAGCTGATCGATGGCACAGGCCGCGTCATCACCAACGCGGTCGTCGTCGTCGAAGACGACCGCGTGCAGCGCGTGGCCAGCGGCAACGTCCCGATACCGACTGGTGCCGAGGTCATCGACCTTTCGCGCTACACCGGCATCCCGGGACTGATCGATGCACATACGCACATCACCTACTACTGGGACGGTGTGACCCCGCCTCGCAGCGAACCTCCACGCCATCCGGCGGTCGTCGCAGTTCTCGCGCAGGAGAACGGTCTCAAAGCGCTCGAGGCGGGCGTGACCACGATTCGAGACCTCAACGCCGCGAACGGTGTCGACCTCGCGATGCGCGATCTCGTCAACATGGGAAAGATGGTGGGACCCCGCATGTTCGTCGCGGGCACCGCGCTGATGATTACCCGCAGCACCGCTCCGCCGGCGCCGATCGGCATCCTGGCCGACGGCGTCGACGGGGTCCTGCGTGCAGTACGACAGGTCATCGCGTCCGGCGCGGACTGGGTGAAGATGCGCGGATCGACCGGCGGCTTCGACGACGTGACACAGTTGCAGACGTTTACGTTCGAGGAGATGAAGGCAGCAGTGGACGCCAGTCACGCCCTCGGCAAGAAGATCGCGATCCATTCGTACGGACCGGCGGGCGCGAGAGACGCCGTTCGCGCGGGCGTCGATTCACTCGAGCATGGAGCGGATCTCGACGACGAAACGATCGCCGAAATGGTCAGACGAAACACCTATTACGCCCCGACCATCGACCACAATCAGTACTACGTAGAGAACGCCGACACCGTCTATCACTTCCCGGCCGGCAGCAAGGAACGGCTTCAGGATTACATCCGCCGCAACGTTGATACGGCGCGGAAGGCGTTCCGCGCCGGCGTCCGCATCATCATGGGGTCTGATGCCGTCTACAACGGGTGGGGCCTGAATACGCGCGAGCTCGATTGGTTCGTGAAGATAGGCATGACTCCTGAGCAGGCACTCACAGCAGCGACGACAACACCAGCAGCGATGCTGGGGATGGAAAAGAGTCTCGGTGCCGTGGCGCCTGGGTTCCTCGCGGACATCGTCGCCGTCGAGGGCGATCCGCTGGCCGACATCACCGCAGCCTCGAAACGCGAGAATGTCCGCTGGGTGATGAAGGCCGGCCAGACGGTCGTGGATAAGACGAAACGATCCGGCGTGAATTGACCAGCGAAGGTAGTCTTTGGGTCTCGGTGGCCCTGTGGCGGCGGATTATAGCGCGCAAGAGTTGCCCTAGTTGCGCGCCGGGAGTGGAGCTTCCTTCAAGCCGTGAATCTCGTGTGAGTACAGCGTGCGGTAGCCAAGATCGTTCCCGTCCTTGTCGATCAGGCCGAAGCTCGCGACGAATGGCAGCGGCTCCGGATTGCCCTTTGGTACCGTCGCTTCGGCGATATAGAGCTTCATCTCGTGCATCACGATCGACGCGAATGTGCGCGCCCCGTCGACATTGCTGGTCAGTTGAAGCGTGATGCCCGAGATACTGTAAAACTGGTTCCAGAACATCTCGGTCAACGTGACGTCGCGCTTGATGAGCCGCGCCGCCGCATCGAGCGGTGCTCCGCGCGTATCGTGCTTCCAGTACCCGACTCCGGAAAGATTCGCGGCGCCGAGGCACGTCTCCGCGCCCGGTGGGCAGGTCTTGGCCTTCTCTTTCCCCATCTGCTCGATGTCTGAGTAGTCGGCGATCGTCACGGAATAGCGCTCGCGCCCCCGTTCAACGGAGTAGACCCTGGACGGGAGGTTGAACCCAGCTTGGGACTTCCAGGTGGTCTCGGTGACGCGCGGCTGGCCAGGAAAGTTCACCTCAAATTGGTCGCGCACGCTCTTGTATTCGGTCCAATCCTGAGCCAAGGCAGGCGCGGTCACGACAAGGGCGAGGACACACGCGAGCGCGGTCTTGCGCATACGGACCTCCGATCTGTTGTCGCACTCCGCTGATCAACGCGAGGGCACCGACGACGTCATTTCCTCAAACCAGCTTGCCCAGTTGAGCACGACGGTCATGGTGTTGGAGAGATTCTCCGCGGCAGCGAGCACGGCCAGGAACTTTTGTCCGTCCGGCGTGACGACAAGACGACGCGCAGCATCAACGGATCACCAAATCCTCACCCGATTGGCCGGCGCGACGTAGAGTTCGTCGCCAGCCTGAACCTGGAACGCCGAGTACCAGGCGTCGATGTTCCGGATTACGCCGTTCACTCGATATCGTGCCGGCGAGTGTGGATCGGAGACGAGCCCCTGCCGAAGCGTCTCATCGCGAATCTTCTGGCGCCACACCTGCGCCCACCCGAGAAAGACTCGCTGGTCGCCGGTCAGACCATCGATGACCGGTGCCGCTCTGCCCCTCAAGCTGGCGTGATATGCATCGAGCGCCAGCGATACGCCTCCCATGTCGCCGATGTTCTCGCCCATGGTGAGGTCGCCGTTGACGTGTGCACCAGACAGCGGCTCGAAAGCGGAGTACTGCGCACCGAGTATCGCCGTCTGTGCCTTGAACTTGGCCGCATCGTCCGTCGTCCACCAGTCGCGCAGCACACCGTCGCCATCCGACTTGCGTCCCTGATCGTCGAAGCCATGGCTGATCTCGTGACCGATGACGCCGCCGATTCCTCCATAGTTGATCGCAGGATCGGCATCGGGATCGAAGAACGGCGGCTGAAGGATGGCAGCAGGGAAGACAATCTCGTTGTTCGTCGCGTTGTAGTAGGCGTTCACCGTTTGCGGCGTCATGCCCCATTCGGTTTTGTCCACAGGCTGGTCGAGGCGGACCACGTCCCTGCGCCACTCGTACGCGGCCGCGCGGATCACGTTGCCGTACAGATCACTCTTTGAAAACGTCAGCAGGCTGTAATCCCGCCACTTGGCCGGATAGCCGATCTTGACGGTGAACTTGGATAGCTTCTCGAGCGCACGCGTCTTCGTGTCGGCACCCATCCAGTCGAGTCGCTGAATCCGGGCGTTGAGCGCGGTCTGGATGTCGGCCACCAGCGCATCCATCTTGGCTTTGGCCGCGGGTGGGAAGTAGCGTGCGACGTACATGCGGCCGACCGACTCGCCGATCGTGCGGTCGACGAACGCGACCGCGCGTTTCCATCGTGGCCGCTGCTCCGGCTGTCCGGCGAGTGTCTTGTTGCGGAATTCGAACGACGCGTCGACGAAACGCTTCGAGAGATACGGCGCTGCGCCGTCAGCGACATGGAAGGCCTGCCACGCCTTCAGGGCGTCCAGCGAGGTTTCGGAATAAATCCTGGCAAATTTCGGGAATGATGTGTTCGTCGTCACCACGATTCGCTCGACCTTCGGCAGTTCGCTCTGGGCCAAGTAGCGATTCCAGTCGAAGCCCGGCATCGCCGTGTTGAGCTCCGCGACGGTCATCGGGTTATACGTCTTGTCGCGATCGCGCCGCTCCGCGCGCGTCCAGGTGTCCTGCGCGAGCTTGGTCTCGAAATCCACAATCGCCCCCGCGCTCTCCGCTGGCTTCTCCCATCCGATCATCTCGAGCAGCCTGGCCACATACTCCTGATATTTCGTTTTCTGCGTGCCGAACGCGGGCTGCAGGTAGTAATCGCGATCGGGGAGGCCCAATCCGCCGGTGACCGCGATCGTCGTGTACCTGGTCGGCGCCTTGGCATCCGCCGTGATGAACACCGGGACGATGCTGACGAACCCACTCGTGTTCGCCTTGCCCATCAAGGCGGTCATCTGGTCTTTCGTCGTCACACCACGGATTTCCGCCAGCTCGCCCTCGATCGGCTTTACGTCCAGTTGCTCCGCCAGCGCTTCGTCCATGAACGATGCGTAGGCCGCTGCGACCTTCGACGCGTCGGGATCGTTGATCTTCCCGGACACGGCGTCCTCGAGGATCGCGTGCAGCCGATTCTCGGAAAGCTCGGCCAGTTTGTCGAAGTTGCCGTATCGAGTGCGGTCCGATGGAATCTCAGTGCGGTCTGCCCACTTGCCGTTCGCGTAGCGGAAGAAGTCGTCGCCTGGCTTGACCGACAGGTCCATGCCGGTGGCATCGAAACCCCAGGTCCCGTACTTCGGCGACGCGAGCGAGGCTGCTTCGCTGCCGCCGGCGGCGCGTGTCTGGGCGCGGATGGCGTTCGCGCTCAACGAGAGCCCAACAAGTGCCGTCACAGCCAATAGAACGTTTCGCGCCTTCATGAGCATGGCCTCGTGAGCGTACACATACGAATGGACCAGCGAAGTTTGTCGAGCATGTGGACGTCACCTCAGAACGTCACGCGGATCCCCAACTGCAGTTGACGCTGCTCGTACCCGCCCGTCGGCGAGAAAACGGCGTCACGATGGATCGCTCCGGGTGAGGGCAGTGTCAGCGGCGCTCCTGCGGCAGTCACGGGATTTCCCAGAGCATCCGTGTTCACGGTCGTTGTCGCGGTCGCCCACTGTTCGCTGTTGAACAGGTTCTTCACTTCGGCCAGGAACTCCAGCTTCGTGCTGCCCCTCACCGGAAACAGTCGTGAGTACCGAAGATCGACGTTGTATCGCGCGGGCAGGTTGTATGAGTTGCGCGTCACGCCGAGGGGACGATCCGCACCGATCGCATCGTTGTTCAATTCGCGGCTGCTGCGCAGCGTGACCGGAATGCCACTGGCAAACTGTAACGCGACGCCGAACAGGTTGTTATTGAGGATCGTCCCTGCGATACCGGCGGCCTCGACTTGCGGTTGGGCCACGATGCTGCCTACGAAGGTATGCCGCTGATCGAGAATATTCGGCCCCTTATCGGTGTCGAGGTTTGCGGGATCGCTCCGCCCTCCGGTATCGCCTTGAACGGAAAGCGTGCTCGTGATCGGCGCGTTGTCCTCACTCTTCGCCAGGGTGTATGCCAGATCCCATTGCACGCCGCGGTATAGCCGCCGTCCAAACTGCAGAGTAAGGGCCTTGTAAGACGACTCACCAATCGACTGCGACGAGAAGACCGCATTGAACCGCGGGTCCACGCGCGTTGCGGCGTTAATCGCGGTGGAATAGATTGGCCGCCCATCCGGGAGTGAGCCGGTCGGCGCGAGCAGATTGATGTTCGATACGACCGGCAGATTGTTGCCGCGAGTATAGGCAACACCGACGCTGGCTGAGTAATACCGGCCAATTCCTCGCTCGAGCTGCAGGTTGTTCTGCCACATCCTGGCAATCTGGAAGTCCGGATCGACAGTCCACGGGTTGTTCGCGGCAGCGTTTCCGCTCGTCAAGACGTTTGGAAATGCCGGGGCGCCCGCCTGCGTCGCCTGGAGCGAAAAACTCGCACGCGCAGGGGTGCCGTCGTTGACGATCGCCTGCTCGTAGATCGCGTTGATCGGCTGGTCGTACATCAGGCCGCTGTTGCCGCGGACGACCGTTCGGCGATCCTCGCCGAGAGCCCAGACGAACCCGACCCGCGGCTGCGCGTTGTTCGTGTCGCGGTGGAACTGATGCGAGGCGTCGAGCACGGACGTCGCCACACCGTCCGGCGGGGTATAGGCGTCGTAGCGCAGACCGTAGAGGAGCTTCAGCGCGGGGGTGAGCCGCCAATCGTCCTGCACGAACGCCCCATACATCCGCGTGTTGTACTCGTACGTGGGATTGCCAACGAACTGCTGGAACGCGGTGTAGCCGAACGGATTCGCTCCGCTTCGCGCCGCGAGAAACGCGTCGATGTTCGCGAACGTGTAAAGCTGGATCAGCGTCTGCGTGCGCGAGTCGTGTACCGCCTGCGCGTTGAAGCCCAACTTGTAGGCGTGATTGCCGCGGATGTAGGTCACGTTGTCGAGGACTTGAAAAATCCCCTCCGTGAACCCGAATCCCGAGTCGGCGTTGCCTTGAACTGGACCGCCGAAATTGGCCACGCCGTTGATGCGGATGCCTGGTCCGCTGCCCGCCGCCGAGCCCGGCACCCGCGACTGGGTGCGCGTCGCATACTGCAAGCGGAGCTCGTTCAGCACACCCGAGCGCCACACCGACACCAGCTGCCCTGAGGTGGAGTGCTGACGATCCTTGAAGTCGGTTCCCTGCTGGATCGAATTCGGCACGCCGGAGGCTGTGCTGGCGATGTTGTTGGGAATGAAATTGTTGAAGAAGATGTAGCGGACATTGAGCCGGTTGTTGGTGGAGACGTTGTGATCGATCTTGCCGATCGCGAACGTTGTCTTCGCCTCGGCAGGGATGTAGGTCGGCTCGGAGAGCCCCAGCCGCGCAGCATTGTCCGGCGTAATCGTCACGACACGCGTACCCGACAGATCGCGTTGAGTCCTCTCGACTCCGGCGAAGTAGAACGTGCGATCTTTGACGATCGGCCCGCCGTTATCGGCGGTGAAGATGTTCACCTTGGTCGGCGGCTTGATGGCAGTCGTCGCGAAGAAGGGCAGCTCCACCATTGGCTGCCGCTGGAACCGGTAGCTTGCCTGGCCCTGCTGTCGATTGCTCCCGGATGGTGTGATCGCGTTGTACACAAGCCCCATCGTCTGCCCGAATTCTGGCGCGTAGCCGCTGGTGACGACTTTCACCTCGCGGATCATGACCTCGGACATCGGCATCTGCCTGAGGCCGGCGCGGTCCTTTTCGGTATTGTCGTTACCGTCGATCTGATAGTTCACGCGCAACAACGCCCCGTTAGCAGTCAGGCGGGGCACTCCAAACTCCTGCGTCTCGAAGCCGACGACGCCAGGCTGGAGCAGCGCGAAGTTGTACGGGTTTCTCGACGTGAGTGGAAGCGTCTTGATCTCGGCCGTCGTCAACGTCCGCCCTTCTTCGATCTTGCCGAGATCGACGACGGGAACATCGGCGCTCACCGAGACCGTCTCGGTCACGGCGCCGACGGCGAGCTTGACGTTGATAACGGCAACCTGCCCGGCTGACAGCGATATGCCGGCCTGATCGTACTTTTTGAAGCCTTGCAGCTCCGCAGAGACGCGATAGGCGCCGAGCGGCAGCAGCGGTGCGCGATACACACCGCGATCGTTGGTAATCACTGACCTTATCTCACCGGTATCAACGTTCGTCACCGTCACGGTGACGCCAGGCAGAACGGCTCCGGACTCGTCGGTGACCGTGCCTTCGATCGCGCCGTTAATCGCCTGTCCCTGGGCTCCGGCGAGCGAGGCAAGCGATAGAACGAATAAAAACGTCATGATGCCGCGAAGCATGTGAGCTACCCTCCAGAGAACGGGGAGTATAGCTTGTGGGCGAGGCCTGTTACGGCAGTGCGCTTACGCTGGCAAGACAGCCGAAATCTCAGAATTCATTAATGCTTTCGCGGACGTTATCGCTTCAGATGTAGCCGCTATTGATGATCCGACATGAAACCGCTCACCGCCAACCTTCCGTCAGGTCTCGTTGAGGTCCATCGCGCGATCGTCGCGTGCGAACGTTGTCCGCGATTGCGGCAGTACTGTCGCCGCGTCGCAACGGAGAAGAAGCGCGCACACCGTTTGGACGCGTACTGGGGACTGCCAGTGCCCGGCTTCGGCGATCCGAACGCGCGACTGCTGCTGGTCGGGCTTGCGCCGGCTGCGCATGGCGCAAACCGCACCGGCAGAGTCTTTACCGGTGACGGTTCCGGTGATTTCCTCATGTCGGCCCTGCACCGCACAGGCTTTGCGAATATCGCGACATCGCAGCGGACCGATGACGGATTGCATCTCACCGACGCTTACATCCTGTCGGCCGTCCGATGCGCGCCGCCCGACAACAAACCGCTTCCAGAAGAAATCGCGCGCTGCCTCGATCACCTCGAGGTCGAACTCCGTCATCTGCCTCGCGTGCGTGTCGTGGTTGCACTCGGCAAGATCGGGTTCGATGCGTGGCTGCAGTTGCTCAAGCGCCGTGGCGTCACGCAGTCACCGCGGCCGCAGTTCGGCCACGGCGAGGTGGTCACGTTCGGAGATGGACTACCCACGCTGGTCGGCTGCTTTCACCCAAGCCGGCAGAACACCAATACCGGCAAGTTGACAGCGCCAATGATGGAGAGCGTGTTCCGAAGAGCGAAGAAGCTACTGGAGCGTGGTTAGTGGTTGGTGGTTTGTAGCTAGTGGCTAATGCCGTCATCGCCATGAACCACCAACCACTAACGACCAACCACGTACCGACTGCTACGACGAAGCGGTCCGATGTGCCTTGAGGAACGACTTGATCTGCCGCACCGCGATCGGAATCCGCTCGGGCGGCTGCTTCCACGGATACAGGCTGACTTCCGATTTCGGCGCAAGCTGCGCGGCCTCCATCGCGACCGCCATCGGGTGCGCCGCGACATCGTCGGGAAGGATCAACACGGGTGTCTGGCAGCTGCGTACGAAGTCACGCGTGACGGTGAAGACGAAGTCGGCATCGGTGCGGAACATCTTCGTCAGATATTTCTCAACCGTGTCCGGCGTGACGTCGGAACGCCGTTTGAGGAATTCGGGTGCCCAACCCGTCTTGCTGCCGTCGTAGAGCACGCCGGGCATCTCGGGTCTGAACCCGACCGGTTGCGCCAGCACCGCTGCAACGACACGATTCGGCGCGCGCTTCAACAGATTCCAGATGAACGGCCCGCCGATGCAGAAGCCCATCACCGCGAACTTGTCGATGCGCAGGTGGTCCATCAGGGCGAGCTGGTCATCGGCATGTGAATCCCACGGTCGATCGGCGTCGACGGGTCCTGAGGACTGACCCGTGTTGGCGTTGCGGAGATCGGCGGCAACACACCTGTACTCGCCCTGGAACTCCCCGAAGCAATCAAACGGATTCTTCAGCCCGGCGATCGCCGAGTTCAATCCGCCGCCGGCGATGAGCAGCAACGGAAATCCTCGCCCGGCCTCCTGGTAGTGGATCCGAACCGGCCCCTTCTCGAAAAAGGAGCCGCCCGCTGGTGTCCCCTGCTGGGCGAACGCGTTCTTTGCCGCGGCAATCGCGGTCGCCGCGGCGCCCGTTTTCAGCAGCTTGCGTCTGAAGAGATCGACCATCGGCGTCCTCCGTTCGATGAACCTTAGTCGGCAGTGTTGTGCGCGGATTCTATATCCATGCACCGGGCGAGCGTTCGAATATCGATATTGCCGCCGCTCATCACGCAGGCGATTTTCTTGCCCGCGAGCTTCTGACGATATTTCTTCGCTGCCGCCAGCGGTGCCGCCCCTGATCCTTCCGCAAGGTTGTGCGTGTACTGCAGCGCGGCGCGGACGCCCTCGGCGAGCTCCGGCTCGTCGAGCACGACAATGTCGTCAAGCATTTCCTTGAGAATCGCGAAGGTCAGATCGAACGTCACGCGAGTCGCCATGCCTTCCGCGAAAGTGTTCACGCGGTCGGCGGTGACTCGTTCCGGTCCTCGCCATGAACGGGTGAACACGTCAGCGCCTGACGCCTGCACCCCGATCACCTTTGTTCTTGGAGATACTGCGCCACGCACGATGCAACAGCCCGCGGCGCCGCTGCCGCCGCCGATTGGGACGAACAGGTAGTCGAGATCCGTCACCGTCTCGACCATCTCGAGCGCATAGGTACCGACACCTGCAATGAGGTGCGGTTCGTTGGCGGAGTGGACGTACCGCCATCCCTCGCTTGCGGCGAGCTCCTCGACCTTCACGCGCGCCTCGTCGTAGTCGCGCCCATGTTCAATGACCTCGGCCCCGTACGCCCGCATAGCGGCGTTCTTGTCAGGGTTGTTCCCGCACGGCACGAGGATCCGGCACCGCACGCCGTGCATCCGGCTGGCAAACGCGATCGACTGGCCGTGATTGCCCGTACTGGCGCTGATCACGCCGCGACGACGCTCGTCGGCAGAGAGTTGTGCGATCAAGTTGAGGCCGCCGCGAATTTTGAACGCCCCGGTCGGGTTATGGTTCTCGTGTTTGACCCATGCCTCGCACCCAAGCCACTGCTCCAGCAGCGGATGCCGCAGCATGGGCGACGCCTGCATGACCGCGTAGACGCGCGGCCGGGCGGCCGTGACGTGATCAAGAGTTGGCCAGGAATTCATTTCTGACGCGGACCGCAAGATCGGGCCTGTTGCTGATCAAGCCGTCGATGCCCCAATCGAGAAGGCGGCGCATGTCCGCCTCCTCATCAACGGTCCAGACCTGGACCTTGAGGCCGGCGGCGTGCGCATGCCGGATGAAGCGGGGCGTAACGATGCGCGTGGCTTCGGCCCACTCGGGAACCTGATACGTCTGATAGGCAGCGCGGCGCACAGGACAGCGAAGTATCGATCGGTACACCGCAAGCCGCACCTCCGGCTGGGCGGCGCTTGCCGCGACGCCGGGCAGCGCGGCTCGTGCGGCCCGAGCGCTCGCCAGGCCATACCCGGCGACACAGACGTACTCGAGCGCGTCGGCGCGACGAATCTCCTCGGCGACCGCCTGTCCCATCTCGGCGGTATACACCTTTATCTCTATGATGGTTGGGATGCCGCGGTAACGCGCGAGCACGGCGCCCAGTGTCGGCACGCCGATACCCTGGCCGCGGAACGGATATCCGTCGCCACGCGTGAACCAGTAGCCAGCATCGACCCGCTCGAGCTCCTGCGCGGTGCGTGCGCCAATGGGTCCGGACGCGTTTGTGGTGCGATCGAGCGTCTTGTCGTGATGCACAACGACGATGCCGTCGGCTGAGAGGTGCACATCAAGCTCGAGACCGTCCGCGCCGGTGGACATTCCGATGTCGAACGCCGCAATCGTGTTCTCAGGACCAAGGTCGCATCCGCCGCGGTGGGCAAACACCTGGGGCGTCACGCCAAAGAAAGGCACAATGCCCAATGCTAAATGCTCAATGCCCATCAACGCCAAATGCTCAATGCTCAAACCGATGCTCAATGCGTCTGGGCCCGGTCCAACTGCGTCTAATTGAGCATTGAGCTCTGTGCATTCCGCATTGAGCATTCTGTACAATCCAACCATGCTCAGACCCACAGGGATTTCCACGGTCGGCGATCTCCGGCGCGCCATTGCCGACGGCAGCGTGCCGCGGCGCAACGTGCACCAGGAAGTGCGCGAGAACCTGATTACCAAGCTTCGCTCCGGTGAGCCGCTCTTCCCCGGCATTGTCGGGTACGACGACACGGTCGTGCCGCAGCTGGTCAACGCGCTCCTCTCGCAGCACAACTTCATCCTGCTTGGCTTACGCGGGCAGGCGAAGACCCGACTGCTCCGCGCGCTGATGACGCTGCTCGACGACGAGATCCCCGTGATGCCGGGCTGTGAGATCAATGACGATCCGCTCGAGCCGATCTGCAGCGCCTGCCGTGCGCGGCTCGCGTCGGAAGGCGACAAGGCACCGGTTGCATGGCTCGGGCGGGATGCCCGGTATGTCGAAAAGCTGGCGACTCCGGACGTGACGATCGCCGACATGGTTGGCGACATCGATCCCATCAAGGCCGCCAGGTCCGGGCTTCAGTTGTCGAGCGAGCTGACGATGCACTACGGGCTGCTGCCGCGGGCCAATCGCGGCATCTTCGCGATCAACGAGCTGCCCGACCTCGCTGGGAAGATCCAGGTCGGCCTCTTCAACATCCTCCAGGAAGGCGACGTTCAGATTAAGGGCTACCCGGTGCGGCTGCCGCTCGACGTGATGATGGCGTTCACGGCGAATCCCGAGGACTACACGGCTCGCGGCAAGATCATCACCCCGCTCAAGGACCGGATCGGCTCCGAGATCCGCACGCACTACCCCGCAGGTCGTACCGACGCCATGGCCATCACCGCGCAGGAAGCGTGGACGAAGCGTGACGGTGTCGGGCCTCGAACCGAGGTTCCGGCGTTTGTCGCCGAAGTCGTCGAGGAGATCGCCTTCCAGGCGCGGCAGGACCGTCGCATCGACAAACGCTCGGGTGTCAGCCAGCGGCTTCCGATCTCCGCCATGGAAAACGTCGTCTCCAATGCCGAGCGACGCGCGCTGACTAACCGCGAAGATTGTTCCGTTGCACGAGTCAATGACGTGTACGCGGCGCTTCCGTCCATCACCGGTAAGTTCGAGATGGAGTACGAGGGCGAGCTCAAAGGTGCGGAGATGGTCGGCAGAGAGCTCATCAAGGCCGCCGTCGCCAACGTCGCCGATGGATACCTGTCGCATCTCGAGACGCGACAGGTGGTCGAGTGGTTCGACCTCGGCGGGACGTTACAGCTCGGCGACACCATGAGCACCAAGGAAGTGCTGTCACACGCGCGCGAGGTGCAGGGCCTCATCGAGCTGGCGCATGCGGCTGGCATTCCCAAGGAGGCGTCGCCGCCGCTGCTCGCAGCCGGTGTCGATTTCGTGCTCGAGGGGCTGTATGCGCTGAAGAAGATCGGCCGCAGCGACGAGCGAGGCTACCACGCGACCGAATCGCCCGTGCGGCGCCCACGCGAAGACAAGTTCAGGGATGAAGAGCGCACGGTTCCGTCGATCCCGCAGGGAAAGAAGAAGTATTACAACTAGGGCCGCCTTCAGGCGGCCCAACACCAGATGAAATATCGCTACACGAAATACACCGGCGACCTGCTCGATCAGATCGATCTCGAGGATCTGGTGTCGAAGCTGTCCGACCTGCTGCTGTCGAGCGGGTTCAGCAACCCGTGGGGCGATCCGTCCTCCGGCGACGAAGACCGGACGATGCAGGCACTGCACGACGCCATTCTCGAGGCGCTCTTCAGCGGCGGCGTGCTCTCGGAAGAAGCGCTGCAGCAGTTGCTGGGTGAGCCAGCGGACGGCGATCAGGAGAAGGCGCGTCAACAACTCGAGGATCTGATCCAGCAAATCATCGACAAGATGATGGAACAGGGGTTTGTCACCAACGCCCCGGATCTGGAGCAGGAACGCGAGCATCGCCGCGGAACGGGCGGCGGCTACGGAGAAGATGCCGGCCCGGTGAAATTCGAGGTGACCGACAAGGCGCTCGATTTTCTCGGCTACCGCGCGCTTCGCGATCTGCTTGGCTCGATCGGTCGCAGCAGCGCCGGCCGCCACGACACGCGTCACCTGTCAACGGGCGTCGAGGCGATCGCGGCGCCAAAGCCGTACGAATTCGGCGACACCCTCAATCTCGACCCAAGTTCCACGATCATGAACGCTGTGCAGCGACTACACGCCGAGGGCCGAGGCGTCGAAGTGACAGGAACGATCCGAACGTCCGAACGATCCGAACGTGGGAACGACGCGGCGCCGGTCATCGATGTGGATTATCCCGACCTCATGGTCGCCCAGAGCGAGTACCAAAGCTCGTGCGCCACGGTCATCATGCTCGATTGCAGCCACAGCATGATCCTGTACGGTGAGGATCGGTTCACGCCCGCCAAACGGGTGGCGCTCGCGCTGTCGCATTTGATCCGCACGCAATATCCGGGCGATTCGCTGCATGCCGTGCTGTTCCATGATTCCGCCGAGGAGATCCCGCTCAAGCAGCTGGGACGTGTCCGTGTCGGTCCGTACTACACGAACACGCGTGAGGGGCTGCGCCTCGCGCGCCGCATCCTCGAACGCCAGAAGAAAGACATGCGGCAGATCGTGATGATCACCGACGGCAAGCCGTCGGCGCTGACCCGCCCCGATGGGCAGATCTACAAGAACGCCTTCGGCCTCGACCCGTTCATCGTCTCCGAAACGTTCGCGGAAGTGAACGCGTGCCAGAAGGCGGGCATCATGATCAATACATTCATGCTGGCGCGGGATCCCGACCTCGTCGCGTTCGTCAGACGGGTGGCCGCGATCTGCCGTGGAAAGGCATATTTCACGACGCCGTACACGCTCGGCCAGTACGTCCTGATGGACTACATGGATCGCAAGACCAAGACGATTCATTAGCTTGCTGCCGCCCTCCATCCCTCTCTTTCCGCTGCCGAACGTCGTCCTGTTTCCGAACGTCTTTCTCCCGCTGCACATCTTCGAGCCGCGGTATCGGGCCATGGTCGCCCACGCGCTTCAGGAGGATCGCATCATCGGCATGACACTGCTGCGCCCCGGCTACGAGGCCAACTACGAGGGATGTCCCGCGATCTATCCAATCGGCTGCGCCGGCGTGATTACGCACAACCAGTCGCTCGGTGACGGTCGCTACGACATCGTCCTGCGCGGGATGCAGAAGTTCCGGATTCGATCCGAAGATCACAGCCGCCCCTACCGCATCGGCCACGTCGAAGGCATCTCCGAGATGGTTCCGCCAGATGACGCGGTTCCGTTGCGGCATCAGCGCCAGCGCCTCGAGGCCGTGCTCGCGGCCGCCATCGAGCGCGTGCGCGCCGAGCCGAAATTTCCGCCGTCGGTTCCCGATGAAGATCTCGTGAACGCACTGGCGCAGTACCTCGATCTCGACGTGCTCGAGCACCAGGCGCTGCTCGAATGCGATGGCGTACTCGCCCGTTGCCGTGCGCTAATCGATTTGTTGGAAATGAAGCTGCACGCACCGCGGGGCGGCTGGTCCGGGAAAGTGTCACACTAACCGCCTGCCCATGCAGCTATTGGCGCCGACGAGCCTTCGGTAGCCACAACGGCATTAGTCAGGACTTATTCGCGGTGAGCGGTTCACGTTCCCGTTGAGGGGTGCCGACGAGCGAATCGGCGGCGACTTGTGGTGCCACCGACGACAACAGTACGCCGACCTCAGGCAGTCTGATTAACT
>Ga0207659_10000914_pt1 | contig 17608 bp, 15 predicted proteins | sample KBSM43metaG_FD_184330 | JGI IMG/M metagenome (GOLD analysis project Ga0207659, IMG submission 184330) | Miscanthus rhizosphere microbial communities from Kellogg Biological Station, Michigan, USA - KBS M4-3 metaG (SPAdes) (version 2) | ecosystem: Host-associated > Plants > Roots > Rhizosphere >...
AAGTCGCGCCGCAGTTTCAGAGCGATCCAAATGCAGTGTCGATGCTGTACGTCGGGAGACCTGATGGGGGCGTGGTGCCCCTCGCCGAGCTCGCCTCGATCGAGCAGGGCGTCGGCCCCCTACAGGTCAACCACACCGGTCAGTTGCCGTCGGTGACGCTGTCGTTCAACCTGAAGCCGGGTGTGTCGCTCGGCGATGCCGTTTCGGAAGTCCAGGAGGCAGCACGCCGCTCGCTTCCCGCTACGGTGAACGGCAGCTTCCAGGGAGCGGCGCAGGCATTTCAAGATTCGCTGCGCGGCCTGGGATGGATTCTGCTGCTCGCGATCTTCGTCATCTATATCGTGCTCGGCATCCTGTATGAGAGCTTCATTCACCCGTTGACGATTCTCTCGGGTCTGCCGTCGGCCGGCTTCGGGGCACTACTCACGCTCATGCTGTTCAGGAGCGACCTGAATATTTACGCGTTTGTCGGCGTGATCATGCTGGTCGGTCTCGTGAAAAAGAACGGCATCATGATGGTCGACGTGGCGATCGAGGAACGGCGCCACGACGGAAAGTCCGCCATCGACGCGATCTTCAATGCCTGCCTCATACGTTTCCGGCCGATCATGATGACGACGCTCGCCGCGCTCGTGGGCACGCTGCCGATTGCGCTTGGGTGGGGCACCGGTGCTGAGGCGCGACGGCCGCTCGGCCTCGCGGTCGTCGGTGGACTGCTCGTCTCGCAGACGCTGACGCTCTATGTGACGCCTGTGTTCTACACCTACATGGAGGCGTTCGGCGAACGGCTCCGATCAGGCGCGTTCGTTCCAGATCGCAGCCAGGTTCACGATCACTTCCACCGCCTTCTCCATGTCCTGCACCGAGACCCACTCGAGCCGTGAGTGAAAGTTATGTTCGCCCGCAAAAATGTTCGGCGTCGGCAGGCCCATGAACGACAGCTTCGATCCATCAGTCCCGCCGCGAATCGATCGTTCCCGGACCGTCATCCCGGCGCGGCGAATCGCCTCACGCGCGTATTCGACGACGTGCGGATGTCGGTCGAGCACCTCGCGCATGTTCCGGTACTGTTCTTCGATTAACACTTCGACTCTGGCGCCGTAACGCGACGCCGCCGCCACCGCGAGCCGCTCGAGCATGTCCTCCTTCTCTTTGAGCGCGGCCGTCTTGAAGTCGCGGACGATGAAGCGGACGTTCGCTCGTTCGGTGCCGCCCTGCAGCACGTACGGATGAACGAACCCGTCGTATCCGTCCGTCGCTTCCGGTGACATCTCGCGCGGCAGATGACCGATGAAATCCGCCGCGACCTTGATGGCATTGATCAATCGATCCTTCGCATATCCGGGATGGGTGTTGAACCCGACGAACGTCAGCGTCATCGCATCGGCGGAAAAGCTTTCGTACTCGAGTTCGCCACGCGCGCTCCCGTCCATGGTGTAGGCGTACGTGGCGCCAAATGCCGCGACGTCGAAGTGCTGCGTTCCGCGCCCGACCTCTTCGTCCGGTGTGAAGGCGATTTTGATCGGCCCGTGTGGAATGTCGGGATGCGCGACGAGGTATTCGGCCGCCGTGACAATCTCGGCGACACCAGCCTTGTTGTCGGCGCCCAGCAGGGTCGTCCCTGAAGCGGTCACGATGTCGTCGCCAAGACGTTCGGCCAGCGACGGCCAGTCCGCTATTCGCAACACAGCGGTCGAATCGTCGGGCAGTACGAGATCGCGACCGTCGTAGCTGCGATGAACGATTGGCCGCACGTTGGCGCCCGTCAGTTCCGGCGATGTATCGACGTGCGCGATGAAGCCAATTGCGGGGACTGCCTTCCGTGATGTCGGCGGCACCGTCGCCGTTACATAGCCGTACTGATCGATAGCCGCGTCGGTCAGACCGACCGAACGCAGTTCGTCCGCGAGATGTTTGAGCAGGACGAGCTGCTTACTCGTGCTCGGGTAGGTGTCCGACGTTTCGTCGGACTGTGTGTCGTACTGGACGTAGCGAAGAAATCGATCGAGGACTGCGCTCATTTGACTTTGACAGGCTTGGGGCTTAAGGCTTAGGAGTTCGGGCTTTTCCTGGAGCCTGGAGCCGGGAGCCCGTAGCCATAAGGTTTAAGCCTATAGGAGGAGTCATGAAAAAGGTGTTCGCGATCGCGCTGGTTGCAGCAATAGCGCAGGTCGCGGTGATACGCGCTCAGACGCCGGCGCAGAGCGAGGTCGTGAAGGCGGATGAAGCAATCACCAAAGCTCTGTCGGGCGGCGACCGGGCCGCCGCGGAAAAGTTGCTCGACGCGGATTTCAGCTGGATCGATCCAGACGGCGTGTACTACGCCACCAAAGGCGAGGCATTCGCGCACGGCGTGAAGCCGCTTGTCGGGACGGGCGACGCGGTGAAAGTACTCGAGCACCGCTACGGGAAGGTCGTCTATCTCGAGCGCAGCGAGGGTGACAAGAAATTTTCCGGCCACTTCTGGGTCCAGCGTCCTGCAGGCTGGCGTCTGTTGCACATCAATGACCTCGAGGTACGCCAGCGTGACTATGCAACGGTGCCGACGACCTTCGCCGTTCCGTGCGTCAATCCGTGTCAGACGCTTCCGTATAGGCCACTCGGCGCCGGTGAAAAGTCGGCGCTCGCCGCATGGCAGGAGCAGGAAAGCGGACCGGCAGGATGGGGCAAGCGTGTCGCGGACAACTACGACCAGCGCGCGATTAATACCTACGGCGGCCGGTCGGCCTCGAAGAAGGAGCGTCTCGCGGGAATGGAACGTGGCCGCCAGCAGAATCCGAATCGACCCGAAGTCGGCGCTGCGCCGGTCGCCTTCGGTCGCGCCTGGGATTTCGGTGACGCCGTGGTATGGGTGCAGCTTCAGCCGACCTACGGCGACAAGCCGTACTGGTCAAGCCGCGTCTACGCGAACATCAACGGACTGTGGCAGATGGCGGAGAGCTATCACACCTACATCAAGGATGCGCCGGTGATGGCGCCGGTGCCCCAGTCGTCTACAAAGAAGAGCGCGACCAACTAATCATGAAGCACGTCGTCTGGTTCGTTGTTGCGTCCGTGGCAGCCGCCTCGGTCGTTATCGAGGCACAGGGTCGCGGCGGCACGGCAACGCGACCAGACGAGTGTCCTCGTGACCCTGTCTCTTTCCATCCATGCGCGCTCGCGAAGGCAAAAACGTTCACGCCGCCGCGAACAGCGGTCGGTCAGCCGGATATGCAGGGATTCTGGCGGGGGCAGGGCGGCGGGGTCGAGAACATCGAGGAGCACGCCGGCAACGGTGACGTCAATGCCGGACCGACCTGGGTCGTCGATACGCCGGACGGGAAGGTCCCGTATCAGCCGTGGGCGCTCGAGCAGCGGAAGGAAAACTGGGAGAAGTACATCGATCCGAACGTGCCTTGCCTGTCGTCGGGCGTGCCGCGAATGCTGTACACACCCGGCGACATCACGATCGCGCAGACGAAGGATACGTTCATCCTGACGCACTCGCGGAGTCACACCTTCCGGGTCATTCCAATCGGCTCAGCGTCGCGCGTTGACTCGTCGGTGCGCCTTTGGCTGGGCGCGTCGCGCGGCCGCTGGGACGGCAATACGCTCGTGATCGATGTCACGCAGCAGACGGGCAAGACGTGGCTGGATCAGGCTGGCAACTTCTTCAGCGAAGCGGTTCATGTCATCGAGCGCTTCACGATGGTCGATGCCAATACGATCCACTACGAAGCTCGCATCGAGGATCCCACCGTCTACACAAGGCCGTGGACGATGGTGTTTGCGATCCGCCGAAACATGGATCCACGGTACGAGGTGTACGAAGAAGCCTGCCACGAGGGCGAGAAAGACACCGAGCACCTGCTCAAGGCGGGGTACAGCGTGTTTCCCGGGATTACTCGTAGAGGCGGACGTTAAGGTCCGCCTCTACAACTGCCGCAGCGCGGTCGCGATCGGCAGCCGCGCCGCTTTGATCGCCGGCATCAGGCCGCCGACCAGGCCCATCATCAGCGCGTAGCTCACTCCCTGAATCATCAGCGTTCGTGTCACTCTGAACGCAAAGGCCACCTGGCTGAACGTCTGGAAGTTCATCGTCGAGGTCTGATACCCATTGAAGGCGACGTAGGCGGTCAGACCTCCTAACAAGCCGCCGATAGCAGCCAGCGCAAGCGATTCAGCCAGCACGGAAATCAGCACCGATGCCGTGTTGAAGCCGAGCGCGCGAAGCGTGGCAATCTCCCGCGTCCGCGTCGAGACCGCCGTGTACATCGTGAGGATGGCGCCGAACACCGCCCCGACGCCCATCAGCACCGCGATCGTGTAGCCGATGCCTCGAATCAGGCTGCTCATCACCTGCGACTGCTGCGCGTAATAGTCGCCCTCGCGCTGAACCTGGACGTTGAGCTGCGGGTTGGTGGTCAACCAGTTCTTGAAGGTGTCGAAGGCGGCCGGGGAGTCGAGCTTCGCAAGCACCGACTGATACGAGTTGCCTCGTTCGTACACGCCCTGTATGAGATGGCTGTCGCACCAGATCTCAGTCTCACCGACGGATCCGTTCGACTCAAAAATCCCAACGACGCGCAATCGAAGGTTCCCCGACATGAATTCGGATCCCAGATCCACGCCGGAGAACTGGCGGTTTGCGCCCCGCCCCACGATCGCTTCATTGGTACCGAACTGGAACATGCGGCCATCGACGATGTGCGCCTCGTTGCGGACCTCGAGCGCTTCGGCGCCGATCCCTCGCAGCGGCACGTTGGCCGCCGTTCCGGTGCTGCGCTTGTTCAAATCGACAAGCACATAGAGCTCGGCCGACGCGATTGGCCGGTTGTTGACGCGCAGCAGGCCCGGCGCCTGCTCAATCACCTGCACTTCGAGGCCCGGAAGACCGCTCGTCATCTCCGAATCGGCGCCGGTGCGCATTACGATGGCGCGGTCAGGTGCACTGGCGTCCGCCATCGCCGCCCGGAATCCCTCGCCGATCGACAGCACCGCCACGAACACGATGACGACTCCGGCGATGCCGATCATGGCAACGGCCGAGGAGCTTGCGCGCTGCGGGATGGTTCGTACGCTCAGCGCAGAGACGGCCAGCGTTTGCGACAGCCAGCGCCGAATCATGTTCGCCGGAGCGCATCGGTGATGCGCAGTCGCATCGCGGTCATGGCGGGAAAGGCGCCCGCGACAACACCGAGCGCGCAGCACAACGCGATGCCGATGGCGATATCACGGCTGCGCATGATGAATACAGGGAGGAGCGCGTTATTGAAACTGCCGCCCTCCACGGCGAAGTAGGTGATCGCCAGACCCAGGCCGCCGCCGAGTAGCGCCATCAGAATCGACTCCACCAGCACCAGACCGAGCACAAGACCATTGGAGAAGCCGAGCGTCTTGAGCACCGCAAGCTCGCTGGTCCGTTCGCGAACCGACTGCGCCATCGTGTTCGCCAGCACGAGCAGGAACAGCGTGAAGAGGACGGCGGCGAGAATCGAGATGATGATCGCCTTGATGTTTCCAACCTGGTTGACGAACCCCTGCAGGAACGCTTTTTCGGTGGAGGTCTTCGTTTCGGCGGACGAATTGGCGAACTGCGCGTCGAGACGGGCAGCGACATCAGCGGCGTGGGACGGGTCGTCGATACGCAGGACATACCAGCCGACCTGTCCGTAGGCGCCGCGGCGGTTCTCGTCCAGATATTCGTAATGGAAGAAAAAGTTGCTCGTGTCGAAGCCTCTATCGGCGTCGTAGATGCCGTCGACGTTGAAAAACCAGGTGTTGCCCTGCTTGGGTTGCCAAATGGTTGCCTGAATCGGGATCTTGTCGCCGATGTTCCAGCCGTACCGCGTCGCAGTCGTTCTGCCGACAATGACGCCTTGTCGATCGGCCAGCCACGCCTGAAGCTGCTCCTGCTGGATACGCGCTTCGGGGTAGAGCTGAAAGTACGCAGGATCGACGGCCATCACCGCGAACTGCGTCGCCTTGTCCTGGTACATGCCGCCGAACCATGTCGAGTGACCGACATGCGTCACCCCTTCAGTGCCGCGAATGCGATCCGCGTAGGAGACCGGCAGCAACTGGATGAGGCTGACCTTGTGCATCAGCACGAGACGATCGACGCCCGCCACCTCGACGCCCATTGAAAACGCGTTCTGCACGACCATGAGAAAGCTGTAGAGCACGAACGCGATGAACACGGACGCCAGCGTGAAGATCGTCCGCACCTTGCGGCGAAGCAGGTTGCGCCAGATGAGCGGGAAGTACTTCATGCCGCCGTCTCCATCAGCAGCCCCTTTTCCAGGTGCAGCACCTGCGTCGCGCGTTCGGCGGCGTGCGGATCGTGCGTGACCATGATGATCGTCTTGCCGTGTTCCCGATTGAGCGCCTGCAGCAGGTCGAGGATCTCGTCGCCCGCCTTGCGATCGAGATCGCCGGTCGGTTCGTCGCACAGCAGCAGCGTTGGGTCGGTGACGATCGCGCGCGCGATGCCGACCCGCTGTTCCTGTCCTCCGGAGAGCTGTCGCGGATAGTGCCTCGCGCGGTCTGAGAGGCCGACGACCCTCAATGCAATCTCGACGTGCTTGCGGCGCTGCGCTTTCGAGAGTTTCGTCAGCAGCAACGGCAGCTCCACATTGCGTTCGGCGGTCAACACGGGCAGCAGGTTATAGAGCTGAAAGACGAACCCGATGTTCTGCGACCGCCATCGTGCGAGGGCGGCGCCCCCCATGCGGCTGATGTCGACGCCGCCGACCTCTATTCGTCCGCCCGTTGGCGCGTCCAGGCCGCCAATCAGATTGAGCAGGGTGGTCTTGCCGGAGCCGGAGGGGCCCATCAAGGCGAGAAATTCGCCTCGCGGAATCTCCAGGTTGACACCCTGCAGCACGTCGATCTGTTCAGAGCCGCGGCGAAAGCTCTTGTGGACGTTGGTCGCGCGAACGATCGGCTCGGAAGTCATCGGACGACTACTTTGGATTGATCCGCGAGATTGGGCGGCGGCGACAGAACGACGCGGTCACCCGGCTGCAGGCCGGCCAGCACTTCGACCCGTTCGCCATCTGTGCCCCCGACGCGAATGGCCCGGCGCTCCACGGCGTCGCCGCGCACAACGAACGCGAAGCTGTCGGCTCCGATGGTTTTGATCGCCGGCCGTGGTACGAGCGGCACGGGCTGTTTGCCATCCGTGGCCGTGCTGTCGCGGTCGCCTTCTCGAAGGAACGTGACTTTGATGGCCATGTCCGGCAGGATGCGGGGATCGAGTTTGATGAACGCCAGGCGCACCAGGACAGTGGCCTTCTGACGATCGGCCGTCGGTACGAGCGTAATCACACGTGCCGGAATGTGCCAGTCGGGATACGCATCGAGCACCGCATCCGCATCCTGTCCCGGACTGACGCGGCTGATGTAGCTCTCGTTGACGTCGACTTCAATCTCCAGTGAGTTCATGTCAACGATCGTGGAGATGCCGGTGCGCGTGAACCCGCCACCCGCGGTCACCGGCGAGACCATCTCGCCAGGCTGCGCATCCTTCGAGATCGCGACGCCGCTGAATGGTGCCTGAATGACATAGTTGGCAAGCTCCGCCTGCTGCAGTTCGATCTGCCGCTCGGCGACTCGAATCTGTTCCTGCAGCGCGGCAATACGAGCCTCGATCGAATCGGACTCGGCTTTTGCATCGTCGAGTTGCGATTGCGACGCGATGCGCTCCTGCACGAGCTGTGTGGTGCGTCGCTGGTTCAGTTGTGCCTGCGCCAGACGCACTTCGTTTTCGCGCAACGCGCCTCGCGCGGCTTCGGCCTGAGCCTGGGCGAGCGCGAGTGCCGCGCGCGGGGTCGAGTCATCGAGGCGCGCGAGCACTTGTCCCTGCGTCACGCGGCGCCCTTCCTCGACGTTGACCTCGACCACTTTCCCCGTGATTTTCGATGACACCGTCGCGCGCCGTCGTGCGGTCACATACCCGGACGCGTTCAGCACAGCGGCCTGTGTCCCCGCCGGCCGCATGGTGACGGTCGTCGCCTGAACTTCGATCGGTCGCTCGCGCGTGATCCATCGCCATCCGCCGAAGCCGAGTGCGCCGAGCACGATGACGAATCCGGTCCAGATGATCCACCGGCCGAGGCCGCGCCGCTCGGGTTCGCGCTCGATGCGGAGCGCGTCCAAATCACGCTTGAGATCGGTCATTGGGAAAGGAAGCTCAAGCCAGTATACGGAACAATCATTGCGACCGTTTCCGTGGGAATCGGGAGGTGCTTGTGGATTCACAAACAATGTGGCTCGTTATAGCTGCGGTCGTGGTCGTGGCGATCGCGGCCGTTGCGTGGTTCTATGTGCAACGCCAGCGTCACGAGAGGATGCGCACCCATTTCGGGCCTGAGTACGAGCGCGCGGTGCGCGAAACGGGTTCACCCGCAAAAGCCGACGCGGTACTGGCCGACCGCGCGAAACGTGTGCGGGAGTTGAAGATCCGCCGGCTCTCGCGCGAGCAGGCCGAGAGCTTCGATCGGGAATGGCGGCGGATTCAGGGGACGTTCGTCGACGATCCCGATGGCGCGGTCGCGGCCGCGGATCATCTCGTCAGCGAGGTCATGTCGGCACGCGGGTATCCCATAGAGGACTTCGACACCCGTGCGGCGGACCTGTCGGTTGAGCATCCGCAGGTAGTCGAGAACTACCGCATCGCACGGGCGCTGGCGGTGCGGCGAAATCGCGGCGAGGCGGGGACTGAGGAACTGCGACAGGCCGTCGTCAATTACCGCGCGCTCTTCGACGATCTTCTCAAGACCGACGAAGGCGCATTCCGGAGGGCATCATGAACGAACGTGGTCCTATCGAACGTGAGGGACAGCCCGTCAGGGAACGGGAACCTCGTCCGGCCAAGAACGTGGATACACGTCCTGTCGAGGCCGAGAAGCATGTTTCGCTCTTCCATGACGAGGAGGGGCGTGGGTTCCGCACACGGTGGGATGCCATCCAAACGGGCTTCGTCGATCAGCCGAAAGCCGCGGTCGAACAGGCCGATGCGCTGGTGGTCGAGATGCTGAAACGCCTGACCGACGGCTTCGGCGATGAACGCACGAAACTCGAATCACAGTGGAGCCGCGGCCAGGAGGTCTCAACCGAAGACCTGCGGGTCGCGTTGAAACGCTATCGATCGTTCTTCGAACGGCTCCTGTCCATATAAGCCTTTTGCACGGGCGAGGACTTTGTAGAGGCGGACCGTAAGGTCCGCCTCTACGTCAAGGACCGTCTCTACGTCCCATCCGCCTCATTGAACCGGCTGCCCCTTAGGTATACAGTCCCCGCACGACAACCTTTCCTCACACTCTTCATCGGAGGCTTCACATGAGGCGCGCTCTATCCGTTCCGCTCGCGGCCGCCCTCGTGCTGTGCGCCATGCCTGCATTCGCGCAGGTAAAGGCAACCGCGCAGAACGTGCCCGAGATTCCGTACGACTCGGTGCCGAACTTTCTCAAACTGCCGCCGGGACGCTATCTCGGCGAGGCGATCGGGGTCGCGACGAATTCGAAGGGTCATGTGTTCGTCTATACGCGCAGCGCCAACACGCAGCTGTTCGAGTTCGACCAGAACGGCGTCTTCGTGCGTGAGATTGGCCCCGGTGCGTACAACTTCGAGTTTGCGCACAGTGTCCGCGTCGATCCTCAGGACAACATCTGGGTTGTGGACGAGGGGACCAACACAATTACGCGGTTCAATCCGGAGGGCCACATCACGCTGGTGCTCGGACGCCGTCCGCCGGCCGTACAGGGCATGCTGCAGGCACCGCTACCTGGGCCGAAGCCGCCTGCGGCCAAGTACACCTTCGGCCGTCCCACCGACGTCGCGTGGGACCCGCAGGGGAACATCTTCATTTCAGACGGGTACGTAAATCACCGCGTGGTGAAGTTCGACAAGAACGGCCGCTTCGTGAAGCAGGTCGGGAGCGAGAACGCCGGACCGGAGCCGAGTCAGTTCAACACGCCGCACGGCATCGCCGTCGATGCCAATGGCAACGTGTATGTCGCTGACCGTGGCAACAACCGCATGCAGGTGTTCGACAACAATCTCGTGCTGAAGAGCATCTACGACAACATCGGCGTGTCGTGGACCGTTTGCATCTCGCCTGGTCCGCACCAGTACCTCTTCACCTCGAACTCCAACCCGAACGGCAACACACCTGGGTCATGGGACATCACGGGCGAAATCTACAAGATGGAGCTCGATGGAACGATTCTCGGGAAGTTCGGGCACGCAGGCAAACAGCTGGGCGGCTTCCAGGTGGTCCACATGATGGACTGCCGCAATCCCGACCAGATCATCGTCGCCGAAATCGAATCGTGGCGCGTCCAGAAGCTGATGTTGAAGCCATCCGGCGCCCCGGCACGGCCGACAACGACGGCAGCGAGATAAGGAGACTGACATGAAACGCATCATTCAGCTCGCCGCCGCCATTCTCGCGCTCGCCATCACACCGCTCGCCGCGCAACTCGTCGTGCCGGAAATCGCGTACGACGCGGCGATCGAACCGTTGAAGCTGCCGCCGGATCTGAATTTCGGCGAAGTGGCTGGTATTGCGACCAATTCGAAGGGAGACGTGTTCGTCTATACGCGAACCGGACATCCCACACTGTCGCTCGGCACCGCGCGGCCGTTCGCGCACGGCGGATCGCGGATGTTCAGATTCGACAAAACGGGAAAGTATGTCGGCGAGATTGGCCAGGCCTCCTACGCAATGCTGTTTGCCGAGAAGGTCAAGGTCGATCCACAGGACAACATCTGGGTGGTTGACCAGATGGCGAACACCATCATGGAGTTCGATTCCGAGGGTCGCCTCGTGATGCTGCTCGGCCGCAAGGCCGAGTCCGAAAACGTGCCCGTGCGCGGCGCGGCGCCGCCAGCAGCACCCGGTGGCGGTGGCGCAGGCGGCGGCGGAGCGCAGGCTGGTGGTGCCCGCGCGGGCGGCGCGGCCGGCGCAGGCGGTGGTGGCGGCGACCCAGAAGGGGGCGGTGGCCGCGGGCGCGGAGGTCCTCCTGGAGCAGGCGGGCAGCAGGACGTCTTCAACCGTCCGACCGATGTCGCGTGGGATGCTGCCGGCAACATCTACGTCGCCGACGGGCTCGGCAACAACAACCGCGTAGCGAAGTTCGACAAGAACGGGAAGTTCGTCCGTTCGTGGGGGCAGACCGGGACCGCGAATGGGCAGTTCCGCCAGCCACGCAGCATCGCGATCGATGCGCAGGGTCTCGTCTACGTCGCCGACGCCGGCAACAGGCGCATCCAGGTGTTTGACGCCGATGGAAACTTCAAGACGAAGTTCCTCAACGTCGGCACGCCGCGCGCCATCTGCATCACGCAGGGACCACGGCAGGTGATGTACGTCTCCAACTCGAATCCGCCGGAGAACATCGACTACGACGGCGAGATCTTCAAGGTCGATATGACAGGGAAACTGCTCGGCAAGTTCGGTCATGCCGGACGGCTGGCCAAGGAGTTCAACGCCGTCAACCAGCTCGAGTGCCGGACAGAGAACGAAGTCTGGGCTGCGGAGATCGGCAACTGGCGCGTGTCGAAGATCACGCTCCGAGGCGCAGCCAGCACAAACTAGGTTTTTCGGTAGGGTCCGGCTTCAGCCGGACCTTCCGAGCCGAGTGTCCATTCCTATTCTGAGCGCCGACGAAATCGAGCGCCTGCTCCCCATGGGCGACTGCATCGCCGTCATGGAGCAGGCGTTCGCCGACCTGCAGCGAGGTTTCCTTCATCATCCACTGCGAAGCTTCTGGGCGCCGCCGGGCGTCAACGGCGGCACGATGTGGATGGGCGCGTATCGCTCCTCGCCGAAGCCGATGTTCGGCACGAAGTTGCTGTTCGTCCTCAACGACAACCCGGCGCGCGGGCTCGACAGCCATCAGGGGCAGGTCATCCTCGCTGATGGCGACACCGGCGAGTTGCGTGCGCTCCTGGACGCCTCCACGGTGACCGGAATCCGCACGGCAGCGGTGTCGGCGTTGGCGACGCGTCTGCTCGCACGCGACGATGCAGCCGTGCTCGCGATAATCGGCACGGGCGTACAGGCGCGAAAGCATCTCGAATCGATTCCTCTCGTGCGGCCCATTCAGCGCACGCTGGTGGCGGGTCGCACACGCGATCACGCGGAGCGCTTTGTTGCCGAGGTGAGTCGGGCCGTTTCCGTCGCGCTGAGTGCCGCCGACAGCGCCGAAGCCGCGGTGCGCGCCGCGGACATTGTCGTCACCGTCACCGATTCGCCGACGCCGGTCGTCAAACGCGAGTGGCTGCGACCCGGCACACACGTGAACGCCGTGGGCTCCAGCCGGCCGGCGGCGTGGGAGATCGATCCGCGCATCTATGCGGATGCCGTTGCGTTCTGCGATCGACGCGAATCGCTGCAGGCTGAAGCGGGCGATTACCTGCAGGCCGTCGCGCACGGGTTCATTCCCGGAGTCGACGCCGTTGGCGAGTTGGGCGAGCTCGTTGTCGGAGAGCGGAAGGGACGAACGTCGGCGGATCAGATCACGCTGTTCCGCTCCCTCGGGTTGGCGATCGAAGATCTCGCGACCGCCGAATTCGTCGTCGCAAGAGCAAGTGGCCTGATACCTCAAACCTGAGAGCTGATACCGAGACCACCCCTGATACCTGATACCTGATGAAGTTCAGATCCTGGCCGTCGCAGACGGCACTGTTGTGTGCCGCCCCATCTTGGCGTCCAGCGAGATCAGGTTCCACTGCCGAAGCGCGATCAGGATGAAAAACGCGATGGCGTAATCGAGCTGCAGCCACGCAATCGTGAAGTCCTGCCGCATCATCGTCCCGAAGGTCAGCGCGGTGATCATGAGCGAACCGGCGATGAGCGCCGCGCGCGTCTGGAACCCGAGGAGAATGCAGAGGCCGATCAGCGTCTCGACAAATGGCAGCACCGAAGCAAAGGGGATGAGGAATGCCGGCGGCATCACGGGCACGTCCTTGAACTGCGTCAACATGTAGTTCTGGAAGGCCGGCAGCCCCACCGCGATACGGACGATGCCGCGCATCATGATGTTGAGGCCGAAGGTAAAACGGAACAGGCCGTACGCGAGCGATCCATCCGAGCGCCAGTCGGTCTGCATGCCAGTCAATGCCATTGTGTGCTCCTCGTAGCTCCTAATTCGTCCAGTACTGCGTCTTGCCGTAGGTCTGCACCGCCTGACGGATCTCGTCAAACGACGTGAGACGGCCGTGGATCGGCACGACTTGTTCGACGTCGAGATTCAGCCGCTGCACAGCCTCGTAGAAGTTCACCAGGTTGACGACCGCGCCGGGCACGTCGCCGGGCGCCGGCGGTGTCCATGAATCCGCCTCGATCAAGATGCGCTCGCGCGGCAGGTAGATCATCAGCATCCCGGGGTTATGCATGTTGCCGCCGTAATGATAGATGTCGATCTCGCGTGCGCCGTCGCTGAGGATTCTGGTGCCCGTGATGCCTTCGAATACCGGCGTGCGCCCGGACTTCGACAGCCGGTCGGGGCTGATCGTCCTCGGGTTGCGCCAGATGTTTTCGTAGAAGGGAATGTTGGTGTAGTGCGTGATGATCGTCGCCCCCTCGGCGGCATACGTCCGAAGCCCGCCGGAGTGATCGTAGTGATGATGGGTATTGATCAGGTACTTGATCGGCTTTCCTGGTATTGCCTTCTTGACCGCGTCGATGACCGCAATCGATCGCGCTTCCGTTTCAGGCGCCTCGATCACGACGATGTGGTCCTTCATGTCGAGGGCAAGGCTCTTTGCGCCACCCTGAACCATCCAGACGCCGTCCGAGATCTTCTCGGCCTGCACCGGTGCGGAGACGACGGGCGATGCATTGCGGATGTTCGCCGGCACTTCGATTGACACTGCGGCGTTCGGCTTCACCTCCGTCACCGTCAAATCGAGAATCGGGTACGGCCCGTTGCGCTGGACGATATGCGCGGGAAATTTCACGCCGCCGAAATCCTTGTAATCGGAGAAGTCGGCTTCGAATTTCGTATCGCCGAGGACGGGTGAGTCGTACCAGGTCACGATGCGCTCGACCAGGTTCTGGTCGCCGAGGACCCCCTCGAATTTCATCTTGTTCGGCGCGGTGAACGTGACGATTGTCTTCTTCGCGCCGCGGATCGTTTCCGTCCGGGTGTTGGCGACGCTGGCGATGGCTTGCTTGATGAAACCCTGCGGTGTTGCCCAGATCTGCGTCAGGCGGCCATCGACAGCCGACCGGAAATCACGTTCCGGCGCAGACGGGATCGCCGTTGCGCCTGCCATCTCCCACGCATAGTTCCCGCTCATTAGCCAGATCTGCCGCAGCTCGCCCGCGAGCGGCTGGAAGCCGCCGCCCAGCGGAGGATTCTCGTACTGTTGCCGCCGCCGGTCGTCGCGGATTGCCGGTGTCGTGTAGTCAATCGAGACCGTCATCGCCGGAACCGAAAATCGCGGCCACGGTGAGCTGGCGTCGTACGGCTGGCCGAAGATGTAGTCGAAGCCGCGGCCCGAGAATTCGATGGAGCGCAGACCGGGGGCGCCGAGGGCGGCGCTCGCGGCGTCGAGCGCGGCCTTGCTGTCCTGCGCGCCCAGTTGAATCGATCCGCAGAACAGAACGAGCAACAGCAGGATGAGCGGTTTCTTCATGGCGGTGAACTGTGGCCCGGTGGCGGCGACTATGTCAAGAAACCTGCGATTACAAGGCTTGATCCCGCGTCTCGCGCGTCGCAAGGAGGCCGATGATCGTGAGAAGCGCGGCGCCCGTGAGGTAGTAGCCGACGTACTGCAGGCCGTAGTTCGTTGCGAGATACGTGGCGATATAGGGCGCCAGCGAAGCGCCGAAGATGCCTGCCAGATTGAACGTCAGCGAACTTCCGGTGTAACGCACGGAGGTAGGAAACAGTTCCGACAGCGTCGTGCCGAGCGGCCCGTAGGTGAATCCCATCAAGGCCTGACCGACGACCATCGCGAGCGTCGCGCCGACGATACCAGCCGACAGCATCGGGGCAAGGACGAGACCGAAGGCGCCGATGGCAATGCTCACCCACAGCAACGCACGGCGACGACCGCGCTCCGCAATCACGGCGCTGATCGGAATCGTGATCGCAAAGAAGACGATGCCGATGAGTTGAATAATCAGGAAGGTCGCCCGTTCGTAGTGCAGAGCCGTCGTTCCCCAGGACAGCGCGAACACCGTCATCAGATAAAACAGGACGAAGGTGGCCAGTGAGACCAGGATGCCCCTGATCACGGTCCCGAAGTGATCGCGAAACACAACCTTCATCGGCAGCTTGACGCGCTCCTCGCGAATGAGTGCCTCGCGGAAGACAGGGGTCTCTGAGATAGTCAGTCGCACGTAGAGGCCGACCAGTACCAACGCCGCGCTGGCGAGAAACGGAATGCGCCACCCGTACGCGAAGAATTGATCGTTGGTCAGCCACTCCGACAGCAGCAGGAAAACGCTGCCCGAGAAGAAGAAGCCAATTGGGGCGCCGAGTTGCGGGAACATCCCGTACCACGCACGCCGGTTCGGCGGCGCGTTTTCGACGGCGAGGAGCACCGCGCCTCCCCATTCACCTCCGAGGCCGAGGCCCTGACCAAAGCGGCAGAGCGATAGCAGCGCCGGCGCGGCGACGCCGATGGTCGCGTAGGTCGGCAACGCTCCGATAGCCACCGTCGAGATGCCCATCGTCAGCAGCGCGGCTACGAGCGTGGCCTTTCGTCCGATGCGGTCGCCGAAATGACCGAACAGCGCCGAACCGATAGGGCGTGCCACGAAGGCGATGGCAAAGGTGGCCAGCGAAGCCAGAACGCCCGAGGCCGGATCGGTCGAGGGGAAAAACAGCCGCGGAAACACCAGAACGGCAGCGGTGGCGTAGATATAAAAGTCAAAAAACTCGATGGTCGTCCCGATCAGGCTCGCGAAAAGCACCTGGCCAGCGGTATTGACCCGGCGGGAGCCGGGATCCGGGATCCGGGATCCGGGAGCGGTGGCTCGAAGGTTCGCGTTCATGGGCGCCAAGCATACCAACGATAAGTCAGCAGCCTGAATCCGGGAGCGGGCAGCCGTTGTAAAATCCGGCCGTTATGCGCATGAAAGTCGCCATCGTCGCAGCCCTTCTGCTCGTCGCTGCGTCAGCAGCCGACGCGCGTATTACCAAGCTCACGATCGTCGCGAAGGAGTCGCCGACTTTCGGCGGCCACACCTTCCCCGGCGTCGGGCAGTACGAAAAGCTCGTCGGCAAGGCGTACGGCGAGCTTGATCCGAACGATCCGAAAAACGCCGTGATCGTCGACATCAAGCTGGCGCCGCGCAACGCGCGCGGGAGAGTCGAATATGCCTTCGACGTCTACATTTTGAAGCCCATCGACTTGAGCAAGGGCAATCACAAGGTGATGTACGAACCGCCGAACCGCGGACGTAAAACGCACGCCTCGCTGAACCGCGGCGCCGGCAGCAACGATCCGGGTTCGGTGACCAATCCGCAGGAGCTGGCGAACCTGTTCCTGCCGCCTCGCGGCTACACCATGGTGTGGAGCGGATGGGATTTCAGCGCCGGCACGGACAACGCGGGTTACAACACCACGATCACGCTGCCTGTCGCGAAGAATCCGGACGGCACGGCGATCACCGGTCCATCGTACGAATACATCGTCACCGGCGACACGGCGTACGACCTGAATTACGCCGCAGCGACGCTCGATCAATCGAAAGCGACCTTGACCCATCGCCTGCGTCTCGACGATGTGCCGCAGGTCGTTCCGGCCAGCGGCTGGGCGTACGACGCGAAGGGAACCTCAATCCATCTGATGCCGCAGGGCACGCGCTTCACGCAGGGAGACATCTACGAGTTCTCCTACGTCGCGAAAGATCCGACGGTGAACGGCGTCGGCTTCGCGGCCGTGCGCGACTTCAACGCGTTCCTTCGCTACGAGAAAGCCGACGACAGCGGGATTGCGAATCCGATGGCGGGCGACATCACGCGCATCTACACCGAGGTGCAGTCACAGCCAGGGCGAATGCTGAACGACTTCCGGACGCTCGGGTTCAACCAGGCGGAGAACGGCAAGATCGTGTTCGACGGGATGCTGCAGTGGATTGCGGCGGCGGATGGCATCAACATGAACAGCCGCTTCTCGCAGCCGGGCCGCACGGAGCGCAATCGGCAGGATCAGCTGTACGCCGAAGGTGTGTTCCCGTTTGCCAACCAGCGACTGAAGGATCCCATCACCGGCAAGACCGCGGGGCGCTACGACGCGTGTACGAAGACGAACACATGTCCGCTCGCGATGGAGATCTATTCGGCCAACGAGTACTGGGTGAAGGGCGCGTCGCTGTTCCACACGGACCTGGCGGGCAAGATGGATCTACCGGATCACCCGATGGCACGGCTGTACTTCATGTCGAGCATGCAGCACGGCACCGGCAATGGCGATGCGAAGGGTGCATGCCAGCAGTTCGGTAACCCGCTCGATTCTGGTCCGGTGCAGCGCGCGTTGTGGGAAGCACTCGATCAGTGGTCGACCAAAGGCGTCGCGCCGCCGCCCAGCATGGTGCCGCGCCTCGCGGACGGGACGCTTGAGGCGCCGATGCCGCAGCAGACGCAGGGATTCCCGAAGATTCCAG
>Ga0207659_10000916_pt1 | contig 17571 bp, 14 predicted proteins | sample KBSM43metaG_FD_184330 | JGI IMG/M metagenome (GOLD analysis project Ga0207659, IMG submission 184330) | Miscanthus rhizosphere microbial communities from Kellogg Biological Station, Michigan, USA - KBS M4-3 metaG (SPAdes) (version 2) | ecosystem: Host-associated > Plants > Roots > Rhizosphere >...
CGTAGGGCCCGCGGCCTTGATCTGCTGAAGGGTCATGCCCTTCTTCGTCATGTCGCGCACGCGGTCGCGAATGATCGTCACCATGTCGCGGTACTCGACGACGTCAGCTTCGTCGGCGATGCGACCGTGCCCTGGGATCACCATGGTGCCGCCTTCCTGCTTGTCGCGCGGCACGGTGATCTCGATGATGTGATTCAAGCCGGCGATGATGCCGTCGATGGTGCCGCCGCGCGCGGTGTCGATGACGGGATAGCTGGTGTTGACGTAGACGTCGCCGGTCGCGATCACGTCCGACTTGCGGAAGAACACCATCACATCGCCGTCGGTATGCGCCGCCGGCTGGTGGATCAACTGCACCGCCTCGCCGTTGAAGAACACCTCGTCGCTCTCGCCGAAGAACGTGTCCGTGGGAATCGCGCCACCGGGCGCAGGCGGAGTAGTGCCGTCCTGCTGGCTCATTCGCGCGGCGACGGTCTCGTGCGCGATCACCGTGGCGCCCTCGTTGCCCCGCACGTCGCCGGCGACGTTGCCCGCCACGATCGCGCGGCCCGCACGACGGAAGCGCTCATTGCCGCCGACGTGGTCCGGGTGCACGTGCGTGTCGATGATGTAGCGAATCGGCTTGTTGCCGCTCAGTCGCGCGATCTCGGCCAGCAGCTTGTCCGCCATCTGCGCGAACTGCGTGTCGACGACGAGCACGCCGTCATTGCCGATCTGCGCGGTGATGTTGCCGCCGGCGCCGGCGAGCATGAAGACGTGGTCCTGGACCTTGAACGAGCGCACCGTCACGGCGTCGAAGTTCGGCTGCGCCGGTGGGGCCTGCTGGGCGGCGAGCACTGATACCACTGCAGCGGCCATCGTGGCCGCGATCACCACTCGGCGCGAGCGAAGCAATCGAGCGCGCATCTATCGCCCCCGCCCGGCCGCCGGAGGCGCGCCGTCAGGACCTGCGCCACGGCCGCGACCCGGGCCGGCGCCACGACCCCCAGGAGGCGCTGGCGGTCCGAACCCTTCGTTGGGATCGCCCTTCGGCTCGGCCATCGGCAGCGACGGCAGCTTCGACATGAACTCCGGCAGTGCGGTTGCGGCACCTCCAGCCGCGGCTTCTTCCGGTATGCCGTGGCGCTCGGCGAACTCGCGCGTCGGCGGCGCGTCGTCGATGCCGTGGTGCGGCACCTCGCCAGCTTCGCGTGGAACTTCGACCGCGGGACGGCATGGATACGGCTCCATGGTGCCGGTGGGCGCCACCGCGAAGCCGTTGGTCTTCACGAGCGGCTCGGACAGATACACCGGGTCTTCGAGCATCATCACGTGCGTCAGCAGATCGCCGTGCCGGATGAAGCGCTCCGTCATCGTCGCCCGGTCGCTCAGCGGCAGGCCGTTCCGCCGGATCCAGCCCGCCTTGAGATGAGTCGTTCGTACGACGAGGACGTCGCCCTCGAACTTCCCGGTCGAGAACCCCTGCCAGGTGTGCGGCTCGAGCTCCGAGGGCTCCGGACGCCCATCCATCCAGATATCCCGCTCCTGCGCCTGCCACTGGATGTGCGTCTTGATCCGCACCAGCTGCTGTGTCGCGGCCTCTCGCTCCTCCCAAATGCGCAGCACGCCGATCCCGCGGAACCCGTACGTGGATGGGTGCGGCTTGCACTGATGCTCGGGCAGCGTGAGAAGTGATGCATCCCACGTGTTCGCACGCTTGCGCGCCGCGTTGGTAATGGGCAGGCCGGCGTAGTCGCCGACGTTAGGACCCGGCACGCGCTCGATGAAATCTTCATCCGCAACGAGCGGGTTCCAGTAGCCCACGACGTTGACTTGGGCCGCGGCCGGACGCGGCGCTGTGAACATGATGGCCGCCAGGAGAGTCAGCCCTGCGCAGGTTCGATTCAGGGTCATTGGAGCTCCGTGAGCAGACCGTCGAGTAGACCGGGGAATACCAGCTGCGCGCCTTGGAAGTCCGACTTGAGAACGGCGCTGATCTCGTCCTTCGACTTCTTCTGCATCAGCAGCTCGTGCACCCGTGTCCGCATCGCGAGCGTGCTGTCGCGGAATTTCCGCAACTCGGCCTTGGTCGTGACGTCGCCGTGGCCAGGCACGACGGTGTCGAAGTCGAGCTGCAGCGCGCGATCGAGCGTCGCCGTCCAATCCTTCGCACTGCCGCCGTTCTGATAGTCGACCAGCTGCGGCGTCGCGGCGCCGAAAGTGAACGCGTCACCGGCCGCCAGCACTCGATCCGCCGGGAAGTACGCGAACACGTCGCCGCCGGTGTGCGCGCGGCCGAAGTAATAGAGCTCGACCGCTTTGCCGCCCAGGTGAATCAACGCTCGATCGACGAACGTGACGCCAGGCTGACCCGGCTGCTTCCCGTCCACCATGTAGCGGCGCGCCTGCTCGGACGCAATCAGCTGCGCGCCGGCCATCTGCATCCGGGCGTTGCCCCCCGAGTGATCGCCGTGGTGATGCGTGTTGACGACGTATTTCACGGGTTGGTTCGTCACCGTCTTGAGTAGCGACAGGATGTTGGGTGCGTCCTGCTCGAACTTGTCGTCGACGATCACGACGCCCTCATCGGTGACGAGCGCGGTGGTGTTGCCCGGGACGAAGTCATTGTGGATGACGAAGAGGTCGTCCTTGACCTTGACGATGTTCAGCTTGGCCGGCTGGTTCCCGAACTGCTGCGCGCGCACATAGGCCACGACGAGCAGCAGGGCGACGACCGACGCAACGGCGACACGTGATCTCATCGAGTCTCCCTCCGTAGGCATGAGCCGCTCGGCTCACCGAGCCGAGCACGGTACCGGGCTGAACTTGCCATCGCTCGGCTCGCGGCGAAAGTCGGTGGTCGTCACGAACGGCGCTGCGAGGTGCACCGGGTCGTTGACGATCGTCGTGACGGTGAACCAGTCCTGGCCGTCCGGTTCGGAGAACCGGTCGAAATATTCCGTCAGCGTGGTCTGATCGCTGTAGGGCACGCCGTTCTTACGCAGGTAGCCCTCACGCAGGTTGGTCGTGACGACTTCGAGCGACTGCGAACGGTTTCCCCATCGCGCCGACGTGCCGAGCGCGAGCCCTCCGGCGGTGGGCGCCTGTCCCGGCTCCCATCGCGCAATCGACTGCCCCTGCCAAGTCGGCTTGGCCTGCGCGTTCGCCAGGGCACCGCCGGCCGTAAAGCGCAGAAGGCGGGTCTGCGTACCTTGGTCGGCCTCGATCTTCAGCGTGCTGTCGTCCTGCCACGAGATGCGCAGACGTCCGGGGATCCGCATCAGCGCCGGCGCGCCATACGCCTTGCACTGTAACCCCGCGGCTTCGTCCTTCGCCGGGTTCCAGGCATTGATGATCGCCACCACCGTCTGCTTGTATGGGATGCTCGCCGCATCACCCTTGAGCGGCGTCACCATGCGCCAGCGGTAGTCCTCCATGACCGGCGACACCCAGGTGCCGGTGAAATCGACGAGGGCACCTTCCCTGCCAATCTTTGGCGGCGCTGGGACGGGCGGGCCGGGTGGACCTTGCGCCGTCAGCCCTTCGCATAGCCCAGCCACCAGGGCGACGATCGCGCACATGCGTCTCATGAGTCGTGTCCCTACTTCGCCGTCAGACTTCGATAGATCGCCGCGACGAAATCCGCCGCTTTCACGAAACTCGTGGCGGTGACGTACTCGGTGTCGTAGTCGCGCGACGGCGCGGCGGCCTGCACCTGCTCGAGCGTCATGCCCTTCTTGATCGCGTCCTGGACGCGGTCGCGGACGATCACCACCATGTCGCGATATTCCACGACGTCGGCTTCGTCGCAGATGCGCCCGTGGCCGGGCAACGTAGGTGCCGCCCTCCTGCGTGTGGCCCGGCACTGTCAGATCGAGGATGTGATTGAGCGCGGCGATCTCGCCGCTCACGCTGCCGCCGTTGGCGACGTCGATGAACGGGTATCCGCCCGGCGTGAAGATGTCACCGGTGCTGACGACGTCGGACCGCGGGAAATAAACGATGGTGTCGCCGTCGGTGTGCGCGCGCGGCTCGTGATGCAGCACCACCGGCTCGTCATTGAAGCGCAGGTCCTTGAAGGGCGTCGCGTATTCGTCGCGCGGCAGGCCGGCGTCGCTCAGTCGTGGACCGCTCGTGCCGGGCGCGCACAGGCGCGCGAGCACGTTCGAGTGCGCGATGATCTTGAGCGGCTGCGTGCCGTCGAGGCGGGCGCCGAGGAAATCGAGCGGCTTCTTCGCATCCGGCTGGGCGAAGGCGTCGTTCCCACCTACGTGGTCCGGATGCAGATGGGTGTTGACGATCCAGAGCACCGGACCCTTGAAGCGCGCCCGCACTTCGGTCGTCAGGCGCGTCGACGATGCGGCCAGGCCGGTGTCCACCAGCAGAATGCCGTCCTTGCCGTTCTGGACGGTCACGTTGCCGCCAGCACCGGCAATCACCGACACCGCGCCCTGCACGGGATACACGCGCAGGGATGGAGGCTCGGTCTGTTGGGCCAGCAAAATGCCCCGGTCTAAGAGACCGAGGGCCGCGTACGAACCGCCCGAGTTTGAAAGACCCGCGCCTACGTACGCGAGCAAGGCGAGCGCGAGCGCGATACGACGGGTCATCGCTGGCCTGAGGGCGGCGGGCTCGGCGCCAGCAGGCAGACGGCGTTCGCGGCGGCACCGCAGTTGCAGTAGCGCTCGCACACCAGCTTCGGCTTCTCCGGCTTCGGCATCTTCGAGCGGTACTCGGGATAGAGCGTCTCCGCGCCGCCCCGCGTGACTTGGTACGGCAGCCCGTACCAGTCGGCCACTTCGTGGAGAAACGGATTGGTGCCGGGCAAGTGATTGGGCACGTAGTCCTTGCGCTCTCGCGGCACCTCGTCGCCGTACTCACAGATGTCGCGGCCCATGCGCTGCCCCGGGTCGAGCACCCACGTCTGGCTGCGCACGAGCGGCTCGGTGAGAAATGCCGAATCGGTAATGACCGTCGTCACCGTCAGGTAGTTGCCGTGGCGCATCCAGTGCTCGGTGAACGTCGCGTTGACGCTGCGGGCGATGCCGTTGCGACGCATGTAATTCTCCTTGAGATGCGTCGTGCGAACGTTGAGCATGTTGTTCTGCCACGTGCCGGTCGAGAAGCCGGACCAGGTGTGCGGCGCCATATCGTCGGGATGGGAGCGACCGTCCATCCAGATCGTCCGCTCCATTTCCTGGAACCCCATGCGCGTGTGCCAGGCGACGAGCTGCTGGGTGACCGGGTCGAGCACGGGATCGATGCGCATGTTCGACAGCCCGCGCATCTGATAATCGCCGCCGTGAGGACGACAATGGTACTCGGGCACGATCGAGATGCGGTCGGCGTCGTAGCTGTCGCCGCGCAGCCGCGCGGCGTCGTTGATCGGCAGCCCCATGTAATCGCCGAGCTCGGGCCCGGGGAGGCGTTCGGGAAGGTCCTCGTGATAGAGCGACGCCCACGCGCCCGAGAAATCGACTTGGGCCCAGGCCGGCACCGCCGGCATTGCGAGAAACAGCGCAACGAGGACGACGCGCATGCCGAGACGATGACATGCGCCTCGAGAGTGCGGCTAGTAAGAAACGGACACGGCGGCCGTGCCCTGGTCTGAAAGACCAGGATTCACGTACTCGGCATCGTGCGGACCGGGGCGGAAGAAGTCCCCTCCGGTCGGGCCGATCTGACTGATGAGCCGCGATGGCGGCGCCTCGGTGAGCGACTTGAAGTCCTTCACCAGGTGCATCTGATCGAAGTAACCGGCGCGCTGACTAACGTCGGCCCATGTCCGTGACGGCCGCGCCGTCTTCAATGACACGGCGAACGTGAATCGCGCCACCTTGGCGTAGTGCTTCGGCCCCATGCCGGCGTGCTCGACGAACCGCCGGCGGAAATGACGGTCGCCGAGACCGGCGCGCGCGGCCAGGGTCCACGCGTCGATGGCACCGTGCGCCACCGCGAGCGCCTGTGCCGCGCGGTCCACGGCGTGCAGCTCACCGGCGCCGGACAGCCGCGTGGCCAGATAGCCGTCAAGCGCGCACGCCATCTCCTTGGGCCTGGCCGCCGCTTCGATGCGTTCCAGAACACTGGCGATGCCCGGCCCAATCACGTCCGCCGCCGGGTGCGCGTAATCGGCGAGCGCGAATGAATCCGCGCCAAAGAGCCGATGGAACCCACCTGCCTGGAACAGCGCAAAGAATCCCTCGACAGGGCCGGGACGGAGGTCGACCCAGCGGCGGGTCTGCGGGCCGATCACCGCCGCGCGCGCCACTGTGTCGATCCCCTGCAGCCGATGGTCGAAGACGCGGCACGCGCTCCGCGGATAGAACGCGAGGCGCGTTTCGAGCACGGGCAGCACGGGATGCTGCGCGGTCGCGGTGCGGTGGATGTACACGTACCACCGCACGAACTCGCGCAGCGCCGGTGAAGGTTCGAGCCAGGTGATCATGGCCTCACCACATCTCTCAAGATGTGCCTCTACGTAGCCTCAGAAATCAAATTGCGACAGTGCTTAGGATCTCTCGATAGTGAACTAAGTTCATCGTGATCATGCGGCGCTTGTCAACGGCGGGTGTGCGGCCGATGACGTCAGGATCGGCGGGCGGGTTTGCCACGCCGCGGGTGTCTGCGTCGCGGACGACGCGCCTGCGCCCGGGCGTTCGAGCGATGACGCATGGCCGTGTTGATCCCGGCCAACGAACCGCTCCTGACGCCGGCAATAGCCGTGTCCAGCACGGCGTGCGCCAGGACGTCAGGATCGGTCCCCTCGGCAAGTCGATCGCAGACGTAGCCGGCCGCGATCCCGTGCACGCTCCACACGAGCACGTTGTACACAGTCACTGGATCGAGGCCAGGCACCACGTCTCCCGCCTCAACGCACTCCTCGAGCAGTTCGCCGACGTGCGCGTACATCTCCCTGACCACTCGCACCGCCGGCGACTGCCGGGGGGCCCGCGGGGCGGAGCGGTCCAGGAACATCAGGTAGAAGTACTCGGGATAGAGCTTGGCGAAGTCGTAGACGCCCCAGAAGAAATGCCGCAGGCGCTCGATCGGCGACGCCTCGGACGGGGGATGCGGGAGCAACTCTCGGCTCATCAAAAGGCGGAAGCCTTCCTCTTTGAGGGCGGCGCTGATCTCGTCCTTGGTCTTGAAGTAGCGATACAGCGCCGCCGGGCTGTAGTCGACTGCCGCCGCTATCTGGCGAATCGGCACGTTGGCATAACCGCCTTCGATGAACAGCCGTCGCGCCGCATCGAGGATCATGCGGCGCACTTCGATGCGCTCGGCTTCTCTCTTTATCGTTGTTTTCATGAACGGGGCAGCGGGCGTCGAGTCGCACCAATGCGCGCTCGCTCGAGCCTGCGGGGTTGATTATGACCGAGAGTGGAGGTCAGGGCGCACGGCGCACGTGGAGATCGCGGGGATCCAGTCGTTTTCGAGTGGCGTGACGCTCTACGCGCTGTGGCCGCACATGCATTTCCGCGGAAAGGATATGACGTTTACGCTGCGCTACCGCCGCCAAGAAGTTCGCAGAGCGTGCCCGAAGTGCCGTAGGGGTCTCAGAGCTCCAACCAGATGTTCCTGCCGTCTATCGAGGTCTCACTCGATGGCACCCGACCTGCGATTCGGCGGTTTCGACCCGCTCAGATAACGGCCGTCCGCAATCAGCGAGGCTGATACCCAGTATCTTGTGAACTTAGTTCACTTTCGTGCGCTCTTGCGCTAGACTCCCCAGACATGTCGGCCGCGGGCGTCCAAGTCGAGCCCTCACTTCCGACGTGAACGGGACGGATCGAAGTGGAATCCGAAGCCATGCCGGCCGTAAACGAAATTCAAAATGCAAACATGCCGATGCATTGAGGCCGACGTGATCGTAGTGGCCGGCTTCAGCCAGCCCGGGGCTGCGTGAACGCAGCCCCGACATTCAAACCAATACGGTGAATCACATGACGGGCCGAACGAGACCCTACACCGGAGCCGAGTACCTCGAGAGCATTCGCGACGGGCGCGAGGTCTACATTTACGGCGAGCGCGTCAAGGATGTCACGACGCATCCGGCGTTTCGCAACACCGCGCGGATGATCGCGCGGCTCTACGACGCGCTGCATGACCCCGCGACGCAACCCATCCTGACGATGCCTACCGATACCGGCGGCGGCGGGTTCACGCATCGCTTCTATCGCCCGAGTCGGAACGCCGAGGAGATGGTCGCGGCGCGCGATGCAATCGCGGCGTGGGCGCGCATTACGTACGGCTGGGTGGGCCGCAGCCCGGACTACAAGGCGGCCTTTCTGGCCACCCTCGGCGCCAACGCGAGCTTCTACGCGCCCTACGACGAGAATGCCCGACGCTGGTACAAGCAGGTCAACGACGAGGTCTCCTTCGTCAACCACGCGATCGTCAATCCGCCCGTCGATCGCGACAAGCCGCTGGACGAAGTGAAAGACGTGTACATGCACGTCGAACAAGAGACCGACGCCGGCCTCGTGGTCAGCGGCGCCAAGGTGGTGGCGACGACGTCGACGCTGACCCACTACAACTTCATCGCGAACAACGGCGCATTGCCGATCAAGACGAAGCCGTTTGCCTTCGTCTGCATGGTGCCGACGGGCGCGCCGGGCGTGAAGCTGTTCTGCCGACCGTCGTATGAGATGACGGCGGCGGCGATGGGGACGCCGTACGACTATCCGTTATCGAGTCGGATGGACGAGAACGACTCGATTCTGGTGTTCGACAAGGTGCTGGTGCCTTGGGAGAACGTGTTCGCGTATGGCGACATCGACAAGGTGAACAACTTCTTCCCGCGCTCGGGGTTCCTGCCGCAGTTCATGTTCCAGGGGTGCACGCGGCTGGCGGTGAAGATGGATTTCCTGGCGGGGCTGCTGCTGAAAGGTGTGGAAGCGACGGGCGCGAAGGATTTTCGGGGGGTGCAGGCGGCGGTGGGCGAAGTGCTCGCGTGGCGCAATCTGTTCTGGGCGCTGACCGATGCGATGGCGCGCAACGTGACGCCGTGGACGGAGGGATACGTGCTGCCGAATCTCGACGCGGGGCTGGCGTATCGCGTGATGGCGAGCACCGCGTATCCGAAGATCAAGGAGATCATCGAGAACACGCTGGCGAGCGCGCTGATCTATCTGCCGTCGAGCGCGCTGGACTTCAAGAACCCCGCGCTGCGGCCGTATCTCGATCAGTTCGTGCGCGGGTCCAACGGCTACACGGCCGAGGATCGCGTGAAGTTGATGAAGTTGATGTGGGATGCGATCGGCAGCGAATTTGGCGGGCGGCACGAGCTGTATGAGCGCAATTACTTCGGCAACCACGAGAGCATCCGCTTCGAGACGTTGATGGTCGCGGAGCTGACCGGCGCGGCGAAGCGGTACAAGGGCTTCGCCGAGCAGTGCATGGCGGAATACGACCTCGAGGGCTGGACGTCGCCCGATCTCGTAAAGGCTGACGACATCAGCGTGATCCTGAAAGGACTGAGAGCGGAAGCGTAGAGAACTCCCAAATCCCAAATCTCAAGTCACAACCGTCGACTGGGATTGCGGCGTGCTGCGGTTCGATGCGGCGGCCTTGGGATTGGGGACTTGGCCTTGGGACTTGAGTTGTGGAAAAGATTGAAACCACATTCGATTCGCGCGCGTTCCGCCGGGCCGTCGGTCAGTTCGTGACCGGCGTGACGGTGATTGCCATCGAGCTCGATGGCGAGATCCGCGCGATGACGGCGAACTCGTTCACGTCGCTCTCGCTGGAGCCACCGCTCGTGCTGTTTTGTCTCGGCAAGCAGACGAAGGCGGCACGCCTGATTCAAGCAGCCTGCGCGTTCTCGGTGAACATCCTCACCGAGGAACAGCAACCGCTGTCGACCTACTTCGCCGGCGCGTGGAAGGACGAGGCGCCGCCGCCCTTCTCGTTTACGGCGTGGCATCAGGGCGCTCCGCGCCTCGACGGCTCGACGGTGTCCTTGAGCTGCGTCACGCAAGCCGTTCACGAAGGAGGCGATCACTGGATCGTCGTCGGCGAGGTGATCGCCATTCACCGGACCGAGGCACACAAGGTGCCGCTCGTGTTCTACGGTGGAGGGTACGTGTCGCTGAAAGAGAAGGGCAACGAGAACATGTTCGCTTCGGTCACCCAACAACGGTCCGACTATTCCGACGGGGGTTAACCTACTCAGCCGGGAACCACACACTCGACGACTGGGCTAGTGTCGTCACGATGCTAAGGAGGAAGGAATGCGTGGACGGTGGTTTTTGCTCTCGTTCCTCATCGTGTTGAGCCCGTTGGTGGCGCGCGCCCAGGAGGGCCCGTCGATCAGCGGCGTCGTCAAGGATGCGCAAGGCTCCGTGATCCCTGGTGTGACCGTGGAAGCGGCCAGTCCGGTGCTGATTGAAAAGGTTCGAACGTCCGTGACCGACGGCACGGGCCGCTACGTGATTCCCGCCCTCCGGCCCGGTACTTACACCGTCACGTTCACGCTGTCGGGATTTGCCACCGTGAGACGGGAAGGCATCCAGCTGACGGGAACTGGCGTCACCACCGTCGATGCCGACATGCGTGTCGGTGCGGTCACGGAAACCATCACGGTCAGCGGCGAAACACCGATCGTCGACGTGCAGACCACTCGTCGCCAGACCGTGTTGGATCAGGAGGTCGTCACCGCGATTCCGACCTCACGCAACAGCTTCGCGGTGTCGGTCTTGATCCCCGGCGTCAGCCTCGCCTTCTCCGGCACGCTCGGCTCGCCCAACAACGCCCAGGACGTGGGTGGGTCGCTCGGCCCGAGCACCGAGTCACTGAGTGCTCACGGCAGCCGGTTGCAGGATCAGCGCCAGGCGGTGAACGGCGTGGCCCTGAGCACGATGATTGGCGGCGGCTGGGGGGGCGGCGCCGTGCCGAACGCGACCGGCACATCCGAGTTCGCCATCGACACCGCAGCGGTGGACGCGGCGCTCGCCACCGGCGGACCCCGCGTCAACTTCATTCCGAAGGACGGTGGCAACCGGTACAGCGGCACGCTCTACGGCAGCTACGCGACTGAAAGCTTCCAGAGCGAGACGTCGGTCACCAAGGAAAACTTCCCGGCCATCCGCGCCAACACGATCGACAAGAACGGGGACTTCAATCCCGGCTTTGGCGGACCGATCGTCAAGGACAAGGTGTGGTTCTATCTGTCAGGCCGGTATCAGGTCGCGAACAACTTCGTCCCCGGCATGTTCTACAACCTCAACGCGAACAAACCCAATCCAGTCACGCACATCGTGTCGTACAACCCGGATCTGAATAGTCCCGCAAAGGCGCCGCGCGACTTCTCCGTGTATATGGGCCGCGCGACGTGGCAGGCCAACCCGAAGAACAAGTTCGGCCTGACCTACGACTACGAAAGCAACTGCTTCTGCCCGAACAACGTGAGCGCGACCCGCACGCCGGAAGCGGCCACCGACCGGCGCTTCCCGTTGCAACGGTTCGTCCAGGTGGACTGGAACTCGCCGGTCAACAGCAGGGTGCTGCTCGAAGCCAGCGCCATCCATCGCGTCGAGCGGTGGGGCGACATGGCCCTGCAGACCGGCAATGCCGGGAACATCGACGCGCTCGACCCGACGGTGATCGGGATCGCCGACGTCGGTCTGGCACCTGGGCCAATCGGCTTCAACTACGGTGCCGCAGCGCAGGGTCTGGCGCCGGGGTCGCCGGCGTACAACAACTCCTGGAACACCAACTGGCACTATCGCGCGGCCATTTCCTACATCACCGGCTCGCATCAGATCAAAGTCGGCTTCAACAATGCGTCGGGGCACTTCGAAAACCTGAACTACGACGTGAACCCGATCTTCTACACCTTCACGAACGGGGTGCCGACGGGTATCACCATCAAAGACTCACCGTTTACGGTGCAGGTCGACGTCGATCGGGATTTGGGGTTCTTCGCGCAGGATCGATGGACGCTGAATCGCTGGTCGCTGTACGGCGGCATCCGCTACGACAGTTTCAAGAACAGCTTCCCGGCGCAGGACCTCCTGCCCTCGAAGTACGTGCCGAATCGTCCGGTCACGCACTTCCCCCAGCAGGACAACATCTCGTGGAACGACATCACGCCCAAGCTGGGGGCGTCGTACGATCTGTTCGGTACCGGCAAAACCGCGATCAAGGTTTCGCTGAACAAGTACCTGCTCGGCTACGGCACCGCAGGGTTCTTCGAGAACGGCCTGTCGTCGAATCCTCACCCGATCAACACGCTGACCACCAACACGTCGATCGGTTGGAACGACGCGAACCACGACTTGGTCCCCCAGTGCAACCTGTTGAATCCTGCTGCGAACGGCGAATGCACCGGGTGGGCGAACCCGGGCTTCGGCTCACTGGTGCCGACCACGACCTACGATCCGAATCTGCTGACAGGCTGGGGAAAGCGAAACTACAACTGGGAGTTTTCCGCCGGTGTGCAGCACGAGCTCCTGCCGCGCGTGTCGCTGGACGTGAGCTACTTCCGCCGGATCTTCGGCAACTTCCAGCTGACCGACAATCGAGCGCTGTCGTCAGCGGACTTCGACACGTTCACCTTCGCCGTGCCGACCGATTCACGCCTGCCGAACTCCGGCGCGACGCTCACAGCCGTGGATGCGAGATTCCCGAAGGCGTTGGCGCAGGACTACTTCGTCACGTTGGCTGACGACCAGAACGTGAAGATTACCGATCATTGGAACGGCGTTGACTTTACCGTCAACGCGCGCCCGAAGACCGGACTGACATTCGGGGGCGGCGTGAGCGTTGGCCGCGAAACCGTCAACGAATGCGATCTCATGACCAAGTTCCCGGAGAACACGCTCAGGTTCCTCCCAGGACCGAGCGGCGGCGACCACGTTGGCGCCGCACCCAGCTTCCTCCCGTTCTTCGCGGCGACTCCTCTCGACTACTGCAATCGCAATGAGGGATTTCAAACGCAGGTGAAGCTGCTCGGCGCCTATACGTTCCCGAAGATTGACGTGCAGATCGCCGGCACCTATCAGAGCATTCCCGGCGGTTTGGAGGAGGCGCAGTACCTCGAATTCTCCACCGGGACTCTCGGGCGTCCCTACGGCACGTCGGTGGTCGCGCCGTTCCGGATCTTCCAGATCGTGGAGCCTGGAACACTCCGGCTGGACCGGATCAACCAGTTCGACTTCCGCGTTTCAAAGATCTTCAGGGTTGGCACCACGCGGACGAACGTGAATTTCGATCTGTACAATGTCTTCAACAGCACGGCCGTTACGCAGGAGAACCTCACCTACACGCCTCCGTTCATTCCGAATTCGTGGCGGCAACCGCAGTACGTCGTTCCGTCACGGTTCTTCAAGATCAGCGCGCAGTTCGACTTCTGATATGGAACGACCTATCGATAGCTCGCTCGTTCGTCGATAGCCATTCAGTTTCCTCGTTGGACATCAACCTCGTCGCCCTCACACCCGGCTCATTGAGCCATCCTGGTGTGAGGGCACGCGGCCACGAGAGCGACTTGGATCGCTGTAACAATCAGTGAACAATTTGCTCCCGAACACCGGCTAACAGCCGCATCGCACCCGAGCTAGAGGCACGAAGAATCCACAAGAGGCCGCACCGGGCCTCACCTGAGGACGCCGCTACGTGCGACAGGACAACGGGTCGTACTCGAGCGTTGGCCTCGAGGCCTTGATTTGCGCGAGCGTCCTCCCCTGGTCGGCGGCATCTCTCACCCGCTCGTAGATGATCGTCATCATGTCGCGGTACTCGACGTCCGCCTCGTTGAGGATGCGTCCGTGGCCGGCCACGACACGCGTGCCGGCCATCTGGTTGAACCGCGGCACCGTCATCTCGATGATGCGGTTCAGACCGTGCAGGATGCCCTTGATGCTGCCGCCCTTCTTCGCGTCGAAAAACGGATACTGCTCCGCGTGGACGATCTCGCCGGCGGCGATCACGTCGGAGCGGCGGAAGAACACCATCAGGTCGCCTAGGGGACACCCTTCCCGCGCAGCCAGCCGCCGCTCAGGTTCGTCATCACTCCGCGCGTTTCCGCCTACTGCAGCGCCAGTACATGGTCCGCGTCGATGCGGAAAATCAGGTACTCAACGCCTCCCGCGTCGATCGAAGTCCAACCATGGCCGAGACCCGGAGGGATAATTTGGATGTCACCCGGCCCGAGCCTGCTGCTGCGGCCGTTCTCCAGGGGCTTGTCGCTAGTCCCGTGGAACCGAAATAACTGGAAAAAGAATCTGCATTGTGATCTAAAGGGGCATGGCAACAATTGGACGCCCCAAGAAGCCGTTGGTGGTGACCGAGGATGAGCGCGATGCGCTGGTGCGCTTGACGAAGCGGGCGCGGGTGAATCGTTCGCTCGCCTTCCGCGCCCGACTCGTGCTGGCGTGCGCGAACACCCCCAAGAGCAGCGACGTCGCGCGCCGATATCGGACGACGAATGCGACTGTCGGCAAATGGCGTCAGCGGTTCATTGAGCACCGGCTGGACGGCCTGTACGACGAGCCGCGCGTCGGCGCGCCGCGCACGGTCTCGGACGAGGATGTCGAGGCGGTGATCGTAAAGACGCTGGAGACGCGGCCGGCGGGTGAGACGCACTGGAGTACGCGCACCATGGCCATCAGGGCCGGGCTGAGTCACACGACGATCGGCCGTATCTGGCGGACGTTTGGTCTCAAACCGCACATCACCGACTCGTTCAAGATGTCGCCGGATCCGCAGCTCATTGAAAAGGTGCGCGACGTCGTCGGGTTGTATATGAATCCGCCGACGAATGCGGTGGTGTTTTCGTTCGACGAGAAGTCGCAGATCCAGGCGCTGGAGCGCGCGCAACCGATCTTGCCGATGGACATCGGGCAACCGGAACGACGCACGCACAACTACCTTCGCAACGGGACCCTCGATCTCTTCGCCGCCTTGAATGTCGCCACGGGGGACGTGCTCGCGCGCTGTAAACCCCAGCATCGTGCGCAGGACTTCGTCGCCTTTCTGCGTGAGATCGACGCGAGCGTCGAACCCGCGCTCGACATTCACATGGTCTTGGACAATCTGTCGGCCCATCGGGCGCCGGCCGTGCATCGCTGGCTGCTGCGTCACCCCCGCTTTCACTTGCATTTCACACCGACGTACGCGTCCTGGCTCAACCTCGTCGAGCGATTCTTTGGCTTGCTCACCGAGAAAGCCCTGCGCCGCGGGTCGCACAGCAGCGTGCCGCAACTGCGCGAGGCCATCCTCGCGTACGTCGCCGCGCACAACGAAAAGGGCAAACCGTTCAGATGGACCAAGACAGCCGACGAGATTCTCGACAAGATGCGTCGGTTTGCGCTGCGGACTCAACAGGTGCATGCGTGATGACCGGACTTTTGTTAGAATCACCGATCCACGGGACTAGTTAGGCTGGGACCGATTGTCGGCGAAACGGTGTTTCCCTTGCTCCCATTGACGAGCGTGCCCGTTACTTGCGTCCCGGAGCCCCTCAGGATGTAGTAAATCTCGGTGATCTTGTCGTGGCTGAGGTAGGTCTGAAACGTTCCCGCAGGCCGAGCGACGACGGCGACACCGACGTTGTACTTACCCATGTCCGGCAGGCTGATAAGGTGATCGCTTGCTGACACACCCGGAAGCAACTCTTGGATCGCCTTCTTCGTGGCCGCCTGAACCTCGTTGGTGCTCACATCAGTGGCAGTTGTGGCCGGTGTGCCCGCCTGTGCAAACGTGATTGCCGGTGAGAGCGTGAAGAAAACGGCTAGAACACCTTGACTTACCCTCTGCATTGTCCGCTCCTTCATCGCCCAAATTCTTTCTACCCTCGTTGTTCTCGAACCAAAGAAGTTGGTCCGGGTAAGTGCCTAACTGTTCGCGCTGAGCCGCGCGCCACGGCGACAGCCTAGCACGCACGGTGGGCGCGACGGCTCCTGCGCGAGGTTAGCCAGCACTGAGTGCATTCGCGGCCGTTAGGGTGCGGGAAACTTCACGAGCACGTACGTGATGTGCTTCCCTTTGGCGACGAGGAAGCTGTGTGGAATCTTGGCTGGGATGTGAACCAAGTCACCTGGCGCGAGCGCATGCCGTTCCCCGCCCTCGATTCCCGTGCCTACGTACTCGCCGATGCCCACCGAGCTGGCCTTGAGGTTGATCATTTTGCCGCCCAAGACCAAAGTGCCCTCCCCGCTTTGCACAATGACGACATCGACAGTGTTGTCATGCTGCTCTGGGAGTCCATCCGCGTCCCGATAAAGCAGTCGGAAGCGGTGATCGCCGTAGTCGGCCAGCGTTTCCCGCGCGGAGTGATCCGCACCGACCTTCTTGGATAGCGCCTCGTCTCGTTGCTTCAGTTCGGCCGCCTTCCAGATGCCGAACCCCGCCGGGTCCGCAGCCAAGACAGGGACAACAAGAAACCCAGCGGCGAGGAAACGGATGGCGGCCTTCATCGACGGAGCTCCTTTGATGTAGTGGAACGTCTGTGTTGCCTGGCCTTGCACCTGTGCGTCGCTCGCGAGGGCGGCGGATGCCCCAGGGTCGTCTTGAGAAATGCGCGGCGATCGTAAGCCATCCAGTCCTCGATAAGGCGACTACGTACGGCACGGTTTCGGGGCCCATTTCGAGGCGTCGGGCTCGCGGCGGAAGTGCGAGCTCGTGACCAGGCGCCCGAGTAGATACTCGGGGTCGACGACCTGCGTCGTGACCACGAACCATTCGGAGCCGTCGGGCACGGGAAAACGATCGAAGAACTCGGTGACGGTGGTCTTTGCGCTGTAAGGCACGCCGTTGCGGCGCAGCCAGCCGCCGCTCAGATTCGTCGTGACGACGCGCAGCGAGCCGCCGGGCGGCGGGGGCGGCCCGCCCGGGAAGTTGATCCCGAACGGATTGTTCGGCGGCAGCGTTCGCTGCCAATCGGCCGCGGAATCGCCCTGCAACGACGGCGCGCCCGGCGGCCGGCCGGCACCGAAATGCAGCAGGCGCGTCTGCTGGCCGTTGTCGGTCTCGATCTTCAGCGTGACGTCATCGGCCCAGGAGATCCGCACGCGCGTCGGCATGCGCATGACCGCCGCGGCGCCGAACGCCTTGCACGAGCCGTCGGTCTTCGGGTCCCAGGCCATCGCGATCGCTCGACCCGCGGGACTGAGCGGCAGTCCCGGAAAGTCGCCGCGTGGCGCCGTGATCATCCGCCAGCGCCAGTCCTCGTTGACGATCGACACCCAGACGCCGGTGAGATCGATGGGCGCCGACGCGCGCGGCGTCGGTGGGGGGCCGCCACCTGGCGGAGGGAACTGCGCCGCCGCCTGCGCGGCCCACGACATCACCACGGCCGCCCCGACCAGGCCCCACGTCGCCTTCATCACTTGCCTCCCAGAGTTCGATACACGGCCTCGACGAAGTTGTCGGTCGTCCAGAAGCCGGACGTCGCACCGTAGCGGCCGTCGTAGTCCGACGTAGGGCCCGCGGCCTTGATCTGCTGAAGGGTCATGCCCTTCTTCATCATGTCGCGCACGCGGTCGCGAATGATCGTCACCATGTCGCGGTACTCGACGACGTCAGCTTCGTCGGCGATGCGACCGTGCCCTGGGATCACCATGGTGCCGCCTTCCTGCTTGTCGCGCGGCA
>Ga0207659_10000924_pt1 | contig 17491 bp, 17 predicted proteins | sample KBSM43metaG_FD_184330 | JGI IMG/M metagenome (GOLD analysis project Ga0207659, IMG submission 184330) | Miscanthus rhizosphere microbial communities from Kellogg Biological Station, Michigan, USA - KBS M4-3 metaG (SPAdes) (version 2) | ecosystem: Host-associated > Plants > Roots > Rhizosphere >...
AGACTTGGCTGGCGCCCAGGTGGTGGCGGAAAAGGCTAGACCGATTCTCGAGCAGCGACTACGTGATCAGCCGGGAGATATCCTTACTCATACCGAACTGAGCTGGGTCTACCTTGCCCTGAAACAAAATGCTGATGCGATGAAACTCGCGCAGCAGTCCGCCGTTTTGCTGCCACCCGAGAAAGACCTGCTGGTCGGCTATCACATTCTCGCCGGCCAGGCGATGATTGCCGGCCAGAGCGGCGCAGCGTCCGAAGCAGTCGAAATCCTGCGTAGCCTCCTGGCAGTTCCCGCCGGGCAAGCGGTGTCGATTAGCCGCTTAAGAATCGATCCAGTGTGGGACCCGATCCGCAATGTTCCGACGTTCCAGCAACTCCTTGCCGGCAAGGAGTTGATCGGGCCTAAGAGGTAGGTGGCGCATCCGTTCCATCGGAGCTGGACGCAGGCGCACTACGACGTCTATGTGGCGAACGAAGTTTTCCCATTCATTGATTCCCAATGCCGGAGCGCCGGCTTCCCGATTGCCACGCTGGAACGTCGCTCGCCGCCTGCCAGGCGGCCAACACCCTTCTTCTCCAAGCCGGTGTGGCATGAATTGGCACAGCGCTGGCGCGCTTTCGTCTGTTAGGCTGGTGTAATGACTACTGACCAAGAGACGCCGCCGCGCAGGGACGATGCGACCTTCATGGGTCACCCCAGGGGTTTGTTCTACCTCGCGTTCACCGAAGGATGGGAACGCTTTTCCTATTATGGAATGACGGCGCTGCTCGCCCTTTACATGGTGAATCAGTTGCTGCTGCCCGGACATATTGAGCAGATCGCTGGATTTGCGCGGTTCCGTTCCGCGGTGCAATCGCTCGTCGGCCCGCTCTCAACGCAGGCGCTCGCGTCGCAGATTTTTGGCCTCTACTCCGGTTTCGTCTACTTCACACCGCTGCTCGGCGGCATGATAGCCGACCGCTGGATCGGACAGCGCAATGGTGTCGTGATCGGCGCCCTGTCAATGAGTGCTGGTCATATCGCCATGACTTTTGACAAGTCATTCCTCCTGGCCCTGCTGCTGCTCGTGATCGGCTCAGGTTTCCTGAAGGGCAATATCTCGGCGCAGGTGGGCGCCCTCTATCCGCCGGAGGACGAAGCGAGGCGGACCCGCGGTTTCATCATCTTCAGCACGGCAATCAATGTCGGAGCTGTTGCCGGACCGTTGTTTTGCGGTCTGCTCGCGCAAGTCTATGGCTGGCACTATGGCTTCGGTGTGGCTGCGATCTTCATGCTTGTCGGCCTTGCCACATATCTCTACGGATACCGCTACCTGCCGGCGCGGGTGGAGAGGCGCAAGTTCGAGGGCACTCGACTCACCGCCGCCGAGCGGCGCATTGTCTATGCGCTCATCGCCGTGATGATCATCACGATCTTCCAGTCAACGGCTTTCTACCAAGTCTTCAACGTGAATCCGATTTGGATTCAACAGCATGTCGCGCTAAACCTCGGCAGCTACCGCTTGCCGGTCCCCTGGTTCCAATCGATCAATTCGGTTTTTAGCATCCTGTGCGTGCCGCTTGTATTCTGGTTATGGCGTTACCAGGCGTCGCAGGGTCGCGAGCCTAACGAACTGGCAAAAATCGGTATCGGAGCCTGGATCGCCGCTGCGAGTAATCTGATCTTGGTCGCCGCCATTTTCGCTTCCGACGGCGCACCTGTTCATCCGATCTGTCCGTTTCTTTATAGCGCAGGATTGGGAATCTCTTTCCTCTACTACTGGCCCACGCTTCTCGCACTGGTTTCGCGCGCGGCGCCGGCCAAATTGAACTCCACCCTGATGGGACTGGCCTTCATGAGCCTGTTCATTTCGAACAACCTGATCGGCTGGATCGGCGGCTTCTACGAGAAGATGCGCCCCGCTGAGTTTTGGGCAATGCACGCGGCGATTGCCGCCGGAGGAGGCCTTCTTGTCGTGCTCTTCGGTCGTCGCCTCAGTCGGGTGCTGAATGCCAATCCGGTTGGACCACTCACGTCATAAGCCGCTTGCGGTGCACGAGCATTTCTTCCCGCCGCTTCAGTTTCGAACGCCTGAAGCCCAGCGGCTCCGTTCCCCGTTTTGTGAAATTTGCCTGATTTGGCGCAAAAAGACGCTTCCAAAAGGCGAATTTCTCAAGGGTCGAATCCCCTCCGGGATCTTTTTGTGATTTTGAGCGCCAAGGCCCCTTTCCCGGCTTACGGAACGATCGTGCAGTAGGAGCGCGGAGTTGTCCCGGCGGACGGAGTCGCCTGGGGAATCACATCCGACTTCCCTCCTCATCGCGCTATCCGCGACGCCGCGGATCTGACCTTCGTTCATTCCGAGCAAGGATGGGTGCTGAGAAATACTGGCCTCAAACTTACTTCGATTCACCTACGATCTCTTTCATAAGAAACGTTACTGTAGCGCGTCGATGTCGCGCCATATCATCATCCAATACGATGTGCGCACGGTGCCAAGCACCGCGCAATGAGAATTGGCCAATACGCGAAGCTCAGCTGCGAAGAGCCATTTCGAATCTTCTTTCCCGTTGGAGTGGTGATCGGACTGAGCGGCGTTTTACTTTGGCCGCTCTTCTATATGGGAATCACCAGCACGTATCCGGCGACGGTCCACGCGCGCTTCATGAGCGAGGGATTCCTGAGCTGTTTCATCTTTGGGTTCCTCGGAACCGCTGGACCGCGCGTGCTATCGGCGCAGCCCTTCTCCGGATGGGAAGTGTCGCGGCTCCTGGCACTCGTGGGCGCCGCGGCGATGGCGCACTTCTGGTCGTACCATGCCCTCGGCGACACATTTTTTACCGGTGCCTTGATCTTCTTCGCGGCATCCTTGATCCGTCGATTCCGGCAGCGTCAGGATTCGCCGCCGCCAAACTTTTCGCTCGTCGCGCTCGGAATTCTTAACGGGATCCTCGGTGCAGGACTTCTGGTGTTCAATGAATGGACGGGTTTGGCGCCGACCGCTTACCGCCTGGGCAGTTCGCTGGTAAATATCGGATTCGTTCTCCTCCCGGTCCTGGGCGTGGGGCCGTTCTTTCTGCGGCGTCTGCTGGATCTACCGAGCAGTGACGATCTGGTTCCGGCAAAGCGTTGGACCTTCGGGGTCGCCATTCTTACTGGTCTAACGATTGACGCCTCGTTCGCTCAAGAGCTCTTTAATTCGAATCCCGCAATCGGCTGGATACGTTGCGCAGTTGTCCTCGGATTTCTCGCGAGGACCGTGCCGCGGCGCGGTGATAATAGCCTCGCCACCTCGCTCCGAATGAGTTTGATAACATTAGTGGCCGGCCTCGGATTGATGGCGATTCTCCCGGGGTATCGCGTTCCCGCGATGCACGTCTTGTTCATCGGCGGTTTCACGGTCGCCGTCTTCAGCGTCGGCACCCGGGTGGTCCTGGGTCACAGCGGCAATCTTCATTTGCTAGGCACCCGCCGTTGGTTCTTCCTCGTCGCACTCCTGCTCTTGATTGTCGCCATGATTTCTCGCTTCACCGCGGACTTCGTGGCCACGCGCAACGAGCACCTCATCGGTGCGGCGATTTGCTGGCTGGTCGCGACGGCCCTCTGGGCCCTGCTCGTATTGCCGTATGTGACACGGAGCGAATCCGCCTAACAATTACATTTCTCCCAAGTGGCGCCGGAGTAACTCTTCCAGCGCGCGCGGCTGCGTGATCGTGATCGTGTGGCCACTAAACTGTAGGAGCTTTTGCTCGCGAAATTTTGCCAGGGTCCGGGAGAGTGTTTCGCTCGTCGTTCCCATTTCCGCCGCCAGGACCCGCTTGGTTGCCTCAAGCTGAATTGTCTGCGGCGTATCGGAAATTGCCCGCAGGCAGTGCTTCAAAAGCCAGTTCGCGAGGCGCGCTTCGATATCCTTCAAAGTCAGATCGTCCACCAGCGCGACGAGCACACGGAGATGCTGACTCATCGAGCCCAGCATCCGCAGTGCGAGTTCCGGTCGCTTGCGGAGCAGGCAAACGAAATCGCGTTTCGGAACAAGCAGGACACTGCTCGAAGTAATGGCTCGCCCATCTGCCGGAAAGCCGGTCGGCGAGGCGAGCGAGGCCTCTGCGAAAGATTCAAACGGTCGGAAGACATGGATGACCTGCTCTTTTCCGAGCGGGCTCACGCGGTGAACGTTGATCGCGCCGCGCTGCACGATGTAAAAACCTTCGGCGGGATCGCCTTGCCGAAAAAGATAATCGCCCTTCTCCAATCGCTTCGGGACGACCATGGCGGCTATGCTCTTGATGTCCGCCGCGGGCAGGCCCAGGAGGAGTTGTGAACTGCGCAAGCAATTCTCGATAACGGTTCGTTTGAACCGCGATTCGTCCAGTGCCATTGGCGGAAGCTAACGCGCCGCTTGTCAGTCGTCCCGCCAAAAATGAGTCACCCATCCCCGGCTCGGCTGTCGCTCCACGCGCGCTTGAAACCCCTCGGCACGTAGCAGTTCGATTAAGGGGGACGGCAGGAATGGCGCGGCAACGGAGAGACCTTCCCCGGGCTTTAAGGCATTGACTGTCGCGCGAATTTTCGCGAACGGCTCAAGGCCGCGCGCGATGAGCGGCCGAACATCCATAAGCTTGAACTTCGGCACCGTTCATTCCTCCCACCGATTGATCCGATGAACGGCAGTCATGATCAGAATGCTCGCCCATAAAATTGCGATCGCGGCAAACCACGCGCCGGCGTGTTCGATCCACCAGTTGGCCAACGTCGTCTTGTTGGCGGCTTCTGCGGGAATTTGTTGCAGGGCGAAGAGGGCTTCGATGCGGAAGGAATCGAGCGGATTCAACATCAACGCCGCGACCCACAGATCGGGCACGTTCTGCGTTGCTGGCCAGCGCGCGGCGAAGAGCGCCACGAGATCCACACCAAACAACAAGAACAACCAGACACTCACGCCGACGATCAACGCCTGCGCGCGATCATGGGCAAAAAAGCCGGCGGACAATCCGCCTGCGATGCAGACCGCCGCGAGCAGGAGTGTTTGAAGGTAGAGTGGCGCCAGCATGGCAACGGCCGATCCGGTGACGGACGCCGGCACGAAGAGCAGAAAGAGGACGCCACCGAAAATCGAAAACAGCGCGAAGAATTTGGCGATGACGAAAGCACCACGCGCGACTGGTTGCGTGAGGAGCAGCGGCCATTCTTCACGTTCGCCTTGCGCGCTACTCACCCCGGCCAGAAGCGAAAATAGCGAAACGAAATAGAGCGCGATTTGCAGGATGAAGAAACCGACCGCACTAGCGTCTTCGCTGAAAACGATCGCCGCGATCCCGCCCGTGAACGAGAGAGCGCAGAAGATCTGAAAGTAGCGATTGATCAAGGCGGCGCGAAACTCACGCACGAGGATCGCGTGGAGCGGGCTGCGCATCGATTGCCATGAAGCGGAAGCGATCATGGCCGAAGATGGGCGAGCGCGGGTGATGGTTTCGAACCGTCTCTGTTCATCACCGGCCGCGGAGAAGCGACGCGCCTATGCGTCTGGTCGTTCGGCGACGCATTGAAATCGTGCGGCAAATCCATCGGATCGAGTTCGCGCTCGATCGCGCCGTCGCGACAGAGCAAACAACGGTCTGCGACGCCGTTCCACTCCCCGACGAGATGCGTCGTGATCAACACTGCTTTGCCACGTTCCGCTTCGTCGTGGAGCATTTCTTGCAAGCGTTTCCGCCAACCGGGATCGAGGCTCAGTCCTGGTTCATCGAGCAGCAGAACCCGCGCGTCGGCGAGCAAGAGGAGCGCGAGCCCGAGTCGCTGGCGTGTCCCGCCAGAAAGCGCACCGGTCCGGACGCACGCGAACTCCTCTAGTTCGGTGAATTCGAGCATTGATTCACAACGGCTGAGGGAAACTCCGCGGAGTCGCGCATAAAAGCGGAGCACTTCCGTGCACGTGAGACGCGGGTGAAAGCTGGGGCTTTGAGGCAGGTAGGCGAGTGATCGCTGCGCTTGGAGCCGCTCGCGGTAAACATCGAAGCCATTTACCTCCGCACGTCCGCCATCAAAGCGGATCAGCCCGGCGAGAATCTTCATTGTCGTACTTTTTCCAGCACCATTCGGCCCGACCAGAAGCGTGATCTGCCCGGACTCCGCGTGCAAAGACAGGCGGCGCAAAACCAACTTCGGTCCGTAGGTCTTCGCGAGATTTTCTGCGGCGATCATTGCTCGTTAGAAGCAGCGTTTCTCATCAGCCGTTGACCGCGAAGTCGCCAGAATTGCGAAGTCAGCGGCGAAGGATCTTCGATGGAGCTGGCGCCCGGAATCGTTGCCCGTTCGTTTGCGAAATGCAGCAGTTTCACCGCCGGGCTGTCGGAGAGAAAAGCGATCGCAGGAAAATCGCGACGCAGAATGCCGAAAAGATCGAGTTCGCGGTGCGGCAAATCGCCGATTCCATCCTGATTGAGATCAAGCGGGGCCGCGCCATCCCAGAAATTACCGATACCCTTGACCGCCCATTTGTCGCCGGATCCGTCCAGGCCACCGGTTTCCACCGGGTGCAAATTGCGCGCGAAAACATTTTCGGTGAAATGGTTGTCGTCGCTGTTCGAGCCAAATTTCAGGCCGATGTAATTGTTGCGGACGCGATTCCCGATCACCTGATTGCCGTTGCACTGATTAAAGGAAAGCCCGACCGCGTTGTGCTCCAGTTCGTTCGCTTCAAAGCGGCTGCGATCTGTCGATTGCACGATCAGGCCGTAGGCGCGATGCCCGCGATTGCTCACGAAATGATTTCCGCGAACGATCAGTTCCTTGGAGAACATGATCGCCGCGCCGGCGGCGTTTTCTCTGAAGGTGTTGTTCTCGAAAACGTTCCCGTCGGAATACATGTAGTGCAGTCCGTAGCGTGTCTGGTGCACGCTGTTGTTCTCGACCCGCGAGTTATTCGTGAATGAGAAATAAATGCCGTCGCGCGTCTCGCTGATGTCGTTGCCGCGAATCAAATTGTTTTCGCAACTCCACTGATGAATTCCGTTACCCCGCCGGTTCGCGACCAGCGTCGTATCGCAATTTTCCGCGCTCTGCCCGATCCCTTTCTCAACCGGATCGGTCGAAGCTGCGATCGTTGTCTTTCCCTCGATTCGATTCGCGAGAATGCGCGCACCGGAGATTTTCTTCAGATAAATGCCGTGCAGGGAATTGGCGATCGTATTGTTTTCGATGGTCGCGCGGTTGCCGGTGACGAAGACCGCCGCGTCGTCCTCCGACAGATTTAATCCGGATCCGGTGACGCGAAGTCCGGACACGGTGACGTCGTCGGCTGCTATGGTGACGACTTTCCCGACGCCGCCGCCGCGGATCTCCGCCCCTGCGTCACCGAGTAGCGTGAGCGGTTTGTTGATCACGATCGCACCGGCGTGCACGCCACCTTCGACGCGGATGGTTTCGCCGGGGGCGGCGCTATCGATGCGTTCCTGCAGGGTGGCGGCATGAGCGCCGATGGCGATGCAGAAGACGATCACAAAAATCCGGGATTGTGCCCTCACGCAACGGTTTCCTTTCGCGAGAGCCAGCCGGCGATGACGATGAGCAGCACAGAAAGCAAAAGCAGATACGCCGCCCACTCCGGGTAGCTCGATTCGCGGAAATTCGCGATTTGCTTCGTCCCGAGAAGCAGAGGCGTGAACGGCGTGATGTGCATCGGCGCGCGCGGATCGAGATTGTGTCCATATTGGTAGAGCCGGTACCAAAAGGAGCCGATCGAGAAGATGCCGAAGTAACAATAGACGGCGAAGAGATCGACCACGTTCCCCATCTGGCCGAAGACGACCGAGCGGAGGATCATGAGAATGATTAAACCGAAGACGAAGGGCATCCAGCGCATCTCGAGAAAATCGGCCTGCTTGATCGAGGCCATGCCGATGTAGTGATTCAGGTTGTTGATCTCGACCAGATGCTGGCCATTCAAGCCACCACCGACGATTTTGTAGCAGTAGATGAACAGGTCCAGTCCGTCCGAATATTGCGGGGCAACCAGGTGCATTCGCCAAAGCGGAAAAAAGAAGGCCGCAACGATCGCCGCCGCCGAGAGGAGCAGAAGCAGACGCGACCAGAGATTCAGCGGCCGTGCCAGGAAACGAAATTCCTGGCCGAGCAGATTCGATAATTTGTTCTTCATAAGCTCAGCAGCCTAACGAGTCTGGAAGTTGTTTCTCCAGCCTCGCAGGGACGATTCGCTATTGTCCCGGCATGGCGGCCGCGGCTGCAGTCCGGTAAACGGCGCTGGGCAAAGGCTCCCCCGCTTTGCTCACCACCAAATAACCCTGCATCTCTTGGTGCAACGCCGAACAAAAGTTCGTGCAGTAATATGGGAACACGCCTGGCTTGGTCAGCTTGATGTGAAACGTCTTAGTTTCGCCCGGGTCCATTACCAAGTTGACGTTATTTTCGACCAATCCAAAACCATGAATCATGTCGCGCGTTTGCTCGACATTCGTCACCGCGATGGTGAGATCGTCACCGACCTGCGCATCGATGCGATCAGGGACGAACCGGCTCCGCACTGCGATGACCTTCGCCATAACCTTCGTTCCCGTGCGAGTGACGCCGGTGTTCTCCTTATCCCAAACGGCGTTCGGATCCTTGTTGTCCGCTTTCGGATAAACTTCTTCCGGCTCGATCTCCGAGACTTTGAGGATCTGTGCAAAATGCGGCTCTGGCTCGGTGTAAGCCTCGGCCACCATTTTCATTTTCGCGCCTGAAATATCGATGAGTTGACTCGATTCCGGCTGGCTGGGGCCGACGTTTACATGTCGACCCGCGGAAAGTTTGTTCATCGCCACAAGCCATTTGCCGTAAGGGTTTGCAGTATCGCTGCCCGCGACCACGAGGTGCCCGGTCGCGAAATGCGTTGTCACTTTGTCGAGGACAACCTTGTTTAAATCCTTTTTCTCGTCGTCGGTCCAGGGCGGCATCTTCCATTTCGTGATATTCGAATCGATGAACATTGAGGTATAGGCGAAACCCTTTCCGTCGTACTGCGTGTGCAGGGGGCCGAGACCCACGGGCACTTCGCCTTCAACCACGGCTTCGTATTTCACGATCGGGATGCCGCGGAACTCACCTTCGAAGGCCTTGTTATTAATCGCGGCTTGTAGCTTCTCGAAATTAATCACCGTCGTGGACGGTTGAAGTTTGCCCCCAGCCACGATCCATTTCCCAGTCGGATCGACATCCATCCCGTGCGGTGATTTTCCGATCGCGATGAAATACATCACGCCTGGAACTTTTCCGGGATCGATGATCGGCACGCCGTCCATCATCTGAACCTTGCCGTCGGCCACCGCTTTCTCCGCGACATGCCAGTTTACGATCGCGCAGAGGTCGCGATCTTTCTGGCTCGCGTTGGCCTCGATAACATCATGGGCCATCTCGGTGTTGTAACTGGTCCAGAAGGCCCAGCCGCTACTTGGACCCTTGCCGGTCGAGCCCAGATCCCAATCGAAGGGCGGTGTGAGGATCTGCCAGCCGACGCTCAATTCGCCCGTCTTCGGATCTACTTTGATGCCGCTAACCATGCCGTTGAATTCCTTCTCGTAATCTTTCGGATCAGCCACGCGGCCCTTCGGCAGGGGCACCGAGAAACGGGTCGCACACAAAATGTATTCCGAGTTCTCCGTGATGAAGGAGGACCCATGGTTCCCCATGGAGTTTGGGATGGGTCCCAGAATCTGGTGCGTTTTGAAATCGCGCAGGTCGATCCGCGCGATTCGATTATTCGCGTTGTCGTTCACGAAAAGCCAGCGCCCATCGTATTTCGAAGCGGTTTGCGACAACCCGGGATGGTGGATGTCTCCCCAGGTGTAATCCCCCATCATCTTCTTCGATTCCTCATCGAAGCCGTAACCGGTCGCGGGGTAAGGCGCGAAAACCGGGATGGTTGTGATGTGGCGCATTGAAGGAATACCCGCCACAAAAACCTGGCCGGAGTGTCCGCCGGAATAGAAAAGGTAATACTCATCTTTTTCTCCGGGCGCGACGTAAGTGTCTTGCGCGTTTCGTGCGCGTTCGTTCTTGGCGGTGCTGGATTTACCACAACTCGTTAGGCCCACGGCCACGAGTAGAAGGGCGGTGAAATAGATAGGTGTCTTCATGCTGATATTTCCGTTTGTTGGTCTATTGCTTGACCGTCATGAACCCTTTCGTGCCTTGCGAATAATGGCCCGGAAATGAGCAGAGATAGAGATACTGTCCGGGAATCTGCGGAGCATTAAACGTAATCGTGTCGGTTTCGCCGGGGCCGAGGAGCTTCGTGTGGGCGATCACTTCCTTGGAGGTGGGTGGCACGTAATCGTGGGCCGCTTCCATCGAGGCGGCATCGAGAAACTTGGTCACGTTTTGCTCGTTCACGCTCCGATCGAGGACCACAAGGTTGTGTCCCATCGATAACTTGGGCGTTGTGCCTACATTCTTCAGCGTCATTGAAATTTTCTGGCCAGGACTCACTTCAAACGCAGTCACATCGAATCGCATCTTATCGTCGGCCTGAACCTCCACGGTTTTCGGCGGAACTTCAGGTGCGCGCGAGCAACCGCTGAGGGACATTGCGAGCGCACTGCAGCCAAGTGCGAAAGTCGTTAGGTAATGGTTAGGCATTTTTCTCATGACGCAACTTGGCTCTCTCCGAGCCACCCCGTCTTGATCTATATCAAGACTTTCTGCTTTTTCTGTGGCGTGCTTTCGCACCGCGGTTTCAGTAATTGCGTGCCAAGATTTCCGATCATTCGATTACTTCTGGTGCTCACATTTCCGGTCGTGTTTCTCGGCTGCGGTCGTTCAGAAAACATCGAGGCGACCGCGCGACACTACGAGGTGCGTGGAATCGTTCGCGGTTTCGCGCCTGACCGGAGCACGATCGAAATCGAGCACGAAAACATCACCGATTTCATGCCGTCCATGACGATGCCCTTCACAGCGCATGACCCGAAGGAGAGCTCGACGCTCAGTGTCGGCGACGCGGTTTCCTTTCGCTTAATCGTGACCGACCAAGATTCCTGGATTGATCAGATCAAGAAAATCAATCCCGGCGATGTCCAGCTTGCTGTTCGGAAAGCCGGGTTCGCCCCGACACTTCAGCCATCGGCGCGGCTCCACCAGGGCGACACTATGCCGGCCTTCAAACTCACCGATCAAGACGGACAGATAATCACGCTCGACAACTTCCGTGGTCGCCCATTTGTGCTGACGTTTATCTTCACCCGCTGCCCGATGCCAAACTTCTGCCCGCTGATGATGCGACATTTCGCCGATCTGCAGATGGCAATCAAGGCCAAAGCGGGACCACTCTCAGAAACACGTTTGCTCAGCGTCTCTTTCGACCCGGAGAATGATACTCCTGTCGTCTTAAAAAAATATGCGCAGCACGAAGGCGCTGATTCCGGGATATGGACATTCGCTACCGGCTCAAAGCTACAAATTGATCAACTCACAAGGGGCTTTGCAGTCATTGTGCAGCCGGAAGCCGGCACCATTTCGCATGGACTTGCGACAGCATTGATCGATTCCGGCGGGCGCATCGTTGAAATTTGGCACGGCAACGGGTGGAAGCCGGAAGAAATCATTGAGAAGGTGCCTCAACTCACCCCCAAATGATTCTGTCGCATATGAGCCAGGGAACTCTCAAACAGTTAGCCGCGAATATTCGTTAGGCAACGGCGGAGCCTAGCGGCTCCAGTATGTAGGTGCCCACCCTGTCCAACGGTGTTCAAGCTCCCTGCCAACAAATACTCAACGGCAAAGCGCACTTCCAGGTAATTCTGACCATGCAGGATTGGATCCCGCCTGCGCGTAGTCGCAGTTAACTACCTCGCGTGCTTCCCGATTTCCTGAATCAGTCGAACGGCGTCATCGGGAAGGAACTTGATGGACCTCTGCCATGTAGCGGTCCGCGGCGGCGGCTGACTCCTCCGGACTGCTGCCGTGCTGACGCGCGCTCAGGTAGGGCGCATACCAGTCCCACCAGTGATGCTCGGCGTGCGTCTTCTCGTACTGGCCGTGGTGCTGCTCCGTCTCGTGCAGGAGTTCTGCAAGAGTGCCAACGTTTGTGGCCGATGCTTGCGTCGACTTCCACTCGCGGCCCGGAAGCCGTGCTGTGATCTCCTGGAGCAGCCAACTGTTCCCGTCTGGATCCTCGAACGAGGCAAATGAGTAGTAGGAGCGACCTTGCGGGTCGCGCCCGCCGATGCGCGGGTTCGCTACGGAGTTGTTGAAGGGACCGCCGGCGTAGTGGAAGACCTCGCTCACTTTGACGCCCCGGGCGATCAGGTCGTCGCGGGCAGCGTCGATGTCATCCACGGCCAGAACCAGGCTGTCCGCCGGGCCAGACCTGGCTGGCGTGATTCCCTTGCCGAAGATGATCGACGTCTCTGAATGAGGAGGAGTGAATTGGAGAACCCGAAAGTTTTCATCGGCGGCGTAATCGATATCCAACCGGAACCCCAGTTTCTCGTAGAATGCTTTGGCACGATCGACATCGGAAACGGCCAAGACTAAGACTTCCAGTTTCATATCCATGATGATGCTCCTTTTTTATTTCTGATCCTGAACTTCAGTGCCGGCGATGACCGTTTGCTTCATTTCGCCGCTGGCCACAGGTCACTACTTCGCCGGCACGAAATCAAACTTCCCTTTTCCCTCCTGGTAGAACACGCACTCGCTTCCGGAGCGACAACCGCTGACGTGCACCCAGCCGCCAGGCATCACCACGACCGATCCCGGACCAAAGTCCTTCGCCGACGCGGCTTCTGTCCCGGTGTACCAGACGCCGCTGATGATCACATTCTTGATTTCACTGCTATGGGAGTGGAGCGGATTATCAGTTCCAGCCGCGACTTTCCGAATCTGGGTGTACTCGCCCGACTTCGGGTCGCCCGAAAGCACAGCGAACTGCATCCCCTTTCTTTCAGGCAGCTCAGTCCACTTTAGTTCCGCAAACGAAACCATCATCGGCGTTGCACTTGGTTCCGAGGTGGCCGCCTTCTTGTCCACCTCGTTCCCACCCAATGCGGTGGCAAGACTAACTACCATCAGCGCGAAGACCAATTTGTTCATAGAATCCTCCTTTGGTTTGGAGAATATGTTCCTCCAAGTCCTTTGTGTCCATCGCTCCCCAGCTCCAACGATTTTCTGATAGACCGCAAATCCTGCGGCTTTGCTTCCGGATTTTCGTCGCCAGGGACTACACAAACGCATCCGGCTCGACACCGGGTTTTTGGGGCATCGACAAAGTTCGAGAAATCGTTTTCTCAACCATGCGCACCGCATCAGGCAGCTGGGCGACTGCAAGTCAGTGCGTCTTGATGGCCAACAACGAGACATCGTCCGCGAAGCCCTTGGATTCGCCTCGGCGTTTCAGTTCCGTCAGAATCTCATCCAGTGGGTTCGCGCCGTGAGTAGCGCGCTCGAAAACCACGGCGAGATCGCCGAACGACACCGTTGTCCGCGGCTCGCGGCCCAATTCGTACGCACCATCGCTATAGATGAAAAGGGTATCGCCCGTTCGAAGCGGACAGCGCATGCTCTCATACGTCGCAGCCTCGTCGCATCCAGTTACGATGCCGTTTGTCGAGAGCAAAAGCGGTTCCCCTTCGCGGCGAATCAACACCGCCGGCGGATGCCCCGCGGTACTAAACGTCAGTGCTGTCGCGTCGAGATCTAGCACACCATACCAGATGGTCAGGAACCGACCGTGACGGCTGACCGGGAACTCGCGGTTGAGTGCCGCCAGCACCGCCGCAGGATCCGAGAAATCGACACCCGGTAGCGAACGCGAACGCAGCACATCGAGCAGCACGACCGAAAGCAAGGCCGCGCCTACGCCGTGCCCAGAAACATCCAGCACATAGACCGCCAGCTTGTTCTCGCCCAGAAAATGGTAACCGAGGCAATCCCCACCCAATTCCTCCGAAGGCAAATAACGCCAGTCGAGCGTCACCGGCTCGGTCAGCGGCGGCGGAATGAGCGAGCGAACGTAGTTCGCCGCCGCCGCCAGCTCCTCATGGAGTCGCTCCTGCGTCTTCAAAAGCGCGTCTTGCGTGGCGAGCAACCGGCCTTGGGCGGCAATGAGATCGCCCATCCGCAATTCCTGCTCCACCAGCGCCGCCAGCCGGTGCAGCACACCCGCAAGTTCAGGCGTAAAATTCCGCGGTTCATGATCCGCGATGCAGAGGGTCCCGATCTTCTCTCCATCGGGAGCCCGCAGCGGTTGTCCCATGTACGAGCGCATGAACGGATTGCCGGTCACCAGCGGATTGTCGGCAAAGCGAGGATCCTCATGGGTATCCGGGATAACCAGCGTGTCCTCACCAAGGATGGCATGTGCGCAAAAGGAGACATCGCGCGGAGTCTCCACGATAGGGAGCCCGATTCGGGATTTGTACCATTGGCGATCGCGCTCGATAAACGAGACGAATGCGATCGGCGCCTTGAAAATTTCGGCGGCCAGCCGTGTTACGCGATCAAACCGTTCCTCCGACTGATCATCGAGGTGGAGGGAACGAAGCGCTTGCAGGCGCTCTGACTCGTTGCTTGGAAGCGGTGCAGTTTGCATGGGCGGGTGACAATCTCATTTAATCAACGAGTTGCGAGTCGAAGTCCGTCTAATCGAGGGTTACGGAACGGTTGGTCTGCGGCACAAGTTAGGTCGCTCTAATCTCGACTTGAGAACTCCGAAGACGTTGCTCGCTGGAATCCTCCGGCCGCACCGTTCCGCCGTAAAGGCCCATAGTAAACTCAACTCAAGGCCGAAGTTCTTGCGCCTCCACTTTTAGCCTGCGAAAAATCGAAGGATGAAATTCGGCGAATTGAAACGAGCACTAATCGGCGAATGGCGGGGAACAAAGCAACTCTATCTCGAACCGCCGCCGGCACCTGCGATCTCTTCTCCCTCGAAAATGTCCGTCAAGCCCATAGCCGGCGGAAGTTTTCTTCAATTCGATTACGACTGGACCTACGAAGGCGCAGAACAAGCGGGCTTACTCCTGTTCGGTTACGACGACGAGAATGCCGCCAGCGCCGCCTGGGTCGATTCCTTTCATATGAGCTCTAAAATCATGTCGTGCGCCGGACGCGCGGCCGACAGATCGGCAGAACTGAGCGGTTCCTACGCAGCGCCGCCCGGACCGGATTGGGGGTGGCGCATAACAATCCGCTCCGTCTCCCCAAACGAGTTCATGATTGTGATGCACAACATCTCTCCCGAGGCGCAGGAAGATCTCGCGGTGCAGATCGATTACACGCGGAGCGCGTAAGCTTGGCCGCGTTTAGCGAACGTGACCGCAGCCGCCTCGCCCATTCCGCTGCCTGCGCCGGGATGAACCAGCTGCGCGACGACATTCGTTTTTCTTCTTCTGCGGTTAGAAGATCTTAACCGGCGATGCCGTCCAGCTCTTTAATCGCGTCATCGGGCAATTGCAGGCCGGCGCCGGCTACATTCTCTCTCAGATGCTCGACAGATGATGTCCCGGGTATGAGCAGAATGTTAGGTGAACGTTGCAGCAGCCACGCCAGGGCGACGGCCATTGGGGCAGCATCCAAGCGGGCAGCAACGCCGGACAACGTATCGGATTGCAGCGGTGAAAAACCTCCAAGTGGGAAGTACGGGACATAAGCAATTCCTTGTTCGGCAAGCGAATCGATAAGCGAATCATCCTGCCTGTGAGCGATATTGTAGAAATTCTGGACGCAGACAATCGGCGCGATTGATTGCGCCTCGGCGACCTGCTCGGCGTTGACAGTACTGACCCCGAGATACTTTATGAGACCCTCTCGCTGCATTTCGGCGAGCACGCTAAACGGTTCCGCTATCGAACCTGGCTCCGGTTCATCGACGCCCCCGACCCGCAGATTGACGACATCGAGTGTATCGAGACCAAGGTTCGCGAGGTTATCATGAACGGCTTGGCGGAGTTGGTCGGGGGCGAGCGCTCTAGGCCAATTTCCTTCCGAATCCCGCAGCGCCCCCACCTTGGTGACGATCCGCACCTGCTCCGGATAGGGATGCAATGCTTCTTTGATAAGCCGATTGGTTATATGCGGGCCGTAGAAGTCGCTGGTATCGATGTGGGTGACACCGAGGCTAACAACCTCGCGCAGGACCGCGAGTGCACCGTCGTGGTCTGCTGGCGGCCCGAATACGTGCGGACCAGCTAGCTGCATGGCACCGTACCCCGTGCGAGTAAGGATCAAATCATCGGCGAGCTTGAATGTGCCCCCTGGCAGTGTTGCAGACGTCGTACGCTCTCTTTTAGTTTTCATGTTCGAGGGTGTCACCGTAAGCCCCGGCGCCGGCGCTGCAACGGCAGAGCCTCAAGCTGATGCAACACCCGCTCGCCTAGCACGACCTTCGTGCTGCGCTCAGCCAGCATCGCCGTAGTCGCCTCGCCTATTACGTTGCTTGCGCCCGTGATGACGACGGCATTGTCTTTGATTCCGTCCGTGAAGTTTTGCTTCTCGATTATCCCGCCAGGAGTTCAACGGACCTAGCTCGCCGAGAAGAGTCGCCACTCGCCCGGAATGCCTTTTAACTCGTGCGAGCCCAGGTCTTGGAAATTGATTCTTGAACCGGCGACAAGATCCTTCACCGTCCGTGAAACAACCACGGTGCCCGGCCCGGCTTTCGCCATGATGCGCGCGCCGGCATGGACCGCGATCCCGCCGATGTTGTCTCCCATAAGTTCGCACTCACCGGTATGCACGCCCGCGCGGACTTCGATCCCGAGTTGGCGCACCGCGAGTACAACCGCGATTGCGCAACGCACGGCTCGCGCGGGGCCATCGAAGGTCGCGAGGAAGCCATCGCCGGTGGTGTTGGTTTCCTTGCCTCGATAGCGCGCCAGTTCTTTACGCACGACGGCGTAGTAGGAGTTAAGGACATTGCGCCACGCGGTGTCGCCCATGGCCGCAGCGCGTTCGGTCGATGAAGCGATATCGAAGAAGAGCACCGTCGCCAGAACGCGATCGAAAGAGTCGATCGGTCGTTCACCGGTGATGAATTCGTGCATGTCGGAAAGCACGACATCCATGTCGTCGAGCATGGCGGAATGACTGTTACCAGGATACTCGATGAATTTTGCTCCGGGAATGCGCGAGGCCATGTCGCGCGCAGCATCGATCCGAGCGCATAGGTCTCCCGTGCGATTCATCACCAAGGTACGCGCCTGAATCGTCGGCAGAATCGGCCGGGTATCGATCTGGCCATTCATCACCTCGTAGGCATACACGGCTGAAGGACTCGCCGCCGCGCGCATGTAGCGAGCGACCGCTTCCACCGCTTCGGGCGGTGCATCAGGACCCATGCCGGCACCCGGACCGACGATGTAGGGGATTGACGGCCAATCGTTCTGCACCATTGCGAGCATTTCCTCGTGCTCCTGCGGAGTCTGCGCCCAAGGGTGATCATCCGTCGCGACCCAGCGCGCTTGCGCTCCCCAGATCAAGAGCGAATCCACCCGCTCGGGATAAGTGGCGGCGAAGAGAC
>Ga0207659_10000930_pt1 | contig 17448 bp, 15 predicted proteins | sample KBSM43metaG_FD_184330 | JGI IMG/M metagenome (GOLD analysis project Ga0207659, IMG submission 184330) | Miscanthus rhizosphere microbial communities from Kellogg Biological Station, Michigan, USA - KBS M4-3 metaG (SPAdes) (version 2) | ecosystem: Host-associated > Plants > Roots > Rhizosphere >...
GTTCGATCGAGGGCCTGCACCGGCGCATCGGCTCGATTCGCGACGACATCTACAAGACGCTGACGCCCTGGCAGCGCGTGCTGGTCGCGCGCCATCCGAGCCGCCCCACCGTGCTCGACTATGTGAACCGGCTGTTCACCGAGTTCACCGAGATCAGCGGCGACCGGCGATTCGCCGACGATCACGCCATCGTCGCCGGGTTCGCGCGCTACAACGGCGAGCACGTGCTCATCGTCGGCCACCACAAGGGCGGCGGCGGCGACACCAAGCAGAAGATCTTCCGCAACTTCGGCTACGCCCGGCCCGAGGGCTACCGCAAGGCGCTGCGGGCGATGAAGCTGGCGGAGAAGTTCAGCCGGCCGGTGATCGCCTTCGTCGACACGCCCGCGGCGTATCCCGGCATGGAGTCGGAGGAGCGGGGCATTTCCGAGGCGATTGCGCTGAACCTGCGCGAGATGGCGGCGCTCGACGTGCCGATCGTCGTGGTCGTGCACGGCGAGGGCGGCAGCGGTGGCGCGCTCGGCATTGCCGTCGGCGACCGCATCCTCATGCACGAGTTCGCGATCTACAGCGTGATTCCGCCCGAGGGCTGTGCCGCCATCCTCTGGCGCGACTCGAACCGGAAGGTGGAAGCCGCGGCGGCGCTGCGGCTGACGGCGCCGGACCTGATCAAGGCGGGGATCATCGACGAGATCGTCAAGGAACCGAAGGGCGGCGCCCACACCAACCACGAACTGGCGGCGACGCTGCTCGACGCGTCGCTGTCGCGGGCGCTTGCCCAGGTGGGCCAGCCAGGTTCGAAGGCCCGGCTCGACGCACGCTACCGCAAATGGCGGGCGATGGGCGACGTCGGCATCGCGGAAGGATGACGGCACTGGGGAAGAACAGAGGACGGCGATGACGAGCCGGATCTGGGAGACGCGAGCACACGACGCCGCACAGGCCGAAGCGCTCGAGCGGGGCCTCGGCGTGGCGCCGGTGACCGCCCGCCTGCTCGCGATTCGCGGGCTCGGCGACCTCGAGGTGGCGCGCCGCTTCCTGTCGCCGTCGCTCGACGACCTCCACGACCCCTTCCGTCTGGCGGGCATGCACGAGGCGGTGGAGCGCATCCTGGGCGCGGTGGCCCGCCACGAGCGCATTGCGGTGCACGGCGACTACGATGTGGACGGCGTCACCTCCACGGTCATCCTGCGACGCGCGCTCGAGCTGATCGGCGCCGACGTCATCCACTTCATTCCTGAACGGCTGCGCGACGGCTACGGCCTCCAGCCGGCATCGCTCGAACGCCTTCATGCCGAGGGCGCCCGGATGGTCATCTCCGTGGACTGCGGCATCCGGGGCATGGAAGCGGCGCAGCGGGCCCGCGAGTTGGGCATCGATCTCGTCATCACCGACCACCACGAGCCCGATGTCGAGCTGCCGTGCGCCCTGGCTGTCATCAATCCGAAGCGCCACGACTGCAGCTATCCCGACAAGAACCTCGCCGGCGTCGGCGTGGCGTTGAAGCTGGTGCAGGCGCTCTGCCGGCGTACCGATCGGACGAACCTGCTGCCGGCGTTCGTGAAGATCGCCGCCATCGGCACGCTGGCCGACGTGGTGCCGCTCGTTGGCGAAAACCGTGTCATCGCCAAGCTCGGCCTGGGGCTGCTCACGAAGGGCCCGCACCGGGTCGGGCTGCGGGCGCTCCTCGACGTGTGCGGGCTGACGGGCAAGGACATTGACAGCTACCACATCGGCTTCGTGCTCGCACCGCGCGTCAACGCGGCGGGCCGCATGAGCTCTCCGGACATTGCCGCGCGCCTGCTGCTGGCCGTCGACGAAGCGATGTCAGGCGAGGCCCGGGAGCTGGCGGCCCTGCTCGACACCGAGAACCTGCGGCGGCAGCAGGAGGAAGCCGAGATCGTCGCGCAGGCTCGAAAGATTGTCGAGACCGACCTCGAGGTCGGCTCCCGCACCGTGCTCGTCGTCGCCGGTCCGGGCTGGCACCGGGGCGTGATTGGCATCGTCGCGTCAAAGCTCGTGGACGCGTTCCACCGTCCGGCAATCGTCCTCTCGATCGACGGCGAGGTGGCGCACGGGTCCTGCCGCAGCATTCCGTCGTTCGATCTGCTGGCGGGGCTCGAGTCGTGCGCGGGCGTACTGGCGACGTTTGGCGGCCACAAGCAGGCGGCCGGGCTGACGATCGAGACCGCGCGCATCCGCGAATTCCGCGCCCGCATCAACGCACACGCCGACGACGCGCTCGGGTCCGACGACCTCCGGCCGCGCCTGTGGCTCGACGGCCCGTTGCCGTTCCGGGCGATCACGCCGCAGGTGGCGTCGGAGCTCGTTACGCTGGCGCCCTTCGGAGCCGGCAACCCCTCGCCGCTCTTCTCGGCCTCCCGCGTCGAGATCGTGGACGGGCCGCGGCGTGTCAAGGACCGGCATCTGAAGATGGCCTTCAAGCAGGACGGCAAGGTGATGCGCGGAATGGCATGGCGTGCGGTGGAGCGCGAGGAGTTCGTGACCGGCCACCGCGACGCGATCGACGTGGCGTTCTCGCTCGAGCAGGACGTGTGGAACGGCGAGCGCTACCTGCAGCTGTCGGTGGCCGACTTCAAGGCGCCGGCCGCGCCAGAGCCGGCGTCGTAGCCATCTCTGCCGCATACGGCTCCTGCTATCCTGAACCCTGACCCATGTCCTGGCACAAGCCGGTCCGAATGGCCGTCGGCGTGTTCGGCCTGGCCGCGGCCGTCGGCGTGTACTTCGCCGTTGGCTCGCGCCAGGCCGCGGCGCCGCCGGCTGCCGTGGAGAGGCTCGATCCCAAGGCCATGCTCGAAAGCACCGCGGCCGTGCTGCAGCAATCGCGGCAGGCCGAGGAGGACTTCCAGGTGAAGGCCGAACGCACGCTCAACTACGAGGACGGGTCGACCAAGCTGATGGGCATACGGGTGAGCGTCCGCAAGCGCGACGGTCGGGACTTCGTGGTCACGGCCCGCGAGGCCAGCGCTGGGAAGGATCAGAAGGACCTGGTGCTCACGGGCAGCGTAGTGCTCGAGGCAAGCGACGGCTTCCGCCTCACGACCGACAATGCCACCTACACCGACGTTCAGGGCATCGTGCGGGCACCGGGGCGCGTCGCGTTCACCAAGGGTGGCCTCGGCGGCAGCGGCGTCGGCATGACCTACGACAAGAACAACGACGTGCTGACGCTGCTGGCCGAGGCCGACGTGACGATGGCCGGCCGCGAGGACGTTCCTGGCACCAGTTTCAAGGCCGGCAGCGCCGTGCTCGACCGGCTGATGGACGTGCTGGTGCTGTCGGGTGGCGGCCGTGCGCAGCGCGGCGAGCAGACCTTCGAAGCGGCCGCGATCACGGCGCGGCTGGCGGCCGACGAGCAGTACGTCCGCCTGATCGAGTTGCGTGGTGACGCCCGCGTGGCGGGCGGCGGGGGCACGTTCGATTCGATGGCGGCGCAGGCGATCGACCTTGTGTACCTGGAGGGCGGCGAGGCGCTCGATCGGGTAGCGCTCACGGGGCAGGCCTCGGCCGCGCTGGCGTCCAAGGGCGCCAGTGCCGGGCGGAAGCTTACCGGCGGCACGCTCGAGATGCAGTTGGCGCCCGACGGTACCCTCGTGCACGCGGGGGGGCGCGAGGGTATCAGGTTCGACCTGCCGGCCAGCGAGCAGGCCCCCGGGAACAGCATCCAGGCGAAGACATTCGACGCCAACGGCACCGCTGGGGCCGGGCTGACGTCGGCCACGTTCGTGGATGACGTGCAGTTTCGCGAGGACGTGCCCAAGGGCACGCCGCGGATGGCGCGGTCGCGCACCCTGGACCTGTCGCTCGAGCAGGACGAGGTCAGCGCGGCGACGTTCAAGGGCAGCGTGGCGTTCGAGGATCGCGGGCTGGCCGCCTGCGCGGCTCAGATGCGCTACAGCCCGAAGGGCGGCACTATCGCCCTGTCCGGCGCCGATGCCGGCGGTGGCCCGCGCGCATCGGACGATCGGGTGGCCATTGCGGCCGAGGCCATTGACGTCACGCTGCAAGGCACGCAGATCGAGGCCCGCGGTGGCGTGAAGACCGTTCTGCGTCCGCCCCGCGACGCACGCGGCGGCTGCCTCCCTCGTGGTCCGGCGTCGGCAGGCGAGACGGCGCGCGGCGCGGACGAGAACAAGCTGCCGAAACTGCTGAAGGACGACGCGCCGGTCAACGTCAACGCCGATCGTCTCAGTTACGCCGGCGCCGGCGGCGTCGCCACCTACGTCGGGAATGCGACGTTGTGGCAGGGGAGCGAGACGTCGATTCGCGCCGACGAACTGCGCCTCGATCAGAGCAAGGGCGACCTCACCGCGAGTGGGGCCGCACGCTCGACGCTGATGCTGGCGGGGACGCCGTCGGTGGGCCGTGCCGACGAGATCCGCTATGAGGACGCGAAGCGGGTGATTGTCTACGAGTCCGTCCGGCCGGCACCACTGGCGCGGGGGCGCCCGGCGGGGGCGGGACGGGGCACATCCGGGGCACCTGCAGTGCCGGCACCCGCACCGATGGGGCCGCCCGCGCGAGGCCGCGCTCCGGCGCCCGCGCCGGGGCGGGCGGCCGCGCCGGCTGGTACCCGTGGGGGCCTGCCGCCGGGGCCGACGCCCGCCTATGTATCGGGCCCGCAGGGCGAACTGCGCGCCTGGCGCATCGAGATGGCGCTGACGTCCGACGCCGGCAAGGCCGACCGTCTGGAGGCGTTCAACGAGGTGAACCTGCGTGTCGACCAGCGGCGCGCCAACGGAGAGCGTTTGACCTATTTTGCCGAGGACGAACGCTACGTGATGACCGGCAGCGCGGCGGCGCCGGTGTGCGTCGTCGACCCGGACCGTGCAACCACGGGCAAGACGTTGGTATTCTACAGATCGGCCGATAGGATCCTTGTTGACGGTAACGAGGAGTTTCGGACGCAGACCAAGAGCGGCGGGCCATGCGCACTCTCACCAGCGCGGTGAAAGGACGCCGGTAGCCCCGGCGGCGCACACCTGTCGATGTCCACACTCCGCACCAAAGATCTGACCAAGTCATACGGCGGGCGGACCGTCGTGCGCGATGTCAGCATCGAGGTGGCCGCCGGCGAGATCGTGGGACTCCTGGGGCCGAACGGCGCGGGCAAGACCACGACCTTCTACATGACGGTCGGTCTGACGGCGCCGGACTCCGGGACGGTCGAGCTCGATGGGAAAGACGTCACCGGCGACCCGATGTACGTGCGGGCGAGGAAGGGCATCGGCTACCTGCCGCAGGAGCCTTCGATCTTCCGCGGACTGACGGTCGAACAGAACATCCTCGCGATCCTGGAGACGCTCGGCGTCGATCGCGCATCGCAGAAACGGCGGCTCGAGGAACTGCTCGGGGAGCTGGGCCTGGCCTCGCTGGCCAAGTCGCCGGCGTACACACTGTCGGGTGGTGAACGTCGCCGTGCTGAAATAACGCGAGCACTGGTCATGTCGCCGCGTTTCATTTTGCTCGACGAGCCGTTTGCCGGGATCGACCCGATCGCAGTGACGGATATTCAGAAGATCGTGTTTCACCTGAGAGATCGGGGCATCGGCGTGCTGATCACCGATCACAACGTGCGCGAGACGATGCGGATCACCGACAGGGCATACATCGTGCACGACGGCAGAATCTATCGGAGTGGGACGCCCAGCGCGCTCGCCGCCGACGAGGACGTGCGGGGGATTTATCTCGGGACCGACTTCCGGCTGGACTAAGATGGAATTTTGCCGCCGGAGGGCGAAGCTGAACTACTGACGTCATGGCGATTTCGCAGAGACTGCACACCAAGCTCGTTCAGAAGCTCATTCTGACGCCGTCGCTCCAGCAGGCCATCAAGCTGCTGCCGATGTCGACGCTCGAGTTGTCCGAGTTGCTCAACCAGGAGATGGTTGAGAACCCGATGCTCGAGGAGACGCCCTCCGAGGATCTGCAGCAGCAGGAGCCCGCGCAGGAAAAGCCGGAAGAGAAGCCGCCGCAGGAAAAGGGCGACACCTGGGACGATCAGGACTACGAATACTTCTTCGGCGACTACCTCGACGACGGCTACCGGCCGCGCACCCCGACCGAGGTGAAGGAGCTGCCGCCGATCGAGAACACGCTGTCCACGGCGGCCTCGCTCTCGGATCACCTGCTGTGGCAGCTGTCGATGCAGACCAACGAGCCGGCGCTGCGCGCGATCGGCGAGGCCATCATCGGCAACCTCGACGACGACGGGTACCTGGTGGCCACGGTGGACGAGCTATCGTCGATGGGGCCGTGGCCGACGGCCGATGTCGAGGCGGCGCTGAAGCTGGTGCAGGGCTTCGATCCAATCGGCGTAGCGGCCCGCGACCTGCAGGAATCGCTGCTGCTGCAGCTGCGGCATCTCGGGCTCGCCGGGTCGCCGGCCGAGCGCATCGTCACCGAGTACATGCGCCTGCTGCAGAACCACCAGATCCCCGAGCTCGCCAAGAAGCTGGGGACCTCGATCGATGAGCTGAAGCAGCACATCGAGCTGATTCAGCACCTCGATCCGAAACCTGGCAGCCGCTACAACCCCTCGCAGTCGCAGTACGTCATTCCCGACGTCTACGTCGTGAAGGTCGAAGAGCAGTACGTGGCGGTGCTCAACGAGGAAGGCCTGCCGCAGCTGCGCATCAGCCCGGTCTACCGCCGTCTGCTCGACAAGGGCGGCGAGAACACCGACGAGACGCGCGCCTACGTCAAGGACAAGTTCCGCTCGGCGCTGTGGCTGATCAAGTCGGTCGAGCAGCGGCAGAAGACGATCCACAAGGTCGCCACCAGTATCATCAACTTCCAGCGCGACTTCCTCGACCACGGCATCGAATACCTGCGCCCGCTGGTGCTGCGCGACGTCGCCAACGACATCGGCATGCACGAATCCACCGTGAGCCGCGTCGTCACCAACAAGTACATGCACACGCCCCAGGGCGTGTTCGAGATGAAGTACTTCTTCCACAGCGGCATCTCGAGCTCGTACGGCGAGGCGGTGTCGTCGGTGACGATCAAGCAGCGGATCCGCAAGATCATCGAGCAGGAAGACGCGCGCAAACCGCTCAGCGACTCGAAGATCGTCAGCATGCTGCAGAAGGAGGGCCTCGACCTGGCCCGCCGCACGATCGCGAAATACCGCGAAGAGTTGAAGATCCCCACCTCGAACCAGCGCAAAGTGCTCTATTGAGCCGCGACCTCTAGTGAAGCGCTCGCCGGCCAGCCGTGGGGATCGCGCGAGGACGCCCAGGACGGCGCCCCGGGCGAGTGCTCCGCGCCGCGGTACCCGGCGGTTCGTCATCCTCACCGGTCTGGCGGGGGCGGGCAAGACCCATGCGATTCGCGCGCTCGAGGACCTCGGCTACTTCTGCGTCGACAACCTGCCGACGCTCCTCATCCCGACGCTCGCCGAACTCGCCAGCCGCGACGACACCGGGCTGGAGAAGATCGCGCTGGTCGTGGACGTGCGCGAGCGCAATTTCCTGCGGCAGTTTCCCAAGGTCTACGAACGTCTCAAGGCGGGTCCGGGCGTGGTCCCGACGCTGATCTTTCTCGAAGCCAGCCACTCGTCGCTGGTGCGCCGCTTCAGCGAGACGCGGCGGCCGCACCCGCTGGCGCCTGATCGCTCCGTGTCGGAAGGCATCCGCGAAGAGCGGGAAAAGCTTGGGCCAATACGCGCCATGGCCGACATGATCGTGGACACCTCGGAGCTCACGGTCCACGAGCTGCGGGACATCTTCATGAAGATGTCTCGCGACGGGCGCAGCCGCACCGAGCTGGTGGTGACCCTGCTCAGCTTCGGCTTCAAGCACGGGCTGCCTGAGGACGCCGACCTGGTGTTCGACGTGCGCTTCCTGCCCAACCCGCACTTCGTGGATCGGCTGCGCCGCCTGACCGGTCGTGACGCGGCCGTGGTGCGCTTCATGCGCAGCCACGACGAGACCGGCGAGTTCATCGATCGCCTCACGTCCTTCCTCACGTTCGCGCTGCCGCAGTACGTGAAGGAAGGAAAGGCCTACCTGACGGTGGCGATTGGCTGCACCGGCGGCCAGCACCGCTCGGTGATGATTGCAGAGGCGCTCAAGCGTGGCCTGACGAAGGTGCCGGGCGTGCGGTTGCGCGTGAAACACCGGGATTCGTGAAAACGGGACGGGCGGCGCCGGGCGGCGGCCCGGCCCCGCGGGAGAGGACCCATGACGACGGATCAGAAGGCAGTCGCAGGCACGCAGGCGGTGAATCGGGTGCCGAAGCCCTGGGGCTACGAGGTGCACTGGGCGCACACCGACCGCTACGTCGGCAAGATCTCCACGTGACGGCGGGCCACGCGCTCAGCCTGCAGTTCCACAACGTGAAGGACGAGACGGTCTACCTGTATTCGGGCGTGCTGCTCTACGAGCTCGAGGTGGACGGCGTCCTGACGAAAAGGGAGATGCACCCCGGCGACGCCGTACGCGTCACACCCAAGACCGTGCACCGGATGACGGCGATCGAAGACTGCGACGTGCTCGAGGTGTCGACGCCCGAGCTCGACGACGTGGTGCGACTGGAAGATCGCTACGGCCGAAAGGGTACGTCGGCCCCCTGACCGCGGACCGGCGCGCGGCGCGCCTGTGCAAGCGCGCGCCGCAGCCGGGTCCTGGCTAGAACGGGATATCGTCGTCGGTGATCGGCTCCACCGGCGGCTCGTCCATGCCGCCGCCCGCGCCGCCGCCACGTTCCATCCCGCTGCCGCCCCCGGCGCGGCCGGCGCCGCCGCCGAGCAGCGTGATGCGGTCCGCCTTGATTTCGGTGGTGTAGCGCTTGTTGCCGTCCTTGTCGTCCCACTGGCGAGTCTGCAGACGGCCTTCGACGTAGATCTGTTTGCCCTTGGTGAGGTATTCCTGCAGGCTCTCGGCCTGCTTGCCCCACAGCACCACGCGGTGCCATTCGGTCTTCTCCTGGCGCTGGTTGTTGCGATCGTTCCAGACCTCTGTGGTGGCCAGGTTCAACGTCGCCACCGCCGCTCCGCCTGGTGTGTAGCGCAGCTCCGAGTCGCGGCCGAGATTCCCCACCAGGATTACCTTGTTCACACTGCCCATATCGTCCCTTCCGGGCGGCAACGCCGCCGCCCCTGCGGCCGCAGTCGCTGCGGCCGTACGAGCCTTAAGCCTATAGCGAACCGGCGCCGCACCGATGGCCGATCGCGAACGGCGTGGGACCGGCGTCCCTGATCCCGAACCGGCATGAAGACGGTTTGCGAGACAGATGCGCCGGACCCGCTCAGAATGGCGTACGACGCTGACAGCCCAGGTCACACGCCGGGCGCGCGGCGGGTCAGCGGGCGGCGGGAGCGGATGGCGCCGGGCGGTTGATGCGGTCGAGATCCTGTTTGGCGAGCCGGGCGGCATCGCTGTCGGGATACGCTTTCATGACCGCCTCCCATGAAGCCCGCGCCGCATCGGTCTCCCCGGTCTGGGCATAGGCGCGCCCGCGCTTGAAGTACGCGTCAGGGACGGTGCCCGAGTTGCGGTGGTTCTGCAGGACGAGGCCGTAGGCGTCGATGGCCTCGCGCCACTTGGTCTGCGCGTAGTAGGTCTCGCCGATGTAGAACTGCGCCTCGGCCGCCGACTCCGAGCGCGGGAACGTGCGCAGCAGCGCGTCGAATCCCGAGAGCGCCAGCGACCACTGGCCGGCGAAGTAGTCGGACTTCGCCGAGTCGAGCATCCGCGTGGGTGAGAGGCCGGCGGTGGACGGCGGCGGGGCCGCAGCGGGAGGCGGCGCCGCCACGGCGGGTGCGCCGGCCGGCGGCACGGCATTCGGATCGGCCGGCTCAGGCGGCGGGGCAGCGGATTGCGACAGCAGCGACGGAAGCGAGTTCATCGTCGTCCGCAGCGCGTCGATCTCGTCGCGCAGCGTGCGGATCCGCGTATCGGTTTCCTGGGTGCGCTCGCGGATCGCGCTGAGATCGCTGCCGAGACCGCGGATGCTCAGCTCCTGATCCGCAAACCCCTTCCGGTTGGTGGCCGTCACGTCGTCGAGGCGCGCGTTCAGGGCTTTGAGCGCCTCGGCGATCTGCGCCAGCCCCAGCGAGAGCTGCTGCTGCTGTTCCTGCAGGATCCGCAGTTCGGCCGCCTGCTGCTGGTGCTCGCGGTTCTGCGCGGCCGCGGGGGCGCCGGCGAGCGCCAGGCCGCAGGCCACCACGCTTCCGAAGCGCATCGAAATCGTCATCGTCGTCCTCTCGCGTCGCGGGCGCCTATTTCGCCGTAATCACGAAATGGGCGCGCCGGTTTCTCGACCAGGCCTCGTCGGTGTGGGCCTGGTCGAACGGGAACTCCTTGCCGTAGCTCACAGTGCGCATGCGGTCCGGGGCGATGCCGAGCGACACCATATAGGTCTTCACCGCCACTGCCCGGCGTTCGCCGAGCGCGAGGTTGTACTCGGCGGTGCCGCGTTCGTCGCAATGGCCTTCGATGGTCACCACCCATTGCGGATACTTCTTCAGCACCTCGACGTTGCTCGAGACGACGGAGCGGCCGGACTCGTCGAGGTCGGCGCTGTCGAGCGGAAAGAACGCAGGGCGCAGTGGCGAGTCACGGTTGATCTCGTCGAGCGACCGGTTGCCGAGGGAGTCCTCGGCCAGCGCCGGGGCCGCCGGTTGCAGATCCTCGACCTGCACGCGCGCCGCCGGTGGCGCCGGCGTCACCGGTGGCGGCGCAACGGGTGCTGGCTGTGGCGGGAGAGGGAGAGGTGGACTACTCCGACGGGCGCACGCCGGTGCCGCCATCAGGGCGACGACCGCGAGCGCCACGATGACGCCTCGTCTACTGACCATGAACTGCTCCTCGATTGGTGCTGCTGGTGTCCGCCGGCCTACTGCGACCACGCGGGCATGGTGTTGTTGCCACTGCGGGTGACCTGCGTCAGGCCGCGCCCGTCGCGTCCGATGGTGAAGATCTGGGTGCCGCCCGCCCGGGTCGAAGTAAAGGCGAGGTGCTTGCCGTTGGGCGAGTAGGCCGGGCCCTCGTTGGACCCCTCGCTGAAGGTGATCTGGCGCACCATCCCCGTGGCGAGCTCGTGAACCTTGATGTCGTACCAGGCACCGGTGCCGGCTGAATAGGCGATCTCGTTGAACGGCGCCGGCGACCAGGTGGGCCGATCGGCATACGACTCGCTGGTGGTGAGGCGCCGCAGGTTGGAGCCGTCGGCGCTGTTCATGAGGTAGATCTGCGGCCGCCCGGTGCCGGTGCGATCCGATGTGAAGGCGATCTGAGTGCCGGTCGGCGACCAGGTCGGCGACCCGTCGCCGGCGGGATGGTTCGTCAGCCGTCGCACGTCGGAGCCGTCGCGGTTCATCACGTAGATTTCCGGGTTGCCGTCTCGATTCGACATGAAGGCGATCTTGGTCCCGTCGGGCGAGAAGACCGGCATGTAGTTGCTGCCGATGCCCTTGGTCGCGTTCTCGAGGACGCCTTGATAGATGAGCGAGATGAAGATCTGCGGCGTGATGTTGCGGTACGACGAGTAGGCGACCGCGCGCGCGTCGGGCGACCAGGACGGCGTGATGTTGAGCTGGCGCGTGGTGGTGATGCGCCGCTGATTGGCGCCGTCGTAGTCGGAGATGTAAATCTCTTTCACCTCGCGGTTGTCCACCGGGCCCAGGAGCCGCTCACGGTTGCGGTCCGAGACGAACGTCAGCTTGGTGCGGGCCACCCCCCGCAGCGCACGCTGCTGCAGGTGCACCTCGTCGGCGATGGTGTGAGCGTAGAGCCGGGGATTGGCCGCGGTGCCGCTGTATTCCTTGGCGAACACGGTTTGCCGGGTGCGTACGTTGAAGAGCCGCACCTGCACACGCACGGTGTCGCCCGTGCGCTCCACCGTCCCGAAGAAGACGGCGTCGGCGCCAAGTTCGCGCCACGCCGCGAACGGCACCTGCTCCGGCGACCGCGCCGCCGGCACGCTCGAATAGGTATCGCGGGGAATCAGATAGAACTCGCGTTCGAACCCGAGGTCGTCCCAGAGCACCTGGCTGATCGTGCGAGCGGCCTCGGCCGCGTCCGGGGACGCCGCGATGAAGTCCGGCACCGCGTAGCGTGGCGGCGCGCCGCCGTCGCCACCGATGACGAGTTCTATCTCCGGCTGCTGATTCTGGCCGCCGATCGCGTGGATCGTGGCCCAGTCCGGACCGGGCCAGAGGCTGACTGCGGCCGTTACCACCGCCAGTATCGTGCCGCGCATGCGCAGTCGTGTCGTGTGCATCACCTGGTCCCTAGTATTCGCCAGATCACCGATTCTCGAATCTCATGCGCAAGGCAAGGCTGCTGTCGGGAAATTCATTCGGTAACGGCAGCGGGGTCTGTACGAGCGAGATGGCGCGCGCCGCCGCCGCGTCGAGCGTGGGGTTGCCGCTCGACTGCACGATGCTCACCGAATCGAACGTGCCCGCGCGCAGGATTCGAAAGCGCACCGTGGTGACGCCGGTCGTGCCTGGCGTGCGTTCCCACCCCCGCTCGATCGCGGTCCGCACCAACTCGAGGTACCCTGGGCAGCAGAAGTTCGTGACCTCGAGCTCGATGCCCTTCTGGCCCGTGCCGCCGGTGGCGAGCCCGAACCCCTGCCCCCGCGCGCCGGTTTCCACACGCGTGTTGCCCTCGCGGGGCGGCTCGGGGACCGAGGGTGCGGCCGGCGCCGGCTCGCTGCGCGCGGGCCGGGCGGGCGCGGCCTTGGGAGACGGCAACGTGGCGGCCTGCTGCGCCGGCGCTGGCGGTGGCGTGCGCGGAACGGGCTTTGGCGGTTCGGGCAGCCGCTCCGGCACCGCGCGCCCCCCAGTCTGCGTCAGCCCACCGGCGCGCGGGCCCGGTGCGCCCGCGAGGTTGATCGTCATCACCGTGCGTGGCGTCTGGTTGGCGGTCGAAGCCGGCGCCAGCCAGATCGCGGCAACGATGGCGATGTGCGCCGCGACACTCCACACGAGCATCGGCGTCAAGGTGCCCTGCCCGCGCGCGCGTGCCGCGATGACGGCGCTGGCCGGTTCGTTCATGGCTGCTGCGGAAACTCGGTAACGATGCCGGCGTTCTCCACGCCCCCGGCCTTCAGCGCGTCGAGCACGTCGATGAGTGCCTGCACCTCGAGCCGATTGTCGCTGCGGACGAAGACCTGCTTGTCGCTGCGGTTGACCAGGCGCTGGCGGATGCGCTCGGGGAGCACCTCGAGACGAATCGGTTCCTTCAGCAGGTAGACCCGCCGGTCCGTACGGAACGAGGCCGGCACGTCGATGAACAGCCGCTCGCTGGCAATCTCTGCTGACCGCTTCGCCTGGGGCAGGGACACCTCGACCCCGCGCTGCAGCATGGGCGCCGCCACCATGAAGATGATGAGCAGCACCAGCATCACGTCCACCAACGGGATGACGTTGATCTCCGCGAGTGTGGTCGACACACGGCGTCCGCGGGCTCGATGGCCGCCGCCCGACGAGGATGCAGGAAGGACTTTCGGCACCGGACCCTAGGTGAAATTGCGTTCGGCGATGTTCAGGAACTCGAGGGAGAAGTCGTCCATCTCCGACGCCAGCGCCTTGGTCGTGCTGGTGAAGTGGTTATAGAAGAACACTGCAGGGATGGCGGCGAAGAGACCGGCGGCGGTGGCGACGAGCGCTTCGGAGATGCCCGGGCCGATGACCGAGAGGTTGGTCGCGCCGGTCGTGCTGATCTTCTGGAATGCGTCGAGGATCCCCCAGACCGTACCGAAGAGGCCGATGAACGGCGCCGCGCTGGCGATGGTCGCGAGGAACGTCACCTTCTTCTCCAGTTTGTTCACCTCCACGGCCGATGCCCGCAGGAGTGCGCGATCCACGGCCGCCAGGCTCTTGAGGGTTGGACGCGCCGCTGGCGCTCCCGGGTGGCCCGCCGCTGGCGCCGGAGTGGTCAGCCTCAACTGGGCATTGATTTCGGCATAGCCAGCCTGAAAGACGCCGACGAGCGGACTCTCAGGAATGGTGGTGCAGACAGCCTGCACCTCCGAGAACTTGCTGCTCCTGCGGAAGGCGTCCAGAAACGCGCGTGTGTGCCGGCTGGCTGTGCGGTAGGCCCAGGACTTATGCAGGATGATCGCCCACGAGACAATTGAGAGGACCGCGAGCAGCCCCAGGACCGTCTGGTTGACCGGGCCGGTGCGCTGCACGAGTTCGAGCACCGATGTGCTCCCAGGCACAGGTGCACCGCCCTCTTGCAACTGGAGTGCAAGGACAAGGGTGCCGAGCGTATTCAACTGTGATCCTCCGACCGGATCGGACACGCGCCGCTGGGACAGCGCAGACAGGGCAGGGTAGCACGCCCAAAATATGCTGTCAAACGTATGATACGATGGAAGTTCCGCCGACATGCTGCGTACGCTTCGCATCCGCAACCTGGCGGTCATCGAAGCCGTTGAGGTCGATCTCGATCCCGGCTTCACCGCCCTCACCGGCGAGACCGGGGCGGGCAAGTCGATCCTTGTGGAGGCGGTCGGGCTCCTGCTGGGCGGCCGGGCCTCGGCCGATCTGGTCCGGACCGGCACCGACGCGGCGACCATTGAGGCCGTCTTCGAACGGCCGGACGGCCGCGAGGTCCTGATTCGCCGGGAGATCACCCTGGCCGGACGCAGCCGGTCGTTCGTCGACGGCGCGTTGGCGACCGCCACGATGCTGCGCGAGGTGTCCTCCGACCTCGTCGAGCTCCACGGCCAGCACGAGCACCAGTCGCTGCTCGATCCCTCTACTCATCTCGGCTTTCTCGATTCCGACGCCGGCCTGGAAGAGGAGGCGGGGGCCGTTGCCGCGTTGTGGACCCGGGTTCGCGACTGCCGGGAGCGGTTGGCGGGGGCGTCGATGGACGCCCGGGAGCGCCAGGCGCGGCTCGAGCTGGTCCGGTTCCAACTGGCCGAGATCGACGCGGTGAAGCCGGTGGCTGGCGAGGACGATGAGCTCGAGGCCGCGCGGCGTGTGCTGGCCAACGCCGAGCGGGTCGAAGGGCTGTGCCGGTCGGCGCACGACGAACTGTACGAGAACGAGCGCGCGGCACTCACGCAGCTCTCAAGTGTCTGGAAGAAGGTGGAGGAACTGGCCGCGCTCGACCCCGCGTTCGCTCCGCACCTCGAGGCCCGAGCGGCGGTCAAGGCGCAGCTCCAGGATCTCGCGTCGTTCCTGCGCGCCTATGCCGACGGGGTGGATGCATCGCCGGCCCGGCTCCAGGAGGTCGAGGATCGGTTGGCCCGGCTCGAACGCCTCAAGCGGAAGTACGGCCCGGCGCTCGCGGACGTGGTGGCCCGAGGCGCAGCGCTCCGCGCCGACGCCGCCCGGCTGACCGGTTCGGACGAGCAGGCCGGCGACCTCGAACGTGAACTCGCGGCGGCCACCGCCGCATTTCGCACCGCGGCCAGCGACCTTTCGCAAGCCCGGCGCGCCGGGGCCGGCCCGTTCGCGAGAAGCCTCAAGGCGCTCCTGGCCGATCTCGCGATGGCCGACACGCGCTTCGACGTCCGCTTCGAGTCGAACGAAGACGCGCCGGACCGCTGGGACGCCAGCGGTGTCGACCGCGTCGAGTTCTTCGTGTCGCCGAACACCGGCGAGGACCCGAGGCCGCTCGCCCGCGTCGCGTCGGGCGGTGAGTTGTCCCGCATCATGCTCGCGCTCCGGACGCACGGATCGCGCCGGCCTTCACGCGCGGGAGCCCGGCCCGCCGGGGGCGGCCGCAAGACTTTGATCTTCGACGAGGTCGACGCGGGGATTGGCGGGCGCGCGGCCGAGGCGGTGGGAGCGCTGCTGCGCGAGCTGGGCGCCCGCGATCAGGTTCTGTGCATCACGCACCTGGCGCCGATCGCCGCCCGGGCGACGCACCAGTGCGCGGTGGAGAAGCGGGTGGCAGGCGGCCGGACGGTGACAGCGGTCACGCCGCTGGGCGAAGATGAGCGGGTGGGCGAGTTGTCACGGATGATCGCGGGATCGCGGGCGTCGGAAGCCACGCGGGCCAGCGCCCGCGAAATGCTGGCCGGGGGGACGGGGGCGAAAGCCAAACAGATGGCGAAAGGCGAAAGCGAAAGTCGGAGGCCGCGGGCATGAGCCGGCCGCGCTATCTCATCGAGACGTTCGGCTGCCAGATGAACGTCCACGACTCCGAGCGCATGGAGGGACTCCTCGAGCAGGCCGGTTACGAGCGGGCGGCCAGCGATCGCGACGCCGACGTGGTGGTGATCAACACCTGCAGCGTGCGCGACCACGCCGAAGAGAAGCTCTACACGCGGCTCGGACAACTGCGCGTCCTCGAGGAAGAGACCGGGCGATCGCGGGTGCTGGCGGTGGCCGGCTGCGTGGCGCAGCAGGAAGGCGACGCGCTCTTCAAGAACACCAACGGCCGCCTCATCGACGTCGTGCTCGGGACCCACCGGCTCAAGATGCTGCCGGCGCTGGTCGAGCGCGCGCGGGCGTCGGCCGGACACGGCCACCGCGAGGTGGACGTCGCCCGTTTCGACGACGTCACGTTTCCGGTCGGCGTGACTCGGCGCGGCGATGCCGTCCGCGCGTACGTGACGATCATCGAGGGGTGCAACGACCACTGCGCATTCTGCGTCGTGCCGACCACCCGCGGGCACGAGCGCATGCGCGCCAAGGCCGACATCCTGCTCGACGTCCGCGAGGCGGTCGCCTCCGGGCGTAAGGAGATTCAGCTCCTGGGGCAAATCGTGAACCACTATCAGGCGCCCGACGACCCGCAGTGCGACTTCGCCCAGTTGCTCGCCGAGGTGGACCAGGTGCCCGGCGTCGAGCGTATCCGCTTCGCCAGTCCCCACCCGCGCCACACCGGGGCGCGCCTGATCGAGGCGATTCGTGACCTGCCGCGCGTATGCAAGCATCTCCACCTGCCGCTGCAGTCCGGCTCCACCGAGGTGCTGCGGCGGATGCGCCGGCGCCACACGCGCGAGGAATATCTCGAACTGGTCGGGCGGATTCGCGCGACGTTGCCCGGTGTCACGCTGTCGACCGACCTCATCGTCGGGTTTCCTGGAGAGACCACACGGGACTTCGATGACACGCTGTCCCTCGTCGAGGCCGTTCGCTATCACAGCATCTTTTCGTTCAAGTACTCGGAGCGCCCAAATACGCTGGCGGCCAGGCGCATGCCCGACGACGTGCCGGAGGCGGAAAAGACGGCGCGCATCGTGGCGCTGCAGTCGCGACAGAAGGAGATCCAGGCCGAGCTGCACGCCGAGGTGGTGGGCCGAGTCGTCGAGGTGCTGGTGGATTCGGTGAGCCGGAGGCGCGAGGCCGAGCTCTCCGGGCGCACGAGCGGCAACACGGTGGTGAACTTTCCTGCGCCTCCCGGGGCCCTGGTGGATCCCGACTTGTGGCTGGGGCGTGCCGTGCCGATACTAGTGACGCGGGCCGGACCGCACAGCGTGGCAGGGGAGCTTGCCGCGCCGCAGGCGGCC
>Ga0207659_10000940_pt1 | contig 17392 bp, 16 predicted proteins | sample KBSM43metaG_FD_184330 | JGI IMG/M metagenome (GOLD analysis project Ga0207659, IMG submission 184330) | Miscanthus rhizosphere microbial communities from Kellogg Biological Station, Michigan, USA - KBS M4-3 metaG (SPAdes) (version 2) | ecosystem: Host-associated > Plants > Roots > Rhizosphere >...
ACACGCAAGGAAACGGCAATTACTCGGATAGCCTTGGCTAGGACTTTCGGCTATCCAGCCATGAACGAATACCCGCGTTCCTGAGCGCGGTTGACGGCGACGATTCCCGCTGGCACGAGATGTGCGTTCGGAACAAGGTTCGCTGCCAGTTCGCTGTAAATGGCATCCGGCGTCGTGCCGACGGCGGCAGCGATGACTCCGGCATATGCCCGCGTCGCCATCTGGCAAACGGCAAAATGTGTCCCGCGGCGGACTAATCCATCGATCTGTCGAGAGTAGACGTTGACCTTCGGCGCTTCCTTCGTCTGGGGATCGACGAAGTTCTGCCGCGTGGAAATCGGTACGCCGTATTTTTCCCAGATAGCGTTCGTGTATCCGAAAGGTGTGGATCTGTGCCGAGCCACTAAGACCACGGCAAGATCGGCGTCCTTCAGGCCGTAACCGTTGCTGTTTGCGATATAAAAGTTGCCCGCGAACAGCAGCGATTCATTCATGCTGTCGGGGGTCGTCGTGTCGAAAATGAATCGATGTTGCCCGGGTAGCTCCAACCAGTCATCTTCCTTATGCCGCATCGGCTGCCACTTCTCTGCACTGCCGGAAGAGGCCTGTGGAGACTGCGCGCGCGCCGCTGCCGCTACGCCGAGAAGGGTCGCGCCAGAACCCACCGTCGTCAAGAAGGACCGCCGGCCCAAGCCGGATGAATCGTTCTCGCTCATAAGAACCTCGCTTTCTTTATCTTGGGGGAAGGATGTTACACAAAGGATGGTGTAGGGACAATGTCCAGCGCCGCAGTTTCTTGCCGAGGTCGTCAGACCGCGCGGGACACCCTGAGGATAACAGGCCCGGTAGGATTCATACCCGCCGGAAAGATTCCGAGCCTGGAATCCTCGCTGCGTCAGCAGCCGGCAGGCGTAGTACGCGCGTTGTCCAACACCGCAGTTGATCCAGATTTCGCGATCCCTCGGAAGTTCCGCCGCCCGCCCGCGTAGCTGCCCTAAGGGAATATTGATGGCGCCCTGTTCGAACTCTACAGGATCCCGCACATCAAGAATCAACGCGGTCGTGCTGCTCAGGCCAGTCCAATCTGCCAGCGCGACATCCCCACGCACCACATTTGCGGCGATCATACCGCAGACATTCACAGGGTCCTTTGCCGCGCCATATTGTGGTGCATAGCAAAGCTCAGCCTCCTCAAGATCGAAGACTGTTCCGCCCATTTGCATCGCCATGGCGATCACATCCACTCGGCGTTCGACGCCCTCTTCTCCCACGGCCTGCGCCCCGAGAATGCGGCCATCCGTCCTGTTAAAGAGAAGCTTCATGTGGATCGGCTTTGCGCCGGGATAGTAGGCCGCATGGTGGCCCGGGTGCAGGTACACCGCCTGGAAATCCGTGTTGCCCGCCCGCTTTAAAGACTTCTCCGTCGCACCGGTCATGGCGACAACGATGCCGAAGAAACCGCAGACTGCCGTACCTTGCATGCCACGAAACCGTGAGTCTCTCCCCGAAATGACTTCAGCGGCAATCCTTCCCTGCCGGTTTGCCGGGCCTGCAAGAGGGATCAACTCGGGCACACCGGTGATCACACTCCGTATTTCCACAGCGTCGCCTACCGCCCAAATATTCGGATCGCTCGTACGCATCTGATCGTCGACGTGAATGCCCCCGCGCGAACCAAGCTCAAGTCCGGCCGTGTCCCAGTCAGCCTGACGCCGCATCCATCATGATCTTGACAATCGTGTCTTCCACTTCTTGCGCCACCCCTTCAAGTTGCGGCATATCGAACATCATCAGGAGCTTTGACGGTTTCAATGTAGCCAGAATGGTCTTACCGCCCTCTGCGTAAATGGAGATCCGGCATGGCAGTGCGGTGGAGACACTCATATCTTGATCGAGCACCTTCTTTGCTTGTTGAGGTTGACACACCTCAAAGATCAAACACTCGTGGGCCAAATCCACGCTCTTTTTCGCCATGGTCTCTTTGAGGTTGTGAACCTGCATGACGCCAAAGCGATTGGCTTGAACAGCCGCCTCCAAGGCAGCCGCAGCCTCGCTCACGGTCCTGTCCGTTGAAACTTTGAACAACATGGGGTTTCCTTTCATGCTCGCCTGATTGTGGACAGCACTCAAGTAGGATAGTCCCTCCCGCCAGACTGTACACATCGGGGACGCAAATGAAGGAGTTGATGGCCTACCGCTTGGGTTCTACCCAGTTAACAGGTCGACGGAGCCTTCTGCGGCACAACCGACCGGTTTGTTCTGGCGCGACACGGGAGTGTCGCCGTGTATTCGATTCCTTCCGGCGGCCTGCTCGCAAACCTGCCTGCAGTTTCCTGGCAGGACACCAGCGCCGCCTCTGTGCTCAAGGCTACACCTTCTGAATGCCCGCCGGTCCGTCGCTTACGCAGCTCCGCCCAGAGGACACGAACTTTCCCGAAATTTTATCAGCCTCAGTGTTGGCGTCAGCTCGATGTCGACGCTTCCGCTTCCGCCTCGGTCCTCGCAGCACCGGGCCTTTGGTCTGCTTTCAGGATTCGATACCCGACCAACAGCGATAGAACGCCAGCCAGACCGGAGCCGCAAAGAATCGCCAGTTTAGCCGTTTCCAGTAAAGTCCCCGGGGGAAATGCAAGTTGAGCGATGAATAATGCCATTGTGAAACCAATACCACCGACCAGGCCAACGACGCTGATCTCAGGCCACCGCACACCTCCCGGCAATGTGGCGGCGCCCATACGTTCGGCCAACCAGGACACTGCCACAATGCCGATCGGCTTTCCGATCGTCAGGCCGATTGCGACGCCAAGAAATACCCAGAGGGCATCCCCGGCAAAGGAGATTTCTCCCAAAGGAACTCCTGCGTTGGCGAAGGCGAAAAGAGGCATGACGCCGAACGCTACCCACCCATGGAGTAGATGTTGAAGTCTCTCCACAGGGGAAACAGCTTCCCGATTCGCGGTCTGAAGTGTGTCGAGTTGCGGCAGCAGCTCCCTGTCATCAGGCACCCCTTTTGAACGGAGCGAACGAACTCCAGCCTCAGTCTGGTCGAGAAATTTTTCTGCTCCATACCATGCTCGGACTGGCGTCATAAAGCCCACGATTACTCCGGCGAGCGTGGGATGAATTCCTCCGAAGTAAGCCCCAGACCAAACCACCATTGCCGGGACAATGTATGCCAGGGGTGACCGAATACCCAGCATTTGCAGTATGAATGTGCCCGCTATTCCAAGTCCAAGGACCGCGAACCCGAGTGTGACCAGCCCCGTTGAGTAGAACACCGCGATCACAATGATCGCACCGACATCATCGATTACGGCCAGGGCCAAAAGGAGAATGCGTAGCGCGGGCGCCACGCGTTTCCCCAATAGGGCGAGAGCGCCAACCGCAAAGGCAATATCGGTCGCCATCGGAACAGCCCAGCCAGATACAGACGGACGGCCCACGTTCATAGTGAGGAAGATCAAGGCAGGCATCAGCATTCCGCCAAACGCTGCCGCCAGTGGCAGCGCGGCTCTGCGGACCTCACTCAGTTCGCCGGCGTGCATCTCCCGGCGGATTTCGAGTCCGACCACGAAGAAGAAAATCGTCATCAGGCCGTCGTTAATCCAAAAGTGAAGATCTCGTTCGAACGCGAAACTGCCGAATGTGATTCCAATTGGGAAATGCCAGAGATCGGCATAGAGGGAACGCCAGGGAGAATTCGCCCAAACGAGCGCCGCAACCGCAACGATCATCAAGACGATGCCGCTGGCGGCTTCGATGGCAAGAAATCGTTCCACTGGAGCCAAAATGCGTTGGACGCCTTTACGCGCCGGCAACCAGGCACCTGGCGGATGGGGACTTGCGGTATCGGTAAGATCAGACTTTTTCGGCTTGGTCACGCAACCTCGCGTGCAGAAGCACGCTCTACGGTGGCGGCCCGACCACACGTTTACCTGCGGTGACCTTCACCGCACCCTTGCCTCTATTCTTTCACGTCGTCGCCCCGCGTCAACGGCTCATTCGAACAATTGGAGTCGGCAATGCAGGAAACGTCTTGAGATCGAAGCTGATTGACGCCGTCGTCACTCTTGTGGCAGCGTGGGGACATGTCCGAAGGATTGCTACGCCTTTCGCTCATTATTCTGCTCTTTGCAGCGGGGGCATTCGTGATCGATGTGCTTTCCCCGTACACGCCCACTCCGACAGCGTCATCCGCGGTAAAGATCATCGTTCTGTTCTTGTGTGTTATTTCAGCGATCTTCTCGATGATTTGGGTTCGATCCTTCAGGGTGAATCTTCTCTGCAGGAGACAAAACGTTGTGCGACGGCAATCCCAGCGCCCGCTGATGGCGCTGATTTGCTCCCTCCTCTGTTAGACCGACATACCCAATTCCCATACAAATTGCCGTTTTTGCAAAGTCCATCCTCAGCGGTTTCTCTCTGAGGCCTTCTAGCAGACGGTAGCTTTGGGTATGCAAATGGCCTGTTCGGACATTTCGTGGAACGGAGGAAAAAATGAATGCAGGAACTATATTTGTTTTATGTCTAGCGGCGGGATTTCTGATCTTTGTCATATATCTGGCGGTCCTTAGCCGACGAACTCGCAAGACCGATCACAACGCGAACGAACGAAAGAACGGAACCAACGCTCGTTGAGCAATCGATCGACGGAGGATGGGGCATCGTTCACTGGCGATGATCACTGTCAATGACCTCAGCTTCTCTTACGAAGGCGGTCAAACGGAAGCTATCACCGGCCTGAAAGTTGCGTCGTTCTTGGATTAGGGGCACGGCAGGCTTCGCATATCGTCTGCTCATGCTGCTGATTCTGGGACTCTGCTCCAATTCCCGCTTGCCCGATCATAGGATTCTAGTCTCGACCGAAGACCTTAAGTCAGGAACTACCCCGTAGACAGTATTGTCTTACAAAAGCTGATTCGCTACTTTCGGCGCCAATTTCCAGAAGGGACAATGAATGAAGGTCTTGTGTATGCGCCGTGTGTGAATACCGCTCGCGAGCTTCTTCGCTTGTATATCGCGCTGGCGTCCTTGCCGTACTCGTGATCGGTGCCACGTTGTTGGTCAGTTCATCGATCCAAGACTCGCAGACTCAGGATGAAGGTGTGCATCTTGTGGCCGGATATTCTTACTGGAAGACGGGCGATTTCCGTCTGAGCCCAGAGCATCCACCCCTATCTAAAATGATTGCGTCCGTGCCGCTTCTCTGGCTTGAACTACAATTCGCGCCGTCTTCCCAGGACTGGCAAAACGCCGACCCGTGGCCTATTGCTAAATCGTTTCTCTACCGTAACGTCATTTCTGCGGATTCGATAATGCTCGCGGCAAGGATTCCGGTGATGGCCATGTACGTTATCCTCGGATTGAGTCTCACGTGGTGGGTTGCTCGGAAGGCGGGTCGGGCAGCAGGATTTGTGGCGCTCGTGATGTTCGCATTCGAGCCAACGGTTCTCGCACACAGCCGCTATGTCACAACCGATATCCCAGTTACGCTCTTCATCTGGCTAGCCTGCATCAGTTGGTACTCCTACCTCGAACAGGGAGGCGATTGGCCCCTTGTGCGGACGGGAGTGCTGACCGGGCTGGCCTTCGCAACAAAATTTAGCGCGTTGTTTTTACCCCTCATGTTCGTTGTGACCTGCAGCAAGGCGTCAAAGCCCTCGTGGCAGAAGATTCCGATCCTGCTCGGGATTGCGGTCGCCGTCGCCATCTCCACTTATGGTTTCGATACCCTGTCGATCGCGGAAGATCCGACAGTACACGACTCGAAAGCGATGACATCTGAAAATGCCCTCGTGCGCGGCGCTCTGCATCTTCCCGTCCCGGGCTACTACTTTATTCGTGGCATCCAACTGCTCGCGCGCGATCAAATCGGCGGGTACCCAACCTATTTGATGGGGACTGCTAGTCGACGGGGCAAATGGGGTTACTTCCCGACTGCTGTGCTACTCAAAAGCTCTCTGGCATGGCTGGCGTTAATGTTTCTTGCGGCAGTTCTCGCAATTATCCAGAAGAAAAGGCCCAACGTGATTCTACTTGCGGCTCCGGCGTTGGTCTATTTCGGGTTCAGCTTGGCAAGTTCCTTCAACATAGGCATTCGCCATCTCCTGCCGATTTACCCATTTCTCTGCGCCATCGCAGCGATCGTGCTCTTTGGTACAAACCAAAAGACTCTTATAAAGGTGTCAGCTTCAATCCTGGTCACACTTTTCCTCGCCGAATCTGCAAGCGCTTATCCAAACTATGTTTCTTTCTTCAACGTTGCCGCGGGAGGCTCCAAATACGGGCATCGCTATCTATTGGATTCCAACCTGGATTGGGGACAGGATTTGAAGCGCCTTAAACACTACCTAGCGGAGCATGACATCCCAGCGATTTGCCTGAGCTACTTTGGCACAGCGGACCCGGAGTTCTTCGGGATCCATCACCAACCTCTCCCGCACCTGAAGAGTGCTAAAGATCTAGACAATTTGGACTGCGTTGTCGCTGTCAGTCTTCAGCATCTATACGCCACCGAGGCCCCGCCCTTCGAAGCGCTTCAGCGGAAGACACCGACAGACCGCGTCGGAGCCTCCATTTTTATCTACGACCTGAGACGGAAATCACCCAAAGTCGTCGCTGAGCGATAAGCAAAGCACTCGTCATGAATTACGAGCGGCGCCTCTTACGGGAAGGCTGTTGCTCGAACTTCAGTATCGGAAGTACCCAGCCCACTAGCTACTTTTCGTCGCAAAAATGAGGGCTGAAACGCTGGACTGACACGAGGAAGGACGCCGAGTTTGTGTAAGGACGACGAAATTCTGCCTGCGTTGGTCCTAAGCTGACGAAGTCCCATCTCAAAAAACTCCTCGACGATCGGAAGCGAGGAGTTGCCCTGGTGATCGGGAGAAAATACTACCAGCGCCAGCTGGGCGAAGGATTCATCCATGACAGCATTGATGGTTGTTGGGAACCGTGGATGAAGGTTGCCGATGAGATTCTCGATGACGAAGAAATCATCGAGCCGGTTTACGAAGCATTGAGGAGACGTCGGCCAAAGAGCGGAACGCGAGGGCGAAGGTCTTTCTGAATGGCATCGCCAAAGAGAACCCTGCGGTGCCCGCCACCATTCGGCGATCGGTTTTGCCAGAAAATCGAGTGAAAAACGTGTCAGGGACCCTACGTAAATCGGCGGAAAGGATCATCATCGGCTGTGAGGGCTGCGCTCCTGACGATGCCGAACTCCCGTTTGATAACGTGCACGATCGTGTGACCGGCAACGATCCGGCGGCTACGGATTACATTATGGTCGAGTGCGTGGCCAAGTGTCCGCAGTGTAAACGGCCGACTAATGAGAAGACGCTCGTGGAGTGCAGCGAATGAAATCCGTGTTGATGGCGCCGCTCAAAAATGGACATCGTGCCGACTGGACAGGCATATGGTTTGCCACTCGGTTCTTTTGGTACTTCTGATTTCAAACTGAGAGGCCCGTTTGCCATGGCGCAGCCAGCAGCAAGCAAACAAACCGAGGAGACCAACGCCGAGTAGGGAGAGCGTGCTGGGCTCGAGCACCTGCGCGGCCATGGGTGTGGCCAGGAAGCCGTGCCCCCTTTGGTCGGTGTTGCTGTAGGAGCCTGCAATCTGACCGGCATCATTGATCCCGAAGGCCTCGGTCAATATGGCGCCGGGGACGTCGAGGGCTTGGAACGTGTAAATTGAGACCGCACTGGCAGGCTTCCCTGAACTCGCCAGGAACCCTGAAACGAGACTCGCCATGACTATCGACTTTGCCCTGCGTGTCACGAGGACCTCCCTTGCCGCATAAAGCGTCCAATATGAGAAATCGCAAACGTCACAATCGATCTCGGAACCAATCGACGTACTGGCCGCAACAGGACGAGCGTTTTTATGGCCGAATCAGGTTCCACGTTAGCACTGGTTGCACTTTGGTTGCAGAAGTTGCGGTTTCTTATAGTCCTCTCGTGCCGCGTGCGTCTCTCACCACTCACCAGATCCGCCATGAACTCGCCTGGGTTGCCCAGGAACCAGATCCGAACCGGTGTAGCTGCCGCGATGTGCGATGCGGAAAAGAGCACGGGCATTCAGCCGGCGCGTGCACCGAGGCGCCTACGACAAAGCTATGGACGTTTCGCTGGGAATTCTTCTGCGCCAGATGCCGAGAGTATCAGTGGAACGGGAGCAAGGTGGCGGGAAGTATGGCGGCTAAGTAGAAAAATGATTGTCAGTCTTCGGGAGGGGCCTCCCGAGTACAGAGCCAAACTCTGGCGCCCTCAGCGCACCCACGAAAATGCGGTCCTTACCCTGCATCAGTGTCACGATCTGCAGGCTGTCGACGAAATCGATGTCGTACTTCCTGAAGAGGCGCTCTGCTTCCACAGCACAGGGTCCAAGATTCCGATCTCATCTTCGATGTGAAGGTTCCAACCGATGTACCGGCCAATGAATGTCTCCACATACTCGATGTACGCATCTCTTGTGATTTTCTTCTGCTGGAATTTCCGCTTAAAGACAGTGAGCGTCTCCGTAACACAGTAGGTTGTCGTGTTGAGATTCGCACGATGAGTCATGTAGTAATTTCGGAGAACTTCTCGACCCTGGCTCCTCGTCGGGATCTTCAGCGACCAGTTTCACGAGTGTTACCCCTGCTGTTACCCCGACCACTTTTTCAACCGCTGCATTGTCCGTAAGTCTATATAGCCCCGAGGTGATTCGAACACCTGACCTCCGGTTTAGGAAACCGCTGCTCTATCCATCTGAGCTACGGGGCCGCCGGTGAAGTCTAGCAAGTTAACGGAAGTTTCGGTAGGCAACGGATCAGAACTAAATAGCCAATGTCCGGATTCTCTGGAAGTAGGCGCCAGGATGCCGGCTCATTTCCTAAGGCGCGATATCGTCTCGCTTGTCACGCCGCGAAGCGTCAAGAAAGGATCCAGAATCGGGAAATTGGCTAAGTACACAGTCATCGGACATTGGCTATTTTGGAGTCACTTCGACACCGCAGGAATGATCGTCAAATCGGCGCTGACGGTTCCGCTCTGCCCGACGTGTACCACTTTGCCGCGATCTTCATGCTTCGCCATGAAGGCGGCGTTGACGTGCGCGAAGGCCGGGATGCTTTCCCAGGCTAAAACCTTGTAGTCGCCCGGCGCAACACCGCGAAGAGTGAACCGGCCGGCCGCGTCGCTGCTGGCGAGGACATAGAGCGCTCGGTTATCTCGCCGTCCTACCTCAGGTATCAACACGACAGTCGCGCCGGCGACAACTTTAGTGGGCCCATCCATCACGACACCATTCACAGTTCCCGCGCCGGATCCCAGAACAACTTCGACGGGCGTGGTGTTTCTCGCATTCACGTCGAAGCCGGAATCGAAGACGCTTTGAGCATTCTGCCGGACATCGGCGAGATACATGTCCTGTGGCAGACCGGCGACACTGGAAATTCTGAAACGGCCTTCTGGAACGGCGGTCAGGGAGAACGCGCCTTCCGCATTCACCGGCACGGAGCGCCGGCTCACCTGCTGGTAGGCCGGAATTTTTGATGCTGACGGCTCGTCAGGCGTCAACTGGATGCGGATCGCGCCCGGAATTCTGCCGCCAGGTGCAGTCACCGTGCCCTTCACGTCGACAGAAGGGGGAATCGTGATGAGGACGTTGCTGATGTTCGTGTCGCGAACCTCCAGGCGCGCGCGTCCCCACGCTTGCGGCGCACCGCCGGCAGATTGCGATGCGGCATCCGGCACCCGGGCGAACAGGTCGTAGATTCCCGGAAGAACGGGGATTTCAAACTGTCCAATGGTCGGAAGCAGGGGGACAGTGCCCACCTGTTTCGTGTCGTCGGGCGCATTTCCATCCGGACTGAGCAGCACCAATACCGCCGCATTCACACCGGGAGCGTCCAACTGCTGCGCCGGCGGTGGAATCAGGCTGCTGACCTGTCCGGAAACCTTGAAGAGAGAAATCGGGCGTAACCCGATATCCATCCCTAACGTCTCTTCGCCGCCCTTAATGCTGACCATCTTCGCTTCGGTTACTGCAGTCACACCGGGATAGAAGGTCTTGACGCCCTGGCCTGAGGGCGCGCCGCCGGGAGTCGGCGCTGCACGCGGCGGCTCTGCCGTAAGGTAGTAATCCCCGGGTGGAACCCAGAACAGTCGAAATTCCCCACGGTCGTCTGTGCCTTTGGAGACCTGCCCTTCCAATACGGCGTAACCAAGCGGGTAACTAACCCGAAGCGCGTTGACGATGGCATTGGACAGCAACTGCCCGTCCAGTCCGAAGACACGTCCGCCGATAAGTGCGCCTGGAATCATCGAAAGGCTGGCGTCTTTAGTGTCCTTTGCAACGACGCTCACGTGGATCGCTGCCGTTGGCGGATAGTTCCCGCCTTCGGGTCTCCCGAAGTAGCCGTCCTTCTGAACTCGAATTGTATAGGGCCCGGGAGTCACGTTCGCAAATGTGAAGCGACCCTCGCGGTCCGATGTGGCTGTCGGCGCCGTACGGCCCGAAAAGGAAGAGAGCTGCGATTGAATATTCGCAACTGTGAGCTGCGGTCTGCCAAGGGCCTGCGCTGCATTCGATACGGCGTGAACGATGTCCAGGGTCGTGGCGCCTGGCCGGGGCGTGACAACGATTCCCTGAGAAGCTGCGGCACTCAACAGCGACTGGATTGCCTGCGGATCGGCATTCCCGCCCTGCAGTGTCACTGTAGCTCCGGGCACAGGCTCTCCATTGCCCGCCCGGGTAACCGTTCCTCGAATCGCTCCGAGGTCGGAAACGGCGGGGCTTTGTGCCACGCCGACCACAGGGATAGACAAGGCCAGGACGAGAAAGGCAAATTGAGACGTTTTCATTGCGGTCTCCGTTATTGCTACTACGTCCTGAGCCTGAAAGTATTAACACCGGCTATAATCCCTCGAAATGAAATGCCGTTGGCTTTTGATCCTTCTCCTCGCATGGCCGGCACTTGCAGGAAGCCAACAGGTCGCGACTACGTCGACCTTCACCGTGTCGCTTCCATTGAATGTCTCTCCCGAGACTGTGTTGATTGAAGCCGGGATTTTCGGACAAGGCCTGCACCTTTCTCAAGTTCAGACGAAACCCGGTGTGTTTGACTACCTCATCCGCCTCAACGATTCCTCCGTGGGTCCCGCAAAATCTCTGAAGCTGCTCATCTATATCCCGGGCTATCGGATAGTCGCGCCCGAGTTCAAAGAGTCGGAGCTCACCGCCGGAAGAGTCTTCATTCCGCCGCTCGTGGATCTGCGGACGACCATCGTCAAGGGAGTTCTTCTGGACTCCTCGTCGCGGCCACTGGCCGGGCAGACGCTGCGTGTCGACTACACCCTCACCGATGCGATGAGCTACTTCGGCTATCTGGACGGAGGCGTTCGTAACATTCCTATTGGAAGCACTAAAACGGATTCAAAGGGCGAGTTCACGATCAGCGTTCCTTCCCTGCTCGATGATCCCTTCTTTCAGAAAAGTCCCCGGTTTGAATTGAGCACCGAAGACGGCACATTTTTCTGGGACCCAACCCTCAATCCCCACAGTCTCCCGGCCCAACGAACCTATGAACCTCTCGTCATTCGAAAAACTCAACGAGGGATAGTGAGTGGACGGCTGGGAAAAGAGTTCCTTCAACAAAACGGCTTGTCCGGTGACCTCAGAGCCTACGTCCGGCCCGGGGATACCATCCCCCTTGAAATCGCACTCCGAGCGACAACCCGCGATCAGGGAGCCAGCTTCAATGCCGATCTTCAAATGGATGGATCGTTCGAAGTGCGACTTCCTCCCGGAGAGTACGACCTCGTGCTTTGGGTTTCTCAAATCGAAAAGAAGATTCCGGTCCAGAGCGGCTTCGTTGTCGAGGAAGGCAAGCGGCTGATCATCGCGCGGCCGTAGCTTTGTTCCTGGCGACGGTTCTGCTAGTGTCGTGAGCTACGGAGGCGATCGATTGCCCCTCCTGGCCAGGAGGGGTGGCCGCGACATCAAAAAAATATTTCGAAGCCTCCGTTGATGGAGCGGACGGGGTGGTAGTTCAACTGCAACAAATCTTTTTTGATCTTGAGCCACCACCCCGTCTCTGGCGATAGGGTCGCTATCGCGTCTTTTTCTTAGTGCCAGAGACTCCCCTCCTGGCCAGGAGGGGCAATACACACTCGAAAGGAAACCCATGTCCAGCAATAATCCCGAAGATCTCAAAAATGAAGTCGAACGACTCCGCGCCGAAAACGAGCGCCTGAAGAAAGGCTCCGCGAGAGGAATCAGCCTGAAAGTCAGCGAAAAGGGTGGCGTTTCCGTCTACGGGCTCGGACGATTCCCCGTGACCTTATATAAGGAGCAATGGAAGAAGCTGCTCGATATGAGTGACGATATCCGGAACTTTATTCAAGCCAACGACAGCCAGTTAAAAACCAAGGAATGATGGCCTGAAGTTGCCCCCGGATTGCTATACTCAATCACCCGATGCTTAACATATTTCCGCGGTTATTTGAGACACCCGTCCTCACCCGGCAACGCATGATCGGTGCGTTTGCGGTCGCGGCGGCCACGGATGCCATCCAGGTACTCCTTGGGCCGTTCGGGATCACGTTTGCCGACGAAGTGCTCGATGTCATCGCGATGATTCTGACGTGGCGGCTTCTCGGGTTCCATGCCTTGCTGTTGCCGACGTTTCTGCTGGAGGTTTTGCCGATCGTCGACATCCTGCCGACATGGACGGGGTGCGTGGGAATCGTCGTGGCCATGCGCAAGCGTCAGCAGTCTGAAACGACACCGCCACTGCCGCCGGGGTCCGTCATCGACGTCTAACTGAAATGCCGACGACGACCTATCTGTTCATCGCGTTCAACGTCCTCGTCTCGATGATCGCCTTCTCAAGAATGAACCTCGGCGGGGCGAGAGCGGGCATGTTCCTCTTCTCGCCGAGCGAGGTTTCCTCGGGCAAAAACTATCCCGGAATGTTCCTTTCGCACTTCTCTCACGCGGATGGCGCTCACCTGCTCTTCAACATGATGACGCTTTACTATTTTGGCCCTGTCGTCGAGGAAGGCCTGGGCGCCGCCAACATGCTGCTGATCTATGTGGCCTCGGGAATCCTCTCCACTTTGGTTGTCTACTATAGACACCGCGCGGAGCCGGGATACCGGGCGCTTGGGGCCAGCGATTCCGTAACAGGAATCCTGTTCGCGGCAATCGTGCTGCTGCCGAGCATGTACGTTCGATTTTTCCTTATCCCGGTTGATATTCCTGCGCCGGTTTTCGCGATCGCCTATATCCTCCTCTCGACGTACTTCATGCAACGCGGCAGGGGGCATATCAGTCACGAAGCGCACCTCGCGGGTGCCTTTGCCGGATTACTTCTGGCAGGATTGCTCTCGCCGCGGGGGTACGCTCCGCTCCTCGACCGGATTCAGTCGCTTCTGCACTGAAGCGATCACCGGCGCGCAAACATCTTTCTCAGAAAAAAGTATTCATTGACCGGCTTATCGTCCGTAAGAGCAATTCTCTGCCATGGTTCGTGTTTCGTCAGGAAATCAGACGTATCGATTTCCTTATCGAGGAACCATTGGTACATACCCTGCACCGTAGTCGGAAACCATTCCGGAGTCGAAGCCACCCATTCGGTCAAATCCTCCCTTGAATCTGCCGGCATCCGCCGGGCCAACTCTTCGGCATTCCAGTCGGGAATCGGGCTTTCGGAAGCGACGACTTGAAAAATGTTCTGCTCGCCGTAGGGTTCAAATATCCGGACATACGCAAAGGATTCTTTCAGAGCGGTCACCATTGAAAACAGATTTTGAGAATCGCTGTTTAAAATAATGGTTCCAAAGACGCCGTTCTTCCTTAAGCGCTTTTTGACGATGTCATAAAACTCGGTGGAATACAGAAGCCCGGAGCTTACCGATTCGATAGGTGGCGGAGGGTCGGCCACAATCACGTCGAATTCTTCAGTGCCGCGGCTCAGGAATCGGCGGCCGTCGTCAATCACTACCGTGGCGTTGGACGACTCCAGGATTCTTCCTGCGTCCGGGAAAAAGAACGAAAAAAATTGGGGGACCGAAGGCACCAGTTCCACTGCCGTCGTCTTGATGTTCCACGTCGCCATGGAGCGAAAGGTGGTTCCCATTCCGAAGCAAATCACAGCTCCCTGCTGCGCCTTATGGTCCAAAAAGGCGAGGGGAACATGGGCCAGCATCTTGGTCATGACCGTCAACGAAGTCATGTGGGTGCCCTCGACCATCAACCTCTTTTCCATGCCCGAGCCGGTGGCAATGACCGTCGCGGTGTGATCATAAAGAACCTGAGCATTCGGGAACCGGCTTTCATACGGCTTATCCCAAACCATAATCATCCCGGACACCGCGAGCGCCGCGACTGCCGGAGTTTTCCATCGTGCCGGCGTCGTGGGATGCCTGCGCGATTCGAGAAACTGATGAAACAAGGACAGCATCAGAAAGACAAACGCCACCAGAAAGGAAGCGACGCGATTTCCAAAGACAGGAATGATCAAAAAGCCCGCGACAAGAGGCCCAACAATGCAGCCGGCCAAATTGAACGTATATGCGATGCTGACCTTATGGGGCTCTGAGCCGGTGCATTCATCAATCAGAGAAGGTGTCACCACACCCAGGAGGAAACTTATGGGAGCGACTCCAATAAGAATTCTCACGATCGGAGGAACATGAAACCCAGGATGGATCGAGGCCAGGACCAGGAGAGCCGCCGGCGCCAGCCCAATCCACCAGGTCGCGATATCGGAATTTCCACGCGCGAGAAAACGCCTGTAAAAGTTCGTGCCCAGCGCCGTAGAAGCGAGATACGTCGCGAGAATAAATGCAAAGGAATAGACCACTGCACCCGCGAAGAAGACATAAATCCTGGTCCAAATAACTTCCAGCGCAAGCGAACTCATTCCCAGAATGAAAAGCTCGGCTAAGACCCAGCGCTTTTCCATCAAGAAGGATCTTGTATACGCGAATCCGGCGCCGGAATATTTTGAAAGTCTGATCGAGGGAGAGACATTCCAAACCAGAAGCGCAATCAGGCAGTTCGCAGCCACCGCAAGGTAGACCGTCTTCTGAAATCCGAACGCTTCAAAAGCAATGAAAGCCGGAACGACCGCGCCGTAAATGGCGCCGGTCACATTCGCGAAGTAAAGCTGGCTGAACCCTGAAGTCTTCCGGGAGTCTTCGGATTTGCCGATAAAGGAGAGGGCCACCGGAAGGGTCGCTCCCATGGCCGCACAAAACGGAACCAGCACAATTAAGATGATCAGGAAGGAAAAAACGAAATACGCCCCATTGGTCATGGGAACGGAAGAGATCAAGGATGCTCCGTAAGACATCAGCGACGGAACCAGCAATCCGCCAAGGGAGATGACCAGTTCCAGCACGGCATACCCGCGAAGACCAGTCATGAATCTCTTGCTCTGCAACCAGGCCTGGTATCTTGCGCCCAGCAAATTCCCGAGGGCGAGGCCCAGCATGAAAACAGAAAGTACCGAAGCGATGACGGGGGCGTTTACTCCAAATTTTGCGACAGCCAGCCGCAGCCAGACGGTCTGATAGAGAAGCGAGCAGAAACCGGAAAGCAGAAAACAGAAATTCAGGCGTTCCATCATCAGATCAGACGATCAGCGTCCTTCCATCACAAGTCGATGCGCGGGACATTAGATCATCTGGGCATGTTCTTGTCGCGTGCGTTTCGCGAAAGCCGGGGCAAAAATATCGGCGCCGCCTGGCCAGGGGGCTGTTGCTCCAGGGGAATCTCCTCCCACGCTTTCAGCGTGCGTTTGTGTAGGATTCTCCAACCCCCGGTGGCTCGCTACGCTTCGCTCACCGGGGGCCAATTTCCTTCACGCCTCCGGCGTGCAAACCAGCAGCCCGAAAGGGCTGCGCGGACATTAGCCCCGGGTTGAGCGAAGCGATACCCGGGGTCACCGCGACGCCTACACAGACGCACGCTGAAAGCGTGCGAGGAGATTCCCGTTGAGCGACAGCCCCGGCAAGGAGGGGCCGATGGAGGTGCGGACCGCCTCTGTCCACGACCTGATACACTATTTCCCTTCACGGAAAAGACCGAGGAGGATCTCCATGGCGGAACAGCTCTCCATGTTTGACGTCCCATCGACAGAGCGGGAGAAGGACAGCATTGTCCGGGTCCCTCAGGCCCCGAAACGCCCGCTCACGAAAGCTCAGCAACTGTTCAAAAAGCGCGTGGGCAGAGTTGAGTTACTGCGCACGCAACTGGAATTCGATACCCTCCGCCTGGATGCCGGCCTCGCGTACTTCGGGGAACACATTCATCCGAGGCTACAGCGGATTACGGGATTGCGAAAAGACCTCACGCGTGCGCTCGCACCGTACCTTAACGACAAGCGTCTGAAAGGAAATAACCGGAAGAAAACTCTCCGGAAGATCCTCGCGGACCAACTCGATCAGGTCATTGGCGCGGAAGGATCCCTCGAGGATACCGAGCTTCTCGAATTGTTTGAGCGCATTCACAAGGTCAGCTTTGAGCAGGCGCGAACCGAAGACGCCGAGGCGGCTCGACTCGAAATGGAGTCGATGCTCGAGGATTTTGGAATTGAGGTCGATCTATCGGGATTCGGTCCCGGAATGAACCAGGAGTCCCTCGCGGCAAGGTTCGAGGAAGTTACCGGACAGATCAAAGACCAATTCGACCAGCGCCGGCTCCGCGCGAGCAAAAATCGGCGCATGTCGCCGAAGCAAATAGAGAAGGAGCGGCGCCTCCAGATGGCCGAGGAACTCCGGAAGAAAAGCATCGCCGGCGTCTACAGGCAACTCGCAAGAGCGCTGCATCCGGATCTCGAGCCGGATGCGGAGTTGAGGCAGCGCAAGACCGTGCTGATGCAGGAACTGACCGTGGCCTACCGGAATAATGATTTGCATACTCTGCTGCGGTTGGAGATCGAGTGGATCGAGCGCGAGCGAGGCGATCTGGATCGGCTGAGCGATGAGAAACTCGCTGTCTACAATGACGTGCTGAAAGAACAGGCGGACGAGCTCACGGCCGAGATCAAAGCGCTGCCGTATCATCCGCGCTATGCGCCGCTCATCGTGATGGAGGAACCTTTCGGGGAGATCGTCCTGGAGATTCGAGGCAATGCCGAGGCGCTTGAACTCGACCAGTTGATCGCGCAAATGGAGCAGAGTCTCGCGTGCCTGCGGACGGACGAGGCGTTCAAAGAAGTCCTGGCGGTCGTTGACGAATATCGCAGGATGGCCAGGAATTAGGAGTCGCGCAGCCCTTTCGGGCTGCTGGTTTGCACGCCGGAGGCGTGAAGGAAATTAGCCCCCGGTGAGCGAAGCGTAGCGAGCCACCGGGGGTTGGTGAATCCTGGAGAAACGCACGCCGGAGGCGTGCGAGG
>Ga0207659_10000941_pt1 | contig 17392 bp, 13 predicted proteins | sample KBSM43metaG_FD_184330 | JGI IMG/M metagenome (GOLD analysis project Ga0207659, IMG submission 184330) | Miscanthus rhizosphere microbial communities from Kellogg Biological Station, Michigan, USA - KBS M4-3 metaG (SPAdes) (version 2) | ecosystem: Host-associated > Plants > Roots > Rhizosphere >...
GGTGCGCGGCTCGCGCATCGTCGCTGTCGGCAGCAACGTCGACATCACCCGGATGGCGGGGCCCAACACGCAGCGCATCGACCTGCGTGGCAAGTCGATGGTGCCCGGCTTCATCGACAACCACGCCCACTTCCAGGAGGAAGGCGCCTACTGGACGATGGAGCTCCGCTTCGACGGCATGGACACGCGCAAGAAGGTGCTTGACGCAATCGCCGCAAAGGCGAAGGCGACGCCAAATGGTGGATGGGTCTACAACCTCGGCGGCTGGTCGCCCGCGCAGTTCTCCGATGACAAGCGTGAGTTCACCCGCGAGGAACTCGATAAGGTCGCACCGAACAACCCGGTATTCCTGCAGTTCACGCGGTGGGCGCAGTACCTGAACAGCAAGGCGATCGAGCAGCTCGGTCTCGACAAGATGACCGAGCCGTGGATCGAGCGCGACGCGAGCGGCCGTCCCACCGGCATCACCCGCGTGGCCGGACGCAACATGCTCTTCAACAAAGCGGGGTTCCTGAAGACCGAGAACGGCGGCAAGGCCGAACTCCCCGCCGATGTCATCGAGAGGAACCAGAAGTCGATGCTCAAGGATTTCGCGATCGCGGGTCTGACGGCATCGGGCGGACAGTGCCTGTGGGAGGAGCTCTATCGCAAGTTCCAGCGCGAAGGCACCGCGAGCATGCGCTTCTTCTGCTTCCGCACCGTCGAAGCAGGCGGCCGCGGCGCGGGCGTCTTCGAGCGCCAGCTCGCCGAGGTCTCGAAGCTTCGGTACCACGACGGCGACGAATGGATGGACAACTCGAACTACGGCGAGCGCTTCCCGGGTGGCGGCGGCGGCGACGTGCTGGCGCCAGGTCCAGAGCCGATCGCCTCACAGGAGGCGTGGGACATGTGGGGCCGCTTCGGCCTCGAGGCGGCGAAAGCCGGGATCCCGGTGCAGCTCCACACGGTGACCGAGAAGGCGATCGACGCCCAGCTCGATCAGGTCGAAAAGATTGCCAAGCAGGTCAACATCCGGCCGCTGCGCTGGGCGTTCATGCACATGGAAGCGGTGACGCCGGCGCAGGTCGAGCGCATGAAGAAGCTGAACATGTTCCTCGCCATCAACCCGAGAGAGACCGTATCGGGCGGACTGCTTCATCAAATCCAGGGTGACAAGGCGTTCGGGATGCCGCCGCTGAAAGAGGTTCAGGACAGCGGCATCATGTGGGGTTTCGGGACTGACGCATTCGAAGTGAACCAGTTCCGTCCCTTCCAGACGCTGTACTGGGCCGTAACCGGCAAGATGGTCGGCGGCACGGTCGTCAATACGCACACGATCAGCCGCGAGGCCGCGCTCATCGCGCATACGCGCAGCAACGCGTATCTGTTCTTCCGCGAAAACGACCTCGGCTCGATCCAGCCCGGACGCTTCGCGGACCTGGTGGTCACCGACAAGGATTACCTGACGGTTCCCGCCGAACAGATCAAGGACATCAAGTCCGTGCTGACGGTCGTCGGCGGCCGAATCGTATACGACGCGTCAAAGGACGCGCCGTCCACATCAACGAAGTAAATCACCGTACGCAGGGCGGGTCCCGCCGAACGAAAGCGCGGGGCGAGGCGGACCCGCCAGGAGAATCAGATGAACGTTTCGAGATTCGTGGTTGTTCTTCTTCTCGTGATGGGCTTCGCGACCGCGAAGCTGCCGGCGCAGGGGGGCGGCCGCGGTGGTCCGCCGCCGCAGGTCGTCGACAAGGCGACGCCGGAAATCATGAACGAGGATCCGCAGACCGAGCAGCGGTCGCAGGATCGCGTCGGATTTCCCGCGCACAAGATCATCGGCAACCTCTATTACATCGGCACGGTGACGCTGTCGTCGTATCTCATCACGACGCCGCAGGGGAACATCGTCATCAACAGCGATTACGAAGAGACGCTGCCGCTGATGAAGAAGGCGATCGAGTCGCTCGGCTTCAAGATGGAAGACACGAAGATCCTGCTCGCGAGCCACGCGCATCCCGACCACCAGATGGGCGACGCCGCGTTCAAGCAGATGACCGGCGCGCAAACGATGTTCATGGCGGAGGACGTGCCGGCGCTGCAGAACATGAAGGCCGGCGGCAAGGAGCATCCGATCGACAAGATCATCCACGACGGCGACAAGGTCGAGCTCGGCGGGATGACGCTCACCGCGCACCTGACGCCCGGCCACACACTCGGCACGACCACCTGGACGTTCCCCGTTCGTGATGGCGGCCGTACATATAACGTCGTCATCGTCGGCGCGGGACTGCCCGACGATGCACGGATCGTCTACAACCAGCAGAACCCGAAGGCCGCTGACCAGTGGGCCGACACGATCGCGACGCTGGAGAAGATGCCCTGCGATGTATTCCTTGGCGCGCACAGCTGGTTCTTCAACCTTACCGGCAAGTACAAGAAGCTGCAGGCGAATCCGAAGGCCAATCCCTATCTCGATGCGGCGGGCTACAAGAAGTTCGTTGCCGAGATGAAGACGACGCGCGAGAAGCTCATCAAGGAGCAGACGGCTGCTGGTCCCCCGCCGCCACGCGGTGCCGGCGCCGGAGGTCAGGGCGGCGGCCAAGGCGGCGGACGCGCGAACTAGCGCGACGTGCTGACGGGAGGCGGACCTGAAGGTCCGCCTCGACGATTGAGATCTGCGGTCACAGTCAGAGCCGGGAGACGTCGATGCTGATTTCAGTGGTTAATCACACCAACGGCAAACTCTCGGACGAGGAAGTGCAGAACGGCGTTCGCGCCGTCAACCGTCAGATCTCGCACGACTTCAAACCGTACTGGCACATCTCGGCGGAGCTGCGTCTCGAAGGCACGTTCGGCAAGGGGACAAACGCCGAAGCCCTCCCCGAGCTCCGCGGCGACGCAATCATTTATCTCTGGGACAAGGTCGACGTCGACGATGCGCTCGGCTACCACGACCTGAACGGACGCGGCATCCCCTTCGGCTTCATCTTCAGCGAAGTGGTGAAGGAGCTCGGCGAACCGTGGACGGTCACGTTCTCGCACGAGGCGCTCGAACTAATCGGCGACCCGGAAGCGAACCGATTGGTGACCGGACCCCATCCAGCCGACCGCCGGGTTCAGGTTTTCCACTGGTATGAGATGTGTGACGCCGTGCAGGATGAGTCGTACAAGGTCGATGGCGTTGCTGTGTCGAATTTTTTGCTGCCGCTTTACTTCACGCGCGATGCGGAAAAGGGTGGGCGCAACGATTTTCTCGGTCGTCTCGGTGACGACGGTCAGCCGCTCGCTTCATTCGGGATCAACAAAGGCGGATACATCGGATTCTTCAATCCGAAGACGCGCAAGCACGAGACCGTCGCGCTCGACGACGATGCACGCGCCAGGAAGCGGCTGAAGGCGAAGTCTCGCGCAAGTCTCACCCGCCGTTCGATGCGCTACAAGAGTGGGCTCTACTTCCGAGAGCAGGTCTCGGCAGCCACGCCTGTTCCCGATGACCGACGGCGCCCGTCCGATCGTCGGCGCACGGGTCCCGTCCCCGTACGTGCGACTGCGCCGAAGTCCACGCGTCCGGTGGAGATAATCGACTCTACGAACGAGCGCCCTTCCGATTGACGAGCGGCTCCGCCGCCCGTCGGGTCATCGCGCCGAGCGTACCGAGTCCGACCGTCGCAATCATCAGGCTCCTGGCTCGCCGGATAAAGGCCAACACGAATCCAGCGGCAAGCGGCAGGCCCATGACACCAAACACGAGCGCATAGGAACCTTCCGACACCCCCAACTGCAGCGGGACGAACAGGAACGCAAACTCGAAGAACTTGAGCGAGGCTTCTGTTACGAATGCCATCCATGCCGACGCGACGACGTGCAGCGCGTGGAAGAGCAGGAACAATTCAAGGACGAGCAGCGCCTGGGCCGCTGTCTCGAGAGCCGCCACTTTGGCGAATCGAGCCGGTGAATCGCGAAGCACGATCAGCAGCAGATCTTCCATCTCATTGATCCACCGCATGTCCGGCGTCAATCGTCCGCGCAGTATGCCGATCCGCGCGAGTGTGGCGATGATGGCGCCAATGAGGTAGTACCGGCGCGTAATCGCAACCGCCGAGGTGAGGAGAAACAGGACGCATACGGAGACGATGCCGATCGCGATTTTCCTCACCGTCGGCGAGGCGTCGAACTCGGCGATCAGATACGCGAGCCCGGCAGTCGACATCACGGCGGTGACGAAGGTGTAGATCAGATACTCGGTAATCGTGGCGGCGAACGCTTCCTTCAGCGTCAGGCCCCGCGTCTCGAGCAACCAGGCCTTCGTCGGCTCCGCGAGGATGGGACCCGTCAACGTGAGCGACTGAATGGCTTCTCCGGACAGGCGAATCGCGAGCGCGTCGCGATACCGGATCACGTTCGACCGCAGCACGCATGCGACGAGCGCCAGCGCCCGCGTCGCCTGGTGAGCGGCACCGAGCAGCAGGACAGGAACGAAATACCAGCCGACACGGTGGAATGCGTCGAGAATGTCCGACGGCCCAAGGCTCCAGAGCAGGAGCACGAGGAGCGCGGCGCCGCCAAGTAGCAGTACGACCCGGAGCATGACGGCGTCAGCGCTCCGGCGCGTCAGCTCGAAAACATCGACCGCGCCAGGAACATCAGATTCGCAGGGCGCTCCGCCAGGCGCCGCATGTACCACGGAAACCATTGCTCGCCGTAGCTGATGAGCACCTTCACTCGGTATCCATCCCGCGCCAGGCGAATCTGCTCCGAGCGCTGAATGCCGTACAGCATGTGGAATTCAAAAACATCCCGCGGCACGCCTGCGTTGTCCGCATACCGCTGGAGCCGCGCGATGAGATGCTGGTCGTGCGTGCCAAACACGCAGCGCAGACCCGATCGTCGGGCAGCGGCAAGCATCTGTGTCGCCAGCGTGAAGTAGTGCTCGTCGACGTCGTGCTTGCGCGGATAAGCGACGCTCGCCGCCTCGCGGTACGCCCCTTTCACGAGGCGGATGCCGCCGCCGAGCGGAATGATCGAGGCGAGGTCGTCGGCGGTGCGGCGCAGATACGCCTGCAGACAGACGCCGGCGTGCGGATACGCCCGCAGCGCGCGGCGCATGTCGAGAGTCCGCTCTACGTAAAAGCTCTGCTCCATGTCGATCCACAGGCGGATCGCGCGGCGGCTCGTCTCGTCGGCGAGCATGAGCAGGCTCGCCTGACAGCGCTGCGGATCGATGTCCAGACCGAGCTGCGTCAACTTGACCGAAATGTCGCCGTCGAGACAGAGCTTCTGCAACTCGGTGGCGACGCTCGTGTAATGCGCTGCCGTCTCGTTGGCGGCTGCCGCATCGGTGATGTTTTCACCCAGGCGCGTCAGCACGGAGCTGATGCCGAAACGCTGGAGCTCCGCCGCGGCGGCCAGCGCGTCGGCCAGCCGTTCGCCGGGCATGAACCGGTTGACCGCGCGTCTGACGAACGGGAGCGTGGCGATGTGTTCGCGCAGCCACACGTTCTGAGAGCCCACAAGGAGGGCATTCCGGACTACCCCATCAGATGCATTGTCCTCTGATTCGAGGAAGTGGCGGAGACCTGTGGGCCAGGCCCCCGCTCCGATCATGAGAACTCGGCCGCGAACGCGCTACTGCGTCGGCGGCAACGCAGCGGCCAGAGCGGTTTCTCCGCCGGCGGGACCCGGACCGCAGTGCGGATGCCCCCATCCCGATGCGCTGACGCCCGGCATCTGGCCGGGTTGAGGCGTGATGTCGAAGATGATGTTGTCGGGATGCGTCGGATCACCGCCGAAGATCGCGGCGACACCGCCGGGCACGAAGTCAAGGTTCAACGCGTGCCGCGTCCGCCAGGCGATGTTGTGATCGGCGCACGATGTGTCGCCGCTGACGCCGATGGCGCCAACGAGCACACCGGAAGAGTTGTAGAGTCCGAGACCGCCCCCAAACACATTGACGCCGCCGATGCGACCACCGACCATAGGATCGTTGGGCTGTCCGTAATTCGATGGGCTGCCGCCATACGCAACGTCGACATTGACCGGGTTGCTTTCCTGCAGACCAAAGAGGCTGCCGCCAGGCTGAACAGCGCTGTAGAGATTCGCGGTCGAGAGCGCGAGACCTGGGAGGCCGAACGCATTCGCCGTGTTGGCCTTTTGCGCCGAGATGACGCGGCTCCCCGGCCACTGGTCACCGCGGTTGCCGCCCGTGAACGCCACCGCACACACGATTCCGTCTCGGTTGACGACCGTTGCCCACATATCCAGGCTGAACCCGCCGTTGGCGGCCCCACGCGCCGCCGTGAGCTTCTCTTTCAGCGTTGCCTGATCAGGCAGATCCGCACAGGCCGAGGCCCGCTGCGCGTCAGCGATGTTCGCAGTCGCCAACACACTCACCACGGCCAACGTTGTCACAAAGAATTCTCTCGTCATTCGTCTCCTCCACGCTTCGGGCCTCTCGCTTCGAAACCCGACGCAACCTATTCGGGCGCTCGGGCTCTGTCAAACAAAATCGGCGCGACGTTCATGCTTTTTGGTGCGATCACAATCTTGTTAGCGCGAGGCTGCGGAAAGGCCGATAAGCAACAGGAGTAGTCCGCGTCAGAGTCAGGCGACGAATATGACGACTGAAGAGGAACGCTGCGCCGAAGCCAGGAAGTTCCGGTGCCTCCACGACGCGTTCAAGAGCGGTGATCTGGAGGCGTTGCGCGCGGCCGTCGACGATCCGGCGCTCGTGCCGAACGGCGTCATACCGCACACGATTGGATCGTGTCTCGTCTATGCGATTTACCACAGCCCCCTTCCGTTCATCCGCACGCTGCTTGAAATTGGCGCCGACCCCAACGCGCCGGCAGATGACGGGTTCCCGCCGCTCATCGCGGCGCTGACGTGCACGCGCGACGAACCAGGAGTGAACACGCGGTCGGACGTCGACGAAATCCTTCGATTGTTGCTGTCGTTTGGAACGGATCCGAACCAGCGCGGCATCAACGACTACACGCCGCTACACATGGCGGTGGCCGAACGAAATGCGCATGCCGTGCAGATCCTTCTCGATGCCGGCGCGGATCCGGAGCTGCGCACGCGCATTGATGAATACGAGACACCGCTCGAAATGGCGCAAGCCGTCGGGCTGGATGCAATCGCCGCGATGCTGGCGCGCAAGGGTCAACCGCTCCGGCAACGGCTTCGATCCGGTCTGACGCTGCTCGTGGACATTCCGGGCGTCGGCGATCCAATCCGGCGGCAACACAACTACTTGATCCGTCTGCGCCTATGGCTGAACCGCGGCGAGCCCGTCCGGTGGCAGATGGCGTGGGGACCGGTGGGAACCGCCAAGCTTGAAGACAACGGGGAAACGCTGATCACCGAGGTGCGGATCGACCGGCGCTCGCTCGTCAACGGGCTGTTCTATGGTGTCGATGGGATGCACGTCGGCGGAACGCGACGGCTGGAGATTGCTCCGCATCTTGGCTACGGCGATCGAGGTGTGCCCGGCGTGATTCCCGCCGGTGCGGTGTTGACGGCCGAAATCACGATCCTCGAGACGCGCGACCGGACGCCCTGAACACGTTCTGTCCGACCAATTACAAACTCGCCGTGCGGGCTATATGGGCCCGGTCCTGTTCGACGCACTCGGACGCCAACTTTGAAACGGTGCCCGTGGTACGTGTTTTGAGCTTGCGGAACCCGTGGCAGCCATTCTCATTCTCGCGTCGGTCCTCATGGCTCTGTACCTGCGGAGCCTGAACCCCGAAGAACGAGTGGAGTTCGTGCGCAAGTCACGCGCCAAGGCGCAGGCAGCGATCCTGAGCGCGCGCGATGAGATCACCAAGGTGCCTCCGGAATGCGAGACGTTTGTTCAGGAGCTGAGAGCACGTACCCACGTCGCGGTCGTGACGCCCGCAATCCTGGGGCTGAACATCGCGATCTTCATCGGAATGTGCTTTGGCACCGGCGCGCTCAGCGATCCGGCAACACTCATTGGGTGGGGTGGCAGCGTCGGTCCGCGTACGACCAACGGCGAATGGTGGCGGTTGGTCACCTCGCTGTTCGTGCATGCCGGCGTACTGCGGCTGCTCGCGAATGCGATCGGGTTTGTCAGCGTCGGCTTCATGCTCGAACGGCTCGTGGGACCTGTCGCCTTTGCCGTCACCTATATGGCCGCTGGCCTCATGGCTGGCGTTGCGGAGCTGTCAGCGCATCAAATTGAGGTGATGACCGGTGCCTCCGGTGCGATCTTCGGCGTCTACGGCCTGCTCGCCGCATTCACGATGTGGGGCTTCTACCGGCCATCACCGGCGACCGTTCCACTCGCGGCCTTGAAAGGTCTTGTGCCTGGAGCGTTTGTGTTCCTGTCAGTTGACGTACTCACGCACGGTCTTCACAGCGACGGACGGCTCGCCGGATTCGCCGCCGGATTCATTGCGGGGGTAATTCTCGCCGCAGGCGCCACGGACCGGAAGCCGGCCATGCGACGGGTGTATGCAACCGTGGGCGCAACGGCGGGCATCATGATTCTGCTCGTCGCACCCCTCCGCGGCCTTGTTGATGCGAGGGCCGACGTCGCGGCCGTCATCGCGGTCGAAGGTCGAACCGCGCACGAGTACGACGCGGAGCTCGAGCGCGCCAACGACGGGCGCAGCTCGATGCGTGAACGAATCGTGGTGATCGATCAGATCAGGCCACAGCTGCAGGCGCTCCGCACCCGGTTGGAATCGTTCGACAAAGTGCCGCGCGAGCAACAGCCGCTGGTCGCGAGCGCGATCGATTTTCTGAAGACGCGCGACGAGAGCTGGCGGCTGCGAAAAGAGGCCCTGCGCAAGTCGAACCTGCAGATACTGCGTCAAGCGGACTCGGTCGAGCGGGACTCCATCGACAAGTTCAGGAAACTGAAGGCTGCCGTCGCGTCGTAACCCTCAAAAAGCCTTTCGCGTACAGCCGCTCGCCTGCGGTTCGTTCGCGAATCGCGCCATCGTCCATGCGATGAGCGGCGCCTCGAGCGGCGTGCCCGGCAGCACGATCCCGACATGATCTCGTCTCATGACAGTCCAGTATTCGAGCCGTTGACCGGCGGCGCAGCGCTGGTGGACAAAGTTGTCCGTTGCGATCGGCGGCACCACCGTGTCCGCGAGCCCTTGGGCGATCACGAGCGGCGCTGCAATTGGCTTGTCTGCAGTGTTCTCGACAAGCCGTGACGTGAGCGCAGCGTTTGTATCCGTCGCCAGCGCCGGACCGTCGAACGTCGTCGTCAGCGCCGCGATCCGCTTTGGATCCTCGGGCGGCAGGAATCCGCAGAGATTGATGATGTCGCGCGCCGCGGCAAGGGCCTCGGGATGCAACGTCGTCTCGAACTTCAGGTCCGGATAGAAACGGCTGTATGACAGAGCGAGATACGGCCCAAGCCGCTTGTCTGCCGCCGGGTTCATCTCGAGGAGGTCTTTTATGTTTGCCGCGGGTGCGATCGCCACGACGCCGATGATCTTCACGTCCGGCGCGTAGCGCGGTCCGGTGATGCCCGTCCACAGCGCCGAATGACCGCCCTGGGAGTGCCCCCAGACGACGGTGCGCTCGTCGAGACTGAGCTCTGGCATTTGCCGAGCAGCCCGCACTGAGTCGAGTGCCGCACGGGCCTCACCTTCGCCGATCAGATAGGGATGCGGTCCGCCCTTCTCGGCGAACGAGTAGTCAGTCGCAACGATCACCCAACCCGCCGAGACGATCTGGTTGATCGCGGGAATGCCGGCGGCGGGCACCGACACCAGCGACGGCATGCATTTCTGCAACACTCCTGTCGTCCCGTGCTCCCACGTGATCACGGGTCGGGGACGTGGGCCAGCCGGTCCGTCGATTGGAGCAAACACCGTCGCGACGGCAGTTGCTCGAGTCGTGTCGTTGACCGTCGTCGTGTAGAGGATTCGCCAACCGAGCATGCCGGCTGGCAGCGTCACGTGTCTTAGCGGCTCGCTGCGCACCAGGATGCCCGGTTGATCGGGCACGTTGGCTGGCGGGTCGTAGAACGCATCCGGTGCGCGTGCGGTAATTGCTGCGGACTGAGCTTGCGACACCAAACCGGCGCCGATTGACCCGGATGGCTCCTGCGAAAACCTGCAGCCGGTCGCCACAAGGAGGACAAGGCAAACCGCGATCGCGCGCCGATTCCCCATGTGTCTCCCCCTCACTTACCAAACACACGCGGCTCGAGCGGCGCTTGCGCCGTCAACACGAAGTCGTCCGCGGATTTGCCGAGCGCGACGCGATAGACGCCTTCGGTAATTCGCCAGCGGCCGAGACCGTTGCTGCCCTCGAAGCGCGCGAGCAGACGAGGGTCGGCTTTCATCGTCACGGTCTTCGATGCTCCTGGCGCAAGCTCCACGCGCTCGAATCCAAGCAGCCGCATGCGCGTCTCACCCGCGGCATCGGTCAGATACACCTGCGGTACATCCGCGCCCGCGACCTTTCCGGTATTCGTCACGGTGAACGTCGCGGTGATCGTGTCCCCTCCGCTGACCTTCAGGTCCTTGTAGGCGAAGCTCGTGTAGCTCAAGCCGTAGCCGAAGGCGTACATCGGCTTCCGCCCTTTCTGCGCGTACCATCGGTAGCCGACCTCTCCGCCTTCGTCGAAGCGGAGGGTGACCGGCGTCCCCCATCTCGTCGCCAGAATCGGCATCGTCGGTCGTGGCGTATCGGCAAGGTCGGCGGGCCAGGTGATCGGAGTGTGACCCGACGGATTGACCTTGCCGGTGAGCACTTCCGCGATCGCCGTGGCGCCCGCTTGGCCAGGGAACCATGCCTGGACGATCCCTTTCACCTTGTTCCGCCACGGCATCGACACGGGGTTGCCGGTCTCGAGGACGACGATCGTGTTGGGATTCGCGCCGACGACCGCGTCGATGATCGCGTCCTGTCCCCACGGCAGTGACAAGTCCGGCAAGTCGAAGGCCTCGCCCTCCACCCGCACGCCGAAAACGATCACGACGTCGGACCGCTTCGCCAGGAGCGCGGATTCGGCAGGCGTATACGCCCCGTCGTATTCAATCTCCGCGGCAGGAAGCAGCTTCTTCAGCTCGTCGACGGGAGCAGGGCGGAACAGGAACAGACTGCGCGCCGCGCCCAATCGCCCATGTGCTCCGCCAATGTTGATCTCTTCCGCATAGCCTCCGACAGGCATAACGGCCCCGGAACCCGTTCCGCTCACCACGCCCTTTTGGGCATAGCCGCCGATGACGCCGATCTTCAATGGACGATCTGTTGGAAGAGGAAGCACCGATCCATCGTTCTTCAGAAGGACGATGCCTTGTCGCGCGGCTTCAAGAGCGATGGCGTCGTGCGCCGCCATGTCCACCGGCGGAGCCGGCTCCCACTTATCGATGCCCACGGCATACGCTGAGCGGAGGATGCGGCGGACCATGTCCGACAATCTGATCTTAGGGAACGCACCGTCACGATAGGCGGCCCGCAGTTTGTCAGTAAACGCTTCGGCTCCCCATAAAGAGACGTCGTTCTGAACGCCTGATTCCTGGTCGAGTCCTTTGAGTGCGAAGTTCCAACTGGGCACCGCTCCCCAGTCGGACATCACCCACCCTTTGTAGCCCCAATCCTGTTTCAGAAGCTGATTCAGCAGCCACTGGTGACCACAGAGCGCGTCACCATTGAGCCTGCTGTATCCGCACATGATGGCGCCGGGCTGCGAACGCTCGATGGCAATCTGGAACCCGAGCAGCTCCGCTTCACGCAGCCCCGTTGGATCGACGATCGCATCCTGCCAGTGGCGGTTATGCTCGACGTTATTCGCAGCATAGTGCTTGAGCGTGGAGATGACGCCGCCGCTCTGAATCCCGTTGACGGCCTCGGCGGCCATCACGCCGGTCAGCCACGGGTCTTCCGCGTAGTATTCGTAGTTTCTTCCGTTCCTCACTTCGCTCGTGAGGTTCGCTCCGCCACCGAGAACGATGTTGAAGCCACGCACACGCGCCTCGCGAGCGATGGCCTCTCCAATCCTCCGCGCGAGTAAAGGGTTGAAGCTCGAGCCCACGAGAATTTCCGATGGGAATGCGGTGGCGCCCTTGTCATCTGGTCTGTAGCCAGGATTGGTGATGCCCATGCTCGCGTCACTGCTTTGAAGCGCAGGGATGCCGAGACGCGCGATGCCGGGCGTATAGCCGGCGCTCATGTTCTTGACGTCCGCCGGGATGCGCGGGTCACGCGGGATACCAATCAAGGGAACGGCGCCCATGACGCTGACGATGAGCGAGAACCGCTCGTCGTCGGTCATCTTCGCTTCGGTCTCGCGCGCCCTCGCGTCCGCCTCCGCGCCTTCGGAGCTACGGCGTGACAAGTGCGCGTCCGCCGCTCGCGTCCCCGTCGTGGCGACGGCTTGCTGGCTTTCAGCTTCCGGCGGTGACGAGCGGCCGAACCTTGCGATCGTCACGACAATCACGACCACTGACAACCCGACGAGGAACTGGTTCACGATCGCCACCAAACCCTCGTGTCATCGGTCACGACATGTCGTGGCGCCCGCCGAGCGACAATCGGAAAGTCCACACAAATCCCCGGAACGTGGAGGGCGGAACGCGCACGGGCATCGGTTGGAGCACGTCACGTACCGCGGCGTTTGAAGACGCTCGTGACGCACGCTAAGCCCTACGTTCGCTCGGGTCGGCTGCTGATGGCCCTGCTCGGCCCGTCATCAGCGCGGACGGACTCCAGTGACCGTCGGACTCGAACCGAATGAATACTGACCCGGTAGGTTGAATTGAAGTCCTGCATAGAGACGAAAGCGAGTGCGGTCGTCGCGTACGCCGTGGACGGCGGTGCCGACCCTGCCAGCAGTACGATCTGACGCGTGATCCTCTGTCGCCCGCAAGGGCTCCAACGATTGGGCGAGTCACGGTATTTTCGTGGCGCGAGCGCCTCGACGTCACAAATCACGCGGAGAATCAACCGTCAGGCCGAACTCCGAGTTCGGCGGCACGAGGCGTGCCGATTGACGGCAATCAGGTCTAAGGAACTCCGCCGCGCCGAGGGCGTACTCCTTGCACCTGCAGGTCGGTCCGCCCCAGACGTGTCTCCAGGTCAATACAGACGAGGCCGCGAGAAAGGAGCACCACCATGCCGCAGACGACACCTTCGCCCGTACTCCCACACGGGTTCATCAAAAGTGTTCACGGCATCCGCTACCAGGTAAGAGATGTCGCTCGCGCTGTCGAGTTTTACACCGAGCATCTCGGTTTCACCGTGGAGCACCAGCAACTGCCTGCGTTTGCGAGCGTCTCGCTCGGAGATTCGAACATCTTCCTGAGTGGACCCGGCGCATCAGGGTCACGGCCAATGCCGAGCGGTCAACGTCAGGAGCCGGGCGGGTGGAACCGCATTGTGCTGCGTGTCTCCGATCTCCCAGGTTGCATCACCAGCCTGAAGAACGCTGGCGTCACCTTTCGAAATGACATGGAAACCGGTCCGGGTGGACGTCAAATTCAGATTGAGGATCGGGACGGAAACCCGATCGAGCTGTTTGAACCTGCGCGATAACAGACACATGGCAACCCGCAGGTGATCGTCGAAAGGGATCTCGCGCGTGGCGCCCTTACGTATGCGCCGCCGACACTCGGGCAGCTCACGCGCGTGAAGTTCACCGTCCACGCGTCGGGCCTACTTCTGGCGCGTGCTGACGTAGAGATCAGTCGAGCCGAAACCGCCAGGCCGATCGGAACTGAAGAAGAGGCTCGTACGGTCAGCCGACAGCGACGGGAAATTTTCACCTGACGCGGAGTTGACAACGACGCCCAAATTGACCGGTGTGGACCACGTCCCGTCTACGGACGATCGCGTCGCGCTCCATAGATCCCGGCCCCCGGCGCCTCCCGGCCGGTCCGAGGCGAACACGATCTCGAGGCCATCGTGTCGAATACTGGGGGTCAAGTCGAACTGCGCGGTGTTCAGTTCAGTAACAGAGGTGGGTGGCTGAAACAATCCTCCGACCAATGCACTCACGTAGATGTCGATGCCTCCGAGACCACCGGCTTTGCTGCTCGTCATGTACAGCTGAGAAATTCCCGCATCGTCGTTCTCGAAGAAGCTGGGGCCGCCGTCGGTGGCGGGAGAGTTGACGTCTGGTCCGAGATTCACGGGGGATTCCCACCCGAAGATGTCGTGTGTGTTGGTACGCCAGCCGCACGGTGACGGGCACGCCCGGCTACATGGCGCCGGAACAACGGGAGGGCAAGCCCGCGGACGGCCGCACGGATATCTACGCCTTCGGCTGTGTGCTTTACGAAATGTTGGCTGGTGGGCGGTTGACGCTTCCGCGGAGGCGTCTCCCGTCACGGAAGCTCGAACGAATTGTCACCCGGTGCCTCGAGGAGGATCCTGGACGACGGTGGCAGTCCGTTGCCGAGTTGCAGGGGGCGCTGGCGGCGATCACGCCGGCGAGACGCGCGATTCCCGTGGTGATTGCGGCCAGCGCGATTCTGCTATCCGCTTCGGCCGCGTACTTCTATCTGCACCAGGCTCCGAAACTCACCAGCACCGACACCATCGTGCTCGCGGAGTTCACCAACACTACCGGCGACCCGGTGTTCGACGACACGATGCGGCACGGACTCGCGGTTCAGCTCCAGCAGTCGCCATTCCTCAGTCTGATCTCCGAGGAACGCATTCGAAGAACGCTGTCGTTGATGAACCAGCCGCCGGACGCGCGATTGACAGCCGACCTCGCGCACGGCGTGTGCGTCCGGACTGGGAGCGCCGCTGTCCTGGAGGGGTCGATCGCGGCGCTCGGAAGTGAATACGTCCTTGGCCTGCGGGCGACGCACTGCACGACCGGCGACATCCTCGCCGACGAGCAGGCGCAGGCGGCACGCAAAGAAGAGGTATTGAGCACACTCAGTCAGATTGCGACGCGTTTTCGGACGCAAGTTGGCGAATCGCTCGCCACCATCGAGCAACATTCGAGGCCTCTCGCGGAAGCGACAACGCCGTCGCTCGAAGCGCTGAAGGCCTATAACGCCGCGATGATGGAATTCGTATGGCCAAGGCGACTGCCGCTCCTCCAGCGTGCGGTCGCGCTCGATCCCGAATTTGCGTCGGCCCACGCGCAAGTGGGGTTCGGCCTCAGCACCATGGGCGAGTCGGCGCTGGGGCGGCAGAGCCTGCTCAAGGCCTACGGGCTACGCGATCGGGCCAGCGACGTCGAGCGCTTCTACATCGAAACCTTGTACGACCGCGACGTCACTGGCAATCTGGAACGGGAACAACGCACATTGGAAACGTGGGCGCGAAGCTACCCCCGCGATCCACGCGCTCACACATTGCTTGCCGGTTTAGCGCTGACCAGCACCGGCCAATACGAGCTGGCGGTTGCCGAAACCGAGAAGGCCATAGCGTTGGATCCCGACCAGCCACCGCCGTATGGCACCAGGGCTTTCAATCAGCTGTTCCTGAATCGTCCTGATGATGCGTTGCTGACCGTCCGTCGCGCGACGGAGCGCAAGCTGGAACGTGACGACTTGCGCCTGGTTTCCTATTTCGTCGCCTACTTGAAGGGTGACGACGAGGCTCTCAGACGAATGGACACGGTGGCGCGGGCAAGCCCCGGTTTGGAAGACACCATCTCGCATCTGGAGGCGCTCGCCCTCGCTCGCTCCGGCCGACTGCAAGATGCGAGACGGATGTCCGCGGTCCCTGTCGAGATCGCGCAGCGGTCGGGTCGGCGCGAACGCGCCGGCTTGTTCGAAGCGGGCAGAGCTGTCTGGGAAGCGTTTTACGGGGATGTGCCAGCGGCCAGGCAGAGTGCCAGTAAGGCGCTCGCGCTTGGAACGGGCCGTGATGTGGACTATGCCGCGGCGTTCGCGTTGGCGATCGCCGGTGATCTGCCGCGATCGCGAGCCCTCGCGGAGAATCTGGCGCGTGAGTTTCCCGAGGATACGTCGGTCCAATTCATGTATCTGCCGACGCTTCGGGCTCTGTTCTCGCTGGCCGCTGACGATCCGGCAGCGGCCATCCAAGCGCTGCAGATCGCGTCCCGCTACGATCTCGCTCTCGGTGGCGTCGGCTTCATCGCACACTTCGGCGGCCTGTATCCGATCTATGTCCGCGGTATGGCGTACTTCGCAGCACGTCAACCTGCCGAAGCCGCCGCCGAGTTCCAGCGGATTCTCGATCATCGAAGCATCGTCCTGGTGGACCCCATGGACGCCATGGCGTGTCTGCAGCTGGCACGAGCGCTCGCCCTCTCGGGCGACACGCTGAAAGCGAAGAGTGCCTACAGCGATCTGTTTACGCTCTGGAAGAACGCCGACCAGGACATGCCGGTTCTCAAGGAAGCACGGGCGGAATACGCACGACTGCCGTAAAGGCGTATCTATCTATGAGACCACGCCCATCGCGGCAGCTGCATCAGATCGTTCCTTCGACCGATACCCCACCCCGGCGACGATGAGCGATAACGCGCGTTCGGGACAGAGAAGACCGAAGTGCGGCACCGCGTACCCTCCCATCGAGAGGCCGATGACGTGCGGCTGGTCTATCGGCAAGTAGTCGAGGACGGGATTACGCGGCGGTGATCACGATGGCGCAGCAGCTGCGTGTGCCGGCACGCCGGTACGCGTGCGGCACGTGCGAATCGAAGTAAATCGCGTCGCCTGCCTCGAGCGCGTGCTCCTGTTCTGCCACCTGCAGGTGCAGCGTGCCCTGAAGTACGTACAAGAACTCCACGCCCGGATGGCTGTGCGGCCGCATGCGATCCTTCGGCTGGGGCAGGAACTCCGCGTAATAGGCATTGAACCGCCGCTCCGTCGCACCGTAATCGAGCGACTCGAACCGGTACGCGACGTCGCGCGCCCCGGCCCGCTCGGGGAGCACGACTCGCGAGCCCTTGCGCGCCAGCGCAAGCATCGGCTTCTCCCGGGCGCCCGCGAAGAAGTAGTCGAGGCCGACGCTGAACACGAGCGCGATGCGCAGCAGCGTCGGCAGCGTGGGGAAGATGCGCCCGCGTTCGATCTTCGAAAGCAGCGCCGGCGACAGCCCCGTGTGTCCGCCGAGCTCGACGAGGCCCATCTTCTTCCGCAGACGCAGGGCGCGAAGTTTCTCGCCGATGGCGTACTCGGTCAGGCCCTCCCGCAGGGTTGCAGACAGCATCGGATCTCCTTCGTTTGAACGTCAGTCACATTTCCAGTGAGGACGGTCACCTCATTCACACGACTTGTAATCGCCGGGCCGATTTTACTTACAAGCAATCTAATTTGCACTAAAGTGAATTCAGACGCGGCGCTGCAGACCGGCTGAAGCGTGTCGCGCAAGGAGGATCCGATGAAACTGCTCGATGTCATTGCCGCGGTGCTGGTGGTCGTCGGCGCGCTGAACTGGGGACTTGTGTCGGTGGCGCGCTTCGATCTCGTGGCGGCGCTCTTCGGCC
>Ga0207659_10000942_pt1 | contig 17387 bp, 13 predicted proteins | sample KBSM43metaG_FD_184330 | JGI IMG/M metagenome (GOLD analysis project Ga0207659, IMG submission 184330) | Miscanthus rhizosphere microbial communities from Kellogg Biological Station, Michigan, USA - KBS M4-3 metaG (SPAdes) (version 2) | ecosystem: Host-associated > Plants > Roots > Rhizosphere >...
CCAGGCCGAACATGCCATTGAGGTGGTTGAACACCTCAGTTCCCCACTCCTTGTAGCCGTGCACGATGACTTCTGTGTCTGACTGAGTGCGGAAAATGTGGCCCTTTGATTCCAGTTCGCGTTTCAGCTCCGGGAAGTTATAGATTTCCCCGTTAAAGACCACCCAAACGGTTTCATCCTGATCGGACATGGGCTGATGCCCACCGGCGAGATCGATGATGGAAAGGCGCCGGAAGCCAAGTCCGAGCGGCCCATCGAAGTGGAAACCTTCATCGTCAGGTCCGCGGTGATAAATCGAAGTGGCCATTCGCCGGACCACTTCCGGTTCCACAGGATGCTGGCTCCCAAAGTTAAACTGCCCGCAAATTCCACACATAGTTAAGCTACTCGATTAGCGGCCTGAGAATCTCGCTCTTTGAGGACGAACAAGCTCAGGCTCCGAAACATTTGCGATTGCGCCCAGCGATGCATCGGAACGTTATCCCAGGAAAGCCACAGTTCGCGCGATCGAAATGAGCCGTCCGACTTGACCCAGCGCGCGAGCAAATCCGCGATGACATGATCCAGCACACTTCCCATCTCCTCGATGCGGTCACGCAGGAGCACACAGAGATTGATGCATTCGGCGTAGTCGTAAAGCTCGCGGCGGTAGACGGTCATGCGAGGCGCTTTCGAAAACGGCTTGGGAAGCTTTTGCTCGTCGAGCAGGTTTCCCAAATAGTACTGGATACCCTTGTTGATCGCCTGCCGGCATGCATCGCCTGGCCTGACCTGGTCGATCTTTGCCAGGGCCTTGAGAACGAAACAGGTGTGGAAGTGATCCACAAAATCTCTTTCGCCTTCGATCGAATAAGGCCATGAACCGTCGGGGCGCTGCGTTTCCAGGACGAAATTCAAATTACGTTCAGCAATATCCCAATAACGAGTCTCGTTGAAATCTACCGATGCCCAGGTGAGCATGGCGGCGCGATAGGCGCTCGCGTTTATGATTCCACCTTTGTCAAACGGCGTGTACGAACAGGTAGACGCTGTCTCTGAATACGGATAGTCCTCAATGTCTTTCGTTGCGTGACGAACGATGGACTCCATCGCGGCGAGCCAGCGTGAATTTCCATCAACTGTATGAACTTCTCGAAAGGCCTCGTAAACATAAGGCGTCGTCGTGATGAGAGGTGTCCCCCGCCGAATCGTGCCGTGCCGTGTTTCCCAGTCAAAGGGATATCCCCAGCACCACTCCTGATAACCGGAGCATCGACTTCTCTCGAGCTCAGCAAGAAAACGGGCGGCTTGAGCCTGCGCAGCAGAATCGCCATAGGCTCGCGCTTTGAAAGCGAAGCCCATCGCGTAGTGCGCGTCGGCGATTGGAAATCGCAGGCGCTCCGAAAACAGGCGTCTTGCCGAAGGCGCAATGGCTTCGGAAAGAATCATGGGTGCAACCGCCATCGTTCCCAGTGCCTTGTTGCGGTAATACAACGCCTTTGCGCGCCGGCCTATGGGGCTGGCGAAGTAGGTCTGGTGATCCCACGAAGTTCCCCCGTAGCGCTCGAGCCACAGAACAAATCGATCGAGCACCGTCTCAACCTGACTCAAAGAACTCTCCTTCATGTTCGACTCGAACCCTTCGCCGCTCTTTCGCGCTGCGTCATCACGCTGAAAGCGTCGACTTTCCTGAATCTTGCCAGAGTGCCCATGATTGCCTTCAGTTTCTGCATTTGCTCGTGTCGATGAAAGCGCATGAGTTCGGGAGAGACCGCCCGCGGTACTCTTCTCACCGCCGCGGAGATGAAGCCCAGGCCGAGCGCCATCCCTCCGAATAAGAGCGGCGGTCTCGCAACGCGATATGCCACACGGCACATCTCCCAAAGAGGACTACCGCCGAGGTAGTAATCCTTTTCGCCGTACGAGTACAGGGCCGCAAGAGGGCCACGCTCCGCTGTGCCAAAACTGCGATGATGAAAGTATCGCTTGTCTCGAAACGAACGCGTCGTCCAGCCTTTCATGCGCGCCGTGGTTACTGCAATCCAATCGACACCGCCGGCCTTGTTCGGAACATAGCCGCCGACATCCTCCAGGCAGGTTCTGCGGAACAGCTGGCAAGGGCCGGCGACATAGTTTTCGCCTTCGAAACTATCCTTTGAGGTGTCATATCCACCTTCCGCCTGAAGTGGTGTGCCGGCAACGCCAAGCTCGGGCATTTCCAAAAACTTCTTCAGCAGAAACTCGAGGTAATCCGGTTCGAAGCTGACATCCGCATCAATATTGCCGATGACCTCGTATTGCAGTCCGGCAACGCTTCTCCAGGCCGCATTGACGCAATGTGCCTTCGCTGCGAAGCTACGGTCGCGATGGCTGGGCATGTCAAGGCGCTCAATCCACTTATGAGCTGCGGCGTAGCGATCGATGATGGCAGGAGTGGAGTCCGTAGACCCATCATTGACAATGATCCACTTCACAGGGTGAACGGTTTGCGCAACCACAGAAAGAATCGTCCTTTCGAGGTTGCCCTCTTCGTTCCTTGCCGGAGTGATCAGAATGCAGCGCGGTAGGGTAATGGCAGACGCTGGATTCATACTATGTGCTTTCTAAGTTGGTAGTTCGAGAAGACCGAGAAGAACAGGGAGGAAGAAAAACGTGCCGGCGGGCGGGCTACCGCTATTTGAATCCCATCCTCCGACCTCGGAGACGAAAGGAAGGCTCATAAACCGACTAGTTGATTGTCTATGCGCAGGTACTTCTGTCAATACGTATTTGAGCGGAACCCGTGCGAACGGGCTCTGTCGATCTCTCACATTCCGCAGGACATACGCTACAAGGACGCGTCCAGATTGAGGCGGCCCGCGTTCATTGCAGAGGCGCGGTGGCCAGCCACCGTCTGGGAATCCGGAGCGCATCGAACCAGAGGGTCTATGCCAAGCGACTCCAGCCATTGCCGGATTTCCGTCGTCGCATTTTCAGACCACTTCGGTCGGCCAAGGATACGGCCGAGGATCTCGCTTCGAACAGCCTTCGGGCCTGTAAATGCCTGGCTTACCTGAAAGAACCGTTTGGAAAAGGCTCTCTCCCGGTGATGCCTGAGCATTGAGTAGTATGCCCGCAGATGCTTTGCCCTTTCGAGCATACCGGACCTTATTCCGTCCACAATCGCGGCGGGCAGATGCGGTTCACATGTCCGTACCGCGTCCTGAATCATTTCTTCTATCTTTCTCGAGTACTCTGCGGAACGGGAATCCACACCGGCAGTCAACTGTGCTGAATGGTAGCGCCATGTTGCCCATGTATTCGGCACGTGCAGCGTGTTCGCAAGGAGCCCTGCCTTCATCTCCCAATTAAAATCGCTTACAGAACCCCATCGATTCGTGAACGTTCCGATTCGAGAAAAAAGAGACCGCCGGATGAGGAGCTGGGTAATCGAAAGGACGACGTGACGGCCGGTAAGCTGGACCAGGCCATCGTAGGGGGCGCGCCGGATATGCGGAACCGACACCAGATCTCCGATTCCATCTGCAAACGCTGTGACGTCGGGCCAGGGTAGCTCCTTTACTGCTTCGCCCCGATCATCAACGATGACAACGGGGCTATGAGCAAGGTCACAATCGGGATAGGCTGCCAGCCCCGTAACCATTCGCTCGAGGAACTCCGGCGCCATCGTGTCATCACTCGTCGCAACATAGACGTATTCGCCTGTTGTATTCCGCAGGCATTCGTTCCATGCCGGGTATGGGCCTTCGCGCGGTCCTTGAAGAATGCGAATTCGAGCATCCTTCCTCGCAAAATCCTGAATCAGTTCCCACGATCCATCATCGGAGTGGCTGTCATAAACAAACAATTCCCAATCCTGCAGTGTCTGCCCCAGGATCGTGTGAAATCGCTCTTCCAGGAAGGGACGCGCGTTCAGGTTCGGAAGGCAAATGGAAACAAGTGGTGTCATAGATCCCTGCACAGCCCTAGAACTCCGTGGCTCTTTTTTGTCGTGGGCCAGCCGCAGTGAGCGATTCCCATTGGAGTACTGGCGCTGCCCTCTCTGTCACAATTTGCATGTCCCTTTCGCTACCCCGATTTTCTGTTTTCCCGCCGCGAGTCTGTATCGTTCCGCAATCTCACCGGCTATTCCCCACACCTGTCTTTTGTAATCGAATCTTCGGCGGGACTCCAAAGTTACAGTCCACCGGAGAGTATCTCCGGCGAACCGCTTAAACAGAGACACGGGAATCCCCGCCACAGCATAAGAATCATGTTGCGGACACTCGAGAGTGTCCGAGCGGCCTTTGTCGAACCACCATTTAAGAAAGTAACTTTTGGTCAGGCGTTCTGAAGCGACAGGGTGATGCACCACAGCAGCCGGTTCGTAATACAGGCGTTCGCCGCCATTGAGAACGCGCCTACCAAACTCTGTGTCTTCGCCCCGAATCTCGCTGCCGGGCCGTGGCCCGAGATCCGTTCGAAAGTTTCCGTATCTCTCGAACATCTCCTTCCGGAATGCCATGTTCGTTCCAAACGGGGCCTCGCCGAGGGCTCCGGCTTTGTCCCCACGATCAAAGGAAACGAGTGGCGCAAGGATTTCTCCGTCTTTAGGAAGCCACTTTGGACGGTCCGTATTCCACAGTGGGATGACCCGACCTCCCGCGCCCGCCCAATGATCCGACTCCATCGGCATGGTAAGGTTTCGCAACCAGGATGGGTCAACAATCACGTCATCATCCATGAAGGCGATCACGTCGCCGCGAGCCTCGCGAATGCCAAGGTTAAGGGCGTGGGACTTTCCCTGCTCTGACTCGAACAGATATCGGAAGCGTTCGGGATAACGGCGCGAGAAGTCCAGCGCGACGTCACGCGTACGATCGCGTGAATTGTTATCGATAACCAGAACTTCCCACGGAATCGCGGGTGGAATCTGCGAAGCCGCCACACTGTGGAGCGCCGCCGTCAGGCTTTCACACCGGCTATAGGTGCAGAGAATGACGCTGATGCGCATCAATGACGCACTATGCCCTCTTCAACGATTTCCAATATGCAGAGGACGTGTACAGAAGCTCATCGAGGGCTCGCTCCGTCAGCATTCTGCGAGACCGCAAATACTTGCATACCGTATGTGCCGCCTCCCATCCAAATACGCGCCGAATCGGCGCGTATTTCCAGCTGAACTGAGGCTCTTCCAGACGCCCATCGAGGCTGCGCGCAAAGGCCTCCAACTGCTCCACCAGAGCCGCAGGTCCCAAATAGAACAGGTTGAACCAGTCCTGAATGAACTGCAGACCTGCCTTCTTCGCCCTGGGAGAATCGTCGATACTGAGCAAATGCTGGACGCAGAGGGTAAGGGCGAGAAACAGCGAACTCAGAGCTCTTTCACTGTTATGGTTCAGGCTGGAGAGGTTTCCGATTCGATAGTAACACTTAGAATCAGGAAAGAATTCCACGCGATCCACTTTGGTAAGCATCCGGCAAATGTACTCACCGTCGTCAGATCCGGAAGGCGAAAGCCGGGCATCCCATCCGCCGGCGAGATCAGAAACGGTTCTACTCACCAGCCATGATGTGGGATTCAGCCAGGCTCTTTCCGTGAATTTGGTGATCATCCATTCGGAAGGCGCAAGGTCCTGCCAAAGACCGGTGGGACAGAACTGCGCTTTCGAGGGTCGAAAATAGAAAGACCCGAACGCCGCGGTTCTGATGCATCGCTCCTGTGTACCGTCCGGGATCCCCGTCATTTGCGCTTCGATTTTTTCCGGGTGCAGGAGGTCATCGGCGTCGAGCCACTGAATGTAGGACCCTTGTGCCAGGGCATACGCCTTGTTACGCGCAGCGCAGGCGCCCTGGTTTTCCTGCGCCACCACCTTCACCTGGGCCGACTCGAATCGTCGAATCACCTCCAGGGTGTGATCCTTTGAACCGTCATCAATGATGATCAGTTCCTTTCGCTGCCAGGTTTGCGCCAGGGCGGACTGAATCGTGTCCTCAATCCAGGCTTCCTTGTTGTAGGCGGGAATCAGGATCGAGACGAGTTGATCAGCGTGCATAACGAGCTAGACTAGCCTCCTAAACATATTAAACGAAAGGCTTTAATGTGGAGATTTGGCGGTCGGGCTACCGCCAATTTGATCCCGAATAGAAAGGGTTGAGGGATCAGCCTTCGATTGTCCATCCCTAAGGATTTCTGTCAAGAGATTGTAGCGGCGGCCAGCACCCGGGCTCGGCGGTCAGCGGCTCTTCTTTTGGACGCTTTCTCGTTGCACCTTTTTCTCGTTGGAGGACTGGATGGCTTCGAGAATCTCCGAACAATCAAGGCGTTTCAGCAGCTCTATGTTGGGCATGACGCAGTGTCCACCGATGACGCCAGGAAAGTACTTCACCCGGGGAAAGAAACCAATCTCGTCATAGAACGAAACGACCTCCTCATACCCCACACCCACTCGATCCGCGTAACGTTCGACCTCCTGCGCCCAGGCGATCATCAATCCGAAATAGGTTGTTTCGGTGAGTTTTGCGAGTTCTGCGGCTTCCGGTGACGACAAGACCTTTGTTGTTAAACCGACGGAGCGAAAGTGTTCCGAAGTCTCATTCGCGGCGGACTGGCTGGTGGCTCCAACGAACTTGGTGTATTTGCGGAGATCATCCAGCATGCGCGCATGCTTTCCGCGGACCGGACTGTAGGCGACGTCAGATCCCGACTTCTCGGCAACCTTCCGGGTTGTTCCCACCTCCACGGTGCTGTTGATGACCGTGAGTCTGGGCTTGATCAGATCGATGTAGCGCGCGGCTTCACCCACGAAGTCTTTGATCTGAAAAGGAAAGCAAAGATGCAGAACGTCCGCACCGCGGGGATCTTCCTCAGGAGGCCTGATATCCACCCCCACAGTTTTATGGTGTTCAGAAATGAGCTGCATAAGCGGTTTTCCCACTTCACCCAGCCCGACAATAACGACCTTTTTACCTTTATTCATTCAGAGTTGCCTAACCTGCTCTTGAGTCTTGGACTCAATAGTCTTGAAAACGAAATTCTCCAACCGATCTTTAATGATGGTATCCGTATAACGACTTTCACAAACATCAGACTTTAAGAAAGCGCCTGGCGAGCCCGCCGGGTGATGAAATCTGAGACACAAACCGGCTGCAACGTCGCTGTGCTCCGCCGGAACCCTTACGCACACCTGACTGTCATCGACATCAGATTTGTCGAAAACCGCAGATCTTCTCGTTTGAAACCAGGACACGGCCTGTGTCGCGGTACAGAACAGGGCTCCTTTTTCACTCAACTGCCCAAGCAGTCTGACATAGAAGGTGCCCCAAAGCCGTTCCGGCGCAATGCTGCGGTCATGCCAATTCACTGTGAGCACGCCCCCCTGGCGACCAGCATGCTCCAGAAACGGCGCGAGCCACGCAGAGGCTTCATCATCGGTGAGACCAAGGTAGTCCGGATAAAACAGTGCCGTATCCATAACGTGCAGGGGAAGTTCCAGGAGGCGTTTTGCGCGCAGGGGCTTGAAGATCTGTCCCGTTCCGGCGCGATACCCTACGGTTTCGTTGTACCCAACAGTGGAATCATAAGAGAAGTCTGCATCCTCGAGAATCGCAGGCGCGTCCTGGTCGGTATAGAGCCAGTGCATTCGCACACCGTTGGTTCGCGCAGCAGAGACTTCCGAAATTCGTTTTGCTTCTTCAATCCCCTTCCCGCTGTCATTCCAGGCATCGATGCCGTGAAGCCCGATCTCGCAACCCGCCGCAGCCAGTCGGCGAATTCTTGCAGCAACATCAGAGATCTCGTATGCAGCACCGCGCGCCGCCGGTGCCCTGCCGGTCTTTGCGCCCTCAGGTCGTGCCTCACCAGCGCGGCCGGCAAACGGTATGACGAAGAACGTCGAAGGGCGGCCATCCTCCAGCTCGAGATATCGATCAAATCCGTTCCAGAAGTCTTCGACGAGTCCCATATAGACGAAAGGCAACTTCGCCGCCGCAATCCAGTTTGTCATGAGGTGTCTTACAGACAGGCGCCCACGCAAGACGTTGACGGCAGAACCGACCGTCGCGCGGTACAGAAATCCCAACATCGTTGCATCAAACTTGTGCCTTCGAATTGAAGCATGATCCAGGTCGTGCGTCAGGCACGCTATGAACGAATAGCCGGCGGGAACTGGCGGAATTTCAACGAGCGATAGTCCGCAACCGGTAATGAGATTCCGAAGAAGCGATATGTGGTGGTCGAGGGCTGGAATGGAGGCGTTTGCGGCGGGCTGACCCTGATTCAACAGAGTCCGGACTTCATGGAAGATGTCATATCCAATGCGAGCAAACCACTTGTTTTCAAGCTGAGTAACATAAGCGATCTTCTCGCCAAGTTCATTCTCAAGAACACTGACGCCCGACCGGGCAAAAGACGAAACGGGGCCATAGAGAGGAATCTTCGCTCCCGAGAACGAGACTTCTGCTGACTGAGTCCGGGCTGCGATTGGACCGTGGCGTTTGTCGTCAGTTGATGTCTGATCTGCGCCATAAACGATCAGCAGTTTTGCAGAAACCGACGGAGGTGTTGAAGCCCCGGCGCAAAGTACAACATCGTAGTGTCCGTCGTCGTGAAAGTACTCCCACGGAGTCTTAAACAATTCAAAGAACTCACGGACAACGCGCTCGTCCGATGGATTGGCTATGACTCCGATCACTCGAAGATCTTTGCCTCAGCGTCCCCGCTGATCGCGCTGGGGCGCACCAACGGTTGACGGCATCCGCTCGAACCCATCGGTGACGAGATGGGTCACCAGCTCCGTCAGCGTTGACTTCTCTGCCTTCCAGGTGTGTGCGAGATGTATCTGTTTTGCACGCCGCGTGATTTCGCTGACCTGGCCGGGATTATGAAATACATATTCAATTCTCCGGGCAAGGTCGTCGGCATCGCCAAGTTCAAAAAAGATCAGCGAATCTTCATCAAAGTAGTCTGTAATACCTGACGCTCTTGGGGCAATTACCGGCTTTCCCAGCGCCAGGTATTCGAAAATGCGCGTGGGAGTGTTGAGCTCAGTGAAGATGCTTCGCTTATTGGGAATGACTCCGACATCACACGTCTCGATAGCTTCGACGATCTGCTCCAGCGGCTTCTGTCCCATATAGTGAACGGAGTTCTGGAGGCCGCGCGCCTTGACGGAATCCATCACGCTTTCCAGGAAACCGTTTCGTGCGCCGTAGACGTGAAGCTCTGCGGACGGAATCGATTTGCTTACTTTCTCAAACGCATCCACGGCCAGACTCAGGCCGTTTCGTTCGACCAGAGACCCGTGATACATGACGACAAAAGGCGCTGGACCGGCTTGAGAGTTTCTCGCAGCAGATCGCTGCCTCGCTGAAAAAATGGCCTCGTCCGGCGAATTCATGATCACGGTAATCTTCTCAGCAGGGCAACTGCGAGCCGCGAAAATCTTGGCGCACGCGCGATTCACGGTAATCACCGAGTCCGCAAGGCCCAGGCTCCACTTTTCCACCCATCTCAAAAGCCGTACGCCATTGGCTGTCGGAGGGAGGCTGAAGATCGTCTGCATCAGCTCAGGCATAGGATCGTGCAGATCCAGGATGACCTTCGCCCCGAAAAGCTTCGGAACCAGTCCACTGAGGACAAGAAAGTCCGGCATGTTGTGGACGTAGACGAGATCGTACCGCCGCCGGAAGATGGAACGGGAAATAATGATGGAGGAGGAAACCAGCAGAAACGCCAGGTATTGATAGAGGTAGCCCAGAATTCCACCCCGGCGGCGCGAGATCGGCACGCGACGAATCTCAACACCACCAAGGCTGCCGGTTTTCGGATCCTCGGGACTTTCCCTGAGGCAGATCAGATCGACTGCCATTCCGGCATCTGCAAGGGCCTCCGCAGCGCGCCGAGGTCGAGGATCCGAAGGATAGTAGGAGAACAGCACCATTGCGATGCGCTTTCCACGGAGAGCCCCCTTGACGTTAGAGGCAGGATCAGCGCTTACACTGGTGCCTGACATTATCGGGTACCGCTACTAACAGCCGACCTCTCGCAGAAATCCTGAATGGCCTCCACGACGCGCTTCTGCTGATCCTGCTGAAGCTGTGGGTACATTGGCAGCGAAAGGATTTTCCCGGCAAGACGTTCTGTTTCGGGTAAAGAATTCTCGCCAGCGCCCAGATAGGCGTAGGCCGGCTGCAGGTGCAATGGAATGGGATAATGAAGACCGGTGCCTATACTTCGTTCCGTAAAATGCTTCTGCAGATCATCGCGTCCCTGTGCGCAAACCACAACGTAGAGGTGATAGTTCGCACGGCTCCAGCGAGGCTCAAACGGCGTCTTCACTTCATCTCTTCCGCTTAGCAACTGGTTGTATTGTGCGGCTAGTTCTCGACGCGATCTGTTCCATTCATTGAGAAATGGCAGTTTGACGCGCAGCAACGCCGCCTGCAATGCATCCAGTCTTCCGTTGTAGCCTTCCACCTGATGTTGGTATTTCCGGCTCTGGCCATGGTCTCGAATCATCCGTATACGCCGAGCGAGATCCTCGTCATCCGTCGTCACGGCACCGCCTTCTCCACACGCACCAAGGTTCTTACCCGGGTAAAAGCTGAACGCCGCAGCCTTTCCGATTGAGCCCGCTCGCTGCCACGCGTTGTTTCGGCTCGAAAAGTATTCACTCCCGTGGGCCTGGCAGGCATCTTCGAAAACCATCAGGCCGTATTCTTCAGCCAGCGTCATGAGAGCATCCATCTCGCACACCTGGCCGTAAAGATGAACCGGCATGATCGCCTTGACGAGGCGTCCGCTCGCGCGATGCACGGGATAACGCCCTCTCGCACGGTGATCACACTGAGTTTCCAAAAACCCGCGCAGGGAGTCAATGCTGATGTTGAAGGTCTGCGGATCGATGTCTACAAAATGAGGAACTGCCCCGACCTGGACAATCGCTTCAACGGTAGCGGCGAATGTGTTCGCCACCGTGATAACTATTTCGTCTCGACCAACACCCGCTGCCATCAACGCAAATCGCAGAGCGTCGGTCCCGCTGCTCACGCCGACGCAGTATTTCGCATTGGAGAATCTGGCAAACTCCTGCTCAAATTGCTCCACCATTGGTCCACCGACAAACATTCCTGTTGTCAGGACGCCCTTGACGGCGTCCATTAACTGCTCCTGCAATTCCAGGTGTGGAGCAACTAAGTCCACAAATGGGATTCCCTTCCCTGCTGTCATCCTCTGAATCTCCTTTCGGTACCTGTGATCTGCATCCCTAGCGCGCCTTATGAAGCATCTGCTGGAGCGAAGCCGCTCCAGCCGTAAGTTTGGGAAACCGGCAAAGATAGTTGTCCCTCACTTCGGTAAGATAGCGTCGGGCCGTGACTTTCAGGCGATATTTCGTGCTCTGGCCGGCTTGCGGTTTGGCAGGGACAACACTGCGCGCGTCTATAGTCATCGCTGTCTTCCCTGTGTTCCTGATGGCGAATTGAATGTCCCCGTTAACGGAATTCGCCGCCACCTGCGTGCCGTCGACGAAAACCTGGACACTGCCAGGGTCGGTTTCGGCTCTTGACAGAAGAAAGGTTCCCTCGGCAGGGGGAACAAATGATGTACGCGCACTGTAAAGACGCACCCCGACTTCATCGCCCGCTTCCGCATTAACCGAATACGTAGAGAGAATGCCGCGCTCCAGGTTGGTCCAGGCCAACGCCGGTTCAAGCGCATTCAGAGTTTGCACAGCGGATCGAAGGGAGTTGAGGCCATGTTCGAAGTACTGATGATGCGTGACGATAAGACAGGGTTTGCCAAGCATCAGGTCCAGGGCAAAGTTCGCCGCTGTTTCTTCCGCCGGCCTTCTCATGAACAACGGGAACCCGCCGAAGGACATGATTGCAGGCTTGAGGAGTTCTCCGCCTTTTACGCCACCACCGGTCTGGCAATCCAATAACTCCGTATTGACGGCGGCGAGCATTTCACTTGAACGAAGCGCGCGCATGGCCTCGCCCGAAAACCGCCCCTGAGGAAACACCATCACTTGTTCCCATCCCAGCGCAGTTTCCGCCTGAAGCCGTCTCATGCGCCTCGTCGCAAGGTCGATGAGAGGCATGGCATCTGACATTGTCCTTGTGGAGAACTCCGACCCGGTGTGGTCGCATCCATGGACGCAAATCGACAATTGCGGCCAGTTCTCCTTAAAGAGGTCAACGATCTCGCGAGACGTACGCTTGTGGTTCCAGGGAATAAAGGCAATGCTGGCCGCGGCGCCGGTCTCGCGGACGCAACCGACAAGTGCCTTCAGATCCAGGAAGCCATATCGAGGACGCAGATTCGGGTCGTCGATTATCCAGTGCGCCCATTGCAATGGACCAGCAGGTAATTTGATCTGACCATGTCGGAGGAAGAACAGAAGCGGCACCAGCCCCGAGAAACACTCCGTCACCTCGAGATTTCGAAGGTGTTCCGCCGAAACATCAAATACCGCGGTCGACGAAAGAACAAAGAGATTGACGCCCGGCAGGCTGAACTTCGTGAGAAGGTTGCCGACACTGTTCGCAACAATACTATCCGCCGGATAAGCCGCGGCCTCGGCACGAAGAGCGACGTCGTGGCCACACTGCGCACCGCGAACTCGAAGTCCGGCAAACGGACCGCACATGTTCCGCGATTCGGCTAGGGAGTAGTCCGTGCTTCCACTTTCCGACATCGCAGCGACGGACACTCGACCTCCCACAACCCTCTGAAGCGCTTGCAGTGCTTTGGGTGTCCCGGAAAAGGGGTAGACCAGAACGTCTGTAAAGCCGGTCAGGAGATCCGCAAGAGATCCCGGACCTGCCCTTTCGCACAACTCGGCAAATTGCGCCTCGGACACGAGCAGCGCGGCGGATTTTGCTTTTCGATTCGCCAAGCTGCTGTCGAGACGCGACGTCGCGAACCTGACCCCCAGAGCAGCCAACAGATTAGAGACAGGGCTACTCTGGGAAGATTCTGGAATCACTAAATGATTCATGAACGGATTGTTGCTGTCAGGCAGGTTTTCGTCCGACGACGAGTGAGCGCATGGCAAGCGGTGAGCAGAAAACATCGAGCACCGGACCGAGCGTTCGGCACACCTTCAGCAGATTCGGATTGGCGGAATGAGGAATCCAGCAGAAATTTCGCGACACTTTAACTTCAAAACCTGCGTTTTTGAACGGCCGCGTGTATTCCTTGAGGCTCGGGATGTATGATCCGTCGCCTTTTTGCGGAAAGCCCTCTCTAACTCTGCTGCGGAAGAAGGGGAAATACTTGTTCATGTCGATCATGACCGTGTGTCCACCCGGCCGAAGAAGAGAAAAGATATCCTGCGACAATTCCTTCTCTCGCTCAAGGCGATGTGCATATCGTGTCGTGTTCACGCCGACGATGAGGTCGAACGTTCCCGCCAATTCCTTGCGTGAAGACCGCAATTCGCGGCAAAGATCCGACATTAGATTCTCATTGCCTGCGACGGCATAGGTCAGCCTGGAGTTCAAGTCTGCAGGGAGATGCTCCTGCGCTTCTTTCCTTGCTGCTTCGATCATCGGCGGCGAGAAATCCACTCCGTAAGCTCGTTCCAGAGCGACACCCTCAGTGCGCAGCAATTCCGCGATCCTGAGAAGATTCATGCCGCCTCCGCATCCATACTCCATCACGCGAAAGCTGTGGTTCTTTGGTCGGGATGCCTTCAGTTCCCGGATTGAACGCAGGTACACTGGCGCGTAGACGTGCTGTAGGATGTAAGCGATACCCGCGCCCGCGGTATCACTGATGTACTTCGCGATAATGTCGTCCCTCGTGTACTCCTGCATGTAAACATCAATGTTCACCTGCGAGTTCATTGCCCTTGCTCCTTAGAATCAAGATATCGAAACACCCGTGCCGGATTTCCGGCGACCACAGCATTCGCGGGCACGTCCTTCGTGACCACGCTGCCAGCTCCCACAAGCGCGTTTTCCCCGACCGTAATGTTCGCGAGGATCGTTGCTCCGGAACCAATTGATGCGCCCTTGCGGATTACAGTTCGTTCAACACTCCAGTCGGCTTCGGTCTGCAGTTTGCCGCCGGCTGTCGCGCGAGGGTAGGAATCATTGATGAACATTACGCCATGGCCGATGAAGACGTCGTCTTCGATCGTCACGCCCTCACATATAAACGAATGGCTGGAAATCTTGCAGTTGCTTCCAACCGACGCATTTTTTTGAATCTCAACAAATGTGCCGATCTTCGTGTTATCTCCGACGGTACATCCATAGAGATTGATGAACCTGGCAAGCTTCACGTTCTCACCGAGTTTCACATCGGGAGTGATGCTCACCAGCTCTGGAATAGCTCTCTCCAATCTGACCTCCATTCTAACGACGCGTGATCCCGAGCTTCTGAATCAGCTCATACAGGCTGGGCCGGCTGATTTCGAGCTCAATTGCAGCACGAGACAAATTCCCCTTGTTCCTCGCCAGGGCGGCTTCGATCATCTGCCGCTCGACAGCCTCGCGCGCTTTCCCGAGGCTTTGCCCCATGTACTCCGTTGTCGCGGAGTTCAAACCCAGATCCTGGTGAGTAATCCTGCCGTTTTCAGCCATGATGGCCGCTCTCTGAATGCGGTTCTCAAGCTCGCGAACATTGCCCGGCCAACCATGAGACTCAATCACCTGAAGCGCCCTGGGCGTGAACACCAGATCCTTCTGATGCCTCGTTGCCTGCCGTTGGAGAAATGCCTTGGCAAGCAGAACGCTGTCCCCATCGCGCTCGCGGAGCGGTGGTATGGCAACGTTGACAACATTCAGACGATAGTAGAGGTCCTCTCTGAACCGCCCTTCAGCCATTGCCCTCGTCAGATCGACATTCGTCGCTGCCAGAACCCGGGCGTCTACAGATATGAGAGTGCGGCCGCCGATTCGTTCGATCTGGCGTTCCTGAAGGAAGCGCAGAAGTTTTACCTGCAAAGCACCCGACAGTTCGCCGATCTCATCCAGGAACAGTGTTCCGCCCTGGGCCATCTCGACTCGACCCTGGCGCTGAATGTGAGCGCCTGTAAACGATCCCTTCTCATGCCCGAAGAGTTCGCTCTCGAGGAGACTCTCGGGAATAGCGCCGCAATTGATTGCGATAAACGGCTTGTCTCTGCGAGGGCTGCGCCGATGAATGGCGTGAGCGACGAGTTCCTTTCCGGTGCCGCTTTCTCCAGCAATCAATACAGGCACGTCGGCGCTGGCAACCTTGTCAATCGTTGTGAATACTTTCTGCATCTGGGCGCTGGATCCGAGGAGGTCTTCAAACGAATTGTAGGTGCTTTTCTCGATAAGCTCCCGGCGTTCGCGATCCAGTTGTTGGACATGAATGGCGCGATCAATGATGACTTTCAGTTCATCAACATTCACGGGCTTGGCCAGAAAGTCATAGGCACCCTGACCGATTGCTTCGATCCCATTCTCCTTTTCGCTCTGCCCGGTGATCACGAGGACCTTAACCAGCGGATTGAATTGAAGCATTTCGGAAAGGGCAAGGAATCCTTCGCGAGTGTCCCCGGGCGAGGGAGGCAACCCAAGGTCGAGTGTCACCACGCCGGGCGATTCCTTCTTCAACACTTCAAGTGCACTGCCGCGATCCTCGGCGAGCAGTACGTCATAGCGCGAGGTCAGAGCCCATCGCATTTGCGCTCTCACTTCGTCGTCATCATCTACGATTAATATTCTCGGTCTGTCCATTTCAAGATCCTGTCGGTAGGAGTACCCGAAATTCCGTTCCGGCACCGACACTGCTGTTCACTTCCAGAACACCACGGTGCGCTTCGACGATTAGCCTGCTGTGAAACAGGCCGATGCCCAGACCCTTTTTCTTCGTAGTCTGGAAAGGCTTGAACAACGATTTCTCAATAAACTCCTCGGACATCCCGCAACCGTTATCCCGAACGGAGAAGCCCACAACACTGCCCTCATGAACCGTCGTCACCTGAATCACACCCTTGCCGGTGACCGCTTCATTTGCATTTAGAACAAGGTTCGTGAGGACTTTGTTGATCTGGCCGGCATCCAGGCGAACGCTGGGCAGAGGCTGGAGGTTTTGCTGAAGTTCCGCCTTGAGGTTCGCTTTAAATCCATCGAGCGTTGCAGCAACGAGTTTTGTCAGATCGCATGGATCGAGTTTCAGCTCGATCTTGCCGCGCAACATCGAAAGCCGGCTGCACATCTCATCGATTTCTTTCACGCTCCGCGAGATGACTCGCAGCGCATCCGCGCGGAACTCCGGGCTGTCAAAGTTGGCCGGCAGGTTCTGCATTGTCAAAGAGAGCCGCGACGCCAGATTCTTCAGATCGTGTACAAAGAAAGTCGAGACGGTCTGAAATGTCTCAACTTCCTTCGCGTGCCTCAGGTGAGCCGACAACCTGAGGTTAAGGAGGCTCGATGCCAGTTGGGCTGCCAGCGTCTCGAGCAGAACGACATCCTCCGAGGACAGGGTGCCCTCTTCTCCGACGCGATCATCGTTGAGCGTCATCACACCCACGAATTCACTGCCCACCTGAAGCCCAACCGCATATCGAAGTTGATGGTGGCGGAAGAACCCCTCTCCACACTTCATAATTTCCCGCGGCCAATCAAACTCATGGTCAGCCAGATCGACGAAGCCGGGATTTTCTCGAAGGAACCGAATGAATTCCGGCGCGCCTTTTCCTGCCTTCTCCATATCTCTTGCGCGCGCACCGTAGAGAGCCGTCGATCCTGCCAGAACCAGCCGTCGATGGGATTCGTCTGCAAGCCAGACACTGACGGAAAGAATCTCAAGGGACTCCGAAACGAGCTTGCTTACTGCAGCGCTCAGTTCCCTTTCGTCGAGGACCGATGTGGTTCGCTGCGTCGACTCCATCCATACGGACCGATAGTCATACAGAGGACGGCGGAAGTGCGCACTTACAAACATCCTCAGTCTGCGACGCAACCTGTTCGATAGAAGCAGAATGCCCAGGACCGTCAGGGAGAAAAAAACGAGAAAGGCGTCCAGCGGGAGTGAACGGCTTGGCGAGAAGTGCTTCACGAGGTTGGCCAGCAGGCCCACGGCGAGAAGATAAACGCCCGCGAGAACGATCGTCAGAGAGTTCCGAATAGCCGCTGTCGAAAGATAGACATCGACACTCAGGGAACTTCCTCTGAGCAGGGACAATGTGAACAGCACGTTTGCGGCCAGCAACGCAACCGAGGACAACGAACCGAGACCGGAGTCCAGCCTGCCGAAAAGGACATCCTGACTTGCCAGATAGACGCGCAGGGCAAACAACCCGCCGACGCCGAGCGCCATAAACTTGATTTGCCACCGCATCCGTCCCGTTGAAGACCGGATGGTTCGTTCCAGGTTGAAGAGAATCAGGATCGATGTCACCAGAATGAACAGGGCCAGAACCTGACCGGAGGCACTCAATGGAAAG
>Ga0207659_10000943_pt1 | contig 17372 bp, 13 predicted proteins | sample KBSM43metaG_FD_184330 | JGI IMG/M metagenome (GOLD analysis project Ga0207659, IMG submission 184330) | Miscanthus rhizosphere microbial communities from Kellogg Biological Station, Michigan, USA - KBS M4-3 metaG (SPAdes) (version 2) | ecosystem: Host-associated > Plants > Roots > Rhizosphere >...
CCGCTTCATCCGAGATGAGAATCGGATTCTGCTCCATCACCTGCCGGACGGTATCCCAGGACTCCGCCTGAAGCAGAGCGCGCATTGCAGCGTCCAGAATGTGAGCATTGCCTGAGTTGCTCACATTCTGGCAGTTTCTCTGGTCGTGGACATAGTTTCCCAACTGTAGCGGCCGTCTTCACCGACAGCAATGTTGATCTTCGTCAATGGCGGACAGAGCGACCCATCGTCGCCCGCAAAAGCGCGTCGGAGTCTCACTGCCCGGGGCTATCTGATTTGAATCGAGCCGTCGGAAAGAGCGGCTCGGATCTCTGTGCACTGCGACAGCACCTCCGACATGGACTGCCAGCGATCAGAAGGCTCCACGGCCAGACAGCGCGCCACCAGCGTATCCAAAGATGACGGAACTCCAGGACGACTGACGGAGATCGGGGCAGGAGTCTTGTCGCTCAAGGCCGAAACCGTTTCGGGTTGGTGTGGAAACGCGCGCCTTCGCGTGAAAATTTCATACAAGACTGCTCCAAACGCAAAGATGTCCGTGCGGGCATCTGTTGCGCCGCCTTCAAGTTGTTCGGGCGCCATATATCCCAGCGTTCCCGGCTGCCTGCCACGCGGCTCAGATTTCACTTCCAGAACTGGACTTAAGGTGGGTGCATGGGGCTCACGCAACTCAGCAATGCCGAAGTCGAGCAGCTTCACACCGGATCTCATCAGCATGATGTTCGAGGGCTTTAGATCGAGGTGAATAATTCCCAACTCATGGGCATAGGCCAGCGCGTCTGCAATCTGCGTGGCGTAATCCATCGCCTGACTCAGGGACTGTTCTTCCTCCCGGGATAAGTGACTCGACAGGGGTTCGCCAACGAGGTATTCAAATACCAGGTAATGCAAGCCGTCGTCGAAGCCCGCATCGTGCAGTATGCAGATGTTGGGATGGTTCAGAACGGCAATGGCCCTGGCTTCCTGTTCGAACCTCTTCACGCGTTGCTGATCGCTCGCCATATAGAAGGGCAGCGTTTTGACAGCGACGAGCCGGTTGAGCCTGCTGTCCACGGCGCAATAAATATCGCCCATTCCACCGCGTCCGATCATCGACAGAAGTTGATACCGGCCCAGCATCCGATCCACCAACACTTCTGTTCCCTCATCGGCCATAGACTGTGCCGCCACCTCGAAGGCGGGTTTGTCCAGATAGGTTTCAGCCTGATGCTGATAGGCGAGAAGAGATTCGATTTCCTTTCGCAAATCGTTGTCACCGCCACAAGCGCCATCGAGAAATGCCGCACGGTCCTGGGGTTCAAGCGCCAGGGCATCGTTGTAAAGTGTTTGGACGCGCTGTAAGCGGTCGGCACTCACGGTTTCACATCTCCGTAAAGCTCTCGCAACAACCAGGCCTTCGCAAAGTTCCAGCTCCTGATGACGGTAATAGAGGAGATGCCCATAATACCGGCGGTTTCTTCCACCGTGAAGCCCCCGAAGTAACGAAGTTCGATAACCTGCGCCGTCCTTGGATCGAGGGCGGCAAGTCGGCTGAGCGCCCTGTCGACATCCAGGAGAGAGGCGAGGCTGTTGTTGTCACTCAGGTTCGGCGCTTCATCGAGGGACACACACCGGACACCGCCTCCACGTTTGGAGTAAAGGCGCGACCTGGCGTAGTCCACAAGAATGTGACGCATCACCTGGGCCGAGACGCCAAAGAAATGCGCGCGACTCTTCCATTCCACGTTCGGCCAATCGATAAGCCGGATATACGCCTCATTCACCAGCCCCGTCGCCTGTAGGGTGTGGTCGACCCTCTCGCGCCCCACATAACGGACGGCCAGCCGATGCAATTCGCGAAAAACCAACGGGGTTAACTTATCGAGGGCGCCGGGCTCTCCTTCACTCCATAAGCGCAGCAGGTCTGTGATGTCGTGAGGTGGTTGGTCGAGCATACGGCTCGTTGGGAGTCTATCACCGGCAAGAACAAAAAAATTACCAGGCCGATGATAGCGGCTTTCCGGATTTCCCGCCTTAGTTAACAGTGAACCCTAAAAGAGAGATTGCAGGGGATTCAAAAGGAGACCATATGAAGCACTCAAAAAGTCTGTTAACGGCGTCGGTAGCACTCATCGGGATGGTTCTTGTTAGCCTTCCCCTTTACGCTCAATCCCTGGCATTGAAAGTGAACATTCCTTTTGAGTTCAGCGTCGGACAAAACACGCTTCCTGCCGGGACCTACACCGTCGAAAAACGTGGAGATTTGCTCTTGATCTCGGATAGGAACGGCAACTCCGCCACGGTTCTTTCCAACGCGACTCAGAACAAAGCCTACAAACTGGAGAGCATGGTTGTCTTCCATCGCTATGGGGACCAGCGCTTCCTGACGGAAGTGCGTTGGAGTGAATCCCCGGCGGCCCGCGCCTTGATGGAGACCTCGGCCGAACGACGTCTGGCGAAAGCCATCACGGCCGAACCGACCAATGTGGCTGCCATCAGTCGCTAACGTCCCCCCTGGTCGGTGACCGACCGCCTTTGGTCGGTTGACCGACGTTGAAAGCGCCCGGCATTTGCGCCGGGCGCTATTTATTTTCCCGTTGAAAGCTAGCCTGCGTATCATGATCTCAAATGCCTTCAAGGCTTCTGGCCGCAAACTTTGCGCGCTTGAGGCGCGTTGCCGTCCGGACGAAACGTCGAATCCGGGAAGCACGGATGATTGCGGCCGCGTTGAAGCCTCCGCTGCGTCCCATCCTCGTGCACATCATCCCCATGCGCCAGTGCAATCTCTCGTGCACGTACTGCAACGAGTATGACGACTTCTCCAAACCCGTTCCCACCGCCGAGATGCTTCGCCGCATCGATCACCTCGCTCGCCTCGGCGCATTATCCGTTCACCTCAGTGGTGGCGAACCGCTGCTGCACCCGGACGTCGATGAAATCATCCGGCGCATTCGACATCATGGAATGTCTTCCGGGCTGCTGACGAACGGGTATCTTCTCAACGTGGAACGCATCCAGCGACTCAATCGCGCCGGACTCGATAACCTGCAGATCAGCATCGATAACGTAGCGCCGGACGATGTGTCGAAAAAGAGCCTCAAGGTTCTGGATCAAAAACTACGGTGGCTTGCCCAGCACGCCGAATTCGATGTCAACATCAACTCCGTGCTGGGCAGCGGCATGACTCGTCCGGAGGAGGCGCGCGTCGTCGCAGAAAGAGCCCGCGAGCTTGGATTCAAAGGCGCGGTCGGAATACTGCACGATGGCAATGGGCAACAAATCGAGCCACTGAACGAGCGTCAGTGGCGGATCTACGAACAGATCGTTGGGCATCGAGGCAATTCATTCTCCGCCTTTATCCACTACGACCAGTTCCAGAAAAATCTTGCCAGGGGGCTTCCCAACAACTGGCATTGCCACGCCGGCAGCCGCTATCTCTACGTGTGCGAAGAGGGCCTTGTGCACTATTGTTCCCAGCAGCGAGGACACCCCGGAATTCCACTGGAGCAATATGCGGCCGAACACCTGGAGCGCGAGTATCACACGGTCAAACAATGCGCGCCCTACTGCACCGTTTCGTGTGTCCATCGGGTGGCTGTTGTCGACGAATTTCGAGTAAATCCCACCGCCGCACTGTCTCAGTTTTTCCCACAACGATTGCCGATGCCGGTCAGGGTGCTGAAATGGCTCTTCGTTCCGAAGACTCAAGGCCAGCCGACGGCAGCGGCCAGGCTGACAGTCAAGCTATTCAAATTGAAATGAGCGCGGAGTTCGGCCTTCCCGAATGGGTCAGCCTGTTCTTCTTTTCGTTCTTTTCGATTCTTGCCTGGTTGCGCCCACTCGATTGGAAGAGCCGTTTAAACGCAACATGGCTGGGCGCTGTCGCGATCATGCTGCTCGTTGTGACGTCACTGAATATCGTGCGGGAGGTGGTCACGTTACGGCCAATCCTCCCTCTGCTTCTTATGCCCATGGCGTATTGGCAAACCGGTCAATTCACCGCCCCGCTAAACGACCGCTTGCAGACAGCGCTCGCGGCAATGGACCGCAGGATCCTGGCCCCTTTCGAAGGTTTCTCCCTTCCCTCCTGGCTCGAAAGGCCAGTCCATGTTTACCTGGAGTTCGCCTATCTGCTGGTCTATCCGATGGTTCCATCCGCTTTGACCGTACTGTATCTGGCGGGCGCCGGCGAGCACGCCGGCGAGTTCTGGACCGTTGTTCTGCCTCCGGCCTATCTGTGCTACGCGACTTTACCCTTTCTCAGGACTCTGCCTCCACGCAGTCTGGAGCGGCCGCGCGAAATAAAGGCCCCGCAAGTCGGAATTCGAGGATTCAATCTGATCGTCGTTCGCCACGTCACTCACCAGGCAAACACATTTCCAAGCGGTCACGCTGCCGCTGCGATGGCTGTCGCCCTGGAACTCCTGCTCTTTGTACCCGCAGCAGGAATGGTGTACCTCGTTCTCGCGATCAGCATCATGGCAGCCGCATTCATCGGGCGTTACCACTACGCAGCCGACGTTGTGCTCGGAGGCGCCCTAGCATTCGCAAGTTTCCTGACACTGGCTCGATGATCTTCAGTGAGGGCGAACGATGCCCGGTGTTCCCGGACAATGAACCGTTGCATCGCCCTTTGGGCAGTATTACTGACAAGAACCCAAAAAATCTTCCGGCCCGATGATAGCGGCCTTACGAATTTCCCGCCTTAGTAAACAGTGAACGTTAAAAGAGAGATTGCAGGGAGATTAAGAGGAGGCCATATGAAGTTCTCAAAAAGTCTGTTAACGGCGTCGGCAGTACTCATCGGGACGGTTCTTGTTGGCCTTCCCCTTTACGCTCAATCTCTGGCATTGAGAGTGAACATTCCTTTTGAGTTCAGCGCAGGCCAACACACGCTTCCTGCCGGGACCTACATCGTCGAAAAACGGGGAGATGTGCTCTTGATTTCGGATGGGAAAGGCAACATAGCCACGATTCTCTCCAATGGGACTCGGAACAAAGCCTACAAAATGGAGAGCATGGTTGTCTTCCATCGCTATGGGGACCAGCGCTTCCTGTCGGAAGTGCGTTGGAGCGATTCCTCAACAGCCCGTGCGTTGATGGAGACCCCGGCCGAACGCCGGCTGGCAAAAGGCATCCCGGCCGAACCGACGACCCTGGCTGCCATCAATCGCTAACGTCCCCCTGCTCGGTAGCCGACTCTCTTTGATCGGTTCACCGACGTTGAAAGCGCCCGGCAATCGCGCCGGGCGCTTTCCATTTTCATGGGTGCCTCTATAGATCCTCGCGATCCAGGCGGTCGAAACGGGTTGACGCTGGGCACGGCAGTCGAAACAATAAGAAACGAAGGGTGCGGTGAGCCATCACCGCAGGTTATCTCGGATGGTCGGGCCGCCACCGTAAATCGTGTTTCCCGATGAGGTCGCGTGCCCGATAAAAAGCCATCCGCATCTTCGAACCTTCCACGTCCCGGCTCGCCCGGCGCCTGGCTGCCTGCACTCAGAGGCGTAAAGCGCATATTCGCCCCCGTGGAGCGATTTCTGGCCATTGAAGCATCCAGCGGCATCCTGCTTATGATCGCGGCCGCTTTCGCACTCGGATGGGCCAATTCTCCGTGGCACCCTCTCTACGACAGCCTCTGGAACATCCCTATCGGCGTAAAATTCGGTTCGTTCCAGTTCGAGCGCACTCTGCACTTCTGGATCAACGACGGCCTGATGACCGTCTTCTTCTTCGTTGTTGGACTGGAAATCCGTCGGGAAGTTCACGCTGGCGAACTCAGTGAGGTCCGTCGAGCCGCACTTCCGCTCGCTGTTGCCGTTGGTGGAATGGTCGTCCCGGCGATCATCTTTGCGTCGTTGAACAGGGACCGTGCGTCATCTGTCGGCTGGGCGATTCCGATGGCGACAGACATCGCGTTCGCGGTTGGTGTGCTGGGCCTCCTTGGCGGGCGAATTACCCCCGCTCTTCGCATTTTCCTGTTGGCGCTGGCAATAACCGATGACGTGGGCGCCATTCTCGTCATCGCTCTCTTTTACTCGTCTGAACTCGCTCCGTTGGGATTCATCGTTGCTGCGCTGGGAATTCTCCTGACGTTCAGCCTGCGCCTCGTTGGAGTCCGATCTCCCCTCGTTTATGTCGGGCCTGGAACCATCATTTGGGCCGGAGCCTATTTGGCGGGAATCCATCCCACGCTCGCCGGCGTCGTGATGGGTTTCATGACTCCGGTAACAGCCTGGTATGGAACAGATGGTTTTCTTAATGAGACTGAGGAGAGGTTGCGCTTCCTTCGCGCGAACGAGAGCACTGACGAGCGGAGTCTCTTGCCCCAGCTGAAGACATTGGGTATCGCCACTCGCGAGGCGGTTTCTCCCGTCGAAAGACTCCAGTACCTGCTTCATGGCTGGGTGGCATACGGAGTCATGCCGCTATTCGCCTTCGCGAATGCCGGGGTTCGGATTGGTCAGATCTCCTTCGCGGGAGATGCGCTGTGGATCTTCCTCGGAGTCGCGCTGGGGCTTACGATCGGCAAGCCGATCGGGATTGTGGCCGTTTCCTGGCTGGCTGTACGGGCGGGCGTAGCGATATTGCCGCGAGGAATGCAGTGGCGAGCCGTCGCTGTCGTCGGGTTGGTCGGCGGAATCGGCTTTACAATGGCCCTTTTCGTGGCACAGCTTGCATTCCCGGATGGTCCATTCCTGGAGGTAGCGAAGCTGGCAATACTTTGCGGCTCAGGCCTCGCCGGAATCTTCTCTCTATTGGCAGGGTATCGAACCCTGAAACTGCAAGACGAACCCGCCATTGGACTCAGTGGAGCAGAGAGTTCAACTCTGGAGTAGAGGATGGATTATGCGTTTGAATTGCGACTCGATGTTCAGTGCATCCTCGCGTAAAATCGCTTCGGGCTTTGCTTGCAGCGGCGGCCCAAACTTAAAAGGGAATGGTCATGATGGTGAGAATTGGTATGAGGTGCGTGCTCTCTGTTTTGGTGGCGGTACTGCTCGCAGGTATCGGAGTATCGGCTGCGCAGACTCTCGATATCTACTTCATCGACGTCGAAGGCGGGCAGGCAACGCTCATCGTGACACCTGCCGGGCAGTCCATGTTGATCGATACCGGTTGGGATGGATTCGATAACCGAGATCCGAAACGGATCCTGGCGGCTGCGCGGGATGCCGGCGTCAAGCAGCTCGACTATCTGCTGATCACCCATTTCCATCGTGATCATGCGGGTGGTGCTCCGGAAGTGGTGCGCAATCTTCCTGTCGGAACATTTGTCGATTACGGTGAGCCCATCGAGAGTGGCGACTTCGCTCAAGCAGCGTTCAAAGCCTATACACCCCTTCGCGCGTCTGGCATGTACCGCCGTCCTGCCCCAGGCGAAAGTATTCCTCTCCGCGACGTTGAGGTCCAAGTCGTGAGCAGCGGCGGAGCTGTGATTTCGCGCCCGCTTCCCGGCGTCTCGGGCGCACCCAACCCGGCGTGCGCTGGCGCGGCCGTGCCGTCTGCAGACAGCGGTGAAAACCCGCGATCGCTCGGGATACAGATACAATTTGGTCAGTTCACATTTCTCGACCTGGGAGACCTGCCTGGCGCGAAGCTGGCATCCCTGGCCTGCCCCAATAACCTGCTTCGTCAAGCTGATGTTTACCTCGTGCCGCATCACGGCAATTCCGATAGTGCAATGCCGGCAGTGATTGGTGCCGTCTCCCCACGTGTGGCAATCCTCAACAATGGCGCAACCAAGGGAGGCTATGCGGAAGGTTTTGCTGCGCTCCGAACCGCAGCCGGCATTGAGGATGTCTGGCAGTTGCACCGCACCCGCAACGCAGGTGCGGTGAATTTTCCGGATGCCTTCATTGCAAACCTGGAGGAAGGGGAAAAGGACGAGGGCGCCTGGCTCAAAGTGAGCGCCGACAACACCGGGGCATTCACCGTGACCAATGGCAGAACGGGAGTGTCGAAGGCGTACAAGTAGACCAGGACCGGCCGTCGAGATGCCTGTTTATTCCTCCCGCCCGATTTGATAGTTCACTGATACGGCTGGTACGACTTGTCCGCTTTTTCGGCATCCGCCCCAGTGAGTTCATGGGCAGAATCGAGAAACTCACGGACCCGCGAAGCCCACTCGTCGAAGGCATGTCTCGCCGCCTCGAATTTCTCAACACGCGAAAACTGCACCGCGCCTACTTCAGCTCCGGCGCCCAGGTTGCTCCTGTCCACCATAGCGGCAATCCGCTCTCCAGTTACTGAATCCACCAATTCCATTTCCACGCCAACCTTACCGATATTCAATGCCCGCTCTAACGGCTGGGCGTCCGTTGGAGCATCTCCCGGGGCTACCTGCCCTCCGACATCAACGCCGACCAGAGCCGCTCTCAGCCGAAGTGTCAATGGACCAGCCTTATCGACCGGCGGAAAGGCGTCTTCCACCGCTGCCACTAAAGCGTGCTGAAAGTAGTTGGTCAATGCCAAGCGCGCGTCCTCGTTAACCTTGGTCGCGTCGGCGTCGGTTGCGATGTAAACCTCTACAGGGTCGACCACGATCGCAAAATAGCTCCGCAGGTTCTTCCTTGCCTCGGTGCCGGCGAACGTCAGCGCGTTTTCCCCAAGATTCGAATTGGGCTTCAGCTGTTCGTAGTTCTTGAGGAATCCGGAAAATTCCTGACCGGCAGCGATCTTCTTCACGCCAGGGGCCGTATCGGCGGGCTTCGGTGCGGCAGAGCACCCCAGGGTTACTGCCAGAAGAGTCGCAGCAAGACAACCCCGCACTGTTTTCCAAACACCACGATAGTTGTTCACGACTGTTTCTCCATTTCTAAAAGGCGTTGATGCGTCAACACGGTGGCCTAGCCCTTATCCTTCTTCGGAGCATCCGGCGCGACACGCAACAGATTGAAGACGTGAAACGATAAAGGTACTGACTTCGCCTGAATTGAAGCGGCGTCAGAATCCTGCTGGGTGCGCACGTTGCCGAGCAGGATGATGTTGCCGTTCCTCACAATGATTTTGATGTCGGAGCCGTTGCTCCAGAAATATGTCGATAGCACCCGCTGAAGTCTGGTTCGGACATCCGCGCGGATCGCCATGTCCGAAGAGCCCAGGGGTAACTCCTCGATGTTGTTGATAACCGCACGGACCCCCGGCACAGACTTCGCCCGATAAGCGGCATCCCCGCGGTTGGTGGCGCGAACCGTCCAGCCGGTCAGGATGACCGTGTCATCCACGAGCGTAAAGGAAATGAAATCGAATTCCGTGATGTACGGAATCATTGCCAGTTCGTGACGGACCTTTTCATGAATCTGAGCAGAGGCTGTTGTCTTGTAAGTGCGAACGTCCAACAAACGGCGCGCAGGGTCACCCTGAGGTATGTTGCTTTCTACCTCGGGCATCACAGACTCCAGCTTCATGGTCCCGGACTTCACTTTAGCCTGGCCCGTGACTGTGGCGAGTTGGCCCACACGTTCTTTCAGTAGTTTTTCCTTGTTGACGCTGAAGACGGTGTTGTCGGTGAGACGAACCAAGACAGCATTCGATCCGTCTTTGTAGGTCTTCTGGCTGCACTCGACACGCGACTGCGTAATGGGTCCGAGCATGAGGCGTGCGCACAGGTCAGAGTCCACGTAAGCATGAAAGGTCGTGACGTCTTCAGCACGGATAGAGATTCCGCTGACGAGCAGAACGATACACATCAAGGACAACGTCCTTCGCATCTGTCCTCCTTCTTTAGCCATTCTTTTACCCATTGGCGATAGTTCAGGTGCGGCAATACTACCTGCCGGTTTGATGCAGGAAACCTGTCAATTTGGACAGGGCGACTCCGGGAGACCGAGACAGCGAAAAAGTCCTGATTTCCCAGCCGATGTTATCGCACCTCGGACATCTCAAGAAAGGGCCCGCCGGCGGGTGGTCCGATTGAAATTTAGGGACTGATAGAGCAGCCGGTTTTCCAGGGAAGCTAAGACATCCCCCGAAACGTGTTGCCGAAGCGGAAGTAAATGGCATCGATCCGACTCAACGCGGCGCCACGTGGACCTATCTGACGACGGACCAACCTTTCGGAACATGGTGGCAACGCGTCGTTCGCGGTCTGATACGAAAAAGCAAAACCCGAAGCTGGTGGGGGTAGAAGGCGGGTCTATGCCGGCAAAAACTCCCCTCCATAAGGAGGGGTCGGCGCGCCGATCAAGCAAATGCCACGCTACCTTAAGTAATCGGCGCGACGGGGGAGGTCAACACCGGAATTCGTCCGTCGTATGTTCTCCCCGCTGCGCCCTGAGTTTTGTTGCAGGCCTCTGGATCGCACAATTTCGGCCCCTTCCCTGCCCCTCTGCGAATACTACCGAGGGGTGGATGCTCCATACGAAAGTATAGACTTCTATACGCACAGACAATATCGCCCCTTTCCTTCAAGTGCTATGTTCTAACCGCTTACACAAGTCCTACCGGTACAACGTCGTACCCCATAAAGAAAGACACCGCCGTCACGTCGAGCATTTGAGGCTCGGTGGCCTCACAAAGAAAATCATTCCTAGGAGGAGTCATGTCACGAACGAAATTGTCGTGGGGCGGTCTCTGGGTCCTGCCTCTCGTACTACTACTTTGTATGCCCATTGCAATCCTGGCACAAGAACCCACTCCAGCAGCGCCCCCTGCTGCAGGCGCTGCTGCGCAAACAGCTGCTCCCGACCTCGCTGCGCAAGTGGCCGAGCTCAACATGAAGCTTGGCAACAGCAAAGTGGCGATGGACACGGTCTGGACTCTGATTACGGGCTTTCTTGTCTTCTGGATGAACGCGGGTTTCGCGCTTGTGGAGTCCGGAATGTGCCGCGTGAAGAATGCGGTCAACATCCTCTCGAAGAACTTCATTGTTTTTGCGCTTTCTTCCCTTGCCTTCTTCGTCGTCGGCTGGGGCGTGATGTTCGGTGACGGAAACGGTTTCATGGGTACGAGTGGATTGTGGCTGTTGGGAGGCGCCGACAATAGCCCGGCAACGGGCGCAGACTATATGGGGGTCTACACCGCTATCAACTGGACCGGCATTCCGCTATATGCCAAGTTCTTCTTCCAGCTTGTCTTCGCAGGAACAGCGGCAACGATCGTTTCGGGTTGCGTGGCCGAGCGGGTCAAATACATCAGCTTCATTCTGTTCTCAGTGTTGCTGGTTGGTATTGCGTACCCGATCACAGGACATTGGATTTGGGGCGGCGGCTGGCTGGCCCAGATGGGTTTCTTTGATTTCGCTGGATCTACGGTCGTCCACACCGTCGGAGGTGTTGCGGGACTCGCGGGAATACTGCTTCTCGGCCCTCGAATCGGAAAATACAAACGCGATGGATCGGTGAATCCGATACCCGGGCACAGCATGACGTCAGCCACGCTGGGCTGCCTGATTCTCTGGCTGGGATGGTTCGGATTCAATCCAGGCTCGACGATGGCGGCGGACCCGGGCGCGATTTCTCATATTCTCAACACGACCAACCTCGCGGGAGCTATGGGCCTCTTGACGGCGACTGCTACCGCATGGATCGCCCTCGGCAAGCCCGACCTCGGCATGACGATCAACGGCTGCCTTGCAGGTCTTGTTGCAATTACAGCGCCCTGCGCCTTCGTAAGCCTCAACAGCTCTCTCATTATTGGGGGAGTCGCCGGGGTCATAGTCGTAGGCGCCGTGCTCTTCTTCGATAAGGTGAAAATTGATGACCCCGTGGGAGCTCTCGCGGTGCACCTCGCAAACGGTGTCTTTGGAACTCTTTGTGTCGGACTGTTTGCAAAGGACAAGATTACGGGCGTTGCTACGGGCGATGGTCTTTTCAACGGTGGCGGCTTTAAGCTCCTGAGTGTTCAGGCGATGGGCTCCATAAGCGTCATCCTCTTCACTCTTGTGTCGGCATTGATTTTCTGGGCAGTAATTAAGGCAACGCTGGGCCTCCGCGTGAGCCAGGAAGAAGAGATCAATGGCCTCGACATGGGCGAACACGGCATGGAAGCTTACGCCGGATTCCAGCTCAACACGACGGACTACTCGACGATGACCGCTGCCGCATCCGAACTCGGAGGACAACGGGAGTTTGTCAGGGCCCCGAAGTTGGAACGCTGATCAGACCACTCTTAATGCGGATCACCCCTCTCCCACCGGGAGAGGGTGTCGCGAAGCGATGGGTGAGGGATCTTCAGGCCTGTAAATCCCTCATCCGGCCCTTCGGGCCACCTTCTCCCGGTGGGAGAAGGTTCGCGCGACCATCGTTCCGGCACAACTTGGACAGCTCTCCCGGGCCATTCCAGCAAATTTAACCCCCTTGGGTCTACTTCGATAACGGCAGAGAATTCAGCAGCGCGGCCAGATCTTCCTTCGATGCCGGCTTCAGGAGATAGCGGTCGAAAACATGGTTAGAACGAACCTCCGCATGGTCAGCCTTGCCGGAGATTGCGACGAGAGTCAACCCATTCGCTGGAAAGTTCTGACGGAGAAGGCGGGCCAACTCGGCACCATCGATCTCGGGCATGGACAGGTCCAGAAAGACCACGTCAGGCTGGTTTGCGCGGGCAGCTGCGAGCGCCGAGACGCCTGAATACGTGACGCGCACTTCCTGACCAAGCTGCTCAAGTAGCATGCCGAGTGTATCCGCAATGTCGGGCTGATCGTCAACGACGAGAATTTGCCGCCGGGCCGGCATGCTTACAGGAGAAGCGGCAGAACTGGTCGGTCTTGTATCGGAGATTGGGATTGTGAGTGTAAATTCGCTGCCCCTGCCGAGCCCCTCGCTGTGGACAGTAACTCCGCCTCCGTGGGCTTCGACGAGTGCTTTGACAACCGTCAGCCCCAGGCCTAAACCGCTTTTCTTTTGCGAAGGATCTCGACGCTGATACGGCATGAAGATGTCATCCATATCTTTTGTCTCGATGCCGGTGCCAGTGTCTCGGATGCTCGCTCGAGCCAGGATCCCGTCGCGGCTTGTCGTCAGGGTAACCGCACCTTTGTCGGTATACGCGACCGCGTTGCGCAGCAGATTGTCAAAGACCTGGGCCAACCGCTCGGGATCGGCGTCGACGTACAGAGGCCCGGAGGAAACAACACACTGCAGCTTAAGGCCCTTGTTTTCCGCCTGCTGACGGACCGTCTCAACAGCGGCCAGAGCACTGGAATTGAGGTCGATCACCTCGCGCTCAATCCGCAGCCTGCCTTGAGTCACTCTGGTGATGTCCAGGATATCGTTGATCAACCGCACCATATGAGCGCTTTGACGGCGCATGATCCCGAGGGCGCGCTGCGAGACATTGTCGGACGGCGACATCACGCTCAAACTGGACTGAATCGCAGCCATTGGATTTCGCAGTTCGTGACCCAGAGCAGCCAGAAATTCCTGGCGGTGGCGATCCTGTTCCAGCAATTCCGTGGCCTGGCGCGATAGCCGATCCTCGCTGGCTTCGAGTTCACTAGTCCGTTTGCTCAGAGCGTCATTAAGACGAGACATGCTCTCCTGCTGCGCGCGACTCTCGATCAGGTCGGCCGCCTGCTGGGCGAGCAAGCTTCCCAGTTGCCTACACCGTTCCGAATCCGTACGGGGCTCACGAAAGAACACAGACAACACCCCGACCAGATCATTGCTACGGTTGATCAGTGGCGTGGAATTCGCGGAACGGTATCCCGCTGCAGCGTGGATGTCCTCATCCTTGTGATAGGCTGCATCCGCGTTGATGTCTGTTACATGAATGGGGAGTCGGGAACGCACAGCACGGCCCGAAGCCGACAGATCGGTCGCAGGACTGGTCTCAAAATGTCGCAGATAGCTCGCTCCAAATCCATGGTGTGCGACGATGCGCAATACCTGAGACGAGCGATCAAGCAGTTGAATGTGGCCGTAGTCTGCACGTTGCAAATGAATGCTTGCCGCAAGAATACAGTCCAGGGCCTCCTGCATGTTTGAGGACGTTGCCACTTCCAGCGTCATTTGATGCAGGCGCCGCGTGACGTTGAGTTCGGCTTCGAGCCTCTTTTCGCTCTCGCGCAGTGCCGCTTCCGCGGTCTTTATTGCTGTCATATCGACGAACGTAATGACCACTCCGTCGACGCCGCGACCGCCGTTCGCCCGGTATGGACTCAAACGAGCCAGGAAGATCCTCCCGTTGCGGCTGATTGTCTGACGCTCGATAGACTGCAGGCTGGCAAGGACGCGCTGAGCATCGACTACCAGCGTCTCATAGTCGAGGGAATGGGTCAGGTCGGCGATCGGCCTGTCGAGATCGCGCGTCTTTATGTTGAAGATCTCCCCAAGCTGTGGCGTAAAGCGCTTAATTCTCAAATCCTCACTTAAGAACAGCGTAGCCACATTGGTCGCCGCCATGAGGTTTTCAAGATCGCTGTGCGCGCGAGACACTTCATCGAGCTTGTTCTTGAGCTCATTATTGACCGTCTGGAGCTCCTCATTCATGCTTTGCAGCTCTTCCTTGCTGGTCTCAAGCTCTTCGGTCGTCGATCGATATTCTTCATTAAGACTTTGCAGTTCTTCATTCGCCGCCCGCAAGTCTTCATTGGTCAGGGAATGATCATCGCGCATGCTCTCAAGTCGCGACTCCGTATGGCGTAGCTTCTCCCGGAGTTCGCGCACCAGTTCATTCGCGGGCTCTGAATCCGTGGAAGGAACGTCGACAATTCCCGGTCCGGCATCGAGGAATGTGACCAGGACATTGATTCCTTCATTCTCCGGGAGCCGGTGCTGCTGAGCGAGGATTGCGACACGATGAGCCTGACCGTTGAAGGCAACGGACACAAATTCCGACAACTGGGGCGCCGCCACCTCAAACGCGCGGTGCAGTAATGCCTGCAGCTCATCGCGCAGCTCGGGTCTGACCAGATCCGTGGACCGCCGCGCAAGAGGGCCACCACTCTGTTGAAAAAAATGCGACGCGGATGGCGACAAGTGCAAGACGTTCCAGCGCTGATCCACAAGAATAGTCGGCGGCGAAACCCGCTCAAGAGCTGAAGTATGGCTTTCCGCGGCGTTCGATCTCGACATCGTGCGGGATTCGCGGCCGGACCGGACCGAGCGGGTGCCGGGCGTCGTCAGTGTGTCCGGCAACGACCGACGACCTTCGACAGGCCGTGCCTGAAAAATGTTGTGCTTCTTGTCGATTGTCTGGAACGAATCTTCGTCTGCCATCTCTGAAACACCGAGAAAGAGATAGGCCGAATCGCGGCTGGCGTAACGGAAAACATTCATGACCTGCCACTGCAGATCATGGTCAAGATAGATCAGCAGGTTGCGGCAGGAAATGAGATCCAGACGGGAGAAAGGCGGATCACGCAACAGACTGTGTTCTGCGAAAACGATCCTGTCGCGAATATCGCTGACGACGCGGTAGTGATCGTCCTCTCTTCGGAAATACTTTGCCAGTCTGGCCTCTGAGATGTCCACGCTGATCGCCTCGGGATACAGGCCGTCACGAGCGACGGCAAGCCCGTTCTCGTCCACGTCAGACGCAAAAATAACAAAGCTGTGGTGATCCGTGCGGCGGTCGAACTCCTCATCAAATAACATCGCCAGCGTGTACGCCTCTTCGCCGGTTGCGCAGCCAGGAACCCATATACGGATTTGCTGATCGGGATCCGCTTTCTCGACGAGAGGCTTGATCACCTGTTGCTGTAGCGCGGCCCACGAATCCGGATCCCTGAAGAATCTGGTAACGGAGATCAGGAAGTCGCCGAAGAGAGCCTGGACTTCCGCTTCATCTTCTCGAATACGGGAAAGATAGTCGCCGATCGTGGCCTGATGCGTAATCTGCAAGCGTCTGGACATGCGGCGGAGAACCGTCGCGCGTTTGTACTTCGAAAAGTCGTGGCCTGTGCGCTTCTTGAGGAGATCCAGGATCTGTCGCAGGGCTTTGTCCTCGCGTTCGGAGATTTCCTGCGTGCCGGAAGCCGCTCGAACCAGGTGCAGCATCCGGTCTTTGCTGCGGGATAGCTCCGCCAGCCGAGCTGCGAGTTCGGGTATGGGCAGGACGATGTCCGCTACTCCCGTTGCAATGACTGCTCTGGGCATGCCCTTGTGAGCCGCGCTGCTGGGATCCTGAACGAGCACGACGCCGCCGCTCTCCTTTACGGCTTTCGCGCCTAATGCACCGTCGCTCCCACCGCCCGAAAGAATCACCGCAAAACCATCACCGTGCGCTTCGGCAAGCGATCGAAAGAACAGATCGATGGCCGTGCGTTGCCCTCGAGGTTGATCAAACTCCGAAGCGCTCACCGAAGTGTCGGTGATTTGGAGCTTCCGATCAGGGGCGATGACATAGATTGTGTTGGGAGCCAGCTTCTCCGCTTGGTGATCTGCAACTTGAATGACGGGCATCTTCGTGCAGCGGGAAATGATGGAGGGCAGCTCACTCTTATGATCCGGAGCCAGATGAACGATGACCACATAGGCGAGGCCCAAATCATCCGCTACGGCGCCGAAAAACTGCTGAAGTGCTTCAACTCCACCGGCTGACGCCCCGATTCCGCAGACAGGGATACTCAGGTTCGGCGGGTTGGCTTGGGAAGTGGACATCGCTTCCTATGATTCACCGAAATTTGGTCGTCAAAAACGGATCATATCACTCAGCAGACCTTCGAGAATGATCGCCTGCGACCAACGCAAGACTCGGACTAATGATCGGTAGGTGTTGGTGTCCTAAGTACTTCTTTTCGTAATTCCGAACATGTATTCGCGCGGCGGGCACCGCGGAGCGGTGCAGGAAATGGCCGGGGGTTGAGCGAGCATAGCGAGCGATACCCCCGGTCATCGTTACCACGAGTCTCCTCGCACGCCTGCGGCGTGCGAGGATTTGGCGATCTCCTTCACCGGGGGTTGCGCGCTACGCGCTTACCCCCGGCTACATTCCTGGCACCGCTCCGCGGTGCCCGCCGCGCGAATACGTGATCGCAATTGCGAAAAGCAGTACCCCACCGGGAGAAGGTGGCCCGAAGGGCCGGATGAGGGCTTTACAGGCCTGGAGATCCCTCACCCGTCGCTTCGCGACACCCTCTCCCGGAGGGAGAGGGCCGCTCACGAAAACACACCTCGAAACACGAAATCTCGTGAAACGCCCCGGTAAATTTGCAATGAAACTTCTAATTCAGGTCCGCGAAGGTTTTGATGAATTGGTCCTTTTAGTCCTGTTCTTCAGGCGGATGGCGCTCGTCGGTTGGATTTGCGTTACCGGATGATTCCTCGCCGACGACACTGCGCATCGTCTGGTAGCATTCCGGACACTTCCAGTCGTTGATGTGTTCGCTTTCCTCTTCGGTTAACTCGAGAGAACTAAGCATGAACTGGCGTATTCGGTCCGGTGGAACATGGTCTGAAGCCATACAGCCACGCTAACACACGACTGAGGACAGTGCGCTCTTTTAAAAG
>Ga0207659_10000946_pt1 | contig 17355 bp, 17 predicted proteins | sample KBSM43metaG_FD_184330 | JGI IMG/M metagenome (GOLD analysis project Ga0207659, IMG submission 184330) | Miscanthus rhizosphere microbial communities from Kellogg Biological Station, Michigan, USA - KBS M4-3 metaG (SPAdes) (version 2) | ecosystem: Host-associated > Plants > Roots > Rhizosphere >...
CCGAGTCGATGCGGCTGTCGCGCGAGCTGCTGATACTGGCCGAGCGTCTCGGTTTTCACGCGCGGATCGCGACCGGCCAGATGATGCTCGGCCGTGCGCTGGTCGCGAACGGCGACGTCGACGAGGGCCGCCGGCTGCTGCGCGAAGGGCACGCCGCGTGGATGGCGGCCGGGGCCGTCGCGACCGGCACCGAATACGCATCGCACGCCGCCGACGTGTTGCTCGGCGCGGGCGAGCCGGAGGAAGCGGCGTACTACGTGCTGGCCGGCGAGAAGCTCGTTCGCGACATCGGCGAGCACTTCTTCGAGGCCGAGCTGCTGCGCCATCGCGGCCAGCTCGCCGAGTTCGGCGTGCTCGACGAGCCCGAAGCGACGCGCTCTGACGGCCTCTCGCCGACCGCCGACGCGCCCGATGCGAGCGAGCCGTCCGACCGGCAGCGCATCGCCGAACGGTTCTATCGCCGCGCGATCGACGTCGCCGAATCGCAGCACGCCAAGCTGTTCACGTTGCGCGCCGCGAGCAACCTGGCGCGGTTGCTGGAGTCGCAAGGCCGCCAGGTCGACGCCGACGCCGTGCTGCGGCCGGTCTACGGCTGGTTCACCGAAGGCTTCGAGTTTCCCGACCTGCGACGGGCTCGGGCGCTGCTCGACTGATGTCGCGGCGCTCGGCGCGCCGAAACGTGAGCGTCACATAAGCACGATGTCGTACTGCTCCGGCGAGGCCACGCTCTCGGCCTGCAGCGAGATCGGCTTGCCGATGAAGTCGGACAGCGCGGCGAGGTGCTGGCCTTCCTCGTCGAGCAGCATCTCGACCACCGAGGCCGAGGCGATCACGCGGAATTCCTTCGGATTGAACTGGCGCGCCTCGCGCAGGATCTCGCGCAGGATGTCGTAGCAGACGCTGCGCGCGGTCTTCACATGGCCCTTGCCCTTGCAGGTCGGGCAGGCCTCGCACAGCACGTGAGCAAGCGATTCGCGCGTGCGCTTCCGCGTCATCTCGACCAGGCCGAGCTGCGTGAAGCCGCTGATCGTGACCTTGGTGCGGTCGCGCCCGAGTTGCTTGCGCAGCTCGCCGAGCACCGAGGCCTGGTGGTCCTCGCGCGCCATGTCGATGAAGTCGATGATGATGATGCCGCCGAGGTTGCGCAGGCGCAGCTGGCGGGCGATCGCCATCATCGACTTCATCGAGTTCTTGAAGATCGTGTCGTCGAAGTTGCGCGCGCCAACGAAGCCGCCGGTGTTGACGTCGATCGTCGTCAGCGCCTCGGTCTGGTCGATGATCAGGTAGCCGCCCGACTTCAGGTCGACCCGGCGCTCGAGCGCGCGCGCGATCTCCTCGTCGATGTTGTAGAGGTCGAAGATCGGCCGCTCGCCCGTGTAGAGCTGGAGCTTCGCGACCGAGGTCGGCGTGTAATCGCGACCGAACTGCGTCAAGGTCTCGAACTGCAGCTTCGAATCGATCCGGATCGACTGGGTCTGCTCGTCGACGAGGTCGCGCAGCACGCGCTCGGCGAGGCTCAGGTCCTGGTGCAGCAGGGTGCCGGGCGGCGACTTGAAGCCGCGCTCGCGCAGCGCGGTCCAGGTCTTGCGCAAGTAGCGGATGTCGTCGGCCAGCTCGTCGTCGGTGGCATCGGCTGCGTTGGTGCGCAGGATGAAGCCGCCGCCGCTCGACGCCTCGCCGAGCGCGGGCTGGACCAGCGCGGTCATGCGCGCGCGCAACTGCTCGCGCAGTTCGGGCGAGCCGATCTTCTGCGAGATGCCGATGTGATCGTCCTGCGGCAGAAACACCAGCAACCGGCCGGCGATGCTGATCTGCGTCGAGAGCCGCGCGCCTTTCGTGCCGATCGGGTCCTTGATGACCTGCACGGTCAGGGTCTGCCCTTCGAAGACAAGGCGCTCGATCGGCGTCTGCCCGCCGTTGCCGTTGCCGTGCTCGCCGCGCGGCGCATGGCCGCCCGCCTGCAGGTCGGCGACATGGAGGAACGCCGCGCGCTCCAGGCCGATGTCGATGAACGCCGACTGCATGCCGGGCAGCACGCGGGCGACGCGACCGGCGTAGACGTTGCCGACCAGACCGCGCTCGAGCGCGCGTTCGACATGCAGTTCCTGGATCGCGCCGTTCTCGACGACCGCGACGCGTGTTTCCTGAGGGGCCCAGTTGATCAGGATGTCTTGCATGAAAGGAAGATGACGCGAGCCGGGCCTGTTCACATCGATCGGTCATTCCCCCTGCCGGGCATGCAGCGGTGCGAGGGTTCGGGGAGTGCACTGGAAGCCGACGCCGGCCTGTCGCAACAGTCGCGCGGTCTCGTAGAGGGGCAAACCCATGATACCGGAGTAGCTGCCGGAAACGCGCTCGATCCAGACCGCGGCGCCGCTCTGGATCGCATAGGCGCCGGCCTTGCCGAACGGCTCGCCGCTGGCCACGTAACGCTCGATCTCGAGGTCGTCAATCGGGGCGAATCGGACGCTCGAGGCGCTGATCGCGAAAGCCTCATCCGCTCCCTCGCCGACTGCGACCGCGGTGATCACGCGGTGCGTGCGGCCGGCCAGCAGGCGCAATGTCGCCGCGGCATCGGCGGCATCGCGCGGCTTGCCGAAGATGCGGCGGCGCAGCGCGACCGTGGTGTCGGCGCAGAGGATCGGCGCGGCGGGCAGGTCGCGCGCGATCCGACGCGCCCGTGCGGCGGCGAGCTTCGCGCGCGTGACCCGCTCGACATAGTGCAGCGGCGACTCGCCAGCGCGTTCTGCTTCAAGCGCTTCGACGTCTTCGTCGGGACCGGCCAGCAGCAGCTGATGGCGGACGCCGATCTGGTCGAGCAACTGGCGCCGGCGCGGACTTTGCGATGCGAGGTAGATGAAGGTGAACGGCGTCGCTGATGCGCCCTTCGAATCGTGGGCAAAGCGCTTCGGTTCGTCCCGAGCGATGCGCTCGCTTGCGCTCTCCTCTCGATTCATCGGCATCGCTTCATTCGCGGTGATACGGATGGTGCGTCGTCACGGTCCAGGCGCGGTACAGCGCCTCGGCGAGCAGCACCCGCACCAGGCCGTGCGGCAACGTGAGATCAGAGAGACGCCAGCGGTCATCGGCGCCGGCCTTCAGCGCCGGGTCGAGCCCGTCGGGGCCGCCGACCAGAAAGGCGACGTCGCGGCCATCGCGCTGGAAGCTTTCGAGGTGCATCGCGAGCGTTGCCGTCGTCACGCGCTCGCCGCGCTCGTCGAGCGCGATGCGACGCGCGCCGCGCGGCACGGCGCTCTCGATTCGCTCGGCCTCGGCCGCCATCAGCTGCTGCGCCGTGCGCGAGCCGCGCGGCTCGGCCTTGACCGCCTTCAGCTCCAGCCGCAGCTCGGGCGGAAAGCGCTTCGCGAATTCGGCATAGGCGCTGTCGACCCAATCCGGCTGCCGCTGCCCGACTGCGATCAACAGCAGCTTCATCGGCGCGCCTGTCGCGGTCTCAGGTGCTGCGGTCTCAGGTCTTCGTCGGCGGCTTGCGACGGACAGGCTTCGCAGCGGTCGCGGCCTTCTTCGCCGCGCTGCTCTTGACGCCGACGGTTCGCGTCACGCCGGCGGTTCGCGTCACGCCACGGGCCGGCGCGCCGGCACTGCGGCTTGGCGCGAGCGCCGGTGTGCCCGCATTGCGGCCTGATGCGCGCGCTGGCGACGCGGTACGCGACGACGACGCGGCGCGCTTCGCGCCGGGCGCGCTGGTCGACGGCGCATCAGCACGGCGCGGCGCGGCGCGTTGGGTCGTCGCATCCGCATCCTTGGGTGCCGACCGGCTGGTCGGCCCGCGCACCGCGGTCTTCCTCGCCGGCGATGCGTCGTCGGGCATCGACCGCGCGCGCACCGGCCGGGCCCGCGCCGCCGCTTCGGGCGCGGCCGCCTTCGGCAAGCCGACGGCGGCGGTCTGCAGCTTCATCTTGACCGGCTTGTCGCCCCACAGCTCCTCGAGGTGGTAGTAGTCGCGGAACGACGGCTGCATCACGTGCACGACCGCCGCACCGCAGTCGACGATGATCCATTCGCCGTTCGCCTCGCCCTCGACGCGCGGCGGCGGCAGGCCGGCCGCCTTGACCGCATCGCGCACGCTCGCTGCCAATGACTTCGTCTGCCGGTTGCTGGTGCCCGACGCGATGATCACGCGTTCGAACAGCGGCGAGAGGTGCTCGGTGTTGAAGACGACGATGTTCTGGGCCTTGACGTCTTCGAGTCCGTCGACGATGGTGCGTTGCAGCTTGCGGATGTCCATTCAGCTCCTGGTGTCGGCGCCGTCCGCAGGGGACGGCCGGTAAAGGCGATGCTCTTCAATATAGCTTGCGACCGCAGGCGGCACCAATGCATCGATGGGCTGGCCCGCCGCGATCGCGCTGCGGATGTCGGTCGACGACTCGCTCATCATCGGCAGCTCGATGGTGCGGTGCGGCGTGCTGGCGACCTGCGGGTCGACGCGCGAGCCGCCGGCGCGCGGTACGATGACCAGCGTCACCAGCGCGACCAGCTCGCGCCAGTCGCGCCAGGTGTGCAGGCCGGCGTACTGGTCCTGCCCGAGGATGAGGTACCACTCGACGTCGGGTTCGGCCGCGCGCAGCTCGCGCACGGTGTCGAGCGTGAAACTGTTGCCGCGCCGGCGCAGCTCGCAGCGCTCGAGCACGAAGCGCGGTTCGCCGGCGATCGCGAGCCGCACCATCGCCTCGCGATCGGCGGCCGGGGCGAGGCGACGCGTCTTCTGCCACGCCTGCCAGACCGGCACCCAGCGGATCTCGTCGAGCGCGAGTTGCTCGAGTGCGACCTTGGCGAGCGCGACATGCGCGTTGTGCACCGGATCGAAACTGCCGCCGAAGATGCCGATCCGCTTCAAGCACCGGTCTCCGTCGCCCAGTCGCGCGGGCGCAGGAAGTCGCTGTAGAGGCGCGCCTCGGCGCTGCCCGGCTCCGGCTTCCAGTCGTAGCGCCAGGCGGCGAGCGGCGGCATCGACATCAGGATGCTCTCGGTCCGGCCGCCCGACTGCAGACCGAAGTGGGTGCCGCGATCCCAGACCAGGTTGAATTCGACATAGCGGCCACGTCGGTAGGCCTGGAACGCGCGCTCCGGCTCGCCGTACGGCAGCCGGTTGCGTCGCTGCACGATCGGCAGGTAGGCGGGCAGCAGCGCATCGCCGACCGCGCGCGTCATCGCGAATGCGGTCTCGACGTCCGGGTCGCCGACATCGTCGAAGAACACGCCGCCGATGCCTCGCGGCTCCTGCCGGTGCTTCAAGAAGAAGTACTCGTCGCACCAAGCCTTGTAGCGCGGGTAGCGCTCGGCGCCGAACGGCGCGAGGACATCGCGGTTGACGATGTGGAAGTGGCGCGCGTCCTCCTCGAAGCCGTAGTACGGCGTCAGGTCCATGCCGCCGCCGAACCAGACCACCGGCTCGGCCTCGTCGGGCGGCGTGACCGCGATCATCCGCACGTTCATGTGCACGGTCGGCACGTACGGGTTGCGCGGGTGGAAGACCAGCGAGACGCCCATCGCCTCGAACGGCGCCTGCGCCAGGTCGGCGCGGTGCTGCGTCGCCGAGGCCGGCAACGCGCGCCCGCGCACGTGCGAGAACGCGCAGCCGCCGCGCTCGAGCAGCGCGCCATTCTCGACCAGCCGGGTGATGCCGTCACCTTCGAGCGCGCCGCCGGGCGGACGCGACCAGCGATCGACGATGAACGGGTCGCCGCCCTCTGCCTCGAGCGCAGCGACGATTCGCGCCTGCAGGCCGAGCAGGTAATCGCGGACGCCGTCGACCGTCATTGCCATCCGTGACGTGTCAGCGCTTGATCGCGCGATGGCCGATGTCGCGCCGGTACTGCGCGCCGTCGAACCGCACGCCCTGCACCAGCTGGTAGGCGTGCTGCTGCGCGAGCTTGACCGAGTCGCCCAGCGCGGTGACGCACAGCACGCGTCCGCCTGCGGTCACGACGTGGCCGTTGTCGACAGAGGTACCGGCGTGGAAGACGATTGCGTCCGGGCACGGTTCCGGCAGGCCGTCGATCCGGTCGCCGCCGCGCGGCGCGACCGGGTAGCCGTGCGCCGCCATCACGACCCCGAGCGCGACACGGCGGTCCCAGTGCAGCTCGAGGCCGTCGAGCGTGGCATCGGGCGAACCGGTGGCGTGCATCAGCACGTCGAACAGGTCGCTCTTCAGACGCAGCATCAGGACCTGCGCTTCCGGGTCGCCGAGCCGGCAGTTGAACTCGATCGTGCGCGGCTCGCCCTTCGCATCGATCATCAGACCGGCATAGAGAAAGCCGCTGAACAGCACGCCGTCGGCCGCCATGCCGGCAATCGTCGGCAGGATGATCTCGTGCATGACCCGCGCGTGGACATTCGGCGTGACGACCGGGGCTGGCGAGTACGCGCCCATGCCGCCGGTGTTGGGGCCGGTATCGCCGTCGAGCAGGCGCTTGTGGTCTTGGCTGGTGGCGAGCGGGACCACGTGGCGGCCGTCGCACAGCACGATGAAGCTCGCCTCCTCGCCCTCGAGGAACTGCTCGATCACGACGCGCGCGCCGCGGGTGCCGTCGAGCATCGCGTCGATCGCCGAGTGCGCGTCGGCGATCGTCATCGCGACGATCACGCCCTTGCCGGCGGCGAGGCCGTCCGCCTTGACGACGATCGGCGCTCCTTCGGCATCGACGAACGCATGCGCCGCCTTCGCATCGTCGAACGCCTTGAATGCAGCGGTCGGGATCCGATGGCGCTGCATGAAGTCCTTGGCGAACGCCTTCGAGCTCTCGAGGCGCGCCGCCGCTTGCGTCGGCCCGAAGATGCGCAGGCCACGTTCGCGAAACAGGTCGACGATGCCGTCGGCGAGCGCGCTCTCGGGGCCGACGACGGTCAGCGCCATCTTCTCGGCCACCGCGAAGTCGGCGAGCTGGCGGTGGTCGGTGATCGAGACGTTTTGGAGCAGCGCGTCGGCGTCGGTGCCGGCGTTGCCCGGCGCGACGAACACCTTCTGCACCTTCAGCGACTGCGCGAGGCGCCAGGCCAGCGCGTGCTCGCGGCCGCCGCCGCCGACAACGAGAACCTTCATCGGCGGCTCCGCTTGGCCGCGCCGCTCACGGCGAGATCTCCGCGTTGTGGTACAGCGACTGGACGTCGTCGAGGTCCTCGATCACGTCGAGCAGCTTCTGCATCCGCACGCCGTCCTCGCCGCTCAGCTCGACCGTGTTCTCGGGCCGCATCGTGACCTCGGCGACCTCGGGCTTGAAGCCGGCCTTCTCGAGCGCGGCCTTGACCGCCTCGAACGACGCCGGATCGCAGATCACCTCGACTGCGCCGTCGGCATCGACGATCACATCGTCGGCACCGGCCTCGAGCGCGACTTCCATCACCGCGTCTTCCGGCGTGCCGGGCGCGAGCACGAACTGGCCGCAGTGCTTGAACTGGAATGCAACCGAACCTTCGGTGCCGAGGTTGCCGCCGTACTTGCTGAACGCATGGCGCACCTCGGCGACGGTGCGGACCCGGTTGTCGGTCATGCAGTCGACGATGATCGCAGCGCCGCCGATGCCGTAGCCCTCGTAGCGGATCTCCTCATAGGAGATGCCTTCGAGGCTGCCGGTCGCCTTGTCGATGTTCTTCTTGATCGTGTCGGCCGGCATGTTGGCGCCCTTCGCCTTCTCGACGGCGAGGCGCAGGCGCGGGTTCATGCCGAGGTCGCCGCCGCCCTGGCGTGCGGCGACGACGATCTCACGGATCAGCCGGGTCCAGATCTTTCCGCGCTTCTCGTCCTGGCGGCCCTTGCGGTGCTGGATGTTGGCCCACTTGGAATGACCGGCCATGCGATTCCTCTGCCGCGAGAGCGTCGGCTCACGGGGATTTGTTCGATAGACTGCAATTTTACTTGGGGCAATGCAGCATGGCCGAACCGATCCTGATCGCCAAGCGCGGCGACACCGAGTGCGTGCTGCTGCCCGAAATGGCGAACCGCCACGGCCTGATCTCCGGCGCCACAGGCACCGGCAAGACGATCACGCTGCAGACCCTGGCCGAGAACTTCAGCCGGCTCGGCGTGCCGGTCTTCATGGCCGACGTGAAGGGCGACCTGACCGGCATCACCCAGGCCGGCACGATCAGCGGCAAGCTCGCTGCGGTGCTGAAGGAACGCGGCATCGAGGCGCCGAAGTCGGCCGCCTGCCCGGCCACCCTGTGGGACGTCTACGCGAGCGACAAGGCGGCCCAGGGCCATCCGGTGCGTGCGACGGTCACCGACATGGGCCCGCTGCTGCTCGCCCGCATGCTGGCGCTCAACGAGATCCAGCAGGGCGTGCTGCAGCTTGTCTTCAAGATCGCCGACGACAACGGCCTCCTGCTGCTCGACCTGAAGGACCTGCGCGCGATGCTGCAGCACGTCGGCGAGAACGCGAGCCAGTTCACGACCGAGTACGGCAACGTCAGCGCCGCCAGCATCGGCGCGATCCAGCGCGGCCTGATGCAGATCGAAGCGCAGGGCGGCGACCGCTTCTTCGGCGAGCCGATGCTCAACATCGCCGACTTCCTGCAGACCGTGGATGGCCACGGCGTCGTCAACATCCTCGCGGCCGACCAGCTGCTCAACAGCCCGCGCCTGTACGCCGCATTCCTGCTCTGGATGCTGTCGGAGCTGTTCGAGACCTTGCCCGAGGTCGGCGACCTCGACAAGCCGAAGTTGGTCTTCTTCTTCGACGAGGCGCACCTGCTGTTCAACGACGCGCCGAAGGTGCTGGTCGAGCGCATCGAGCTGGTGGTCCGGCTGGTCCGCAGCAAGGGCGTCGGCGTCTTCTTCGTCACGCAGAACCCGCTCGACATTCCCGACACCGTGCTGGCCCAGCTCGGCAACCGCGTGCAGCATGCGTTGCGCGCCTTCACGCCGCGCGACCAGAAGGCGGTCAAGGCGGCGGCGAGCACGATGCGCGCGAACCCCGGTCTCGACGTCGAGACGGCGATCACCGAGCTGCAGGTCGGCGAGGCCCTGGTCAGCCTGCTCGATTCGAAAGGCCGGCCGAGCGTCACCGAGCGCGTCTTCGTGATCCCGCCGGGCAGCCAGATCGGCCCGATCACGCCGGCCCAGCGCCAGGTGCTGATCGCGAACTCGCTGGTCGCCGGCAGCTACGAGAAGACGGTCGACCGCGAGTCGGCCTACGAGCGGTTGAAGGGCCGGGCGGCGGCCAGTCCGGCGACCGGCGGCGGCGGCGCGGCGACCGCGCCGGTCGGTACCGGAGCGGGCACCCGCGGCGGAGCGGCGCCGACGGCCGATGACGGCGGGGGCATGCTCGGCGGCTTGAAGGACGTGCTGTTCGGGACGACCGGTTCGCGTGGCGGCAAGCATGAAGGGCTTGCCGAGGCGGCGGCACGCTCGGCGGTGCGCTCCATCGGCTCGAGCGTGGGGCGCGAGATCATTCGCGGTGTGCTCGGGAGCTTGCTTGGGGGCGCCAAGCGGCGGTGAGCGTTTCTGCCGAGTTCCGCCTCGGCGGACGGGTCGTTTGCCGCTTACCCCGGCAGGGTTTGCCGGGCCCCGCCCCGGCGGGCGGGTGACTTTCATTTGCTGGCACAAATGAAAGTCACCAAAGCAAAGTGCCTGAATACCGATTTGGCCAGACATCTGTGGGGTAAGAGCCCGCGATTCAGGACGGCCGCGCAGCTCGGGCCGTTTCCTCTTGGACTGGCGCCGCGTGCCGCGGCGCGTTTCTAGCAGCTCGGGTTTGCTGCGAGCGGCAGCGAGCGAGCTCGATCGAGCGGCCCAGTCAACCGAACACGCCCGCCGTGCCGATCGATCAAACATCGCCAAGCCGCAAACGCCGACTTCCGGCCTATGAAATCGCAAAGCGACGAAGGGTCGTCGAGGCAACAAGTCGATGACCCCGGTGCTTCAACGGCCGCGACAGGTAGCCGCCAAGCGCTCCTCACAAATCCGTGTTGAGGCCCTTTGCTTTGGTGACTTTCATTTGGGCCAGCAATGAAAGTCACCCGGCCGCCGGGCCGGAATCCCGGCGCGGCCTCGCAGAGGTCACAACCGTGCCGGTTGGCGAACGACTAGATCCCGCCGTACCACTCGTACCCTTCATCTTCCCAGTAACCACCCTTTCCCCCACGAATCTGCGAAAAGCTCTCGACCAGCTCAATCGAGCTGACGTACTTAGCCTGCTTGTACCCAAGCTGCCGCTCCACCCGGCATCTGAGCGGCGCCCCATTGCTCACCGGCAGCGGCCGATCATTCAGGTCATACGCCAGGATCGTCTGCGGATGCCGCGCATCGTCGAAGTCGATGCTCTCGTAGTAGCGCGAGTCACGGCCATCGAGCGAAGGCCCGTCCATCGAATCGAAACAGCGGAACAACACGAACCTCGCCTGCGGCAGCGGACGCACCCGATCGAGCAACAAACCGAGCGGCACGCCGGTCCACTTGCCGATGCAGCTCCAACCCTCGACGCAGTCGTGGCGCGTGATCTGAGTCCGCGACGGCAGCGCGCGCAACTGCGCCAGCGTGAACGCGGCCGGCTTCTCGACCAGACCACCGACCTTCAACTGGTAGGTCGCGAAGTCGGCCTGGCGCAACGCCCGGTAGTCGGCATCGGTCGGGTCGAGGGTGCCGTTGCTGCGGAACACCGGCGCCACATCGGCCGGCGTGAACTCCTGCGCCATCGCCGGCCTCGGCGCGACGATCTTGTGAGCGGCGCGGCTCAGGTGCTGCGCGCTCTTCAGCACATCGACGAAGGCCTCGTTGCTCGACAGCCGGTCACAGCCGGTCAGCAACGCCGAGCCGGCCGCCGCAACCGCGCCGCGCAGCAGATGCCGGCGATCGCGCTGGCGCGCCCGCATCAGCGTGTAGGTCTTCTGGTTCTTCATGGCCGGCCCTCCTCGCGCGCCGTGCGGCGCTCGTCGGCCGGCAGCGTGTACCAGCCGGTGATCATCGAGCGCATCTCGTTCCAGATCCCGGCGACGATGACCTCAAACACGTGGATCAGCACGAAGCCGAGCAAGCCGAACGCGGCGAGAAAATGCAAGGTCCGCGCCGACTGGCGGCCGCCGAGTAGCTCGACCCAGCCCGGCCAGACCGCGTTCAGGCGCGGCGACATCGCCAGCCCGGCGACGATGATCAGCGGCAGCAGGCCGAAGATGACGATCAGGTAGGCGAGGTTCTGCAGCACGTTGTAGCGCTTCGCCGCCTCGCCGGTCGGATGTCGGAACAGCACGTGGTCGCGGATCGACGCGCCGATCCGGCGCAGCTCGTCTTTCGTCGGGATCAGGTCGCGAACCAGGTGCCGGCTGAACAGGCTGTAGAGCACGTACCCGATGCCGTTGATCACGAAGAGCCAGGCGAAAAAGAGGTGCCAATGGCGCGCCATCGCGAGCCACTGCGGCCCGGGGATCGTGGCCCAGCTCGGGAACGCGCGCGCCGCCTGCGCGCCGTCGACCTCGGACAGGCCGAGCACGCCGGTCGTCACGAAGTCGTGGCCGGCGATCTGGGTCTTGCCGATCGGCCCGGAAGGCGTGTTCTCGGCGCCGATCGAGACCCACGGCCGGTCGAACGTCGAGCCTTGCCCCCAGTACAGCGCCGGGTGCGCGTTGAAGATGTTGAGGCCGCTCATCAACAGGATCGTCAAGCAGACGACGTTGATCCAGTGCATCAGGCGGATCGGCAGGCGATGCCGGTAGAAGCGCCGCTCGGGAGCTTGCAGGGTGCTCCCGGTGAGGCCGGCGCTGACAGGGGTGGCGGAAGCGGTCTCCATCGATCGGGCTCCGGTTGCGCGGACGGATTCGTTCATGTCCGCGTTTGGTCGAGGATCGATCGCGTGCCTTACAGCCGACCCGCGCCGTCGCTATCCTCGCGCGATGTCACGGAACCGTCGACCCCTTCAGCTCGACCTGCTCGAGCATCCGCGCCTGGCGGTCGATCGAGTTGATCAGCCGGTTCGCGAAGAAGCTGTTCTGGGTGTCGGGCTCGAGCGCCGCGATGATCAAATTGGCGAGCGGCTGGTCGAGCGGCACGTAGTAGCTGCCGGCCTTCATGTCGACCAGCGCCGGCACCGTCTGCACCTTGACACGGACAATGCCGCCGGCATCGGCGAGCGGGCCGCGCACGTCCTGGCGCTGCGCGAGCTCGCGCTCGGTCTCGCGGTAGATCTCGCCGCGGACCTCGGCGCCCTGCTCGATCCGGATCACCTCGACGCCGAGCGCGCGCAGATGCTGGACCGCATCGGCCTCCTGCTCGGCGAGCCAGTAGCCGCACGGCCTTGGCCGCAGCTTCAGCGGCCGCAGGGTCAGTGCCGAATCCCAGGCGACCGTCACCGGCTTGTCGGCCCCGCTCACCGGATCGAGCATCAGCAGCCGGTATTCGCTCGACGTCGGAGCGGCTTCGATGACCACTTCGCCGCGGCAGGCCAACGCCGAGACCTCGTTGTCGACGAACTGGCGCAGCTTGACCAGATCGGCGGCGCGAGTCGCCGCGTCTTGCAGGATGCTCGAGATCGCGACGACATGGCTGTGCACGCGGCGCTTCAGGTGCAGCCGGCCGATGCCGACGCCGCGCGTCTCGATCAGGATGCTGATCGCGTTGGTGAGGCCATTCACGTTGCGCCCGGTGTCGGGCTGCGTACCCCCCATCGAGATCTTCTTGTCGGCGATGTCGGTCGTCGTCGTGTAGTACCACTCGGCGGTCAGGCCGGCATCGCGCAGCTTCGTGACCGCCGGGCGGCGAAACCACTCCTCGGACGCCTTCGTCACGAACTCGGGCACGTTCGCGGTCGTCGCGTACTGCAGCAGCGCATCGAAGCGCTGCACAGTGCCGAACTTCTCGAGGTAGCGGCCGACCACGGTGTACTCGTGCGCGTCGACGGTGACGACCGGTGCGTACTCGCGCATCAGCAGCGCCATCGCCTGGGCCTCCGGCGTCTTCAGCAACAGGTGGTCGCGGTTCGCATCGATGCCGTTTGCGGTGCTGCGCCGGTTCGCCTCGGCACCGTCCGGGTTGGCACGCGGAAAGACGACGACGTTGATGCGGTCGAGCAGCGGCGCGAGGCGGCCCTGCTGCAGCTCTTGCGCAATGACCAGCAGCGCCTCGCTGCCGGCCGGCTCGTCGCCGTGCTGCTGCCCGACCAGCAGCACGGTCGGCCGGCCGTTGATCAAGCCGGCCTCGGTGCGTGCCGAGGCCGCGCCGCCCGGGCGGGCGAAAAGCAGCGCTTCGAGCGGTGCGCCGTTCTGGGAGGTGCCGAGCGCCAGCAGGCGCACGTCGGCGCGCTGCGCGCCGGCCACGGCGAGGCCGTTCAGAATCGTGCGCACCTCGGCATTGGTGGTGAAGCCGGTCCGCCCGGGCTCGAACGCCGGCGTCCGGTAGACGACGTCCGGGTCCGGGAAACGTGCGCTGACGGCCGGTCCATACGGCGGTGCCTCGTCAACCGGCGGCTGGCCGAGCGGCGCCGGCGGCGGCAGCTGGGATGACGTGACCGGCGCGGTCTGTGCGACCGGCGGGGGCGGCGCGACAACCACCGACGGCGGTGCCGGCGGCGACGCGACCGGCACCGGGCGCTGCGCGCGTCCCGGCGTCGGCTCGAGCGAGACCGTGGTGCAGGCCGACAGCGCGGCCAGCGCCAGCCCCAGCGGCCACGTCCGGACGCGCGCTTGCAGGTCGTTCGAGAGCATCGACAGGGTTCCGAAAAGCGCCCAGCGGCGCGTCGCGTCGAATATAGCCGTGTGCCTCGCAACGCCGCCGCCACAATCCGAAGGCCTTTCGACGCGGTCACCGGAGCCCGCTGCATGCTGATCCTCAAGTCGATCCTGATCATCGTCGTGGTCGTCGTGATCGCGGCGCTCGCCGCCGGCCAGGCCGGGTTGCTGAAGGGCAAGCCGCCGGGTCAGCTCGGCGTCCGCGACGGCAAGCTGCGGCCGCCTTCGCCGACGCCGAACAGCGTCTCGAGCCAAGCCGCGCTGTACCTCGAGCCGGGCCAGCGCACCTATGCGTCGGCCGAGCCGCTGGCGCTGCGCGGCAGCGGTCTACAGACGATCGCGAAGCTGAAGGCGATCGTCGAGAGCATGCCCGGCGCCGAGGTCGTCAAGAGCGAGCCGGACTACCTGTACGCGCAGTACACGACGCGGCTGATGAAGTACGTCGACGACGTGGAGTTCTGGTACGACCCCGCCAAGCAGGTGGTGCAAGTGCGCTCGGCGTCGCGCCTCGGCAGCCGCGATTTCGGCGTCAACCGCGCCCGGGTCGACGCGATCCGGCTTCGCCTGGCCGATTCCTGAAAGTTGCCGCCGCCGCTCAGCGGCTTTCCAGGCCCCATCTCGGCGCGACCGGCTGCGCCTCGCGCCGCGTCGGCAACGCTTCACGACATCCCGCGGCGTTCCGTCGCCAGCGCCTCGCCGGTCGAGGCCCGCCCCTGCAGAGTGCGGTCACCGGGCCCTCCCGACCCGCCCTCCAAAGGAGCCTCTCATGCTTTCCGACCTCCCGTTCTGGACTGTCGTCGCCCAGATCATCCGGCACACCCCGGCGTACGTCTGGGCCATCCTGCTGGCGCTCGTCGCGCTCGGCCTGATGCAGTGGCGCGATCACACCGTCACCCGCGCCCGCCTTGCGGCCGCCCCGATCGGGCTCGGCGCGTTCTCGCTGTGGGGCGCGACGATGGCGTTCGACACGCAGCCGGCCGTCTTCGCCGCGTGGCTCGCGGGCATCGTGCTGGCGATCGCCGCCAATCGCTGGCTGCGCTGGCCGCGCGAGGTGCGGCCAACCGCCGACGGCGGCTTCGCACTGCGCGCCAGCCCGTGGCCGCTGATCGTGATGATGACGGTGTTCTCGCTGCGCTATGCCGTCGCCGTGGCCTTGGCGTTTCATCACGACTGGGCCGCGCACGCCGGCTTCAGCCTGCCGATCGCGCTCGTCTACGGTGTCGTCTCCGGCCTGTTCGCCGCCCGGGCGCTGCGGATCCTGAAGAGTGCGCCGACAGCGTCGGCTCTGGCCCCGGCCTGAGCGCAGGACCAGCCGTCCGACGGTCCTAGACTCGACCTCCGCGATGACGCACGTCGAACCCGATCGGTGGCACTACCTCCGCCATGCTGCGGTGGTCGCCTGCTTCAGTGCCGTCGTTGCGCTCGGCCTCGTCATCGCGAAGGGCGGCGACTGGCTGCTCCAGTTCATCTACGCCGAAGCGATCGGCCTGTCGATCTGGGCCTGCACCGACTTCGGCCGATTGCTCTTCAAGACCGACCCCGAGTCGAACTGGCCGACCGGCTGGCGGATGATCGTGATGCAGGTCAGCGCGGTCATCGTCGGCTACGCCATCGGCACCTCGATCGGCGACCTGTACTGCGGCTGCTCGACCTTCGAGCTCTGGCAGCGGTCGCCGCGCACGTTCGCCGGCTACTTCGTGCTGTGCGTCGCGGTCACCGTCGCGATCTGCTTCTTCTTCCTGACGCGCGGCCGTGACCAGCGCCGCCTGCGCCAGATTGCGACGGCGCAGCGCGATGCCTCCGAGGCGCAGTTGAAGCTGCTCGAATCGCAGCTCGAGCCGCACATGCTGTTCAACACGCTCGCCAACCTGCGCGTGCTGATCGGCATCGACCCGCCGCGGGCGCAAGCGATGCTCGACCAGCTGATCGCGTTTTTGCGCGCGACCCTGAGTGGCTCGCAGCAGCCGTTCCATGCGCTCTCGGCCGAGTTCGCGCGGCTCTCCGACTACCTTCAGCTGATGCAGGTGCGGATGGGCGACCGGCTGCAGACGCAGCTCGCGTTGCCGCGTGAGCTCGCCGATCTGCCGGTGCCGCCGCTGGTGCTGCAGCCGCTGGTCGAGAACGCTATCAAGCACGGCCTCGAGCCGCATGTCGGCGGCGGGCGGATCGAGATCAGCGCCGAACGGACCGGCGAGCGCATCGTGCTGCGGGTCCGCGACACCGGGGCCGGCCTCTCAGCCGGCGCGGCTGCGGCCGGCACCCGCTTCGGGCTCGACCAGGTGCGCCGCCGGCTCGCGACGATCTACGGCGCCGCGGCGACGCTCGATTTGCGCCCGGCCGGCGGCGGCGAAGGCGGAACCGATGCGATCGTCACCCTGCCCGCCTGAGCGCGAACTCCATCATGCATGCCACCGCCCTGATCGCCGAAGACGAAGCGCTGCTCGCCGCCGAGATGCGGGCGCAGCTCGCGCGCATCTGGCCCGAGCTCGAGATCGTGGCCCAGGTCGGCCACGGCGCGGCCGCGGTAGAGGCGGCGCTCCGACTGCGTCCGCAGTTGCTCTTCCTCGACATCCGGATGCCCGGCATGACCGGCCTCGAGGCTGCGCAGGCGATCGCCGAAGACTGGCCCGACGGCGTGACCGCGCCGCTGATCGTGTTCGCGACCGCCTACGACCAGTACGCGGTCGAAGCCTTCAACCATGCCGCGGTCGACTACCTGCTGAAGCCGATCGATGCGAGGCGGCTGGCCCAGACCTGCCAGCGCGCGCGCGCCGCGCTGGCGGCGCAGCGCGATCCGAACGCCGCGGTGGCAGCGCCGTGGGACGCCGCGCTCGGGCAGTTGCGCAGCCTGCTCGCGACGCCGACGCTGTCGGGCCGGAGCGGCGTCGACGCGCCGGAACGTCTGCAGGTGATCCAGGCCGGCGTCGGCAACGCGATCCACCTGATACCGATCGACGACGTCGTCTACTTCGAGGCGGCCGACAAGTACGTGCGCGTCATCACCGCCGACCGCGAGCACCTGATCCGCATCGCGCTGCGCGACCTGTTGCCGCAGCTCGACCCGCAGCGCTTCTGGCAGATTCACCGCGGCACCGTCGTGCGCGCCGACGCGATCGCAGTCGCGCAGCGCGACGAGGCCGGCAAGCTCGCGCTGACCCTGCGCGGACGTCCCGAGCGGCTCGTCGTGAGCCGCCTCTACGCCCACCGTTTCAAGGCCATGTGAGGCCGAACCCACCACACCGAAAGGAGAACCGCGATGAACACACGAACCGCGATGACCGATGCCGAGGCCGAGGCCGCACTCGAGACGCGCGCCCGCCGGCGCGTCGGCATCAAGATGGGGTTCTACATCCACGCGCTCGTCTTCGTGCTCGTGAACCTCGGCCTGTTCGCGCTGAACAGCTCGCTCGGCGGCACCCGGTGGTCGCACTTTCCACTCTGGGGCTGGGGTCTCGGCCTCGCGATCCACGCCATCGTGACGTTCATCAGCCTGCAAGGCGACGGCATGCGGTCGCGGATGTTGGCGTCCGAAGTCGAGAAGCTGCGCCGGCAGCCGCTCTAACAACGAAATCGGCCCCAAAGAAAAGGTTCTTCACCCAACTCCGGGGAATGCGGCCCGGATCTTGAGGAAGAAGTAGGCGTCGTCGCGGAAGCCGTAGGCCATGCGCTTGATGACCTTGA
>Ga0207659_10000952_pt1 | contig 17318 bp, 18 predicted proteins | sample KBSM43metaG_FD_184330 | JGI IMG/M metagenome (GOLD analysis project Ga0207659, IMG submission 184330) | Miscanthus rhizosphere microbial communities from Kellogg Biological Station, Michigan, USA - KBS M4-3 metaG (SPAdes) (version 2) | ecosystem: Host-associated > Plants > Roots > Rhizosphere >...
ATCAAGGCAAGTGCGGCGAGTGCCGTTATGGCGCGATTTGCGGCGGCTGCCGCGCCCGCGCCTACGCGGCGACCGGGTCGTTCCTCGCTGAGGAACCGTTTTGCAGCTATCAACCCGATCTGGATCCACCGGTTTTACATCCCGTAACCGTTCATCGCTCTCATTAGTCGGAGGTGTCTTATGAGGAAACAACTGTTAGCCATCGGCGTCGTGCTCTTCGTCGCGGCGACCGTGTCCGCGCAAACCGTCGCTTACGATCCGAGTGCTGAAACCAGCATCAGTGGAATCATTCGCTATGCGATCAGCGCCGTCGGGCCGGACGGCACCGTCGGGCTCCATCTCGAAGTGACGACGAATGACGGACCGGTTCGCGTCCACGTCGGGCCGGCGATGTTCATCGGCATGAACAATTTCTCGTTCCTGAAGGACGAGACCGTTGCCATCCGGGGCGCGCGGGTGACCAAGTCGGGCGAAACTGCCATCTGGGCGCGCCTGATCGTCAAGGACGGCAAGACGCTGGTGTTGCGCGACGACGACGGCACGCCGCGCTGGCCGCGAGCGACGATTGAGGATCCGGACGGTTGCGGCGTCGAGCACGCGCCGATCCGTTGAAATTGCGGATTGGGGATTGGGGATTGCGGACGGAAGAAACCGCCGAGAACGCCGAGAACGCAGGTCCACTTTGCGTTCTGGCGTTCTCTGCGTTTGAATGTGATTGCCAGTCGGGAATCGAGCCGCGGATTGCCGAGTAACCGGCAATGAATCCGGCGTCCGCAGCCGCGCAATCCGGAATTCCGCCAGCCGCCCCACGCGCCGCGCCGTAATTGGCCTGGATCCCGGCGGCGCGCGATCTGCATCGTCCGATAGTGGAGCCGTTTCCATGACGACAATGCGCGCGGTGGTATTTCGTGGCAAGGATCGCATCGCGGTCGAAGATGTCCCGAAGCCACGGCCGCGCGCTGGCGAAGCCCTGGTTCGCATCACCACCACGACGATCTGCGGCACCGACGTGCATATCGTTCGTGGTGAATACCCGGTGCGGCCAGGGCTCGTTCTCGGCCACGAACCGGTTGGCGTCATTGCGGAACTCGGACCGGGGCTCGACGATCTCTATGCGGTCGGCGAGCGGGTGATCGTCGGGGCCATCACACCGTGCGGGCAATGCTTCTATTGCCTGAACGGATCGTCCTCGCAGTGCGGCGGCGCATTGGGCGGCTGGAAGTTCGGCAACACCATCAACGGCGCCTGGGCAGAGTACCTGCTCGTGCCGGATGCGAAGGCCAACCTCGCGCCCATTCCGCGGCGTCTCGCCGACGAAGACGTGTTGATGTGTCCCGACATTTTCTCCACAGGCCTCGCCGGCGCCGAACGCGGCGGGGTGCGGGTCGGGGACGCCGTCGCCGTGTTCGCGCAGGGTCCAATCGGACTGTGCGCGACGATCGGCGCCAGGCTCAAAGGCGCGGCGATGATTATCGGCGTGGACACGAATCCGGAGCGCCTGGCGATGGCGCGCCGGTTCGGCGCCACGTTCACGCTGGATCCGCGCGACGGCGATCCCATCGAGACGATTAAACAGCTGACCGACGGCCGCGGCGTCGATGTGGCGATTGAGGCCCTCGGGCAGCAGGAAACGTTCGAGAAAGCGCTGGCGGCGATTCGGCCCGGCGGCACGCTCTCGAGCCTCGGTGTTTATTCGGGCAAAGTGGTGGCGCCCTATCAGACGCTGCATGCGGGACTGGCCGACCAGACGATCGTCACGTCGCTCTGTCCGGGGGGCAAGGAACGCATGCGGCGGCTGATGTCGCTGATTGAACATCACACCGTCGATCTGTCACCGCTGATTACCCACCATTTCAGTCTGGACGACGTGGATGAGGCGCTTGATCTGTTCAGCCATCAGCGCGACGGCGTGTTGAAGGTGGCGCTGCATCCCGGGCTGCCGCGGACCGGAGGAGCGTTGCATCTCACCCATGCCGGTGTCGCGGTAGACGAACTGTGCTGATGCTCAGCGGCCGTGCGAGGCACGAACGCTCGCCGCCGCCGAAGGAGGAATGCCATGGCGCGGCTGCTTCGGATCCTGAGTGTGTTTCTTGCCGGGATTGCGATCGGCGCCGTCCCGGTTGCGTACGCGCAGCAGGTATCGCGTTGCGCGTCATGCCACTTCGCTAACCTCGAGCGCGTGCCGGCCGCCGAAATGCTCGGGGACTGGGCCCGGTCGCCACACGGCCGCCACGCCGTGGGATGCGAGCGATGCCATGGCGGCGATCCGACGTCCGAGCACCCACAAGAGGCGCATCGCGGCGTACTGACCCCGGGCCATATGCTGAGTCCGGTGAACCCCGCAAACCTGACAAGCACCTGCGCGCAGTGTCATCGCGCCAACGCCGATGCGTTCGGCGAAAGCCTGCATCAAACGCTACTGGTTACTGGCGATCGCCGCGCACCAACCTGCGCCACCTGTCATACAGCGATGCGCGCCCGAACCGTATCGGGAGCGCAGCTCGAGGCGAGCTGCGGTACCTGTCATCCGTCTGCCGCTGCGCGCGTCGAATCCCCCGCGGCGATGCGATCGGGAGTGGACACACTCGATGGTTTGCGGCTGCAGTGCGATCGGCTTGACGCCGCCGCAGCGCGCATCGTCGACCCGCAGGACAAGATGTCGGTCCGCCTGGCGCTGGCGGCGGCACGCTACACGATCAGCGAAGGCGTCACGGCGGTGCACGCGTTCGACGGCGAACGTCTCCACGAACGGTGCGTCGCCGCCCGCGGTCAACTCGAAGCCATCGCGGACGCGTTGGCCATCGCTCGTTGAGCAATGCTGAAGTCTGAAGTCTGAAGTGTGAAGTCTGCAGAAAATAAGGTCTGCATGTCGACCGGCAGACACCGGCAGACTTCAGCCTTCCGACTTCAGACTTCGTTTCCCTCCGACAATTCGCCACTTCACTCCGCTGTTGCCGCGAATCCGGCAAGCGGTAGCGATCAGTTCCGCAAACATTCAGTCTGCGCGTGGCATCGCGGTTGCTCCCGGAGAGCGGCATGCCGTCTTCCCGCCGTGAATTCGTCCGGTTGTGCACCTTGTCGGCTGCCGCTGTTGGACTCGGGCCGCTGGCGGCGGCGCGATTCGTCGAGGCTGCGGAAGGTGGCGCGCGGCCATCCGTCATCTGGCTGCAGTTTCAGGAATGCACCGGCTGTACGGAATCGCTGTTACGCACCGCGCACCCGGCGATCGACACGCTGATTCTCGATCTGATCTCGCTCGACTATCACGAAACGTTGTTAGCGGCCGCCGGTCACCAGGCAGACGCGGCGCTCAAACAGGCCATGCACACCAACGCAGGCAAGTACGTGTGCATCGTCGAGGGTGCGATCCCTATCAGGGACCAGGGCGTTTACTGCATGATCGGCGGCCGAACGGCGATCGAAATTCTTACGGACGTTGCCAGCCACGCCGGAGCGGTTATCGCGATCGGCTCGTGTGCGTCGTGGGGTGGTGTGCCGTCCGCCGCACCGAATCCCACCGGTTCGGTCGGTGTCCACGAAATTCTGAAGGGCAAGACCGTCGTCAATATTCCGGGATGTCCGGCGAATCCCTACAACCTGCTCGGAACGGTTCTGCAGTTCGCGACCTACGGCACGCTGCCGGCGCTCGACAAACAGCAGCGGCCGTTGTTTGCGTATGCGGACACGATTCACGAGCACTGTCCGCGGCGGGCGCACTTCGACGCGGGCCGATTCGCCGACGTCTTCGGCGACGAGGGACACCGCAAGGGCTACTGCCTCTACAAGCTCGGTTGCAAAGGACCGGTCACACACGCCAACTGCTCGGTGCAGCACTTCTGCGACGTCGATGGTGCCTGGCCGATCGGTCTCGGCCATCCCTGCTTCGGCTGTACCGAGCAGAACATTGCGTTCACGATGCCGCTTCACGCGACCGTCAGCATCGACCGTCCGATGCCACCCGACACCTACGCGCCGATTCGTGCGGCGCAGGGCCGCGTCAGCCCGGTGGCCACCGCTGTCGGCGGCGCCATCGTCGGAGCGGCGGCGGCTGCCGGGTATGTGGCGTCAAAGAAGCTGAGTGGTGCTCCTGAAGAAGATCGTCTGGAATCTCACACGGAGGTATAGCAGTGGGAATTTCCCGGCGGGCCGCATTGAAAGGGATCGTTGTCGCCGGTGGGGTGGCGGTCGGCGCCGCACCGGCGCGTGCAGCAGTACTCCCAACGATTCCCTCTGACGCGGCGGGCTTACTCTACGACGCGACGCTTTGCATCGGCTGCAAGACGTGCGTCGTCGCCTGCCGCGACGCTCGCGGCCTGCCGGCCGACACCACTGGCAGCCCAACCGGCATCTACAACGCTCCCGTCGATCTGAGCGCGAAGGCGCGGACCGTCATCAAACTCTATCGTGACGAAAACGAGACCTCGTTCGTGAAAGCGCAGTGCATGCACTGCGGCGATCCCGCTTGTGCGAGCGCGTGCATGCTCGGCGCGCTCAAAAAACGCGAGTTCGGCATCGTCAGTTACGACCCGTCGCTCTGTGTCGGCTGCCGATACTGCGAGATCGCCTGCCCGTTCGGCGTGCCCAAGTTTCAGTGGAGCGCACGCGCACCGCAGATCGTCAAATGCGAGCTGTGCCGCGAGCGCCTGGCCGCCGGAAGGGAACCGGCGTGCACCGAGGTCTGCCCGCGCAAGGCCGTGATTTTTGGCCGGCGTTCGGACTTGCTCAAGGAAGCACACCGCCGGCTGGCCGCCTCGCCGGATCGTTACATCCAGAAGGTGTACGGCGAAACCGACGCAGGCGGAACGCAGGTGCTCTACATTTCGCACGTCGCGTTCGAGAAGCTTGGCCTGCCGGTGCTTGGCGACACGCCAGCCCCCGATTTGGCGAGGTCGATCCAGCACGGCGTCTACCGTGATTTCATCGCGCCGATCAGCCTGTTTGCGGCGCTGGGCGCGGTGACGTTCCGCAACCGCAAAAACATCCCGCCGCTGCCAGAGACGGAGAGGAATCGTGACGGCGCACGCTGAACCGATTGGCGGCCCGCTGTTCACCCCGTCGGTTCGGGCGCTGGCCGGCGTCTTCGGCCTCGGCGCGATCGTCATTGCGTGGCGGCTGCTCTCCGGCCTCGGCGCCACTACGGCGTTGAACGACGGGTATCCACTCGGTTTGTGGATTGCCTTCGACGTCGTCACCGGAACTGCGCTGGCCTGCGGCGGCTATGCGATCGCCATCTTCGTGTTCATCTTGAACAAAGGCGAGTATCACCCGCTAATCCGCCCGGCGATTCTGACCAGCGCGCTCGGCTACTCGCTCGCCGGGTTCAGTGTGTTGCTGGACGTCGGCCGATGGTGGCTGATCTGGAAGGTGCCGGTTTACTTCTGGCATTGGAATCTCAACTCGGCGCTCCTCGAGATTGCGCTTTGCATTATGGGTTACGTGGTCGTCGTGTGGATCGAGCTGTCGCCGGCGTTGCTCGAAGGTTGGGCGCGCCGCAGTCCGCGGCTCGCGGTTCAGCGATGGACGCGCACGTTCTTGCAATTGCTCGAGAAATCGATGATCTGGATCATCGCGCTCGGGATCCTGTTGCCGACGATGCACCAGTCGTCGCTCGGCACGTTGATGCTGCTCGCCGGTTCGCGGCTGCATCCATTGTGGCGCACGCCGCTGCTGCCGTTGCTGTTCCTGATTTCCTGTGTGGCGATGGGCTACGCCGCCGTAGTCTTCGAATCCGCGTTGTCGTCGGCGGTATTTCATCGGCGGCCCGAGACGCAAATGCTCGCACGCCTCGCGCGCGCGATCGTGCCGCTGCAGCTCCTGTTCGTGGTGTTGCGTTTCAGCGACCTGTGGTGGCGCGGCAACGCCGGGTTGCTGGTGGCTGGCGACGTGCGTTCAGTGATGGTGTGGATCGAGCTGGCGATGTTCATCGCACCGGTGGTCATGCTGCTGGCTCCCGCTGCGCGGCATGACCTCGGACGGTTGTTCAGAGCCGCCGTGGTGATGATGTTCGCCGGCGCACTCTACCGGTTTGACACGTATCTCGTCGCGTTCACTCCTGGAACGAACTGGGTCTATTTCCCCAGTGTCCCCGAAATGAGCATCACCGTCGGCCTGGTGGCGTTCGAAGTCCTGGCGTACATCGTCATCGTCAAGACATTTCCGATTCTTGCCGGACGGCCGGCGGTGGAAAGCGTTGGGTGAATGCCATGCGCATCACGGTGGATCCGATCACGCGCATTGAAGGTCATTTACGAATCGACGTCGAAGTTGATGGCGGCGTCGTGAAGAAGGCGTGGTCGTCGGGGCAGATGTTCCGCGGCATCGAGCGGATTCTCGTCGGCCGCGACCCGCGCGACGCGTGGCTGTTCACGCAACGCTTTTGCGGCGTTTGCACCACGGTTCACGCGATCGCGTCGGTGCGTGCGGTCGAGAACGCTCTGAAGCTCGAAATTCCCCCCAACGCGCAGTACATCCGCAATCTGATCGTGGCGGCGCACGCGATGCACGATCACATCGTTCATTTCTATCAGCTCTCGGCGCTCGACTGGGTCGATGTCGTTTCGGCACTGAAGGCGGACGTTCCCAAGACCGCCGCGCTCGCCTCCAGCCTGTCGGAGTGGCCGGGCAACAGCACACAGCAGTTCCAGGCAGTGAAAGACCGGCTCGCGGGATTTGTCGCGAAAGGGCAGCTCGGCATCTTCGCGAATGGCTACTGGGGACACCCGGCGATGAAGCTCTCGCCCGAGGTGAATCTGCTGGCAGTGTCGCATTACCTGCAGGCGCTCGACTACCAGCGCAAGGTCAATCAGGTCGTCGCCATTCTCGGCGGCAAGACCCCGAATATTCAGAACCTGGCGGTCGGCGGCGTGGCGAACGCGATCAACCTGGACAGCGATGCCGCGTTGAACATGGCCAAGCTATATCAGGTGAAGGAACTCCTCGAGTCGGCGAAACAGTTCATCGAGCAGGTGTACTTTGTCGACGTCTGCGCGATCGGTGCGATGTACGCCGAATGGTTGAAATATGGCAGCGGCGTAACCAATTACCTGGCCGTGCCCGACCTCCCGAACAATGCCACGGGCACGGCGTTCGACCTGCCGGGCGGAACGATCTTCAACGGCGATCTCAAGAGCGTGAAGGCGATTACGGGCTTCGAAGACCCGTACTTCCAGAAGAATGTGTCGGAGTGCATTGCGCACGCGTGGTACGACGGCGATTGGACGCGGCATCCCTACGAGGAGGATACCGTTCCCGCCTACACGCCATTTGATGCCGACAAAAAGTACTCCTGGATCAAAGCCCCGCGCTTCGACGGAAAGCCGATGCAGGTCGGTCCGCTCGCGCAGGTGCTGATTGGCGTCGCGCAAGGACACGAGCCGACGACCCGTTGGGCGACCAAGGCGCTGACGACAGCCGGAAAAATCGCCGGCACGACGCTGACCCCGGCGGTGCTGCATTCGACCATCGGCCGCCATGCCGCGCGGATGATTCGCACCGCGATCATTTGTGAAACCGCGTCGAAACACTGGAACCTGCTCGCGGAGAACATCGGCAAAGGCGACACCCGCATCTTCAATCCGCCGTCGTTTCCGAAAGGCGAGCAGCAGGGCTTCGGCTTCCATGAGGCGCCTCGCGGCACGCTGTCGCATTGGATTGTGATCGAAAACGGCGTCATCAAAAACTATCAGGCAGTCGTGCCGTCGACCTGGAACGCCGGTCCTCGCGACGCGAAAGAGCAGGCTGGACCGTACGAGGCATCGCTGGTCGGCAATCCGGTCGCGAACGCGGAATTGCCGCTCGAGGTGCTTCGTACGGTCCACTCGTTCGATCCGTGCATCGCCTGCGCGATCCATACGCTCGACATCGAAGGAAACGAAGTCGCGAGCGTCCGAGCGCTATAAGAAGACGCGAGCGTCGAGAAGCGAATAACGAGCAACGAGCAACGAGCCATGCCGACGACGTGCGTGTTAGGTATCGGAAACGTCCTCATGAGCGACGACGGCTGGGGACCGCGCGTCGCCAATACCTTCGATACCGAGTACGTCGTCGGCAGCGACGTCGAAGTGTTCGACCTTGGCACGCCAGGGCTGGATCTGACGCCGTGGCTGCTTGATACGGCGCACGTGATTCTCGTAGACACGGTTCACGCCGACGCGCCACCCGGAACGATTCGCGTCTACGACAAGCGGGACCTCTTGCGGCACCGTCCGCGTCCGCGCGTCGGGCCGCACGATCCGGGACTGAAAGAAGCACTGCTCGGGCTCGAATTCGCCGGCCGCGGACCGCGGGTGCTGACGCTAATCGGCGTTGTGCCGGAGCGCCTCACGCAAGGTCTCGGGTTGACCCCGGCCGTCGCGCAGGCGATTGAGCCGGCGGTTGAACTGATTGCCGCGCAGCTCCGACGCTGGGGCCTGCCGGTTCAGCGCCGCATCACGCAGCCGGCCTTCCGGAAAACCGGCACCATTCGGCAAAATCCTCAGGTTTTCGGCTGATTCGAAACGGCACCGGGCTTGCGCTTCCGTCGTTGACGGAGGCGGGTTATGAGCATACGGCACGTTGCTGTCGGCGCCCTCGCGGTTCTGGCACTCATCCCTCTCGGTTCCTGCACTTCCGTAGCCCCGGTCAAGGTGACCGCCGGCGACCAGTGTTTCCGCTGCCGCCGCACCATTCCAGACGAACGGGTGGCGTCGGAAATTATCAGCGCCAACTTCGTGGAGAAGTTTCGTGCGCCCGGCTGCATGGCGAAATACGTCGTCGACCATCCCGACGATCGCGGATCCGTCTTCGTCACCGACTACACCACCGGCAAGATGATCCGGCCGGAGTTGGCCTACTTCGTCCCGCTCACGGTGAACGTGGACACCGGCGAACGCGACTATCGCGCCTATCGCCTGAAGACCATTGCCGATCTGGTGGCTGCGGACCTGAACACGACGGCGGTTGATTGGAAAACCGTTCTCGAACGCGCCCGGTCCTGACATGACCACCGCACAGGTCGTCGGCCGCGAAATCCGGATTCGTGGCACCGTCCAGGGCGTCGGCTTCCGACCGTGGGTCTACCGTATTGCCAAACTCGCGGGAATCGCCGGCCGCGTCTGGAACGATGCCGCCGGCGTCGTGGTCGATGCGTTTGGCGACGAGCCGGCAGTTGCCGATTTCGTGCAGCGGTTGCATAACCCGCCGCCGGCCGCACGGATCACCGAGATCGAGATCGCAGAAGTCGAACCCGACGGCAGCGAGACCTTCACGATTGTCCACAGCAACCACGCCGGCGCGCCGCAGGTCTCGATTCCACCAGATCTGGCGACTTGCGAGGAATGCGTCGCCGAGATCTTCGACCCGACGAATCGCCGCTATCGCTATCCATTCACCAACTGCACGAACTGTGGACCTCGGTTCACGATTGCGACCGACATTCCCTACGACCGCGTGGCAACGACCATGGCGCCGTTTGAGATGTGTGAACCCTGCCGGCGCGAATACGACAACCCGGACGATCGACGATTTCATGCGCAGCCCAACGCCTGCCCGGACTGCGGCCCGCGCCTTACGGTCTACACGCCGGAAGGCGACGTCGTTCACGCGGACGACCCGATTGTTCCGGCAGCAGTCGTTCTGCGCGACGGGTTGATTGTCGCCGTCAAGGGGGTTGGCGGGTTTCATCTGGCCTGTGACGCGACCAACGACGCGGCGGTCCGGCGTCTGCGCACGCGCAAGCACCGCGACGAAAAGCCGCTGGCGATCATGGTGCGCGACGTCGGCGAGGCCGAACGGTTGGTTCACCTCGGTCCTGCCGAAAGGGCACTGCTGACCGGGGTCGAACGGCCGATCGTGCTCGGCGTGAAACGCGACGGGATCGAGATCGCGCCGTCAGTCGCGCCGAACAACCGGATGCTCGGCGTGATGTTGCCGTATTCCCCTTTGCACCACCTGCTGCTGGCGGATGTGGGACGACCGTTGGTGATGACTTCGGGAAACCATTCCGACGAACCGATCGCCACCGATAACATCGACGCCCTCAACCGTCTCGGATCGATTGCCGATTTGACGCTGACGCACGATCGCGACATCGCGATGCGGTGCGACGACTCGGTGGCCTGCGCGATCGAGGGTCGGCCGGTGCTGTTGCGTCGGTCGCGCGGGTATGTGCCGCGGCCGATCCCGCTGGTCCGTCCGCTCCGCCACACGGTTCTCGGCTGCGGCGCTCTTTTGAAGAACGCGTTCTGTCTCGGATCGGGCGACAGCGCCTGGTTCGGTCCGCACATTGGCGATCTGGACGATGCCGAAGCCTTCGCGGGTTACCAGGACGCCGTGCACCGGATGCAGGGTTTTCTCGAACTCACGCCAGCGGTCGTCGCACACGATCTACATCCCGACTATCAGTCCACGCGCTATGCGCTCCGGCTCGACGGCGTGACCCGTGTGCCGGTGCAGCACCATCACGCGCATGTGGTCAGCGCGATGACCGAGCACGGCCTCGACGGTCCGGTGATTGGGTTGGCATACGACGGCACTGGATTTGGTACCGATGGCACGATGTGGGGCGGGGAAGTGCTTCGCGCGACCACTTCATCATACGAACGGGTCGCGACGTTTCGGACAATTCGCTTGCCCGGCGGCGAGCGCGCGATCCGCGAGCCATGGCGCAGTGCGCTGGCGCTGGTCGCCGACGCGTTCGGCGGCGAGCTGCCGCCGGAGGTCCGCCAGCTCTTCGACTACGTCGCGACGCCCCGTTTTGCCGCCGTCCGGAAGCTGCTGCTGTCCGACGTCTCTTCGCCGCTGGCGCGCGGCGTCGGGCGGTATTTCGACGCGTTCGGATCGCTCTTTCTGAAGCGGGACCAAGCGGCGTTCGAAGGCCAGATTGCCCTCGAATGGAACCAGGTGGCCGAGCCCCGTGTGATGCGGGCGTATCCGTTCGCCATCGCGCCCGGCCAGTACTGCGCGGAAATCGATTTGCGGCCAGCGATGAAGACTGCCATCAAGGATTTTCTGGCTGGCGATCCGGCGGGGACGATCGCCGCGGCATTTCACAACACCCTCGCCGAGGCGACTGCCCAAATCGTACGCAGCGCGCTCGATCGCCACGGGCATCTGCCGGTGGTTGCCTCTGGCGGATGTTTCCAGAACGCGCGGCTGGCCGAGACGATCACGGCATCGCTCGAGCCGGAATGTCGCGTTCATCTGCACGGTTTAGTGCCGCCCGGCGACGGCGGCATCGCGCTCGGACAGGTCGTCATCGCGGGGGCGTTATGTGCTTAGGCGTACCGGGACGTGTCGTCGAAGTGGACGACCTCATCGCGGTCGTCGATTTTTGGGGTGTCAAGCGCCGTGTGCGGCTCGACATCGTGGATCAGCCGGTCGCCCCGGGCGACTACGTGCTCAACCACGTCGGATTCGCGATTCGACGGATTCCGCCCGAAGACATTGCGACGACCCTCAGCCTCTACGAACAGTTGCTGCAAGGCAATGACGCCGATCTGATGGCTGCCGATGTGGCGAGTGAGATCCATGGCACTCGAGTTTAGAGATCCGGTTCGCGCCAACGCGCTGGTCGCGGCAATCGCGCGAACTGTCGCCCAGATCGGACGGACCGTGTCGGTGATGCATGTCTGTGGCAGTCACGAACAGGCGATTGCGCGGTTTGGCCTGCGCGCCAGCTTCCCGGCGAATCTGAACGTCATCATGGGGCCCGGCTGCCCGGTCTGCATCACTGATCAACCCGAGATCGACGAGGCAGTAGCCCTCGCCCAGGCGGGCGTTCACATCGCCACCTACGGCGACATGGTGCGCGTCCCCGGCACCGCCGGGTCGCTGGCCGACGCGCAAGCACGCGGCGCTCGGGTTCACACCGTCTACAGCGTCGCGCAGGCCGTGGACCTGGCGCGCGGCACCAGCGAACAGGTCGTGTTCTTCGCGACCGGCTTCGAGACGACGGCGGTCGCTACCGCGGCGGTTGTGCTGGCCGGAGTACCAGACAATTTCTCGGTTCTGTCCGCCCACAAGTACATCCCGCCGGTGATGGAAATCGTCGCGGAGATGCCCGACTCGCGCGTCGAAGGATTTCTTGCCGCCGGCCACGCTGCGACGATTACCGGCAGCGCGGTGTTCGAGCGATTCGTGCAGCGGCACCAGGTGCCGGTGGTCGTCGCCGGGTTCGAACCGCTGGACATTCTCGCCGCGTTGGCACGTCTCGCCGAGTTAATCCGCCAGCGAACGCCGATCGTCGTGAACATGTTCCCGCGCTGCGTCACCGAAGCAGGCAACACGCGTGCGCAAACGCAGCTCTGGCAGGTCTTTCAAACCATTGGCGGCCGCTGGCGCGGGATTGCCCATGTGCCGAACGGCAACCTGCGATTGCGCGACGACTGGGCCCACCTCGACGCGCGGCGGCGGTTCACGATCGACACCGCGGCGCTCTGGGACCATGCGCCGTCCACATTTGTCCGCCAATGCATCTGCGGAAACATCATGGCGGGGATCGCGTCGCCGTCGGATTGCCCGCTGTTCGGCGGCGCGTGCGTGCCGGATACGCCAGTCGGCGCCTGCATGGTCAGCACTGAAGGCGCTTGCCGAATCTGGCACGAGTACGGCGGCGTTCCGCAGCTGGGGGGTGTGTCATGTCCATTGTCGTAGATGACGATCGGGTGCTGTTGAAGCATGGTGCGGGCGGCCGTGCGATGCGGCGACTGATCGAGCAGTCGTTCCTTCGCGCGTTCCAGACCGATCCGGTCTGCCCCGCCGGAATGATCGGCCTGGCCGAAATGGACGATGGCGCGGCGATTCGCATCGACGATCGCTGGCTGGTACTCACCACCGACTCGCATGTCATCCAGCCGCCGTTCTTTCCGGGCGGCGACATCGGGCGCCTGGCGGTCTCCGGCACCGTCAACGACCTGGCGATGATGGGCGCGACCGAGGTACTGGGTTTGACCTGCTCGGTGATCCTCGAGGACGGCTTTCCGCGCGCGTCGCTCGATCGCATTTTGATGTCGATGCGCGACGCCTGCCGCGAGGCGGGTACCTGCGTCATCACCGGCGACACCAAGGTGATGGGGAAGGGCGAACTCGACGGCATCGTCATCAACACCGCTGGTGTCGCCTTGACCACGCGGGTCGTTCGCGACAGCGGCTTGCGGCCGGGTGACGCGATTGTCGTGACCGGCACGATCGGCGACCACGGCATGGCGGTAATGTCGACGCGCCACGGACTGGATCTCGACATGCAGCTTCGCTCCGACGTTGCGCCGATCAACAGGTTGATTCAGGCGGCGCGTGATGCCGCGCCCGACGCGATTAGCGCGCTCAAGGATCCGACGCGCGGCGGCGTGTCGACGGCGCTTCATGAAATGGCCGCCAAGAGCGGCGTCGGTATCGAGATCGACGAGGCAGCGCTGCCGGTGCGCGATGCGGTTCGTGGCATCGCGGAACTGATCGGCATCGACCCGCTGCTGGTCGCGAATGAAGGCAAAGCGCTGATCGGCGTCCATGCCGACGCCGTTGCACCGTTGATGGCCGCACTGCATGCACATCCGCTCGGGGTTGACGCCGCAGTGATTGGCCGCTGCACTGAAGATCACCCGGGCATGGTCGTTCTGACAACTGGATTTGGCCGCCGGCTCCTGGCCGAGCCGGACGGCGAGCTGCTGCCACGCATATGCTGATCACCCATCGTCCAATTCGTATCGCGGTCCTTTGTTCAGAGCGCGCTCCCGGGCTGATGTATTTACTCAACCAGTGTCCCGATCGCGCCGTCACCTACGAGATTGTTTGCTGTGTGACCTCGGGCGAAACGTTCGCCGAGGAGGTCCGCGTCGAGCGGAGAGGCATTCCAACCCTCGTCCACTCGATTCGCCGGTTCTATGCGACGCGGAATGCGCCATTGACCGACCTGCGGGTCAGGGCCGAGTACGACGCGGAGACTGTGGCCCTCGTAGAGCCGTACTTCCCGGATCTGTTGCTGCTCGACGGATATCTCTACCTGGTCCGCGAACCGTTGCTGCGCGCGTTTCCGAATCGGATTGTGAACCTCCATTTCAGCGATCTGACGCTGCGGCACAACGACGGGACGCCGATGTTTCCGGGTATTCGGGCGGTGCGTGACGCGATTCGCGCCGGCTGTCATGAAACGCGCGCGACCGTGCATCTGGTGAACGCCGAGCCCGATCGCGGAATGCCAATCGTGCGGTCGCGATCGTTCCCGGTGTCGCCGCTGGTCGAGGAGCTGCGCGCCAGGCAGGCGGCCGACGTCTTGCGCGCTTACACGTTTGCGCATCAGGAGTGGATGATCCGGACGGTGTCCGGACCGCTGATTGCCAGCGCGCTGCGATTGATCGCCAATGGGCTCGTGGATCTCGACGCGGCCAACTTCAGCGGCCATGACACGTCCTGGCGCCTCGAGATCGACGGCCTTCTTCCCGAGCGCAGCTATGCCGTCCATTGAAGTCGAACGCTGCGGCGGCGTCGGTCGCATCACGATCAACCGTCTGCACCGGCTGAATGCGTTCGATTTGGAGACCGCGCTCGACTTTCGGCGTGCCGGACTTCAACTGTCGCGCGACACGACGGTACGGGCCGTGGTGTTGCGCGGACTACCCGGCGTGTTCTGCAGCGGCGCGGACTTGAAAGCGATTCGGGAGGGCTGCGACGCCACTCACGGGTTGGGCGCCGGATTCAAAGCGATCCTCGAGTACCTCCACAGCGCCATTTCAGAAATCCGTCGGGCACCGAAGCCGTTCATCGCGGCAGTGGACGGCATCGCGGCGGCCGGCGGATTCGGCATTGCGATGAGCTGCGACCTGGTGATTGCGTCGAGCCGCGCGAGCTTTGAATGGGCCTACGGCAAGACCGGTTTGACCGGCGCCGAGAGCGCCACCTTTTTTCTGCCGCGACTGGTCGGTTTGCGCGGCGCGATGGAGCTGGCGTTCGTCAATCCCCGGCTGAATGCCCGGGAGGCGCTGCGGCGCGGGCTGATCACCGAGGTCTACGACGGCGAGGCGTTCGATGCCTACGCGATGGAGAAAGCGGCACGACTCGCAGCGGGACCGACCCACGCGTTTGCGGTTGCGAAGGAGCTGTTGAACCAGGCGGCGGGCATGGATCGCCTGGACGCCCATCTCGATCGCGAATTGCAGGAATTGGTTCGTGCGGCAGACGGCGCTGAATGCGCAGAAGGGCTGACCGCATTTTTTGAAAAGCGCCAGCCGACGTATGCATGAGTACTCGCTCGTTCAATCGTTGTTCGATCGCATCGGCGCCGTGGCGACCGAACAACACGCCGTCGCGGTCAAACGCGTCCGCGTCACGATTGGCGATCAGGCCGGCGTGGATCCGCAACTGTTCCAGTCTGCCTACGAGATCTATCAGATCCGAACGCTCTGCGCCGACGCGCCGCTCGAAATTGCGCGGCTGCCGGGCGCTGATTTGACGCTCGATTCTTTAGAGCTGGAGGTGCCGTGATGTGCGACAGCTGCGGGTGCGGTGACACCCATGTCATTCCGTTCGACGTCCACGAGCGGATGCTCGCGGCCAACGACCGCGCGGCCGCGCACAACCGCGAACACTTCCACGACCACCAGGTGACCGCGATCAATCTGATGGGATCGCCGGGCGCCGGTAAGACCGCCATCCTCGAGGCGACCGCACGGGCGATGGGACGGGGCGTCCGCGTCGGCGTACTCGCCGGCGACCTGGCAACCGAAAATGATGCCGCGCGAATCCGCGCCGCCGGAATCGTCGCTGAATCGATCACCACCGGAACGGCATGTCACCTCGATGCGGACATGGTCCACCACGGCTTGCGGCGGCTGCCGTGGCGCACGCTCGACCTCCTGTTCATCGAAAACGTCGGCAATCTGGTGTGCCCGGCGATTTACGACCTGGGGCAGCAAGCCAACGTCGTGGCCCTGTCGGTCACGGAAGGCGAAGACAAGCCGCTCAAATATCCGACGATGTTTCGGAAGGCCGACCTGGTGCTGTTGACGAAAATCGACCTGCTGCCGGCATTGCCGGACGTACGAATCGAGACCATCGAAGCCAACCTCACAGCAGTCATGCAACGCCCGGCGATGCTGATGGTTTCGGCGCGAACCGGCGAGGGAATCGCCCAGTGGCGCCGGTGGCTCGAGGGGATCGGCCGCATTCACACAGCGCCGTGCGCGAGCTGTGCCGGCGCCGGAGTCTCGGTATGAATATGACGCTGACGATGGTTGCGGCGGCAGCCGCAGTCGGCGCGGTTCATACGCTGGCTCCGGATCATTGGGTGCCGTTCGCCGCGCTGGCCCGCGCTGAACGCTGGTCAGCTTCGCGAACGACCCTGGTGACCGGCGCGTGTGGGCTGGGCCACGTTACGGTGTCGGCGGCGCTTGGCCTGCTCGCGCTGTTGTTTGGCCTCGAAGTGCTGCAGACGTTTGGCGCTCGCCTCGAATCGGCAGCCGGTCTGCTGCTGATCGGTTTCGGCGTCGCTTACGCGTTGTGGGGCCTCAGTCAACGGCAGGCCCACGGCCACCATCATCACCACCACCATCACCCGCCGAAGCGGATGACGGCATGGACGCTGTTCGTCGTGTTCTCGGCCGATCCTTGTGTCGCCGTCATCCCGTTGATCTTTGCGTCGGCACCGCTTGGCTGGATGAGCACCCTGGCGGTGACCGCCGCCTACGAACTGGCGACGATCGGCACGATGATCGCCATGGTACTGCCGGCACGCTTCGCCGCCAACGCGGTGCGCGGCGCATGGGCGGACCGCTGGGGCCACGCGCTCGCCGGCGCCATCGTCGCGGCGATTGGCGCGATGGTCGCCGCGGCCGGGATCTAGTAGAGCTGACGAAAGAGGAACGCAGAGACCGTAACGATCGCAGAGTGTGAATGTCCGTCAGCGCTTCCGCACGCGGATGCGGGCGTCAACGATGCGGCATCCGTGGCCGGGTGCGAGCGCCATCACCGGATTGAGATCGAGCTCCGCGATTTCTGGAACATCCGATGCCAGCCGCGAGATTCGCAGCAGCAGTTCGCGCAGGGCGTCGATGTCGGCGGGGCGGTGGCCACGATAGCCCCGCAGCAGAGGAACGCCGCGGATGCTGTGGATCAATTCGTCGGCGTCGCGATCGGTCAGCGGTGCGATCCGGAATTGCACGTCGTGGAGAACCTCGACGTGAATCCCGCCCAGCCCAAACGCCACTAGCGGACCAAACACCGGGTCGTCCGACGCACCGATCATGATCTCGACACCGTCGGTAACCATCGCCTGAATCAAGACGCCTTCGATTGCGCCAGCGGGTTCCGCAGCCTGTGCGCTGGTGATGATGTCGTTGTAGGCGTGGCGC